>Ga0187765_10000305_pt1 | contig 17738 bp, 11 predicted proteins | sample 0216_QUI02_MP05__3_FD_133018 | JGI IMG/M metagenome (GOLD analysis project Ga0187765, IMG submission 133018) | Tropical peat soil microbial communities from peatlands in Department of Meta, Colombia - 0216_QUI02_MP05_10_MG | ecosystem: Environmental > Terrestrial > Soil > Wetlands > Peat ...
ACCGCCTCACCACGCGCGCTCGGAGTGACCCCGCCCGTCTGTGGAACCCAGGATGCTTTTTCTCGTATGGAGACCTCGATGACACTCGCGGACGATTTTGCGCCAGCAGGTGTCTCCACCTCGATCGTCAATCGATAGCGATATGTGTAGGTATTCCATCCCTCGTAAACCCACGCGCTCCCGGCCCACACGACCGGGATCGCAATGATTGCCAAAACGATAAGTCCGAATGTACGCATCAGTGCGCTCCTACCGTTGCAGTCTCTGTGATCTGCAAGACCAATGCGCTGATGATACGCGGACGCATGACATCGCGCCGCCACAGGACGGCCGCGGACGGACCAAACGGGATGTACTTGTCGGGAAGGTAGATGGAACGCTATGCGTTGGCTGCGGCGCTTCGTGCAGCGGCCCGAAAAGCCGCTATTTTTCATCGTTTCGATGCAAACAGGCGCAAATCGCCCTGGTTGTGGCGATACCCGTTGCGCGGACACACGCCGCCCACAAATACCCGACATCGATGAACTGACGCCCCCAAACCCATACAGGACGCGGTTTTCCGCGCGTCTATATCTTTCGATCTAAGTGTGACCGGCAATTGACAGTTGTGCAACTTTAGCGATTATAATTTTGGATAGTTTGTAGCGGGACCCTCCGGCCCAGTCAGACCCCGGATATCGTTAGAAAAGGGGCGGCCCGCGAGAGCCGCCCCTGACGCTTCCCAGGCGTCGCACGCAAAATCGTCAGCCGTGCAGCGAATCCTCTTGGCCCATGGCTTGGACCACGAGAGCCGCCACACTGAAGCCAATGGAAGCGGCAGCAACGATCGAGAAAAAGGAGAGCCACATGATCCTTTCCTCCGTTTTGCTCCGGCCGTTCGGTTGAAGGAACGGCGGACGTCGCACATCAATGCCGATGGCAGCGCCTTGGTTCCCGCCGAAGTGAAGACGATCAGAGCCGAGAAACCCGGCGATTTCAGGAACGCTAAGCCCTGGCTACAGGCACGGTTAATATTCGATTAAAATTTTACGATTCTGACCTAATACCTTACTCGACATCCTCGACCGCCGCCGGCCCGCCGCCGAACGTCTTGCGCGCCAGTTCGGCTTCCATGAACTGATCGAGATCGCCGTCGAGCACGTCGGAGGGCGTGGGCGAGGTCACGCCGGTGCGCAAGTCCTTGACCATCTGGTAGGGCTGCAGCACGTACGAGCGGATCTGATGACCCCAGCCGATCTCGGTCTTGGCAGCCTGCTCGGCGGCGGCTTTCTCCTCGCGCTTGCGCATCTCCAGCTCGTAGAGCCGCGCGCGCAGCATGTCCCAGGCCTGCGCGCGGTTGCGATGCTGCGAGCGGTCGTTCTGGCAGAACACGACGATGTTGGTGGGGATGTGGGTCAGGCGGATGGCGGATTCGGTCTTGTTGACGTGCTGGCCGCCGGCGCCGCCGGCGCGCAGCGTGTCGACACGCACGTCGGACTCCTTGATGTCGACCTTGATGCGTTCGTCGATGACCGGATAGACCTGGACGCTGGCGAACGAGGTGTGTCGGCGCGCATTGGCGTCGAACGGCGAGATGCGCACGAGGCGGTGCACGCCGGCTTCGGTCTTCAGCCAGCCATAGGCATTGCGGCCCTTGACCCGGATGGTCGCCGATTTGATGCCGGCGCTTTCACCTTCGCTCTCTTCGAGCCACTCCACCTTGAAGCGGTGCTGCTCGGCCCAGCGCGTATACATGCGCATGAGCATGTTGGCCCAATCCTGGCTCTCGGTGCCGCCGGCGCCGGCGTGGACTTCGAGATAGGAATCGTTGGCGTCGGCTTCGCCCGACAGCAGCGCCTCGCGCTCGCGCCGGAGGGTCTCGGTTTTCAGCTTCTTGAGCGCGGCTTCGGCTTCGGCGACGACTTTTTCGTCCTTCTCGGCCTCGCCGAGCTCGATCATGGTGAGCTGGTCGTCGAGCTCCTGCTGGATGCGCGAGATCGAGGACAGCTGATCCTCGAGCGCGGTGCGCTCCTGCATGATGCGCTGGGCGCGCGCGGTGTCGTTCCAGAGGTTGGGGTCTTCCGCCTGGGTGTTCAGCTCGGCGAGCCGGGCCTTGGCCTTGTCGAAGTCAAAGGTGCCTCCTCAGCAGCCCGATCGACTGCTTGATGTCGGAGACCACGGTTTGCATTTCAGCGCGCATGATGAAATCCGTTCGACTGCTGGCGATTCAGGCAGCGGCGAGGATGTAACGATTGTGCGGGGAACGCGCAACCCACGCACTTCGCTCATTCCCGCGAAAGCCGGAATCCAGCCTTGTCGTTTGACGGGTATTCGCGGCAAAGTTCCGGGTCCCCGCTTCCGCGGGGACGAACGGACGTGATGGAAGTATGGACAACGACACCACGCGCGCGCGCCTGATCGGGACCTGGAGGCTGGTCTCGGTCGTCAACGAGGATGTCGCCACCGGGGAAAAAAGCGATTTTTTCGGCCCGAATCCGGACGGCTACATCAATTATGGGCCGGACGGCCGCATGATCGTGATCAACGCCCGCAGCGACAGGAAACGGCCCAAAGGCGCGAGCCCGACGCCCGAGGAGGCGGTCGATCTGTTCCGCAGCGTGCTGGCCTATGCCGGCACCTATACGATCAACGGCAACGAGGTCACCCACCATGTCGACTGCTCCTGGAACGAGAGCTGGACCGGCACGCATCAGACGCGCAGCGCGCGGTTCGAGGGCGAGCGCGTGCATCTCTCCACCAAGCCCACGCCGGACCCGATCAGCGGGCGGATGAGCGTGCGCACCATGACGTGGGAGAAAATGCGCTGAGGGATTTCAAGCGCCGCCGCATTGGCGGAGCGAGTCCGCCGCTTCCCAGCTTTGCAACGTTCGCATGTTGGTGGCGTTGTAAATGCGCCCGCGCCGATCGCCGCGCGGGCAATTGCTCGGAACCTGGTTGAGGCAAAGGCGGATTTCATCGCCGGCGCGGGAAGCGGCGAGCGCCGGCATCATACTCGACGATTCCTGATGGCTGCCATTCGCATAGCGGATCAGGCTGCCGGACTTGTGGTCGCCTTGCAGCCGGTCGCCGACGCTCGTGACGGTGGTGAAGCCGCATTGGCCGATCTGCTGCGGAAGCTTGCTCCCGGTCTGCGGCGTTTCGGGAAACGGCCGTTTGACCGGCTCGCCCACTTGCGCCCATTGGCCGTCCTTCCAACTCCAGCGCGACTCGACAATTTCGGTCGGGCAGCAGCGGGCTTCGCCGCCATATTGGGCAACGACGACGGAGCCATCCGCCACGGCCATCGCGTGCAGGCCGCCGAAGGCGGCGGAGCCGAGCGCCACCGCGGCCAGACGAACAGGCCGGTCCGCTTTCATGACATAAAGCAAAAGGACGTCGGTGGGCGCCTTGTTGCCGCAGTTGATGACGACAGCCGCTTCGTTTTGATCCTTGCCGGTGATCGATCCGTAGGAGACGGCGCGCAGGTTGAAGAAAACATCGCCGACCTGCGCACTCCCTTGCGCGAGCGTCACGCTGCGGGTGCGCGTCATCTCTTCGCAAGCGGTGCCGCTCAGGTCGAGGGCCGCGTTGGTGAAGTCGACGCTGGTAATGGCGCCGGGATTCGGATGCCCCAGCAGCCAACTCATTACGGTCAATCGCACAGTCGTTATGTCGATAAATTTTGTGATGTCGATAAATTTGTAGCCCGCGATGCCGAGCGCCAGCAGAACCACGGCAGCCGCGAGCGGAACCGCATGACGCATGCGAACACGACTGCCTTGCCGTACGGCGCGCTCCTCTCTTTGCGGCGCGAGCCTGTCCGGCTTGGCGGCGGTCTTGACGCGGGTATTCGGAGACTCGATCCGCGCGATGGCGTCGTCGAGCGCCTCGTGTTCGGCGCTCAACTCGGAATCGGTGAACGGCGGGTCGGACTGGCGCAGATGGCTCACGAGCGAAAGCCGGGCGCGGGCATAGAGCAGTTTGCGCGCGTCCGGCGTGTTGTTCTCGATCAGCGAAACCGCGCGCGAGAGCAGCGGATAGTAGTCCACGGTCAGCCGCCGCGTCCGACCGCGCGGCGAAGCCGTCGGCGGCGCAATATCGCGCAGCCAAAGCTCCGGCGGACTGGGCGGCGCGACGGTTGGCGATGCCGGTTGCGTCTCGGGCAGAACGTGCGGGGCGAGTTTTGCCGCAGCCGCCCGCCACTGAACCGGCTGCGGAGCTTTCGGTTCGGGAGCGGGCGCAGCAGCGGGCGCGGGATTGCGGCCGGATTTTAACAGCGCATCGATGCGTTTTTCGATCGGCGGGTGCGTCGCGATCAGACCTTCGAGGCCGCTCAAGCGCGGATTGTCGAAAAACATTTCGCGCACCGCGGCGACGCGGGTCGGGATGTCGGAATGGCCTGAAACCTTGCGCAGCGCCGATATCAGCGCGTCGGGATTCTTGGTCAGTTCGACCGCGCCGGCATCGGCCGTGAATTCACGCCGGCGGGACAGAAACAGACTCAGAATCATCGAGAAAAATTCGCTGACCAGATGCAGGACGTAGCCGACCGTCGCGACTATTGCGTTTTGCAGCCGCTGCAACGGGGATACGCGCTGGCCGAAGTCCGGCAACCAGGCTCCGACCAGGTGCAAAGGCACGAACACGATGGCGACCAGGCCGCGAAACAAAACAACGATCAGATCGCAGGCCAGCGGCGCCGCACCGGCGATAATCGTCGTCGCGACCAGCAGCTGCACATCGCGGTTCCTGATGTGCGTCAATTCATGCGCGAGCACGCCTTCGAGTTCGGCGTCCGTGAGGCTATTCAACAGGCCGCGCGTCAGCGTGATCGAATGGCTGTACTCGCTCACCCCGCCGGCGAATGCGTTCAACGCTTCGGATTCGATGATCCGAAGCGCGGGTACTCGCATGCCGCAGCCGATGCAGAGATTCTCGAGCAGATTCCAGACGCGCGTCTCCGCGGCGCGGGTGAGCGGGCGGGCATTGGTCGCGCGATCGATGATCCATTGATTGATGAAGAATGCGATCGGCACCCAGAACAACATGATCACGGCGACGATCAGAAAAACCGTGAAAGCGGAGGATGAACTCGCATCGACCACGCGAGCGTTTATGCCGCCGCGAAGCAGGCCAACGATGAGACCGATGACAAAAACGATCGCGGGCAACAAAAGCGGAAATACGAACAGAACGATGACCGACTTTATCGCGTTGCTCCGGATAAGCGAATAGAGTCCAAACGCGCGCAACATACGATCGTGTGCCCCCTCATTACACACGCGGGCGATGATAGTCCCTCACTGTTGGAGCCACAAGCGACGGCGATAATTCCGCGAAGGGCGGCGCGGCGATGCCGTCAATAAAGTCCGCCGGTTCCGCCGCGCAGCGCGCGATCGGCGTCGGGAGAAACGGTGGCGGCGGCGTTGCCGTCAGGCCCGCCGATGACGGTGAAATTGTCGGGCGGTGCGGTGCCGGGCTTGAAGGCTTCGAGGATCACGGGACCGGTGGCGCCGGGCGCGATGCGCATTCCGGTCTTCGGATCGACGCGGATCAGCTTGATGCCGCTCGGAACGCGGAAGGGAACCGGCGGCTTGTCGGCCAGCGCGACTTTGAGGAAATCGCGTACCACCGGGGCCGCGACGTGGCCGCCGGTCGCGCCGCCGACCAGCGACATGTGGCGCGGCTTGTCGTAGCCGATATAGACGCCGACGGCGAGATCGGGCGAATAGCCGATGAACCAAGCATCCTTCTCTTCGTTGGTGGTGCCGGTCTTGCCGGCGATCGGCTTGCCGACCTCGCGGACGACCGTGGCGGTGCCGCGCTGGACGACGCCTTCCATGATCGACGTGATCTGATAGGCGGTCATGGCGTCGATCACCTGCTCGCGCATGTCGACGAGCGACGGCTCCTGCTGGCCTTCCCAGCGGCGCACGTTGCAGGCTTGGCATTCGCGCTGGTCGTGCTTGAAGACGGTGTGGCCGTAGCGGTCCTGAATGCGGTCGATGAAGGTCGGAATGATGCGCTTGCCGCCGTTGTCGAACATGGAATAGGCGGTGACCATCTTGAGCAGCGTGGTCTCGCCGGCGCCGAGCGAATACGAAAGATAGGTCGGCAGGTTGTCGTAGACGCCGAAGCGATTGGCGTATTCGGAGATCAGCGGCATGCCGACATCCTGGGCCAGGCGCACCGTCATGGTATTGCGCGACTGCTCGATGCCGTACCGCAGCGTCGACGGACCATTATATTTTCCGGCGGTGTAGTTTTCCGGACGCCAGGGCGGCAGGCCCGGGCCTTGATCGATTTCGACCGGCGCGTCCAGCACCAGCGTCGAGGGCGTATAGCCGTTGTCGAGCGCGGTCGCATAAACGAGCGGCTTGAACGAGGAACCGGGCTGGCGGAACGCCTGCGTAGCGCGGTTGAACTGGCTCTGGTCGTAGGAGAACCCGCCGACCATGGCGAGCACGCGGCCGGTCATCGGATCCATGACGACGATGGCGCCGGAGACTTCGGGAATTTGGCGCAAGCGGAACTGCTGGGACTCGGCATTGAGCGGCTCGACGTAGACCACGTCGCCCACTTCGAGCACCTGGGACACTTTGGCCGGCGGCTTGCCCTTGGTCGGGCCGCTGGTCGCCTTGGCCCATTTGACGCCGTCGAGCGCTATCGTCCCGACCGGTCGCGCCTTGGACAACGCACCGCCCGGCTCGCGGCCGGGATAGAGACCGATGCGCGCGCTCTGATCGTTGACATCCAGCACCATGGCGAGACGCCAGGGCGCGATGTCGGAGAGCGGTTTGACCTCGGCCAGCTTGACGCCCCAATCACCGGCGAGCGGAATCTTCGCGACGGGGCCGCGCCAGCCCTGCGCCTCGTCGAAGCGCGTGAAGCCGTCGACCAGCGCCTTGCGCGCCATGACCTGCAACTTCGGATCGAGCGTGGTGCGGACCGAAAGGCCGCCTTCGTAGAGCGCCGTCTCGCCGTATTTGTCGTAGACCCAGCGCCGCACTTCCTCGGCAAAATACTCGGCGGCGAAAATGTGCGCGCCGGTCGGGCGCGTGGTGACGTTGAGCGCATCCTTCTTGGCTTTTTCCGCGTCGGCCGTCTTCAAGTAGCCGTCCTCGACCATGCGGTCGATCACGTAGTTGCGCCGCGCGATCGCCTCGTCGCGCTTGCGGAAGGGATTGTAGTTGTTGGGCCCCTTGGGCAGCGCCGCGAGATAAGCCGCCTCCGCGACGGTCAATTCGTGCACCGATTTGTCGAAATAGAGCAGCGAGGCAGCGGCAATGCCGTAAGCGCCGAGCCCGAGATAGATTTCATTGAGATAGAGTTCGAGGATCTTCTCCTTGGAATAGGCGCGTTCGATCTTGAGGGCGAGCAGCGCTTCCTTGACCTTGCGCTGGAAGGTCGGCTCCGGCGTCAGCAGAAAGTTCTTCGCCACCTGTTGGGTGATGGTTGAGGCGCCTTGCGGCCGGCGGCCGCGGCCGTAGTTCTGCAGATAGAAAATTCCGGCGCGCAGGATGCCGCCAAGGTCGAGACCGTTGTGGTCGTAGAAATTCTTGTCCTCGGCCGCGATGAAGGCCTCGATCACCATTTTCGGAACGGCCTGGATCGGAAGATAGAGCCGGCGCTCCTTGGCGTATTCGGCGACGAGCGAGCCGTCGCTGGCATGAACGCGCGTCATCACCGGCGGCTGGTAGTCCTGCAACGTGGTGTAGTCGGGCAGGTCCTTGGAGAAATGCCAAAGCAGGCCGGCGACCGCGGCAACGCCCACCAGGAACAGGATCGATCCCAGCGCGAAGAGAAATCCAAAGAAGCGGAGCAGTCGTCGCATCGTCAATTGGCCAAAGTCAATTCTAGCTCATTTCACGGCGGCTGTGGTCGCGCGGTTTTATGTTCAAACTGAGGCCCTTACCCCGCACCATTGTCCCAGATTCGTTCAATTGGCGCCTCCGGACGTGCCGGCCAGGCGCGTTGCGAAAAACTTGCCGATCGCCGCCACCGTCGTCGCCACCGTGCGCGTGCGCCAGGTGCCGGACGTCAGCTGTTTTAAGTCCTGCTGGTTCGAGACATAACCGAGCTCGATCAGGACCGAGGGCACATCGGGGGCTTTAAGCACCTTAAAGCCTGCGGATTTGAGCGGATGCTTGTGCAGACGCGCGACGCTTTTGAGCTCGGACGCGAGCGTCTTGGCAAAATGCAGCGAGAACGTCTTGGTCTCGCGCTGCGCGAAATCGATCAGGATATTGGCCACGTCGCTGGGCTCCGACGACAAATCGATACCGGCAATCACGTCGGCGCGGTTTTCGGCCTCGGCCAGATGCGCGGCTTCGGCGTCGGAGGCGGTATCGGAAAGCGTGTAGATGGTCGCCCCGGTCGCTTCGCCGTCGGATTTCTTCAATGCGTCGGCGTGGATCGAGATGAACAGAGCGGCCTGATGCATGCGCGCAATCTGAACGCGCTCGGCAAGCGGCACGAAAGTGTCGTCCGCACGCGTCATTATCACGCGGTACTTGCCGGTCTTCTCGAGCTGCGCGCGCAACAGCAGCGCGAAATCGAGCACCAGCGCTTTTTCGCTCTCGCCGCTCGGCGCACGCGTGCCGTAATCGATGCCGCCGTGGCCGGGATCGAGCACGATGACGGGACGCGGATCGGCCTTGTTCGCGGCCTCCGGTTTCGGCGGGTCTTTGCGCACCGTCTCCGGCGGCTTGGCCGCCTTGACCTCGGACAGCGTATGCAAAAAGCTCTCGCGGTCGGTCGCCGCCAGGTCAAGCACGATGCGAGCGGGCTGACCTTCGACCGCATCGAGCACGAACGCCTTCTCGATGCGCGCCGGACCGGCGAGATCGAGCACGATGCGCGATCCACCCTGCATGATCAGTCCGTAGCGGTAGGCCTTGACCAGGCCGCGGCCGGTTTCGCCGGCCTTGGGCGGCAGGCGGAAGGTCACCTGCGGCATGTCGACGACCACGCGATAGGGATCGGCCAGCGTGAAGGCGCGAAGCTCCACCTTCTGCGAGATATCGGCGATGAAACGGGTCTGCTTGTCGTCGCCGCCAAGGCGGGCGTCCTGGACGACGGGGTAGGCCGAGACCGCACGCGCGGCGTCACGGTCGGCCGCGCCTGCCGTTTCGGCGGCGCCGACCGCAACGAAAAGTCCCAGGATAGGGGCGATGACGACCTTGGTCGCGCGCAATGCCATCGAATCCCAAGCCTCCGACATCACTCCTACTCCATAAGGAGAGCACGGTTAATCGGTACTTAAACTCCCAATGGGAAACCCACATATAATATAGGCTTTTCGCCGAATTGCGGGGGCTTTTGTAAGGTCATGCTTGCTATCGCGTGCCCGGACCCCTAAGAAGGGCCGCTCACGGTTGAGCTCCCGGTTGTGCCGCGTTCGGGGCCAAAAGGCACGCTTGCCAGCGACTTGCTCCCTTAGGGGGACCGGCTGGCCAGCGCAAGATGCCGCAGCTGTCGCCGCGCCCATGGCGCTTGTGGCGGCCGCGTGATCGGAGCCGGGGCCCCAAAGGACAGCCGGACTGCGCGGCGGCGCGTCAGACGCCTTCGCCGCAAGCTGTGAGCAACCGACCGGCGGACTTAAAGCCGCCAAGCAACACGGGTCGAGGTAATGCCCGAGGCAAATATCCAGGTCAGGCCTGTTCGCCGCGTACCAACCGCGCGCGAATGCTTGCCTTTCCGCGCTTGGGGCCGCTTCGCCACCCATTCCATCCATCACAAATCGGGCAGCCCGCGTTTCGCGCCGCCTTATGCCGGCGCCGCGCCCCGGTCCGCCCCCATAGAGACATTTCAATGGCCAATAAGATGCTCATCGACGCGACGCACCCGGAGGAAACCCGGGTGGTCGTGCTTCGCGGAAATCGGGTTGAGGAATTCGATTTCGAAACCGCCCATCGCAAGCAATTGCGGGGCAATATCTATCTCGCAAAGGTTACACGCGTAGAGCCATCGCTGCAGGCTGCCTTCGTCGAATACGGCGGCAATCGGCACGGCTTTCTGGCGTTTTCCGAAATTCACCCGGACTATTATCAAATTCCGGTCGCCGACCGGCAGGCGCTGATCGAAGAAGATGAGCGCGCGGCGCGGGCGGCGGACGACGACGACCGGCGCGGCGGACGACGGCGCGACCGGCACCGCCATCGCGACTTCCGCCGCCATGAACGGCCGGACGAGGTCGTACGCAGCGGCGAGGAGCAGCGCCCGGCTGAGACCGTCGAGGGAGCAGCGCACGAGGCCGCGGAAACCCCCACCGGCGAAGCCATGTTGGGCGATGCGCCCTTCAGCGAAACGCCGGTTGGCGAGGCGCAAACCGATGATGCCGCGCCGCGCGAATTCGCGGGCGATGAACCACCGCCCGAGGAGCCGAAGCCGGACAACCTCGATATCGAGTTGATCGATCCCCAACGCGATCTGCAATTCGATGCGCCCATCGGCGGAGGGGCCGCGGCAGGTGATGCCCTGCTCACCGAAGCCGGCGTGAACGAGGCCTCTGCGCACGCCGCGGAAGCTGCTCCAACCCAAGAAGGCGCAAGCGAAACCAGCCCCGGCGAGGAAGGCACCGAGGAGGAGGTCGTCGAATCCGTCGGCGGCGCCGACGCGATGGAAGAGGTGCCGGACCGCGCGCCGCGCTACCGGCGGCAGTACAAGATCCAAGAGGTCATCAAACGCCGGCAGGTGATGCTGGTGCAGGTGGTCAAGGAAGAGCGCGGCACCAAAGGCGCGGCGCTCACGACCTATCTTTCGCTCGCCGGCCGCTATTGCGTGCTGATGCCGAATACCGCGCGCGGCGGCGGGATCAGCCGCAAGATCACCAGCGCCGACGACCGCAAGCGGTTGCGCGAAATCGCCGACGAGCTCGACGTGCCGGACGGCATGGGCGTAATCCTGCGCACGGCCGGCGCCAACCGCAGCAACGTCGAAGTGACGCGGGATTTCGAATACCTGCTGCGGCAATGGGAGATGGTGCGCGACCTCACGCTCAAATCGACCGCGCCGACGCTGGTGTACGAGGAAGGTTCGCTGATCAAACGTTCGATCCGCGATCTCTACGGCAAGGATGTCGACGAAATCATCGTGGCCGGCGAGGCCGGCTACAACGAAGCCAAGGAATTCATGCGCATGCTCATGCCGAGCCATGCGAAGAACGTCAAACTCTACCGCGACGGCCAGCCGATCTTCACGCGCTACGGCATCGAGAGCCAGCTTGACGCCATGTTCTCGCCGGTGGTGCAGCTCCGGTCCGGCGGCTACATCGTGCTCAACCAGACCGAAGCGCTGGTTTCGATCGACGTGAACTCCGGGCGCTCCACGCGCGAGCATCACATCGAAGACACCGCGCTCAAGACCAACATCGAAGCGGCGGAGGAAATCGCGCGGCAACTGCGATTGCGCGATCTCGCCGGCTTGATCGTCATCGATTTCATCGACATGGACGAGAAGCGCAACAACCGCACGGTCGAGCGCAGATTGAAAGACGCGCTGCGCAACGACCGCGCCCGTATCCAGGTCGGCCGCATCTCGCATTTCGGCCTGCTGGAGATGTCGCGCCAGCGCATCCGCACCAGCGTGCTCGAAAGCTCGACCGAGAAATGCCCGCATTGCGGCGGAACCGGCCATATGCGCTCGGTGTCTTCGGTCGCGCTGCAGCTGTTGCGCGCGATCGAGGAAACGATCCTCAAGGGCGCGACGCACAATCTGATCGTACGCACGCGGCCGGAAATCGCGCTTTACGTGCTCAACCACAAGCGTTCGCACTTGAGCTCGCTCGAGGAACGCTTCCACATCACGATCACGATCAACTCCGATCCGCAGATCGGCGGGCAGGTCGCCTATGCGATCGATCGCGGCGAGCAGGTGATGACCCTCGAACAGGCCCGCGCGCTGGTCGCGCAGGCCGAGGCCGCCGTCACGCCCATTCAGGAAGAAGAGGAGCCGGAATTCGCGGGCGAAGAAGAGCGCGAAACGGCCGGCGAAATGGAAGAGGCGATGGCGGAAGCGGCGGACGAGCGTCCGCAGCCGCCGCATTTCGAGGGCGAGCGCGAAGGCGGTCACCGCCGCCGCCGGCGGCGGCGGCGCGGTCGTGGCGGCGGCGGCCGCGAGCACGGGCCCGAGCACGTCCAGGGGCAGTTCACGCATGACACCGTGCCGGAGCACAATGTCGCCCACGAAGACGATTTCGAAGACATCGGCGGCCAGCCCGGACAAGGCGAGTACGCGCCGCAACCGCAACCGCACGGACAGCAGCAGCAACCCGGCCAGGAGCGCGGCGAAGATCGCGGTGAAGGTCGCGGCGAGGGGGAACATCGCCGGCGCCGACGCGGCCGCCGCGGTGGGCGCCGCAATCGCCGCAACCGCGAGAACTTCGGCGAATTCGGCGGCGAGCAGCGCGGTGAGTTTCGCGGTGAGCAGCGCGGCGGCCGGAACGAGCGCGGCGAACACTATCGTCCACCAGCGCAGGATATGAACGAGCCGCCCTACACGCCGCCGTTCGAGCCGGCGCGCCCTGAACCCGCGCCAGCCGCCGCCGAACCCGTGCCGCCGCCGCAAGCGGAGCCGGAAACGCCGCGGCGGCGATCGACGGTGCGTGAGCCAGCGCCGGTGTTCAGCGGCCACGCGGCAGAGACCCCGCCGCCGCCACTTGCGCCAGCCGCATCCGAAGAAGCCGTCGCCGCAGGATCGAACGGCGGTGAAGACGCCAACAAGCCGCGCCGCACCGGTTGGTGGGCCAAACGTTTCTTGGGTGGCAAGGACTAGCGTCGATGCTGAGCCGCTGGGTCGATCGCGACGCAAAGGCGACGGTCGATCGCTACGCCAAGGCGGGGGTTGCTCCTGACCTTGCGCTGCGCGTCTACTCGACGCGGTTGCTCGGCGGCGATTCCAAGCTCGTGCTGCACGGCGGCGGCAATACGTCGGTCAAGCTGCGCCTGAGCGATCCGCTCGGCGGCGAAACCGAGGCGATGTGCGTCAAGGGTTCGGGCGCCGATATGGCGACGATCGAGCCCGCCGGCATGCCGGCGGTGCGGCTCGCGCCGCTGCAAGCCCTGCGATCGCGCGACACACTCGCCGACGACGACATGGCGCGGGTGCAGCGCGGCGCCCTGCTCGATCCGCTCGCGGCCACGCCGTCGCTGGAATTCCTGCTGCACGCGTTCATGCCGCACAAATTTGTGGATCACACGCACGCCACGGCGGTGTTGAGCCTGATCGACCAGCCGGAGGGCGAGCAGCTTTGCGGCGAGGTCTATGACGGCAGCATGGGATACGTGCCGTATCTGATGCCGGGATTCGGGCTGGCGAAAAAAGCCGGCGAAACGTTCGAGAAAAATCCGAAAGTGTCGGGGCTGATCCTCGCCAAGCACGGCATTTTCACGTTCGGCGCCAGCGCGCAGGAATCCTACGAGCGCATGATAGAGATGGTGACGCGCGCCGAGGAACGGCTGCGGAAAAACCGCAGGACCGTGTTCAAGACCGCGCAACTGCCGCAACAGATCGTTCCTGCAACAGACGCTGCGCCGATCCTGCGCGGGGCCTGTGCGTTGAAGGACGCGGGCGGCGAAGGCGCCCATCGCCGCCTTATTATGGAGTTCCGCACGAGCGAGACCATCGTCAACTACGTCAACGGCGCGGAGCTCGCGCGCTACAGCCAGCAGGGCGTGATCACGCCCGACATCACCATCCGCACAAAGAACACCCCGCTGATCGTGCCGCCGCCGCAGGCCGGCAAGCTCGACGAATTCAAGAAAGCTGCGCGGGCCGCGGTGGAGAAATTCATCGCCGACTACCGGGCGTATTTCGAACGCAACAACAAGCGCGTGGGCGGCGGCAAGATCATGCTCGACCCCCTGCCCCGCGTCGTACTCGTGCCGGGCCTCGGGCTGTTCGGGCTCGGACGTTCGGCGGCAGCGGCGAAAATTGCAGCCGACATGGCGGAGGAGACGATTGCGTGCATCACGGATGCCGAAGCGATCGGCACGTTCGAATCGATTTCGGAAGCCGACATGTTCGATTGCGAATACTGGCCGATCGAGCAGGCCAAGCTCGGAAAACAAAAAGAATTGCCGCTCGCCGGACAGATCGCCGCCATTACCGGAGCCGCTGGCGCGATCGGAGCGGCCACCGCGCGGGCATTCGCGGCGGCGGGCGCGGAGGTGGCGCTGCTCGACGTGAATTACGAGGCGGCGAAAGAACAGGCCAAGTCGATTGGACCGAATGCATTTCCGTTCTTGTGCGATGTCACGAGCGACGCCACCGTGCGGGTGGCATTTGAGCGTGTCGTTGATGAATTCGGTGGCGTCGATATCGTCGTCTCGAACGCAGGCGCGGCGTGGCAGGGAAAAATCGGCGAGGTCGACGAGGCGACCTTGCGCAAAAGTTTCGAGCTGAACTTCTTCGGCCATCAGCGCGTGGCGCAGGCCGCGGTGAAGATCATGCTGGCGCAGGGCACCGGCGGGTGCCTGCTGTTCAACGTGTCGAAGCAGGCGGTGAATCCGGGGCCGAATTTCGGCCCCTATGGCTTGCCCAAAGCGGCGACGCTGTTCCTGGTGCGGCAATACGCGGTGGACTACGGCGCCGACGGCATCCGCGCCAATGCGGTCAATGCCGACCGCATCCGCTCGGGCCTGCTTACCGGCGATTTCATCAAGCAACGCTCGCAGGCGCGCGGCGTCTCGGAAAAAGAGTATATGTCGGGCAATCTGCTCGGCCGCGAGGTCACCGCCGACGACGTGGCGCAGGCCTTTCTGCATCAGGCGCTGGAGTTGAAGACGACCGGCGACGTCACCACGGTCGACGGGGGCAATATTGCGGCGGCGTTGCGTTGACGCCATAAATTTCGCACAAGTGTGCGGTCTTGCTGCCGAGCCATAACAACAAGGGAGATTCGACGATGCTGCGGACCCTCACACTTGTCACCGCGCTCGCAATCCTGCTGCCGGCTAAGGCGGCTTTCGCCATCACGGCCAAGCAGAAGATGGAGACTTGCAAATTCGGGGCGGACGACCAAAAACTCAAGGGCGCCAAGCGCAAGACCTTCATCGCCCGCTGCATGGCGGAGGAAAAATCGCCGCCAGCGCCGCCTGCCGCCAAGCCATAAAGCCATAGCGAGAGACCCATGCCCGAAGCCGACAAAGAAGGCGAACGCTACCAGGCCGACCGGCCGCAGGCGACGCCGGGATTTTTCCTGAAGGGATCGCACCAGCTCGACTGGGGCATGAAGAACCGGCTCGCGCGCACGTTCAATCCGCAGACCGGCCGCACCGTGATGCTCGCGGTCGACCACGGCTATATCCAGGGGCCGACCACGGGGCTCGAGCGCATCGACCTCTCGATCGTGCCGCTGCTCCCGCAATGCGACGCGCTGTTCTGCACGCGCGGCATCCTGCGTTCGGTGATCCCGGCCGACTGCACCAAGTCGATCTGCCTGCGCGCGAGCGGCGGCGCCAGCATCCTGAAGGATCTCTCCAACGAGCAGATCGCCATGGACATGGAGGACGCCGCGCGGTTGAACGCGGTCGGCGTCGGCGTGCAGGTCTATGTCGGCAGCGATTTCGAGACGCAGACCATCCACAACATGACGCGGCTGGTGGACGCAGGCCTGCGCTACGGCGTGCCGGTCATGGGCATCACGGCGGTGGGCAAGGAGATGAAGCGCGACGCGCAATATTTTCGCCTCGCCTGCCGCATCATCGCCGAGCTCGGCGCGCAATATGTGAAGACCTATTACGTCGACGACGGATTTGAGACCGTCACCGCCTCGTGCCCGGTGCCGATCGTGATGGCGGGCGGCAAGAAGCTGCCGGAGCTCGAGGCGCTGACCATGGCCTACAACGCCGTGCAGCAGGGCGCGGCCGGCGTCGACATGGGCCGCAACATCTTCCAGTCGGACGCGCCGCAGGCCATGATCGCGGCGATCAACGCGGTGGTGCACAAGAACACCAAGCCGAAGGACGCGCTCGATCTTTACAATTCGCTGAAAGCCAAGGGCACGGAGGGCGTCGCCGCGTTCAGTCGCTCGGCAAGATGATGATCTTCAGCATCGGGGCGATCGGGTTGGTCAAGGTCTGAACAGGCCATCGTGGCCGACGGCGGGCGTTGTCCGTTCAGGTGACGCTGTTGGAGGCATAGCCGACATGGCGCTGCATTACGGAATCGGTCGCTCCTGACCGCGTGCGACATGCCGTGGACCGTGGTTCAGAACTGACTGGCTCGAATTGGTGTCCCGAATTTGTGATTGAAAGTTTTTTCTGCCAAGCAAGAGCCCACGGGGATTGCTATTTGTTGGGGCAACGATTGAGAGGAGAAGATCAATGCGCAATTGGATATTTGTTATGTTCGCATTGGCGGCGGCTCTCATGGTTGGACCACCGGCGATGGAGGCAAACGCCTAGACTTCGCGTGGAATGGCAGCCATCAAAGCCGCAACGCAAAATTTTTTAGCGGCAGCGCTTTTTTAGCGGGATTTTTTGACCGCATCTAAAATGCAATTCACTTCTTACCGACGCACTTATAGTCGCCGGCTTTAATTTTATCTCTGTTTCGTGGCCAGAACGGAATATCTGGCTTAAGCGGGCGTCCGCTGGCGATACTGACTGGGCATGTTGTCGCCATCCACCATCCGGTTCCGGACTCGATTTGCTTCTTGGTCAAAAAGGTTTGAAATGTCGTAGAGCTTGTGCCCGGTCCGATTGTGCGAATGATCGGATACTCGTTCCATCGCGACAGGAATTGGATTTCGGTGGCAAATTCGCAATGCGTGAAACCGTAAAATCTGCCATCGCGATCATAGTCCCACCGGATACAAAATGCGTAATTCGATGTTTCTTCAGCAACTGCTCCTGCCAACAAGCTAATGCTAAAAAATATAGACGCGATAAAGGCAGATTTGAAAACTTTCATGGTGATATTTCCTTACAAACCTTCCTAAAGGGTACGGTACAGTTTCGCCACCGGGAGACAAGGTAGATATCACTCGCCAGCGGTTCTAATCGACAGTTGGCAACGGTTTTCAAGATTTTATCTGCGTGCCGAGGAAGTGTTTATGCAGAAAGGAATTGGCTTGGTGGTGGCGGTGGTCATTGGCGCAATAGTTGTTTTCGCATTAGGTCTGCCTGAATGGTCGCAACGTCAGGCGATGGATACGCTTTTTGCAAGGGATGCATGCCAAGGCGAAAGCTGGCTGCCGAATATTCAAATATCTGCCGATCGCCGGATTGAGTATTGCACTGAAGCGATAAGGTCGGGGAACTGGTCCGGCAAGAACATAACGTGGGCTTATAACGCTCGCGGTATCTCTTACGCATCAATTGGTCAATATGACCACGCCATCGAGGACTTCAGTTACGCGATTAAACTCGATCCTCGGGATGCCGCGTTCCATCTTAATCTTGGTAACGCTTGGCGCCAGAAGGGCGATTACGAGCGAGCTAAGATTGGGTACACCGAGGCGATCCAGCTCGATCCACAATATGCCGCGGCTTATTACGCTCGCGGCATTGTCAAACAGAAAATGGGCGACAGCATTGGAGGCGCCGCAGACATTGCTAAAGCAAGACAACTTCAGCCCGGAATCGGGGAGTAATCCGAAGTCCTGTGCCGAGTACTCAGTTAACCCATTCGAGTCCGCTATTGATGCTGTGGACGGCTCCTCCACCGGCACGCAAGTGCCATTGATGTGGGTGCTGTTAAGGCCCCCACAATTTGGAGGAGCCAAATATGCAATCGATCACGACCGTCGGTTTCGA
>Ga0187765_10000307_pt1 | contig 17682 bp, 13 predicted proteins | sample 0216_QUI02_MP05__3_FD_133018 | JGI IMG/M metagenome (GOLD analysis project Ga0187765, IMG submission 133018) | Tropical peat soil microbial communities from peatlands in Department of Meta, Colombia - 0216_QUI02_MP05_10_MG | ecosystem: Environmental > Terrestrial > Soil > Wetlands > Peat ...
CGGTCGGCATAACCGTCGTGCGAGGCGCGCAGCATGGCGGCGCGGTTGACCTCTTCGCGGGCGATCGGAATGTGCTTGGGGCCGGCCACGATCGGCGTGCCGATCAGGCGCTTGAACGCGCCGGTCTCGAGAAAGCGGCATGACGAGGTGTCATTGATGGTCACAGTCGAATGGGCGGCTGTGGCGCGCGCGACCTGCCGCCAGGACTCGCGATTGACCCCCGGCAGGCCGCAATTCACCACGATGCGCTGCTGCTGCGCGGACAATTCGAACGAGAGGCAGCCGGCGTGCGCCTCCTGGCTGACGGTGAAAGGCGGGGGCAAACCGACGTCGATCAGCAGCAGCAAATCCTTGGTCTCGATGCGCTGATAGCCGGAATGCGGCGCATTGGTGGGCGCGGCGCCGCGCGCATCGTCATAGGCGAGCACGGTGGCGATGAGATCGGGAGCGGTCGGGCCCATGCCGTTGAAATGCGCAAAGCCGCCGTCGCCGTGACGAAAGAACCGCAGCATCGGCATCATGCGGTCGATGGCGTTGTTGAGTGCAGGAGGCGGCGGCACGTTGCGCGCGGCAAAGGCCTGGCGCAGCGGCAGGAGATCGAGCATGAGTTCGATCAGCGCACCAGGATTGCGGCTGATGTGGCCGCCGTCGGGCAGGATCTGGCGCTCGAGTTCGCCGACGAGATGATTGACCGTGCTGCGCAGATAACGCATCTGCGCGGCCATGCACAGCGCCGCGTAGGTGAGCGCGATGTATGCCTGCAGGCGCGACACGCCATCGGGGGTTTCGCTTGCGGTGTGGCGCAGATAGCGGACTTGGCGCGTGAGCGATCGCAGAAAGCGGCGATAGAACCGCTCGTCGGCCTCATGCAGGATGAGCGGCGCATGGGTGAACCAGGCGGTAATCCGCCGCGACAGCACGTCCGGCCGCCAGGCGATCGAGTCCCAGGCGCCCTGCAGCGTGATCCACTCGTCCACCAGCGCGCGCGCGTTTGCACGCGTGATGCCGGATTCCGCGGCGCGAAGGTGGCGCAGCCAGGAAAACGAGACCAGATTGACGGCCCATTCTTCGGTCGGCGGGACGAGCTCGAACGGCGAGCGGCCATCGCAGATCACGACCTTGCCGGCGAAGGCAAAGCGGCCGGCATAGAATTCACTCGCGCGCGTTGCGTCGGCGGTGCGCAAATCCTGCGGCGCGATGACGAGGCGGTCGGTCTTGCTTGTCAGTATGTTCCAGCGCAGCAGGGGATGGCCGCGCATGCGGCCGATGGCATTGCGCAAGCCGCGCCGCATCAGAAGCAGCGACAGCCTTGTACCCTCCGCGATCGACACGCCGACCATGGACGAGCTTGCCTTTCCGCTTTAAGGGCATCCGCCGCCGTAGCCCCGGCCGAGATATAGCGAAGGGGTAAACAAGGTCCAGCTAGGGCGGAACCCTCGGAAAATTCACTCTTTTTTCTCGATCCGCGCGGCATAGAAACCGTCCATTCCGCTCGCGCGCGGGTCCGAATCAGGAAGATACGATGGCAGCGTGCGCAAGTCGCCATCGGGCGTGATCAATTCGGCCAGCCCGCCGACTTCATCAGTCTCGATCGGGCGGCGGCGAAGCACCGGATTGCGGCCGAGCAACGACGCGATGGTATGCTCATTCTCTTCGGGCTCGAGCGAACACGTGCAGTAGACCAGCAGGCCGCGGGGTTTGAGCAATGTTACGGCGTGGTCGAGCAGCGCGCGCTGCAATTCCACCAGCGCGGGCAGATCGGCCTCGGATTTGATCCACGGCACGTCCGGATGCCGGCGAATGGTGCCGGTCGACGAGCAAGGCGCATCGAGCAGCACGGCATCGAATAGGCCGCCTTGCCACTGGGTGGCATCCGCGGCGACGGTCTCGGCGTCAAGCCTGAGCCGTGCGAGATTTTCGCGCAAGCGCTCAAGGCGCGCAGCCGAGCGATCGACCGCGACCACGCGCGCCCCGGCGGTTGCGAGCTGCGCGGTCTTGCCGCCGGGAGCTGCGCACAAATCCGCGACTTGGCGGCCGCGCACGTCGCCGAGCAGCCGCGCGGGCAGCGCTGCGGCGGCATCCTGCACCCACCAGTCACCTTCCGCAAAACCGGCCAATTGCGATATCGGCCCGTGCGCAATCAGCCGCACCGAGCCGGTCGCGAGCACACGGCCGCCGAGCCGTGCGGCCAATGTTTGCGGATCGCCTTTTGGGGTCAGATCGAGCGGCGGTTCTTGTGCGTTGGCGATGGCGATGGCGCGTGCCGCGGCCGCACCGTAATTCGACGTCCAGCGCTGCATCAGCCATTCGGGGGTATCGAGCTTTACGGCATCGAGCGGAGCGAGCAGGTTTTTGCCTTCGCGCGCGAGCCGCCGCAGCACCGCATTGACGAGGCCGGAATAGCGCGCGGCGCGCCGATCCGACTGCACAAGCCGCACCGCGAGATCGACCGCGGCGTGATCGGGCACATCGAGAAAGAGAATCTGCGCGGCGCCGACGAGCAGCGCGCTCTCGACGTGCGGCGCGTCGTGCGGCAAACCGCGTTCGAGCATGGAGCCGAGGAGATGACGGAGCGTGCCGAGCCGCCGCAAAACGGTCGCGACCAGCCGGCGTAGCAGCGCGCGATCGCGCTCGGAAAATGCCCGCAGCGCGATTTGGTCGTCGAGCTGTTCATCGAGCGTGCGCTTGCGGCGCAAGACGCCATCGATGATTTCGGCGGCGATGCGGCGGACGGCAAGGCCGGGAACGGGCGGTGGCATGTCGGGCTCGAAGAACGACGGCTCCAGTGTGGCGTCCGCTTATACCGAATTCAGCGCATCATGTGTCATGGGAGCGCCAAAATGAAAACGCGGCGCTGTCGCGCCGCGCACGGCCGGATCGCAAAAAGGAAGGTTACTTGCGGCCGTGTTTGCGCCGCAGCCGAACCACCACGTCGATGCGCGCGATCTCATAGCCTTCGGGCGCGGCCGGCAGCTTGCTGACGATGGTCTCGGCAACCGGAATGTCGAGCAGTTCGTGCTCGCCCTCGACGAAAAAATGGTGATGCGAGGTGGTGTTGGTGTCGAAGTAGGTCTTCGAGCCGTCGACGGCGACCTGGCGGAGCAAGCCGACGTCGGTGAACTGGTGCAGCGTGTTGTAAATCGTCGCGAGCGACACCGGCACCTTCGCCTTGCTCGCTTCCTCGTAGAGCATCTCGGCGGTGAGGTGGCGGCCGCCCTTGGAAAACAGCAGCCAGCCAAGCGCCATGCGCTGGCGCGTGGGCCGCAAGCCGACCGTGCGCAACATGGTTTTCACGTCATGCCACGGGCAGCCATTGAGGCCGCTGTGCTGCGGCTCCGGCCGCTGCGGCTCGATGGCACTGGAAACTACCAAGGTACGCTGGGTCATTCCTCGCTCGCCGCTACATTAAAACGAGTCTAGATTGTTGCAAATGAAATTATATCCTGACCGAGACGTAAGATGCAACTCTTTCGCAACAAGGAAAGTTTATCGGGAAAGCCAATGAACAGCAGCCCACAGGCCTGTTTTTGCTGTCCGGATGGCGTATATGATAGAGGGCGTTGTCCTCCGGGCGCCGCCTTCGACCGTGCCACAGGACCGATATAAGCATGCAGGATCGCCGAAACAATTTCGAGTTCGAGGATTTGCTCGCCTGCGGGCGCGGCGAGCTGTTCGCGCAAGGGCCGCAGTTGCCGCTGCCCCCCATGCTGATGTTCGATCGCATTTCCGAAATCGCGGAGATCGGCGGCGAATACGGCAAGGGACTGGTGCGCGCGGTGCTCGAACTCAAACCGGATTTGTGGTTCTTCCCCTGTCACTTCAAAGGCGATCCGGTCATGCCGGGTTGTCTCGGCCTCGACGCGCTCTGGCAAATGCTCGGGTTCTTTCTCGGCTGGCTCGGCTCTCCGGGAAAAGGCCGCGCGCTCGGACTGGGTGAGGTGAAATTCTCCGGCCAGGTGCTGCCAACAGTGAAGAAAGTCGTCTACGGCATCGACATCAAACGCGTGATGCGCTCAAAGCTTGTGCTCGGTGTCGCCGACGGATGGCTGCAGGCGGACAACTCGGTGATCTACCGTGCCTCCGATCTCAAGGTCGGATTGTTCCGCGAAGCCGATGCGTTGCAGCCGAACGCGGCATAAGTAATACGTTCAACAATCGAGTTTGCATCCTATCGATGCCAGCCCAGCGTGTCGGGCGAGGCGAATGCGGACGAGGCAGGCATGAAACGCGTTGTTGTTACCGGCATGGGCATCGTTTCGTCCATCGGCAACAATACACAAGAGGTGCTGGCGAGCCTGCGCGAGGCGAAGTCGGGCGTCGTGCGCGCCGACAAATATGCCGAGCTCGGTTTCCGCTGCCAGGTGCACGGCGCACCCACGCTCAATCCGGAAGACTCGGTCGACCGGCGCGCCATGCGATTCCTCGGCGGCGGTGCGGCCTGGAACCACGTTGCGATGGAGCAGGCGATCCGCGACTCCGGGCTCGAACAAAGCGACATTTCGAACGAGCGCACCGGCATCATCATGGGTTCGGGCGGGCCGTCCTGCCGCGCTATCGTCGAGGCGGCCGACACCGCGCGCACGAAAGGACCAAAACGCGTCGGGCCGTTCGCGGTGCCGAAAGCCATGTCGTCGACCGCATCGGCCACGCTCGCGACTTGGTTCAAGATCAAGGGCGTCAATTATTCGATCTCGTCGGCCTGCGCGACGTCGAACCATTGCATCGGCAACGCGATGGAAACGATCCGATACGGCAAGCAGGATGTGATTTTCGCCGGCGGCTGCGAGGAACTCGACTGGTCGCTCTCGGTGCTGTTCGACGCCATGGGGGCGATGTCGTCGAGTTTCAATCAGACGCCGGACAAGGCATCGCGCGCCTACGACAAGGATCGCGACGGGTTCGTCATCGCCGGCGGCGCGGGCGTGCTGGTGCTGGAAGAGCTCGAGCACGCCAAGGCGCGCAACGCGAAAATCTACGCCGAAGTCGCGGGTTACGGCGCCACCTCCGACGGCCACGACATGGTGCAGCCGTCGGGCGAGGGCGCGGTGCGATGCATGAAGATGGCGCTCGAAGGCGTGAAGGCGCCGGTCGACTACATCAATCCGCACGCCACCTCGACGCCGATCGGCGACTTGAAGGAAATCGAGGCGATCCGCGACGTGTTCGGCGCCAAGTGTCCGCCGATCTCGGCGACGAAATCGCTGACCGGGCATTCGCTCGGCGCCGCCGGCGCGCAGGAGGCGATCTATTCGCTCTTGATGATGCACAACGGGTTCATTTGCGAGAGCGCCAATATCGAAAATCTCGATCCGGCCTTCGCCGACATTCCAATCGTGCGCGAGCGGCGCGACAATATCAAACTCGGCTGCGTGCTGTCGAACTCGTTCGGCTTCGGCGGCACCAACGCGTCGGTCGTGTTCAAGCACGTGGACGCTTAAGTTTCCCTCCCGTTCGTTCGTACCTCCATGACAGAGCTGATGAAAGGCAAGCGCGGGCTGATCATGGGGGTCGCCAACGACCACTCGATCGCTTGGGGCATCGCGAAGACGCTGGCCGAGCACGGCGCCTCGCTCGCCTTCACCTATCAAGGCGAGGCGCTGGGCAAGCGCGTGAAGCCGCTCGCGCAATCGGTCGGCAGCAAGATCGTGCTGCCGTGCGACGTCGAGGACATCGCAACAGTCGATGCGGTGTTCGCCGAGCTGAAGAAGCAATGGGGCACGATGGATTTTTTGGTGCACGCCATTGCGTTCTCCGACAAGAACGAGCTCAAGGGCCGCTACGCGGATTCGACGCGCGAGAATTTCATCCGCACCATGGTGATCTCCTGCTACGCCTTCACCGAGGCGGCCAAGCGCGCCGCCGCGATGATGCCGCAGGGCGGCAGCATGGTGACGCTGACCTACAACGGCGGCGACCGCGCGATGCCGAACTACAACGTGATGGGCGTGGCGAAGGCGGCGCTGGAAGCCTCGGTGCGCTATCTCGCGGTCGATTTCGGCGCGCAGAAAATTCGCGTCAATGCGATCTCGGCGGGGCCGATTCGGACTTTGGCGGGCGCCGGCATCACCGAAGCGCGCTTCATGTTCGCGTTTCAGCAGAAACATTCGCCGCTCGGGCGCGGCGTGACCCTCGACGAACTCGGCGGCGCGGGGCTTTATCTCCTGTCGGATTTGTCGACGGGAGTGACCGGCGACATCCATTTCGTCGACTGCGGCTACAACGTCATCGCCATGCCGCAACCGGATGCGCTGCGCGCGGACGAAGGGGACGAGGCCGAGGACGCCGCGCAATAGAGCCATGCGCTGGCGCTTATTGCCGCGGTTTGGCTAATCCCACGCTTCAGCTAGAATTTGCCGGCGGAGTGGACGCATGGCGGCGGCGCTGGAGCGCGATTACGACGGCATCATCATCGGCGCGGGCCACCACGGACTGGTGCTCGGCTCATACCTTGCGCGCTGCGGGCTCGATATCCTTCTGGTCGACCGGCGGCTGCAATACGGCGGCGCATTGGTCACCGAAGAGGTGACGGCGCCGGGCTTCTATCACAATCTGCATTCGATCAATCATTTTCACATCAGCGAAACGCCGTGGTTCAAGGATCTCGGCTTGGCCGACCGCGTCTCCTACATCACGCCGCGCTATGAATTCGGCCAGCCGCATCTCGACGGCACCGCGCTGGTGTTCGGGCGCGAACTGGAGGAAACGCTGGCGAATGTGGCGCGCTTCTCGAAGCGGGATGCGGCGACGTTCCGCGACTGGAACCGCAGGGCCGAGGAAATCACCGCGCGTATTTTCCTGCCCGAGCGGTTTTCCGAACCGCTGCCGCAGGCGGAGCGCGAGGCGCTGCTGTCGCGGAGCGCGATCGGCCGGGATTTTCTGGCTGTAACGCGGCGGCAGCCGTTCGATGTGGTGCGCGAGTTGTTCGAGAACGAACACGTGCAACTCCTGTTTCTGTTCAAAGTGTCGCTGTTCGGCACCTGGCTCGTGGACACGCTGTCGAAGACGAGCCCGATGGGTTCGGTGATCCGCGCCTTCGATCTGCAGAGCGGGTACCAGCTTTGTAGGGGCGGCTCGGCCAATCTGGCACGCGGGTTGACGGAGACGTTCGTCGCGGCGGGCGGGCGCTTTGCGCCGCAGGTCGAACTCGATCGCATCGTGATCGAAGGCGGCAAGGCGACCGGGATTGCGTTGAAAGACGGGCGTAGCGTGCGGGCGCGGCAGTTCGTCGCCAGCACGCTCAACGTGCACCAGACGTTTGAGGATTACATCGGCCGCGCGCAGCTGCCGGCGGCATTCGCGGAGAAACTCGACGGATTTCAGTACACCAAGTGGACCATCTTCGGGCTGCATCTGGCGCTGCACGAGCCGGTGCGGTTTAGCGCCGAAAAGTTCGATCCGAACATCCATCGCACGCTGAAATGGAGTCTCGGCGCCGAGACCATGGACGAGCTGCTCGCGGCGCATCGCGACGTGATGGCGAACCGCGTGCCCGAGATCGTGCAGTTCGGCTCGGGGCCGTTGAGCGTGCTCGATCCGAGCCAGGCACCGGCGGGCAAGCATACGACCTATGCGTGGCACGTCATGCCGCTCAATCCCGACATCGGCGGGAAATCCTACGAAACGTTCAAGCAGGAGTTCGCCGAGAAGATCGTCGAGAAATGGGCGAAATACGCGCCCAACATGACGCGCAAGAACATCATCGCGCAGCATGTCTACACGGCGCGGGAATACACGCAGACGTTTCCGGAGATGCGCGAGGGCGACATTTTCATGGGGGCGTTCAACGCCGAGCAGGTGATGTACAACCACTTCGGCTACCGCACGCCGATTGGGCGGCTCTACATGGCGGGCTCGGCGACGCATCCGGGCGGCGCGATCTCGGGCGGCGGCGGTTACATCAGCGCCGGAATCATCGCGCGCGATCTCGGCCTGAAGCTGTGGTGGAAACCGTGGAGCGCGGCCGAGGCGCTCGGCCGGGTGAAAGACGCGGCTTGAAAGACGGTCCGCGCGGGCAAAAAAATCCGCCCCATCCTTCTCGGCAGGTGCAGGGAGCACCCTTGAGATTCAAATGGGGCGGTGGGAGATCCACGGGCGCGATCGCTCGATCACGCGATATCCGCCTCACTCATCATGCGGCATCGTAGCGGTCCAGATTCATCACCTTGGTCCATGCCACCACGAAGTCCTTCACAAACTTTTCCTTTGAGTCCGCGCATGCATAGACTTCCGCGAACGCGCGGAGCTGAGAATGCGAGCCGAAAATCAGATCGACGCGGGTGCCGGTCCACTTGACCGCCTTGGTCTTGCGGTCGCGGCCCTCATACGCGTTGTCGCCGGTCGGAGACCATTCCGTGCCCATGCTGAGCAGGTTGACGAAGAAGTCGTTCGTCAGGGTTCCGACCTTCTTGGTGAAGACGCCGTGCTTGGAACCGCCGGCGTTTGCGCCGAGCACGCGCAGGCCGCCGACGAGGACGGTCATCTCCGGTCCCGTCAACCGCAGCAACGCAGCCCGGTCCACCAGCGCCTCCTCGGGCGCCATGAACTGCCGCTTCTTGCTGTGGATGTAGTTGCGGAAGCCATCGGCACGCGGCTCGAGCGGCGCGAAGCTCTCAATGTCGGTCTGATCCTGCGACGCGTCCATACGGCCGGGCGTGAACGGGACCTTCACGCTGACGCCCGCGTCCTTCGCGGCCTTCTCGACAGCCGCGCCGCCGCCGAGCACGATCAGATCGGCCAGCGCAACCTTCTTGCTGCCCTTGGCCGAAGAATTGAACGCGCTTTGGATTGCCTCGAACTTCTTGAGCACCTTCGCCAGCTCAGGCGGATTGTTCGCTTCCCAATCCTTCTGGGGGCTGAGGCGAATGCGCGCGCCGTTCGCGCCGCCGCGCTTGTCCGAACCGCGGAACGTCGAGGCCGAAGCCCAGGCGGTCGAGACCAACTGCGATACCGACAATCCGCTCGCGAGGATCTTCTTCTTCAGAGCCGCAATGTCCTGGTCGTTGATCACTTTGCGATCGCGCGGCGGGATCGGGTCCTGCCAGATCAGCGTCTCTTTCGGCACGAGCGGGCCGAGATAGCGCGCGCGCGGGCCCATGTCGCGGTGCGTGAGCTTGAACCAGGCGCGGGCAAAGGCGTCCGCGAACTGGTCAGGATGCTGGTAGAAGCGCCGCGAGATCTTCTCGTAGATCGGATCGAACCGCAGCGAGAGGTCCGTCGTCAGCATGGTCGGCACATGCTTCTTCGACTTGTCGAAGGCGTCCGGGATCGTGGCGACTGCGCCTTTCGCTTTCCACTGTTTTGCGCCGGCAGGGCTCTTCGTCAGCTCCCATTCGTTCTCGAACAGGTTCTTGAAGAAGAGATTGCTCCATTTGGTCGGCGTCTGCGTCCAGGTGACTTCCGGGCCGCCGGTGATGGCGTCGGCGCCGATGCCGGTCTTGTACTTGCTCTTCCACCCGAGGCCCTGGTCCTCGATGGCGCCGCTTTCCGGCTCCGGACCGATCAGTGACGGGTCGCCCGCGCCGTGAGTCTTGCCGAAGGAGTGACCGCCGGCGATCAGCGCGACGGTCTCTTCGTCGTTCATCGCCATGCGGAAGAACGTTTCGCGGATGTCCTTTGCGGCCTTGAGCGGGTCCGGATTGCCGTTGGGGCCTTCCGGATTGACGTAAATCAGGCCCATCTGCACAGCGCCAAGTGGTTCCGCGAGCTGGCGCTCGCCGCTGTAGCGCTCGTCGCCGAGCCATGTGCCCTCAGGACCCCAGAACAGCTCTTCAGGCTCCCACACATCGGCGCGGCCGCCGGCGAAGCCGAAGGTCTTGAAGCCCATCGACTCCAGCGCGACGTTGCCGGCGAGGACCATCAGGTCGGCCCAGGAGATCTTGCGGCCGTACTTCTGCTTGATCGGCCAGAGCAGCCGGCGTCCCTTGTCGAGGTTGGCGTTGTCCGGCCAGGAGTTGAGCGGAGCGAAACGCTGCTGTCCCGCGCCGGCGCCACCGCGACCATCGGTGATGCGGTAGGTTCCGGCCGCGTGCCATGCCAAGCGGATCATCAGGCCGCCGTAATGGCCGAAGTCGGCCGGCCACCACGTCTGCGAATCCGTCATCAAGGCCGTCAGGTCCTTGATCACCGCCTTGAGGTCGAGAGTCTTGAACTCCTTGGCGTAGTCGAACTCCTTGCCCATTGGATCGGACAGGCCTGAGTTCCGATGCAGAACCGAAAGGTCCAGTGTGTTCGGCCACCAGTCGCGGTTCGTGTGACCATGCGTGAACGGGCAACGGCCTGCGCTCTTGTCGTCTGTCTTCGCGTCCATGTCTGCCTCCTCATTTTTACGGTGCGCGCGTTCTTCCCCGAACTCGACCTAAAATCTTGCGTCTAATAAGTCCAATTCGATTGCTTGCGCGTCACGATAATATTATCTTATCGGAATGATCACCTTGAAACAGTTGCGTTATTTATCGGCGCTGGCGCAGCACGGGCACTTTGGAAAAGCCGCCAAGGCCTGCGCGGTGACGCAGCCGGCGCTGTCCATGCAGATCCAGGAATTGGAAGCGGGACTTGGCGTGGCGCTGGTCGAGCGGCGGCCCGGCGAAGCGAGCTTGACCGACGTCGGCCTGGAAGTGGCGCGGCGGGCCGAGCGCGTGCTGGCCGCGACGCGCGATCTCGCCGATTTCGCCCAGCACCGCGGCCGCTTGCTGACCGGGCGAATGCAGCTCGGAGTCATCCCATCGATCGCGCCCTATGTGCTGCCAAAAATCCTGCCGGTGCTGCAGCGCCGCTATCCGGAGCTGCGCGTCGAGCTGCGCGAAACCCAGACGCGGATACTGGTTGAGGAGCTGCATCGCGGCGCGCTCGACGTCATCATGCTGGCGCTGCCCGTCGACGACGCCGAGATCGAGAGCATCCGGCTGTTCGGCGATCCGTTTCTGCTCGCCGTCCCCGCGACCGACAACCGCCCGGAGAGCGCTCGCGTCAGCGAGGAAGACATCGACACGCAGCGGCTCATTCTTTTGGAGGAAGGCCATTGCCTGCGCGATCAGGCGCTGGCGTTGTGCTCCAGCTCGCATCGCAACGCGGTGCTCGGCGCGACCAGCCTTGCCACGGTGATGCAGATGGTGGCGAACGGTTACGGCATTACGTTATTGCCGCGCATTGCGGTCGACGTGGAGATTCGCGATGAGCGCGTGAAACTCTTACGTTTCGCGGAGCCCGCGCCTGGCCGCGTGGTTGGATTGGCGTGGCGGCGTACCTCGCCGCGCAAAGCGGATTTCATCGCGCTCGGGCGGATCATCACCGAGACGCTCGGGTTTGCTTCAACGCGCGGTCGCGCCAAAGCGTCATGAGCCGCGCGAGGTCGCGCGCGCGCAGGCCGTAGGTGTCGGGCAGAAAGGCGTTGTGCCCGCCGAACAGGCGATTGAGTTTTCCCAGCACGCTGCGGTCAGCTTGATCGTCATAGATGACTGACCAGGTGATCGCGGTCGCCGTCCAGGTCGTGAAATTGGCGACATCCGGCCAATTCGATTGCCGGCGCCGAAGCCCCGATACCTTGAAGCCGCCTGCATCGAGCGTCATGTCGCTCGAACCGGGTATAAGCTGACACGCCGCGACCAAACCGCAGGCCCCGAAAAAGACAATCGAAACCCAGCCCCAAAAGAGCTGGTGGGTACTCTGCCCGACGCGGATGAGGAATATGCCGCCCGCGACCAATCCAAGCGCGAGGGCGACCATCACGATCCATTTGAGCGGCGAGGGCTTTAGCGTCACCGGGCCGGGGAAGCGGGCCAGCACGGTGGCGACGGATTCCGGCATGTCGTTGGCGTTGGACATCGGGACCTCCGGCGTTGGCGAAAGCCGGATCAAAGATAGCGCAGGGCCATCGACACAAGAAGGCCGGCCGCGCGCGGGGTCATGCGGACAGACGAAGAGGGCGCCTTGCGGCGCCCTTTCCCTTTTGTCCGGAAGAAAATTATTCGCCGCCGGCGGCGGCCTCGCGCGGCTGATCGCGTTCGGCCTTTTGTTTCGTCTCGAGGTCTTCGCCGGTCTTCTGGTCGACCACCTTCATCGACAGGCGCACCTTGCCGCGTTCGTCGAAGCCGAGCAGCTTGACCTTGACCTTGTCGCCTTCCTTGACGACGTCGGAGGTCTTCTGCACGCGCTGCGGCGCGAGCTGGCTGATGTGGACGAGGCCGTCCTTGGCGCCGAAGAAATTCACGAAGGCGCCGAAGTCCATGACCTTGACCACCGTACCGTCGTAGATCTGGCCGACCTCGGGGTCCGAGGCGATCGACTTGATCCACTTGATTGCGGCGTTGATCGATTCGGCATTGGCGGAGGCGACCTTCACGGTGCCGTCGTCCTGGATGTCGATCTTGGCGCCGGTCTTCTCCACGATCTCGCGGATCACCTTGCCGCCGGTGCCGATCACTTCGCGGATCTTGTCGGTCGGGATTTTCAGCGTCTCGATGCGCGGCGCGTGTTCGCCGAGCTCGGCGCGGTGCTGGGTAATGGCCTTCGCCATTTCACCGAGGATGTGCATGCGCCCGTCCTTGGCCTGGCCGAGCGCGACCTTCATGATCTCTTCGGTGATGCCGGCGATCTTGATGTCCATCTGCAGCGAGGTGACGCCGTATTCGGTGCCGGCGACCTTGAAATCCATATCGCCGAGATGATCCTCGTCGCCGAGGATGTCGGAGAGCACGGCGTAGCGCTCGGCTTCCAGGATCAGGCCCATGGCGATGCCGGCGGTCGGCCGCTTGAGCGGGACGCCGGCATCCATCAGCGCGAGCGAGGTGCCGCACACGGTCGCCATCGAGGACGAGCCGTTGGACTCGGTGATCTCGGAGACCACGCGGATGGTGTAGGGGAACTCGGTGTGCGCCGGCAGCACGGGATGGATGGCGCGCCAGGCGAGCTTGCCGTGGCCGATTTCGCGCCGGCCCGGTGCCCCGATGCGGCCGGTTTCGCCGACCGAAAATGGCGGGAAATTGTAGTGCAGCAGGAACGTCTCCTTGTATGTGCCCTGCAGGGCGTCGACGAACTGCTCGTCCTCGCCGGTCCCGAGAGTGGCAATCACCATCGCCTGGGTTTCGCCGCGGGTGAACAGCGCTGAGCCGTGGGTGCGCGGCAGGACGCCGACTTCGGCGACGATGGGGCGCACGGTCTTCACGTCGCGACTGTCGATGCGGCGGCCGGTGTCAAGAATGTTCCAGCGCACGATCTTGGCCTCGAGCTCCTTGAACACTGCGGCAATGCGCAGGGGATCGTGCGGCGATTCCTGCCCCTCGGGGAAGAAATGCGCGTTGATCTTCGCCCTGGCGGCGTCGACGGCGGCGTGGCGCTCCTGCTTCGCCGGGATGGCGTAGGCCGCGCGCAAATCCTTCTCGATGATGCCGAGCATCTCTTTTTCGAGCGCGGAATTGTCCGGCATCTTGAAGTCGCGCGGTTCTTTCGCGGCCTTTTCGGCAAGCCCTATGATGGCGTTGATCACCGGCTGCATATGACGATGGCCGAACATCACGGCGCCGAGCATGATTTCCTCGGACAGCTCCTTGGCCTCCGATTCAACCATCAGCACCGCGTCCTGGGTGCCGGCGACCACGAGGTCGAGCTGGCTCTCGGCCATCTCGTCGATTTGCGGGTTGAGGACGTATTCGTTGTTGATGAAGCCGACGCGGGCGGCACCGATCGGGCCCATGAACGGCACGCCGGAAAGCGTGAGCGCGGCGGAGGTGGCCACCATGGCGACGATGTCGGGATCGTTCTCGAGATCGTGCGAAAGCGTGGTGACGATGACTTGGGTGTCGCAGCGATAGCCGTCGGCAAACAGCGGACGCACAGGACGGTCGATCAGGCGTGAAACCAGCGTCTCCTTTTCGGTCGGCCGGCCTTCGCGCTTGAAGTAGCCGCCGGGAATGCGGCCGGCAGCGTAAAATTTTTCCTGGTAGTTGCAGGTGAGCGGCAGGAAGTCGATGCCTTCCTTCGGCTCCTTCGCCGAGACGACGGTGGCGATGACGGTGGTCTCGCCGTAGGTGGCGATGACGGCGCCGTCGGCTTGGCGCGCTACTTTGCCGGTCTCAAGGGTGAGCGGCCGCCCGCCCCAATCGAGTTGAATACGATGAACGTCAAACATCTTGATTTTCTTTCATGGTTTTGAGCGAAGGACGAGGGCCATGAGCAAGACGGCGAGATGCTGTTGGCGATCATGTCGTAGACATCGCACCCGAAAAGGTCGTGTCCGGTAACAGCAACTGGCGATCCTGCCATGGCCTTCAGGCCTCCGCGGAGGCGAACCGTCGCGTCGAGCGCCCGGTTCAAATGTCGGCAGCAGTTTGCTGCCGGTGGAAACGCGCGAATACGGCGCGCGTTATTTGGTTCAGCGACGGATGCCCAGCTTGTCGATCAAGGCCCGGTAGCGCGTTTCGTTGGTGCGCCTGAGGTAATCGAGCAGCTGGCGACGCTGAGATACGAGTTTGAGCAGACCACGCCGCGAATGGTTGTCCTTGACGTGAGTCTTGAAATGTTCGGTGAGGGCGGTGATCCGTTCGGACAGGATCGCCACCTGCACCTCCGGCGAGCCGGTGTCGCCGGATTTCGTTGCATAAGATTTGATGAGTTCAGCCTTGCGGCTGGTTTGAAGCGACATCGTCACGACCTTTGCTTCGGCTCCGGCTGCCCATCAGCCCTGCCAGGTTGAAAACGCGCTTGGGGACGATCTCGCCGCGGTCCACTTCGGCCAGGGCCAAAAGGCGGCCCGAAGCGGTGACGTAAACCGCGCCGTGGAAAATGGGTGCGTCCCTTCCACGCAACAAAACGGCTTGGCCTTTTTGAAGCCTCGCCGCATCTGCCCGGCTGACGGCCAGCGCCGGGATGTCGTCCAGCGCGGTCTCGACGGGCAAAAGCGCGTCGGCGAGATTGCCCTCGCCGACGGCTGCTCTATGGCACATGGCGGTCAGTTGTTCCAGTGAAATAAGCTCGTTCTCCGCGAAAGGCCCGACCGCCTGGCGGCGAAGCGCGGCAATGTGGCCGAGGCAACCGAGCGCCCGGCCCATGTCGCGGGCGAGCGCACGCACATAGGCGCCCTTGCCGCAAACGGCCTCGAATTCGGCATGGCTGGCGTCGGGCATGGCGATCAATTCAAGGTGATGGACATCGACCGGACGAGCGTCCAGCGCAGGCTCGGCGCCGTCGCGGGCAAGATCGTAGGCGCGCTCGCCCTCGACCTTGATGGCGGAATAGCGCGGGGGGACTTGCGCGATGGTGCCGGTGAACTGGGGGATGACCGACTCGATGGCCGCGCGGGTCGGCCGCTGGTCGGACGTTGCGCTGATGCGGCCCTCGGCGTCGTCGGTGTCGCGCTCCTCGCCCCAGCGCACGGTGAAGCGATAAATTTTCCGGCTGTCCATCACGAACGGAACGGTCTTGGTGGCTTCGCCCAGTGCAATGGGCAGGCAGCCGGAGGCGAGCGGGTCGAGGGTGCCGGCATGGCCGGCGCGCTTGGCCTTGAACAAGCGCTTGATCGCACCGACGGCTTGCGTCGAGGTCATGCCGACCGGCTTGTCGAGAATCACCCAGCCGTGCACGTCGCGTTTCTCGCGACGGAATTGTGCGGATTTTGCGATTTGCACTTGTTCGGTCACAACAGCCCCACAACGTTCCCTCCCCCCTGGTGGGGGAGGGACAGGGTGGGGGGTGGATCGCACGCGAAAAGCTTGCCGCATACCCCCCTCCCCAACCCTCCCCCACAAGGGGGGAGGGAGCAGGGTTCGAGCGCCATGCTGCGCTCAACGATCATCATCGCCTCTATTCAAGTCGCGCTTGACCGCAGGCGTTCGCAAAAGCTTCTCGATCCGTTCCGCTTCGTCGAATCGCTCGTCGATTCGAAAGCGAATATCGGGAGCAAATTTCAGGTTAACGCGGCGCGCGATTTCACCGCGCAGGTAACGCTTGTTGCGCTGGAGCGCCGCGAGGACTTCTTCGGAATCGCGGCCGCCGAGCGGCATGACGTAAATGGTGGCGAGCTGAAGATCGGCGGTCATGCGTACCTCCGGCACGGTGATCAGATGGCCCTGGATCACCGGATCGTGCACGTCGCCGCGCGCGAACAGCTCGGACAAAGTGTGGCGCACCAGTTCGCCGACGCGCAATTGGCGCTGCGAAGGGCCGTTCGTGTCGCGATGATGTCCCTTGGCCATGCTCAAACAATAATGTCAGCCGGCAGCGCCGGCTCTCGGCGTTCAATGCAATTCCAGTTGGGGGCGGATGGTTTGGCGCAGACGTAAGTGTCGAACTCACAGACTGCGCTGCACCGTCTCCACCCGATAGCATTCGATCGTGTCGCCGACCTTCATGTCCTGGTAGTTCTCGAACGCCATGCCGCACTCCTGGCCGGCGACCACCTCGCGCGCGTCATCCTTGAAGCGCTTGAGCTGCGAGAGCTTGCCTTCGTGCACGACAACGTTGTCGCGGATGAGGCGCACGTTGGCGCCGCGCTCGACCGTGCCGTCGGTGACGCGGCAACCGGCGACATTGCCGACCTTGGAGACCTTGAAGATCTCCAGAATCTGCGCATTGCCCAGCATGGTCTCGCGCCGCTCCGGCGTGAGCAGTCCGGACATGGCCTTTTTCACGTCGTCGACGAGATCGTAGATGATGTTGTAGTAGCGGATCTCGATGCCGGCCTGTTCGGCGGCCTCGCGCGCTTCCTTGTGGGCGCGCACGTTGAAGCCGATGATGGCGGCGTTGGAGGATTCGGCGAGCGTCACGTCGGATTCGGTGATGCCGCCGACGCCGGAATGGATCACGCGCGCGGCCACTTCTTCGTTGCCGACTTTCTCCAACGCGCCCGCAATCGCCTCGATCGAGCCCTGCACGTCGGCCTTGATGATGAGCGGGAATTCCTTGCGGCCCGCGGTCTTGAGCTGCGACATCATCTGCTCGAGCGAGCCGCGCATGCCGGTGGCGCGGGCGGCGTGCTTCTCGCGTTTCTGGCGGGCGCGATAATCGGTGAGCTCGCGGGCGCGCGCTTCGGTGTCGACGACTGCAAGCCGGTCGCCGGCGTCCGGCGTCCCGGTGAAACCGAGCACTTCGACCGGAACCGAGGGGCCGGCGTCGCGCACCGCTTCGCCGGTGGCGCTGACCAGCGCACGGACGCGGCCCCATTCGGCGCCGGCAACGATAATATCGCCGACGTGAAGCGTGCCGCGCTGCACCAGCACGGTGGCGACCGGTCCGCGGCCGCGGTCGAGCTTGGCCTCGATCACGGTGCCTTCGGCGGCGCGATTCGGATTGGCCTTGAGATCGAGAATTTCGGCCTGCAGGCCGATCATCTCCAGCAGGCGATCGAGATTCATTTTCTTGGTCGCGGAAATTTCCACATCGACGACTTCGCCGCCGAGCGTTTCGACCTGGATCTCGTGCTGGAGCAGCTCGGAACGCACGCGCTCGGGCTTGGCGTCCGGTTTGTCGATCTTGTTGATCGCGACGATGATCGGAACCTTCGCGGCCTTGGCGTGATGAATGGCTTCGACGGTCTGCGGCATGACGCCATCATCGGCGGCGACCACCAACACCACGATGTCGGTGACCTTGGCGCCGCGGGCGCGCATGGCGGTGAAGGCGGCGTGGCCGGGCGTATCGATGAAAGTGATCCGGCCGCCGGATGGCGAAGTCACCTGGTAGGCGCCGATATGC
>Ga0187765_10000308_pt1 | contig 17681 bp, 17 predicted proteins | sample 0216_QUI02_MP05__3_FD_133018 | JGI IMG/M metagenome (GOLD analysis project Ga0187765, IMG submission 133018) | Tropical peat soil microbial communities from peatlands in Department of Meta, Colombia - 0216_QUI02_MP05_10_MG | ecosystem: Environmental > Terrestrial > Soil > Wetlands > Peat ...
CACCAAACCCGATAAGGGCAAGGCTTGCGGCGGTATCGACGAGCTGGCCGAAGCGGGCTGCCACCGCAAGACCGGCGAACCAAACCAGCAAGGCGATTGCCAGGGTTGAGAGCACGTGCCCGAGCCCGGCCACGAGCGAGGCGCGGGCCGTCTCTACTTTGGTCCACCCCCGCTGGCGCGCGATCAATGCGATCGGCACCCAGTGATCCGGGACAATGGTGTCGAGGACGCCCACGGCACCCACTGCACCGACCAGCAGCAGCTCGGGTCCGAGATTCATTCCTCGTCTCCGTGGTCGTGCCGATGCTCGGGGTCCCAATGGCTGTGCGGGTGGGTATGGCGAGTGCCATCGGCGTGCTGGTGCTCGTGCTCATGGAACACGACCTCCAAGCGGCGATCGAACGCATCGGCGATGCGGCACAAGGTCTTAAGGCTCGGCACATGATCGCCGCGTTCCAGACGCGAAATCATCGATTCCGTCATACGGAGCCGTTTCGCCAGTTGCTTCTGCGTCTCGCCAGTGCGCGCGCGAAGCTCTAGCAGGCGTTGGGCGCATCGCTCGGCGAGCGAGGCGCTATCGTTCAGCGAGCGGCGCCGCGCCCGGCGCTGAATAGCCGATTTCATCGAGCTGACTTAGCAAAGATGCGAAGTCACCCAAGTTAGCACAATTGCGAAGGGGGTCAAGCGATGCTCACCCTTCGGTGCGCGCCGAGGTTCTACTCAGCAATTGTCGACGAAACGGCTCGGATGCGTGTTCTGAAGCTCGGTTCTACCGCGCGACCAGCAGGATCAGAGATGTGCCCAGTGCAAAGACGATACCGAGCAACAGCTTTGCCATCATTTTTATCTGATCTTCCTCGAGCCGCTGCTCTTCAAGTCTCCAATGGTCGGACATGGAAATCTCCAGCAAAGTACGCGCTCAACTGCTCGCTAGACACCCCCACATAAGTTGGCATGCAGGCCGTATGCCAACTCGCCAATTGCCTAGAGACTTTGGATATCGTTAGTTAAAGGCAGAGTGCTCTGTCGGAAGCGTTGACAGATTCGAGGTTAACGCGATGCCCGGCCTTGGCGGGTGGACGACGTGCTCGGAAGTGCGCGGGACAACGTGCTGTCGAGGCGCCGCGCCGATTTTTTTCGCAATCGTGACGATTGAGGGTTGACTTCCCGACAATCGTTCAGATATCACGCGAGCGCGCGCGCGACGCGTGCGCGGTTTCAATCGTAGAGAGCTTGATGAGTAGCCACCCTAGCAACGCCGTCGCTGCAGCCGGTCATGCGGTAGCAGCGAGGGCCTCGACAAACCGAGCCACTTCCCTGCCGACGGCGGGGTGAACGAGGGTGGTCTAGCTTCCTAGACCCGCTTTGGTTCACCGCCCCACCCGCAGAGGAAGGGGCGAACGAGGTGAACCATGAGGCACAGCCTCATTCTGGGCCTGATCAGGGCCGAAAGGTGCCGAGCTATCACCGCTTGGCAGCTTGAGCGCGCCGGACGCCAACCGGTTCGGCGGCTTTTCTGGGATGCCTTCCGCACTTCTCCGTCGCTCGCGACGGTCGATGGGCCATGGCACCGCGAGGATCGCGCGGTGAGCCATCGCCGATCGACCGGCTTAATTCCACGAACGCCCCCTCCACCCGCCAGCTAGCCGACACCGGGGCACTTGCCTCGGCAAATCGCGCATTCGAGGGCCCTCCGCTTGGCTCCCGAACGCTTGCGTCACGAGTCCACTTTCTCAGGAGTGGTGGAGAGCATGGGTCAATCCTCCATCACTGCCCCGGGATGACCGCTGGAAGACGGAGACCGTTATGAGCGTTGTGAACGAGCCGATGGGTGAAGTGCAGGGCCGCACCGCCCATCTCGATGAGCTGCATGTCGGCCATATCAACGGCGCGCTCGGTACCATCCTCCACGGCGACGTGGCGCCGCGCATCGGCTGGGGTGCCAAGCTCAGAACGTTGCTGGCGATCCTCGGACCCGGCCTCATCGTGATGGTCGGCGACAACGACGCCGGCGCCTTTGGAACATACGGGCAAGCGGGCCAAACTTACGGCACGACCCTGCTCTGGACCCTGCTGCTGCTGGCGCCGGTGCTGTATGTGAACCAGGAGATGGTTCTCCGCCTCGGCGCCGTTACCGGCGTCGGGCATGCGAGGCTGATCCTCGAGCGCTTCGGCAAGTTCTGGGGCGCCTTCAGCGTGATCGACCTTTTCTTGCTGAATGCGCTGACGATCGTGACCGAGTTCATCGGCATCAGCCTCGCGCTCGAATACCTAGGCCTTCAGAAAGAGCTGGGAGTGGTCGCGGCCGCGGTGGTGATCATGGCCGCAGCGGGCACCGGCAATTTCCGGCGCTTCGAACGGTTCGCACTTTTGTTATGTTTTGGCAGCCTGTTGCTGGTGCCGATCTACCTGGCGGTTCAACCGCCGGTCGGACAGGTATTGCGCGATCTGGTCATTCCGAAAATGCCCGAGCTGGGGGCGGACGGTAAATTCAGCGACGTCATGCTGCTGATCATCGGCATCGTCGGCACGACCGTGGCGCCATGGCAGCTTTTCTTCCAGCAGAGCTACGTCATCGACAAGCGCATCACCCCGCGCTTCATTCGCTACGAGCGCACCGACCTTTGGATCGGCATCGCTATCGTCACGCTCGGCGCCATCGCCATCATGGCGTTCACTGCCGCCGCCTTCGACGGCCATCCTGAGTTTGGCAATTTCACCGATGCGGGTGGGATCGCGGCCGGGATCGAAAAATACGCGGGGAGGGTGCCCGGCGTCTTGTTCGCCTTCGCTCTCATCGATGCCGCGGTGATCGGGGCGTGCGCGGTATCGCTCTCGACCGCCTACGCAATCGGCGACATTTTCGCGCTGCGCCACTCGCTGCATCGCAAGCCGTCCGACGCGAAGGGGTTCTATGCCGTCTATGGCGGCCTGATCGCTCTGGCAGCCACATTGGTGCTGATGCCGGGAGCGCCGCTAGGCCTCTTGACCGAGGCAGTTCAGGCTTTGGCGGGCGTGCTCTTGCCGAGCGCCACCGTGTTTCTGCTGCTGCTCTGCAACGACAAGGCGGTGCTGGGCCCGTGGGCCAACACGCGCGGCGTAAACCTGTTTACCGGCGCGGTCATCGCGGTGCTGGTGATGCTCTCGATCATCCTAACGGCGGCCACACTATTCCCCGACATGAGCAGCGAGACGATTGTCGGTATCCTGGTCGGCGGGTGCCTGCTCGGGATCGCGATCTTCCTGGTGAGCGAGGGCTTGCGTCGCCGGGGCGTTCCGCGTGCGGCGAACATTGAGGTTCGGCATCGTGACTACCATTGGCGCATGCCGCCTTTGGATCAGCTTGCGCCAGTCCGCCTTACCCTGATCAATCGTATCTGGATGCTCGTGTTGCGCGGTTACTTGATCGTTGCCGGGGGACTCGTGTTGTGGGAAATGGCTCAGCTCGTGATCGGGACAGGTTGAACGCTCGGAGATACCTTACGAGAATGCCGCGGGCTCGGCTCGCGGCCGACAGCAGGTGATCCAGCCGGCGGCTGGCCGAAGGCGACAAGGGGGACCAATGCGGCTAAGAAATAATCGGATCGCGCTCGAGGAGCGCGCGAATTCCGTCGGCAAAGTCTGTCGCTGGATCGGGGCTGTGCTGCTGGCTTTGTTTCCGATCGGCTGCGAACCTGCCCTGGCGCAGGACGAGGAGGGCGCACCGGCGCCCGGCGCCACCGAGCCTGCCTCACCGGCGCCCGGCGCGACCGACCCAGCCGCCAATCCCCATGCCGGCGGCCTGTTCGAGCGCGACGTTCTCACGGGCGACTGGGGAGGCGAGCGTTCAGCACTGGAAGCCATGGGGGTGCAATTTGGCGCAAACCTCATTGCCGAGGTGCTCAGCAATCCCACGGGTGGCGTTCAGACCGGCGCCATTCTCGAAGACCGCTTGGAGCTGTTTCTCAATCTCGATCTGGACAAGTTCGCGGGCTGGTCCGGCGCCACGTTCCACGTGAATGCCTACCAGATTGGCGGAACGGGCCTTTCGCGCGGCGATCTTGGCAACAATTTGCTGACCGTCAGCAACATCGAGGCGCTGCCCACCACGCGCTTGTTTGATCTGTGGTTGCAGCAGCAATTCGCCAACGGCGCTGTTTCGGTCCGTGTCGGGCAGCTCGCGGCCGACGATGAATTCTTCATCAGTCAATACGCCGCCAACTTCATCAACTCGACCTTCGGATGGCCTGCGATCACCATGATCGACTTGCCAAGCGGTGGTCCCTCCTACCCGCTCTCGACACCGGGTGTGCGCGTGAGCGCGGCGCCGACCGAAAATCTCACCTTCCTGGGCGGGGTATTCAACGGCAATCCGGCCGGTCCGGGCGTCGGCGATCCGCAGAAGCGCGATCCGAACGGTACTAACTTCGAGCTCAATGACGGCGTTTTCGTGATCGGAGAGCTTGCCTATGCCGTCAATCCGGGCAAGGACGACAAGGGCCTGCCCGCGACCTATAAGCTCGGCGGCTGGTACAACAGCAACACGTTCCCCGATCTGCGTTTCGACACGATGGGCGTCTCGCTCGCGTCGCCCGCCAGCAACGGTATTCCCGCGAACCACAGTGGCAACTTCGGGTTCTATGGTGTCATGGATCAGATGCTCTGGCGGGACGCCGACAACAGCAATCACGGTGTAGCGGCTTTTTTACGCATCTCGGGTGCACCCGGCGACCGCAACCTCGTGAGCTTCTATGTGGATGGCGGGATCAATTACCTCGCGCCGTTCCAAGGGCGCGACAACGACGTGCTCGGGCTTGCCGTCGCCTATGCAGGGGTCAGCAGCGCCGCAAGCGCGCTTAACCGGGATGCCAACTTCTTCTCAGGCGTTGGACGCCCGGTCCAGAATTATGAAATGGCGTTCGAGCTCACCTACAAGGCGCAAATTGCGCCTTGGTGGGTGCTGCAACCGGACTTTCAATTCATCCTGCATCCCGCAGGTAACGTGTCCAACCCGACGGATCCCACCGGCGTGCGCCCAATCCCCAATGCGGCGGTCCTGGGGCTGCGCACGACGATTGCGTTTTAATCCGAGACCGTGAGGAGAATCACACGCGCATCGTGAATTTCTGGTTGCAATCCCCGCGCGCGGCGCTTATCTACCTGCCGCCGGTGGATTGCCGCCGTGCGCGTCTCAAGGCGAAGCGGCCGATGGAATGCCCGAGTAAACCCGGCGGAGCGATTGCAATCGCGACGCCAAATCAAAATCCCGATCCGAGCCTGCGTGGCCGGTTGGGTGAGCGCGGCGCGCCGCTAGGCTAGACCGGCTCGCCCTTGCCGCTCGCGTGAGCGAGGGCAAGGAGGTGAGCCATGTTCAACACTTTCGTTCTGACCCTGCGCCCGGATGATTTCCGGGCCGTGCTGGCCTGGGGCTTTGCACTACTGATGGTGCTGGCATCTCGGGCTTTTCGGATGCTGCGGCACTGGCTGCGGACAACCCGTCGGGCTTTTCCGACAGTCGGTGGACCAGTGCCGGTCTACCGTACCCATGTTGCCGTGCCTCGACTGGGAGCACGCTGGGAACGCGACGGCGAGGGCGTGCTGCGCTGTCGCTGGCAGCTTTCCACCCCGACCGCAACAGGCGTGGTCATCATGCTGCGCCGCATTGAGCCGCACTCGCGCCCGTTGCGCGAGGTTGCTTGAGCTGCGGCCTTATGGTCCCCATAGCGGAGGCATCGCCAGCGAGCCTGGCGGTAGGGTGGCGTACTGTGCCTGTCGCAGCGCGAGCCGGAGCTCCTCCAAAGCTGCGCTCAAGGTACCTTGCGTATCCGCCTGATCGCGATCTCCATCGCTACCGCTGAGCAGCCGCACGATCAACTCGCTTGCGGTTTCAGGCCGTGGAAAGAGCTTCAGCGTCACGTCCTGGGCCGCTGGGATTTTCGCGGCTTCCTTGGCGAGCGCGAGCGCCGTGTTGAAGCCGCCGAGTTCGTCCACCAGCCCGCGTGCCTTCGCTTCCTCGCCGGTCCAGACACGGCCCTTGGCGACCTCCTCGACCTTGGCAAGGTCGAGATGCCGCCCACGGGCGACGCGATCCTTGAAGCCTTCGTAGGTGGCGTCGAGAAAGGCTTCGAAACGCTCATGCTCGGCGGGTGAAAAATCCTGGAGCGAGCTGAACATGTCGGCGTTTGTGCCGGCGTCGACCGTGTCCCAAGTGATGCCAAGCTTGTCCCAGAGCCCGGTGGTCACGAACTTGCCGGCGAAGACGCCGATCGAGCCGGTCAGCGTCGCGGGCTCCGCGACGATCTTGTCGGCCGGCGCCGCCACGTAATAGCCGCCCGACCCCGCGACATTGCCCATGCTCACGATCACCGGCGTGCCGCGCTCATGCACCCGATTCACTGCTTGCCAGATAGTCTCGGACGCGATCGCGGATCCACCCGGGCTGTCAATGCGGAATAAGATCGCGCGCACTGCCTTGTCGCGGCTCGCGTCGTCGAAGGCACGCCTCAGCGTGTCCGCTCCCATGGTATTTGCCGACGCCAGCAAGCCGTCGCTGGAACCGCCGCGCAGAATGAGCCCAGTGCCGTAGATGAGCGCAATCGTCGGGCCGCTCCGATGCGGGTGGCCGGCGCGCCCGAGGTACCGCACCAACGATATCAGCTTGGCGTCGGACCCCGCGCGCTCCTTCGCCTCGTCCTCGGCTTGGTCGCGATAGCCGACACGATCCACCAGATGCGCGTCGAGCGCCTCTTGGGTCAGCAGTGGACCGCGATCAATCAAAGCGCGGACGCCCGTCTCCGAGAGGTGCCGACCTTCGGCGATGCCGCGTACGATCTGCCCATATACGGATTGCACCAGAGCCTCGGCTTCCTCGCGGTGCGGAGCGGTCATATGCCGCTCGGTAATCTCGTTCATCGCGGTCTTGTATTCGGAGCGGTGATCGAAGCTCGGTTCGATCGCGAGCTTGTCAAGAGTGCCGCGGATGAAGGGGGTCGCGGCCATAAGCCCGGTGAGGCCGAGGGTGCCCAGCGGCTGGAGCCAGATTTGGTCGAAGGCGCTGGCAAGGTAGTAGGCATGGGTGCCGGTGTTGAATTCACCGAATGTATCGGCGTAGGCGATCGCGAACTTGCCCTTGGCGCGGAACTGGGCAAGCGCATCGTGCAGCTCCTGAGCCTGTGCCGTGCCGATCCCTTCGTCCCCGAGGCGGACGAATAGCCCCTTCACCCGCGGATCATCGCCGCCACGCTCCAGAGCGTCGAGCACGTCGCGCAGGGTCGGCGTCTCCGGACCAAGCGCGCTGGCGATGGGATCGGTCACCGGCGCCTCGGGCAACGCCGACGTGAGGTCGAGGGTCAACACGGTGTTGCTGGCGACCGAGCCTCGGCCAAGCATGCCGACGAGCCCGGCCACGGCCGAGAGCACGACGAGCAGCGTCACCAGCGCGCCGATGACCGTGAAAAACCCGATAATGAAGCGACGCATGCAAGATACTCCGCTCAGCGATCGAGGCGGTGGTACTCGCGATTGGGCATCATGTCGAGCGCGAAGGCCATTCGGTTCGATAGATTAAAAAACGCGATGACGTCGGCGAGGTCGAAAATTTCATCGGCGCCGAGGCCGGCATCCCGGAGCGCGGCGCGGTCGGGTTCCTCGACCAGATGCGGCGTCATCGTCAGCTTCCAGGCGAAATCGAGCATGGCGCGCTGCCGGTGATCGAGCTTCGCGACCCGATAATTGAGCACCAGCATTTCGCCCAATTCCGGATCGCCTGAAAGCCGGCGTACGGCTTGGCCGTGTGCCACCAGGCAGTAGTAGCAACGGTTCGCGCAGGAGACCACCACCGCAATCATCTCCCGCTCGAGCTTGCTAAGCTTCGATGGCCCGAGCATGAGTTCATTGTAGGTCTGCATGAAATTACGCAGCTTCGCCTGATTGCTGCTGAGCGCGCGCAATACGTTCGGCACCAGGCCGAGCTTTTCGACACACTTCTGATAGACCGCCTTGATGTCGTCATCGAGGCTCTCGATCGGAGGGACCGGCAGCGCGGAGATATGGTCGGGCTGGGGCATGGAAAGCTCTCAGTTGTCAGTCGTTAGTTCTCAGTTGTCAGTCGTCGGTCTGAGACAGCAGTTCAGCTCCAATAACTGACATCTGATAACTGTCAACTTTCAGGAACACTGCGCCTTTTGGCGCAACAGGTGATCGGCTAGCACGGCGGCGACCATCGCCTCGCCCACCGGGACGGCGCGGATCCCGACGCAAGGATCGTGTCGGCCTTTGGTCGAGATTTCGGTGTCGCGGCCGTGGATATCGACGGTGCGGCGGGGCGTCAGGATCGAGCTCGTCGGCTTTACCGCGAACCGCACCACGATGTCCTGGCCGGTCGAGATACCCCCGAGGATGCCGCCGGCGTTGTTGGAGAGGAACTGAACGCGGCCATCGACCATGCGCATCTCATCGGCGTTCTCCTCGCCCGAGAGCGCCGCCGCCGCATAGCCGACGCCGATCTCGACCGCTTTCACGGCGTTGATCGACATGATCGCGCGCGCGAGATCGCCGTCGAGCTTGTCATAGATGGGCTCGCCCAGACCCAGCGGAACGCCGCTCGCCACCACTTCGATCGCGGCGCCGGCGGACGAGCCGCGCTTGCGGACCTCGTCGAGAAATCCCTCCCAAATCTGTGCGGCTTGGCGGTCGGGGCACCAGAACGGGTTGTCCTCGACGGCGTCCCAATCCCATCGCGTGCGGTCGATCTGATGCGGTCCAATCTGGATGACCGCGCCCCGGATCGTGACAGCCTCGCCCAAGATCTTGCGCGCGACCGCTCCGGCCGCGACCCGGCTCGCGGTCTCGCGGGCGGAAGCGCGTCCGCCGCCGCGGTAGTCTCGGATGCCGTATTTGGCCCAGTACGTATAGTCGGCGTGGCCCGGGCGGAAGCGGTCCTTATTCTCGTCATAGTCCTTGGAACGTTGGTCGACATTTTCGATCAGCAACTGGATCGGCGTTCCCGTGGTCTGCCCCTCGAACACGCCGGAGAGAATTCTCACCTGATCGGGCTCGCGCCGCTGGGTTGTGAAGCGCGACTGGCCGGGTTTGCGCCGGTCGAGCCAACGCTGGATATCGGCCTCGGCAAGCGGGATTCGCGGCGGCGTCCCGTCGACTACCACGCCAATCGCCGGGCCGTGGCTTTCGCCCCAGGTCGTAAAGCGGAAGAGAGTGCCGAAGCTGTTGCCGGCCACGCGCGCCTCGCTAGTGCGGCGGATTTGATCCGATCGCGGGTGATCGAATCATGCCCAAATCTACCGATCCCGAAGTTCGCACGTCCGACTTAGGGATCAAAGGGACACTAGCACATATATGATTCTGGTGTGGCTTTTGGATTTGAAGTTCGTCTCGGAGCGCGCGGCCAGAATCGGAGGGAACTTCAATCCGACACACTAGACCGTCGAGATATCGGGCGCGTCCACGGCCTTCATACCCACCACGTGATAGCCGCAATCGACGTGGTGCACCTCGCCGGTCACTCCCGCGGAAAGCTCGCTCAGCAAATAGAGCCCGGCGCCGCCCACGTCCTCGATGGTCACGTTGCGTTTGAGCGGCGAGTTGTATTGGTTCCATTTCAGGATGTAGCGGAAGTCGCCGATGCCGGACGCCGCGAGGGTCCTGATTGGGCCGGCGGAGAGCGCGTTGACACGAACGTTCTGTCCGCCGAGATCGACCGCCAGATAACGCACGCTTGCTTCCAGCGCAGCCTTCGCGACGCCCATCACGTTGTAATGCGGCATGACGCGCTCGGCACCGTAGTAGGTGAGTGTCAACAAGCTGCCGCCTGCGCTCATCAGCGGCGCCGCGCGCCGACATACCTCGGTGAAGGAATAGCAGGAGATATCGAGTGTCCGCAGAAAGTTTGCGCGCGTGGTATCGAGATACTTGCCCTTTAATTCCTCCTTGTCGGAAAAGGCGATCGCGTGCACGGCAAAATCGAGACGACCCCACCTCTCGCCCACGGCCGCGAACGCCGCGTCGACGCTTGCCTCGTTGGTGACATCGCAGTCGACCACGAAGCGGCTGTTGAGGCTTTCCGCCAGCGGACGCACACGCTTTTCCAGCGCCTCGCCTTGATAAGTAAATGCGAGCTCGGCACCGTGTTCAGCTACTGCCTTGGCAATCCCCCAGGCGAGCGACCGGTCGTTCGCGACTCCCATGATTAGCCCGCGCTTGCCGGCCATTATGGGGTCCGCCTGGGCCATGCTCGCAACTCCCTGAAGTTACACGCGATCTCAGCGCTGCCGCATCCTACACGAATGTGCGGGCAAGCAAAATCTACGCGGGACGGAGACGCTGCCTCAGTTCGAAATTCCCGCCAGGTCGCTATTTGCGGCACACAGCTCCAGCGCAACTTACCCTAACAACCTGCGCCCAAGTTTTAGGGCCTTTGGGTGTCGGCCGGTTGCCGCAGCTTTCGGGTTCTGGGGATCGTGACAAGCGTAGGCGTCAGCTTGCCGCCCCGCCTCAAGTATATCTGAACGTAGGCCTTTGGCGCTTTTGGCGGCTTCGGAATTTTCCATAGGACAGATTTCATTGGCTCTCCTCCGTTTTTTATTACCGAACCAGCTCCTCAGTTGGCCCCCATCCTGCTGCGCGTATTATAAGTGTGCTTTGGCGCCCAACGCTCGATGAATTCTGTGAGTTCCGTATCGGGGGGGTCGGGCAGCACAACTCGCAGCTTGACGTATTGATCGCCCACGGCATTGCCTTGCGCGGCTGGGATGCCTTTGCCTCTAAGGCGCAGAATAGAGCCGGTATTCGAGCCGCGGGGAACTTTAACGGTGACGGGGCCGTGGATGGTCGGAACATCAATTTTAGCACCCAGCACGGCTTCCCCGAGGCTTACCGGCAATTCGATATGAATGTCGCGGCCTTTGCGTTGAAAGGTCTGGTGCGGCTCCACCTCGATCTCGATATAAGCGTCGCCGGCGCTGCCGCCACCGATGCCGGGCTCGCCCTGTCCCTTGAGCCGCAACGTCTGTCCGCTCTCCACTCCGGCGGGGATGGCGAGGTCGAGGGTCCGGCCCTCAGGCATGGTGACCCGCTGCTTGGTGCCGAGCGCCGCGTCGAGAAACGGGACGCGCAAGCGAAGTTGCGTATCGGAGCCGCGCTGGCGGAAGTTGCCTCCGCGGAAGCCGCCACCGCGGAACCCTCGACCCAGGATTTCCGAGAGAATGTCGTCCACGGAAAATCCTTCGGGCGCACCCTGCGACTCGCCCCCCGAGCTGCGGTAGGTATAGCCGTGCGGCGCCCGCTCAGCGCCGCTGGCATCGATTTCGCCGCGATCAAACCGCGCCCGCTTCTCGGGATCGGACAACAGCTCGTAGGCAGCGGTCACCTCCTTGAATTGCGCTTCGGTCGCCTTGTTCCCGGGGTTGAGGTCGGGATGCAGCTTCTTGGCGAGCCGGCGGTAGATTTTCTTGAGCTCCTCCGCGGAGGCGGTTCGCGAGACGCCAAGGACGGTGTAGGGGTCTTTCATGCGGGGCTCGTCCGTTGGAAGCGGCCGACCTTAAGCGCGGCGGGGCGGCGGCAGGCCGCCACCCCGTCATCTCGACCGTGCGGATCAACAGAGATGAGCGGCTCCTCACGCTGGCGGTGGTGGCGGCAATTGGTAAACGTTCGGCGTAAAGCCTGGAACTTGATTTCCGCGGGAGTACATGCACTGGCTGTATGCGTAGTCGTATTGCTGCTGAACGCTGAGCTGGCCATAAGCGGTCGTTGACGCGCCATAAAGCGTTCCGGCGGTGGCGCCGCTTGCAGCACCGATCGCCGCGCCGCGCCCGCCGCCGATCGCGGCGCCGAGCCCAGCGCCCAGAACCGTGCCGACCACCGCGCTGCCGAACTGCTGATTGTTGATCTGCTGCGCTGTCTGCGCGCTCACTTGGTGCGCGTAGTTGCCGCAGACGGCTTGATCCTGCGCAAATACCTCGGGTGGCTTATTGGGGGGTGGTACCATGAAGACGGTTGGCGCCGTGGCGGGGGTGGCGCAACCGGCCAACAGCGCAAGGGAAAGGCAGGCTGCCGCTTTCGATCGAAGGCTGGTCATTAAGAAACCTCCAGGTGAATCATTGAGACCGGGGCGGAGTGGCCGGCGTGACGGTCGTCGCGGCCGGCGCCTGTTCCTCATGCCAGCCGCCCGGACAAGACGTGACATGGGGGTAGTAGCCCCTGGGATCATCGCAGCGGTACCACAACTGTGCGGTGGCTACCGGGGGAGGCCCCGGCATGGACGCTGGCGGCGGCATGGGGGAAGGGGGACCCGGTGGATAAGTATAGGGATAGGGATAAGGCGAGGATGGGTAGGAAGTATAGCCGTAAGGACCCCAGTACTGGGCCATTGCCGCCGCCGGTGTCAGCACCGTCGCCGTCGCCAATGCGGCCGCCAGCAATCTTAAATCGGTCACGGTAACGGTCCCAAACTCACTGCGCAGGTAATACCTACGCCAAGTTCTCGCAAAACATCCACGCGTTTTGTATCCCCTGGACGAATCAGTGCCGAATACGGCCCACAAGCATATGTTCATGGCGGGAGCCGATTCAATGGGGTAGCTGTTCCCTGGCGCTTGGCTCCTGCCAGGCACCGGGTTCATGCTGGTAGAATGGTTTAAGGAGATAACGGCTTGGTAGACCTGATCCGATACGAGGAGCCGTTCGAGGAGTTCGAGCGTTGGTATGCCGAAGCGCGGGAAAGAGAACCGCGCGATGCCAACGCGATGACGCTGGCGACCGCGACCGCCGACGGCCGCCCTGCGGCGCGAATGGTGCTGCTGAAGGGCGTCGACGCCCACGGCTTTGTCTTTTACACGAACTTCACCAGCCGAAAAGGAGAGGAGCTGTTCGCCAATCCCCGGGCGGCGCTCTGCTTCCACTGGAAATCGCTGTTGCGTCAAGTACGCATCGAAGGCGTAAGCGAACGCGTGAGCGACGCGGAGGCTGATGCCTACTTCGCGACCCGCTCCCGCGATAGCCAGTTGGGTGCCTGGGCGTCGGACCAATCGCAACCGCTCGAAAGCCGCGCCGTGCTCGAGCGCCGCGTCGATGAGGTGGCGCAGCGCTACCGAGACGTGGATGTTCCTCGACCCGCCCACTGGTCCGGGTTTCGCATCGTTCCTGCCTGCATCGAATTTTGGCAAGATCGGCCGCATCGCCTGCATGACCGGATTGTTTATTACCGCGGCGGGTCCGGTTGGCGAAGGGAGCGACTCTATCCGTGACCGAGACGACGGCAATCGATCGGGAGCAGGCGGCGCGGCTGATGCAGCGCGCGACCGGATTTGCCGTCGCCGTCGCGATGATCATGATCACCGCCAAATTGGTGGCTTGGATCGCGACTGACTCGGTAAGCCTCCTGTCGAGCCTCCTCGATTCCCTGCTCGACGCCGCCGCCTCCGTGTTGAATTTCATTGCTGTGCGTCATGCGGTATCACCTGCGGACCGCGAGCATCGCTTTGGTCATGGCAAGGCGGAGCCGTTGGCTGGTTTGGGCCAAGCGGCGTTTATCGGCGGATCGGCGGTGTTCCTCTTCATCGAGGCGATCCATCATCTGGCCGAACCACAACCTATTTCGAATTCTCTTGTCGGCATTGTCGTGATGATGGGCGCGATCGGACTGACATTGGCCTTGGTGTTCTACCAGCGCTTCGTGATCCGCCGCACCGGATCGCTTGTGGTAAGTGCGGACGAGCTGCACTATCGATCCGATCTCATTCTCAATCTGAGCGTCATCCTTTCCCTGGTGATCTCGGTCAATTTGAATTGGCCCTATGCCGATCCTCTGTTCGGCATGGCGATTGGCATCTGGATTCTCTACGGCGCCTGGCAGGTGGCGCACAAGGCGTTGGTACAGCTCATGGATCACGAGCTTCCCGATGCCGATCGAGCGCGGATACGCTCTCTGGCACTGAAACATCCCGCGATCCGCGCCGTGCATGATCTGCGCACGCGCGCCTCGGGTCCGACGGCCTTTATCCAGGTGCATCTCGAAATGGACGGCAATCTGACGCTCGCCGAAGCGCATCGCATTTCGGACGAGGTCGAGGCTGAGATCATGGCTGCGTTTCCCCGCGCCGAAGTGATCATTCACCAGGATCCCGCCGGCCTCGACGAGCCACATCAGGAGTTTCCTCGGCGGGAGGCCAAGGTAAAAGCATGATTGAGGAACGGCGGACATTACTGCTCACCGGCGCGAGCCGCGGTATCGGCCACGCGACTGTGCGGCGTTTCAGCGAGGCGAGTTGGCGCATCATCACGTCCTCGCGCGATGAAGTCCCGCCGGAGTGCGGGCGCGATCCCAATTGGACTCATCACGTGACCGCGAATTTGGCTGATCCCGCGAGTATCGACGGCTTTCTCGCGCGGGTCGGAGATCTGCTCGACGGTGCACCCCTGCACGCCCTCGTCAACAACGCCGGCGTCTCGCCCAAATCTCCGCGCGGCGAACGGTTGGGTTGCCTCAACACCGACATGGCCGCTTGGCATGAAGTGTTTCAGCTCAATTTCTTCACGCCGCTGATGCTGGCGCGAGGTTTGGCGCAACCGCTCGCGCGGGGCAAGGGCTCGATCGTCAACGTGACGTCGATCGCGGGGCATCTGGTACATCCCTTCGCTGGTGCGGCGTATTCGGTCTCGAAGGCAGCCCTCTCGGCGCTCACTCGCGAGCTGGCGGCGGAAATGGCGCAGCTGGGCGTGCGGGTCAATGCCGTCGCACCCGGCGAGATCGAGACCCAAATGCTGTCCCCGGGGACCGAGACGCTAATCCCGCGAATTCCGCTCAATCGCCTGGGCACGCCCGCCGACGTGGCCTCGACGATTTTTTATCTCTGCAGCGAGGCCTCATCCTACGTCACGGGCACCGAGATCTTCGTGACGGGCGGACAGCATCTTTTTTGAGGATACGCGCGCCTAAGCCACCTGCCGCGGCAGCAGACGCGACCAGACATCCCGCAGCGCCTCGATCAGGTGATCCATGTCGGCATCGCTGTGCAGCGGCGTCGGCGTGAGGCGCAGGCGCTCGGTGCCGCGCGGCACGGTCGGGTAGTTGATGGGCTGCACATAGATCCGGTGCCGCAGCAATAACTCATCGCAGGCTTCCTTGCAGAGCCGAGGATCGCCCACCAACACCGGCACAATGTGACTTTCCGAACGCATCACCGGCAATCCAGCCGCGGCGAGGCGCCGTTTCAATGTCGCGGCGCGCTCCTGGTGGCGCGCGCGGAGGTCGGCTGCCTGCTTGACGTGTCGAATGCTTGCAAGCGCGCCTGCCGCGATCACCGGCGGCAACGCCGTCGTGAAGATGAATCCGGGCGCGCAACTGCGCAGGAAATCCGCCAGCGCCGCCGAGGTCGCGACATAGCCGCCCGCCAGACCAAAGGCCTTGGCGAGTGTTCCCTGGATAAGATGAACGCGAGCCATCACGCCCTCGCGTTCGGCGATGCCTGCGCCGCGCGCGCCATAGAGGCCGACCGCATGCACCTCGTCCAGATAGGACAGTGCTCCATACCGTTCAGCCACGTCCAGCAGCTCGGCGATGGGCGCGATGTCGCCGTCCATGGAATAGACGCTTTCAAAGCAGACCAGCTTCGGCCGCTCCGGATCGGCCGCATCAAGCTGGCGCTCGAGATCGACGGGATCGCTGTGCCGGAAAATGCGCTTCTCGGCGCCGCTGTGGCGGATGCCCTGAATCATCGAGGCATGATTGTCGGCGTCCGAGAAGATCAGGCAGCGCGGCAGTTCCCTTCCCAGCGTCGAGAGCGCGGCCTCGTTGGCGACATAGCCGGAGGTAAAGAGCAACGCCGCTTCCTTGCCATGGAGATCGGCGAGTTCGCGCTCCAGCAGGACATGGTGTCGGTTGGTTCCGGAAATATTCCGCGTGCCGCCGGCCCCGGCGCCCGTGTGGTCGATGGCGCCGTGCATGGCGGCGAGCACGGCGGGATGCTGGCCCATGCCGAGATAGTCGTTCGAGCACCAAACCGCGATGTCGCCCGCGCACTCGCGGTGGGAGGCACGCGGAAAGGCGCCCGCATGCCGCTCCAGCTCGGCAAACACGCGATAGCGCCCTTCGGCTTTGAGTGCGTCGATGCGCCTCTGGAAGAACGCGTCGAAGTCCATCGCCTCGACCGACGCCCCGGCTTCTGCGATACGGCGGCTAGGCCACCGAGGCCAAGCCGGTCCGTCCGAGCTTCGCCGCCGTGTCGTCGAGCGCGCGGCTATAGCGCTTCATCAGCTCGTCGATCTCGGGTTCCGTGATAATGAGCGGCGGGCAGAGCGCAACTGAATCGCCCATGGCACGCGCGATCAGCCCCAACTCCTGGGCGCGCGCCGCCACCATGGCGCCGACGCCTTCGGCGGGGTCGAACGGCGTCTTGGAGGCGCGGTCCTTCACCAATTCAACTGCGCCCATTAACCCCACGCCCCGGACCTCGCCCACCAACGGATTCTGGGCACAGCGCCGTAGTCCTTCCTGGAAGCGCGGCGACACCTTCTGGACGTGGCCAACGATGTTGCGCTCCTCGTAAATCTTGAGCGTCTCGTTGGCGACGGCGCAGGGGACGGGATGGCCCGAATAGGTGTAGCCATGCGCGAACACGCCGATCTTCTCGCTCTCGCGCACGCATGCTTGATAGATTTCCTCGGAGATGACCGTCGCCGAGATTGGCAGATAGGCGGAAGAAAGCGCCTTCGCCATGGTCATGATGTCGGGCTTGAGCCCGAAGGTCTCGCTTCCGAACATGCGGCCGGTGCGGCCAAATCCGCAGATCACCTCATCGGCGATCAGCAGCACGTCGTATTTCTTCAATACGACCTGGATCTTCTCGAAATAAGTCTTGGGCGGTAGCAGCACGCCGCCGGCGCCCATCACCGGCTCGGCGATAAAGGCCGCGACGGTCTCCGGGTCCTCGCGCAGGATCTGCGCTTCGAGGCTCTCGGCAAGCCGCGACGCGAACTGCTCCTCGGTTTCGCCGGGCTTGCCGAAGCGATAGTGATGCGGGCAATCCGCGTGGCGAATATTGGCGATCGGCAGGTCCCAATCCCGGTGATTGTTCGGCAGGCCCGTCAGGCTCGCAGCGGCCACGGTGACACCGTGATAGCCCTTCATGCGCGCGATGATCTTCTTCTTGCGATGTTTGCCGCGGGCATTGTTGTAGTACCACACCAGCTTCACTGCGGAGTCGTTGGCCTCGGAGCCGGAGTTATTGAAGAACACCTTCGACATCTTGACCGGCATGAGCGCGAGCAGACGCTCGGCAAGCTCGATGCTGATGTCGTGAGATTTGTGATTGAAGAGGTGCGAATAGGAAAGCTTGCGCATTTGTTTCGCGGCAGCTTCGACCAACCGCTCCTCGCCGTAGCCGAGGGACGTGCACCAGAGGCCCGCCAGTCCCTCGATGTACTGGTTGCCGTTCTCGTCGGTGACGTAGATCCCCTTACCCTCGGTCAGTACGAGCGGCCCTTCGCTCTCGTGTTTCTTCAGATGCGTATAAGGATGCAGCAGCGTTGCGATGTCGCGGCTCGCAGCCGAATTGCCTCGAATCATGACGGCTCCTCACTGAGTTTGCGGGATCGCGCGGGCGCGGAAAGCATTGACATTACTATCGTCCCTCCGTACCCGACGAGTCAAATCGCTATGCCTTTTTGGCAACTGCGTCAGACCGACTTCG
>Ga0187765_10000309_pt1 | contig 17635 bp, 18 predicted proteins | sample 0216_QUI02_MP05__3_FD_133018 | JGI IMG/M metagenome (GOLD analysis project Ga0187765, IMG submission 133018) | Tropical peat soil microbial communities from peatlands in Department of Meta, Colombia - 0216_QUI02_MP05_10_MG | ecosystem: Environmental > Terrestrial > Soil > Wetlands > Peat ...
GGCCCCGGCCAGCAGGAACCGGCCGTACGGCCCGGAGATGCTGCTCAGGTCGATCCCCTTGTGCGAGGTGTAGACCGGGCGGTTCTCGTCCGGCGGGGTGAGCACGGCCACGTCGTCCTGGCCGATGTCCTCCTCCACGAAGTAGGAGACCGGCCGGCCGAGCGCACCGGCGATCTTGAGAAGGGTGGTGATGGTCGGCACCATGCCGCCCTGCTCGATCTTGTGGATGGCCGCCGCCGAGACGTCGGAGCGCTCGCCGAGCTGCTGCAGGGACAGGCCCATCCGCTTGCGCAGGCTGAACACCTTCAGGCCGATGGAGCCGACGATGCGCTCCAGGTCCCCGGCCGCCCCGTCGGCGCGGCTGTTCGATTGCGCGTCCAGGCAGGGTGGACCCTGGGTGCGTGCTACTCGGCTCATGTGCGGCCCGCTGGGTTGAGAGGTGGCGATGTCTTGACGTTCAGGGGTGGCTCCCGCCAGGATAGTGTACGAGTCATAGCGGATACTAAACGTCCCTCCCGGCTGGTGGGAAGAGGGTGCTGATGGCGCAGCGGATCGTGGTGATCGGCGGCGGCGCCGCCGGAATAGGCGCTGCCGGGGCCGCCAAGGCCGCCGACCCCTCCGCGGACATACGCGTCTACACCGAATTCGAGGATGTCGGGTACAGCCCGTGCGGCATTCCTTATGTCCACGGCAAAGAGATTCCCGACTTCGAGCGGCTTTTTCTGGCGACTAAAGAAGCTTACGCTGGCCAGGGCATCAACATCCACTACGAGACACGTGTGACCGGTTTCAATACCGAGCGCAGGACCGTGTCCGTGGAAGGCGAGGGCGATGTCGGCTATGACCGGCTGATCGTCGCCACCGGGTTTGATTACGCCTCACCGGGAGTACCGGGCGCAGAACTCGAGGGGCTTTATTACGTTAAGAACATCCGCCGGGCGATGCAATGGGACAAGGTCCTGGACGGCGTGCGCTCGGCGGTGGTGGTCGAGGCCAGCCCGCTGGGCCTGGAGATGGTCACCGCGCTCTGCCACCGCGGCATCGAGACGCACCTGATCGACCCGGGCGCGTGGGCGCTGTCGGTGGCGACCGATCCCGACATCGTCGCCCCGGTGCAGGACTCCTGGCGGGAAAAGGGCGCCCAGCTGCACTTCAACACCACCCTCACCGGCTTCGTCGGCGAGGGCTCGGTGCGCGCGGTCGCGACCTCGGACGGGGAGATCCCGTGCGACCTCGCCGTCGTCTGCACCAAGAAAGAGGCCAACACCAGCGTCGCCCGCGCCGCCGGTCTGCGGATCGGGTCGGCGGGCGGGATCATCGTCGACGAGCACATGTACACCTCCGCGCCGATGGTGTGGGCGGCCGGCGACTGCATCGAGGTCCCGCACAGCGTGAGCAACATCCCCGTGCAGGGGCTTTCCGGCAGCCATGCCTACGCCCAGGGAAAGGTGGCGGGCACGAACGCGGGCGGCGGCCTGCGCCAGTACCAGCCGGTGAGCGTGCCGTGGGGGATGGTGGCCGGGGACTGGATGATCGGCGGCGTGTCGTTCAGCGAGACGCTCGCGACCGCGCTCGGCATCCCGCATGTGGTCGGCGTGGCCGAGGGGATCTCCCGGGCGCGCTATTACCCGGGCGTGGAAAAGGTCCGGGTCAAGCTGCTGGCCGAGCCGGGCTCGCTGCGGCTGACCGGCGCCCAGATGGTCGGCCGTGAGGGGATCAAGGAGCGCGCCGACTTCCTGGCCATGGCGGTCAGGACCGGGATCACCATCACGGACCTGGCCACGATGGAGAACGTGTATTCCCCGCCCATCGGGGCGCTGAACGAGCCGATCGCCCTGGCGGCGCAGGCTCTGCTGGCAGGGCTGGGGTCCTGAGGTGTCCTTCTCCCGCTGGCTGAGAGCGACCTCCGAGCACTACCTCATGGTCGCGGCGCAGGAGAAGGTGGCGGCCAAGTACGGGGTCACCCCGCCGCGCCAGCCACGCGGGCGGGACTGGTTCTGGCTGCGCGTGTATGTCCCGCTCTACCGGGCCGTGCCGTGGCCGGTGCGCTCGGCGGTCATGCGGCGCATGCCCGGCAGCCACCGCATGTCATGGACGCAGGCGCAGCGCCCGCGCGGGCCGGCCGTCTAGGCCAGACCGCAGCCGTTTATCGGTCATCACCTGTCAGGAGGATCCATGCCGATCACCGTCCAGTCGCCGCGCGGCGAGGCCGGCAGCGACTCGCTCTACAACACCGAGGAGAAGGTCTTCGAGGACATCCGGGCCAACCCGGGTGAGAAGGCGTTCGTGTTCATCCACTCCGTGCCCTTCGAGGGCTCGGTGTCGCTGGTCAACCTGCTCACCTCGACCCGCCTGGTCCGCAAGGGCTTCGACGTGTCGATCATCCTGTACGGGCCCGGGGTCCTGCTGGCCTCCCGGCACCGCGGCTACCCGACCATCGGCACCGAGGGCTTCCCCGGGAACCTGGCCGGCAACCGGCAGATCGAGACCATCCTCAAGGAGGGCGGCAAGGTCTACGCCTGCCGGTTCGCCATGGGGGCGCTGTACGGTTTCCGCGAGGAGGACCTCATCGACGGGGTGAAGGCGTTCAACCCGCTGGACGTCCTCGACTCCGCGCTCACCGCGTGGCGGGCCGGCGCCTTCCAGCTCAACACCTGGACCGTGTGACAACTGCCGACCGGGGGGTGCCGGCCGCGACGACACGGTCGCGGGCCGGCACCCTTCGCGGCGCCGAGCCCGGGAGGGAAGTGAGGCGCGCATGGACGGAATCCACGACATGGGAGGCATGCAGGGGTTCGGTCATGTGCAGAAGCTGACCGCCGATCCGCCGTTCGCCGAGCCGTGGGAGGGGAAGGCCTTCGTGATCGGGGCGCTCGCGGCCCGGATCTCGGGGACGAACCTGCACGCGTTCCGGCATGCCATCAACCGGGTGCCGCCGCCCGAGTACCTGGCCGGGTACTGGAACCGGTGGACGATCGGCGCCCAGATCCTGATGGAGGACAGCGGCATCGTCACCGACGAGCAGGTGCGGGCGCGGGCCGCGCGGCTGAGCGGCCGGGATGTGCCCGAGCCGCCCGAGCCCGAGCCGCACAAGCCGGAGATGCCGTCGGCCGGCGCGGGGAACCTGCGCAGCCTGGACACGCCGCCCGCCTTCGCGGTCGGGGACCGGGTGCGGACCGCCGACCTGGACCCGGTGGGCCACACCCGGCTGCCCAGGTACGCGCGGCGGCGGACCGGGACGGTGACGGCCATCCTGCCCAGCCAGATCTTCCCCGATACCGCCGCGCACTTCGTGGGCGAGAACCCGCAGCACTGTTACGCGGTGGAGTTCGACTCGCGGGAGCTGTGGGGCCCGGACGCCGAGCCGTTCCGCCTGACCATCGACCTTTTCGAGCCCTACCTGGAGCCGGCGCAATGACCTCCCCGACCGAACATCTCGATCCCGCGCTGCGGGTGGAGGCGCTGGCCTCGCTGCTCGCCGAGCGTGGGCTGATCGACGAGGCGACCGTCGAGACCTTCATCAAGACCTACGAGCAGTCGGTCGGGCCGATGAACGGCGCCAAGGTGGTGGCCAGGGCGTGGACCGACCCGGAGTACCGGGCGCGGCTGCTCGCGGACGGGACCGCCGCGATCGGCGAGCTCGGCTTCAAGGGGCCGCAGGGCGAGCACATGGTGGTGCTCGAGAACACCCCGGCCGTGCACCACGTGGTGGTCTGCACCCTGTGCTCGTGCTACCCGTGGCCGGTGCTCGGGCTGCCGCCGTCCTGGTACAAGGACCCGGCCTACCGGTCCCGGGTGGTGCGCGAGCCCCGGCGGGTGCTGGCCGAGTTCGGCCTGGAGCTCGACGACAGCGTGGAGATCCGGGTCTATGACTCCAGCTCCGAGGTCCGGTACATGGTCCTGCCGGAGCGCCCGGCCGGGACCGAGAATGCCTCCGAGGAGGAGCTCTCGGCCCTGGTCACCCGGGATGCCATGGTCGGGGTCGCGAGGGTGACCGCGCCGTGACCGGCGATCCCGGCGGGCACGCCGATGCCACCTACCTGCTCGATGCGGCCGGCCCGGCCGCGCCGCCGCGCGACAACGGCGAGCTGGTCTTCGCCGCGCCGTGGGAGAGCCGGGCGTTCGGGCTTGCGCTCGCGCTGCACGACGCCGGGCGCATGGACTGGGAGGACTTCCGGCAGTCGCTGATCGGCGAGATCGCGGCGTGGGAGGCCGCCCACCCGTCCGGTGAGGGCTGGAGCTACTACGAGTGCTGGCTGCGCTCGCTGGAGCGGGTGGTGAGCGCGGAGGGGCTGGTCGGCGCCGGTGACCTGCGGGCCCGGCAGGCCCAGCTGGCGGCCCGGCCGGCCGGTCATGACCACGGCGAGGCGGGGAGCCACGGGCACGAGCACCATTAGGCGAAGACCCACGGGCACCAGCACCGCCGGAGAGGCGAAGGCATGACCGAGGCTGGCCGCACCGGCGGGACGCACACCAACTCGGTGGTCGCCCGGTGGGAGGGCGGCTGGCGGTGCACGGTCGCGGCCAGCGGGTTCGACCTGGTGGTCGACGAGCCCGAGCGGTCGGGCGGTACCGGCACCGGCCCGATGCCGACCGAGTATTTTCTCGCCGCCATGGCCTCGTGCTACGCCCTGGCCCTGGCCTGGGCGGCCGGCAAGCGCGGCATCACGCTGCCGGGCCTGGCCGTCACCGCCACCGGCACCTACGATGGCCCGCGGTTTTCCCGGCTGCAGCTGTCGGTGGCGTCCGGCGCGCCGCCCGGCGTGGTCGAGCGGCTCACCGAGCCCGCCCTGCGCGTCTGCTACGTGTCCAATACCATCGCCGCGTCGCCGCCGATCGAGGTCACGGTCATGTGAGGCGGCGGTCGAGGTCGGCCAGCGCGTCGGCGAAGCAGCCCAGCGGCGCTTCCGCCACGCCGGCGCCGACCTGGCCGGTCCCGTCGAAGCGGTGCAGGATCCCGGTGGTCACCGCGGGTGTGGTGCCCAGCTCGACCACCTTGCGGACGTCCACCCCCAGCGGGGTCCCGACGTTGTCCAGAACCGGGATCTTGAACCGGCTCGACCGGCCGGCGCACACCGCGGCGAGCCGCTCGGTGAGATCCGCCGCGGCGCGCATCTGCCCCCCGAGCAGCTGGGCCACCGCGGGCGAGCCGGCCGCGGCCGCCGCGCCGAGCCCGGACAGCTCCAGCACCGCGCTGTCGCCGATGTCCTTGGCGCTGGTCTCCGGGCCCTGGCCGGGGTAATACAGCGCGTGGCCCACCTCGGGCGCGTCGGCCAGGAACCACTGGCCCGCGCCGGCCAGCCGGACACCGAACGTGGTCCCGTTGCGCGCCATGCCGGTCACGATCGAGGAGCCCTCGACCTGCCCCGCCCACTCGGTCAGAGACCTCGCGGCGCCCATGGCCAGCGTCAGGAAAAACAGGTGATTGCCCGCCAGGAAGCGGGCGAAGGCGGTGCTGTCCGGCCCGCTCAGCTCGGCCAGCTGCGGCAGCCACTCCCGGATCAGCAGGTTCGTCGCCGCCTGGGTACGGACATGGACGTCATCGCCCATGGCGACCGCCTGCGCGGCCAGCGCCAGCACGTCCAGCGGGCTGGTGCGCTCCAGGATCTGGCCGATCACCGGCGCCGCCACCTCACGCAGGAAGACCAGCCGGGCGATCGAGGCCGGGGTCGCTCGCCCGAACCAGGCCACCTCCCCGGGCCCCTGCGAGACCGGCGCGTAAGCGGTCGTGCCGCCCGCCTCGTTCGTCAGCACGTACAGCGGGGCGGTGGGGCCAACCGCGGTGGCCATCGGCAGCACCACCCGGTGGGCGTTGGCCGGGCCCAGCCCGATCTCCTCCCGGCCCAGCAGGCCGTCCGCCTGCTCCGGGCTGTCCGCCCATCCCTCCGCGACCACCGCGGCCTGCATCGACCTGCGCAGCGGATCGGGGGCATCTGGGTAGCGGATGGGCGGGCCGCAGTGCAGCAGCGCCCGCCCGGGCAGGCCGGGCACGGCCGAGGCCACCGTGATGATGCCGGTGAGCAGCGGAATGCCCTCATCAAGCCGCCGGATCACTTCGGCGTTCGCCGCCTCGACCCGCTCGGCGTGGATCCCGTACAGCCGGCCAAGCGCGGCCACCGCCGCGGGCTGGCCGCCGGCCGGGACCCGCCAGTCGACCGCGATGACGGGTGCCCCCTGCTCGGCCACCGCGTCGGCGAACAACGGCAGGCCCACATTGACCACCCCGACGCTGCCCGGCAGGGACAGTGCGGTGCTGCCAGCTTCTGTCATCGCGTCCTCCGTTCCTCCGGCGGGGGCTCAGCACGGCGGGGGTCAGCGGGGCGGGGCCGAGTCCGGCACGGCTAGATCCGGCGGGGCCGGGTCCGGCACGGCTAGGTCCGGCGCGGCCGGGTCCGGCAGGCGTGAGCCCGGCGCGCTGGCGCGGCGGGCGGCGGCCACCAGTGCGTCCTCGGCGGCCTGGTAGCTGTACCGCCATCGCCGAGCCTCACCGGCCAGCTCGGCGGCCTGCGCCGCGACCTGGTCGGCCATCCTGGTCACCTCGGTGGGGGCGGCGCCGCCGAGCGTGGTCCTGCTCACCACGATCTGCCACGGGTCCAGCACCGCCGACAGGTCGCGGTCGGCCAGGCCCAGCGGCCGCCCGGTGATCTCGGCCGCGGACGCATCGAGCAGCGTGCCGTCGATGTCGGCGCCGCGCAGCCCCGCGGCGCTCGCCTGCCGGACCGCGTGGCCGACGACGCGGTAGGCGGTGCGGTAGTCGATCCCGCACGCCTGCATGATGTGCTCGGCCAGGTCGGTGGCCTGCGAGAAGCCGGACTCCAGCGCGGCCCGCATCCGGTCGCCGTTCACCTCCAGCGTGCGCACCACGCCGGTGGTCAGCCGGGTGGCCCGCAGCGCGAGGTCAAGTGCCCGGGGTACCTCGCCGTAGGCGAAGATGAGGTTGTCGCTGCGGGCGGAGGGGGTCTTGGCCACCGCCAGCAGCCCGGTCAGCCTGCCGATCAGCGTCCCGGCCGCCCCCCTGATGATGGACAGCGCGTACGGATTCCGCTTCTGCGGCATCAGCACGCTGGCCCGGCTGTAGCCGTCGGCCAGGGTCACATAGTCGAACTCCTGGCTCGCCCAGATCTCCAGGTCCTCGGCCAGCTTGGACTGGGTCACCGCCAGCCCGGCGGCCGCGCTGACCATGTCGAACAGGCCGTCGATCTGCCACATCGCGTCCCTGGTGTGCTCGGCCACGGTCCGGAAACCCAGCAGCGCCGCGACGTGGCCGCGGTCGATGCGAAGCCGGGTGCCGTTCACACAGCCCGCTCCGCCCGGGCTGGCGTCGGTCCACGCCAGCGCCTCGCTCAGGCGGCCACCAGAGCGGAGGACGGGGAACGCGAAGGACAGGACATAGTGGCCGAACGTGGACGGCTGCGCGTGCTGCAGGTAGGTCTGGTCGGCCATCAGCGTGGTGGCATGCTGGCGGGCCTGGCGCGCTAGTTCCGCCGCCAGCTCGGCGGCCGCCCCGATCAGGCAGGCCAGGTCGCTGCGCAGGCGCAGCCGGAAGGCGACCCGGAGCGCCTCCCGGCGCGGCCGGCCGGCGTGCAGCCAGCCGGCCACGTCGCCGGCCCGGCTGACGAAGTACCGCTCCCGCGAGTTGTACAGCTCGCCGCTGGCCGGGTCGTAGGGGAAGTCGCTGGCCGGGACGTCCATCGTGTCGAGCAGGAGCGCCAGCAGCTGGCGGGCCGCATCCGGCGGGATGACCCCGGCCGAGGCGAGGTCGAGCAGGTGGGCGAGGTCGGCCAGGTTCATCCCGTGGTGCAGCAGGGGCGCGTCGGCGTTCTCCAGCACGAATCCGGCCGCGATCAGCTCCTCGGCCGGCGGGCCGGCCGGCGGCCCGGCGGTGGGGCGGCGCGCCGTCACGGCTGGGCCCCGGCAGCCGCGGCGACGGCGTCCAGCAGCCCGCCCGTGTGCCAGAACACCATGTCCCCCCCGCTGGCGTACCGCGGCACCAGCGCCAGGGCCTTGGCCGTGTACACCGGATCGGCCATCAGCCCCTCCGTCCGCATCGCCTGCTCCGCGGCTGCCCGGCCCTCTGGGGACGGCAGGCCATGACCCGGTCCGCGGGCATCCACCAGCGCCACGTCGGCGGGCCCGGGCTCCGCGGTGGCAGGCCCCGGCCGGCCCGTGCCGGCGGCCGTGCCGCCGCCGGGCGCCTGGTCCGGCGCCACGGCACGGGCGAGGAGATGGGTGCACTCCCGGGCCAGGTCCAGCACCCGCCCGGCCGCCTCCTCCGCGGGGCGGCTCACCGACGCGCCCACCAGCGTCCACGGCCGGCCCAGCGCCACGTTGCCGGCCACCAGCCCGGCCAGGGTGCCGCCGGAGCCGACCGGCACCACCACCCGCGCGGCGCCCACGCCGATCGCGGCGAGCTGCTCGTGCAGTTCGAACGCGGCCAGCGCGTACCCGATCGCCCCCAGCCCGGTGGCGCCGCCGCGCGGGATCAGGTAGGGGCGGTGGCCGCGGCTGGACAGGGCGGCGGCGGCCCGGGGCAGCTCGTCATCGACGCTGGTCCGGTCCGCGGCGCCCGTCCAGCGCACCGTGGCCCCCCAGGCCAGCGCCAGGGCCAGGGCCGGGCCGGGGCGCGGGGGCGGCCGCCCGGCCAGCACGAGCTCACAGCGCAGGCCGGCCCGCAGGGCGGCGGCCGCCGCGGCGGCGCAGAAGTTGGAGCCCGGCGCCCCGCCGGTGATGAGCGTGTCCGCACGGTCCGCGGCGGCGGCACCGGCCAGGAACTCCAGCGGGCGGGCCTTGTTGCCGCCCATCGCGAACCCGGTCAGGTCGTCGCGCTTGACGTACAGCGGCCCGGACCGCAGGGCCTGGGCCAGCCGCGGCGCGGCGGTCAGTGGCGTCGGCAGGGTGGCGAGCCGGATCCGGGCCGGGCGTGCCGCAGTCATCAGGGCCATTCCGGTGGCTCCGCTGCCCTGGCGGCCCGGGCCCGCCCGATCACCAGGTCGGTCATGGCCTCACAGGCGCCGGTGTCCGGCTGAGCGGCCAGGTCCCGTGCCTGCGCCGGGCTGAGCAGCCCGGCCTTCACGAGCGCCTGCTCGGCGGTCAGGCCGGTGCTGGTCCCGCGGCCGAGCGCTTCCTGCAGCCGCTCCTGGGCCCGGCGGGCACCCAGCTCCGGCGTGAGCAGGGCCAGCGCCCGTTCGCTGACCGGGTACCCGCCATGGCGGGCCAGGTTGTGCCGCATCGCGCCGGCGTCGACATCCAGCCCGGCCAGCAGGCCGGTGGCGACCTGAAGCGCGGCCGTCGCGAGCAGGCAGGCCTCGGGCAGGGCGACCCATTCGGCCTTCCAGCCCCGCCCGTCGCGCTCGTGCTGCTGGGCCATCGCCTCCACCATCACCGCCGCGTTCGCCCTGACCAGCCGGGCCAGGGTGTCGAGATGCTCGCTGGCTTCCGGGTTGCGCTTGTGTGGCATGGTGATGCTGCCGACGGTGCCACCGGCGGGCGTCTCGGCCAGCTCACCGATCTCCGGCCGCTGCAGTTCGTAGACCTCGTTGCCGATCCGGGCGAGCGTTCCGCAGATCAGCGCCAGGAGCTGGGCGAACTCGGCGCCGCGGTCACGGGCCGTGGGCCACGAGATGCCGGGATCGGCCAGGCCGAGCTCGGCACAGAAGCTGGCCCGCACCGCCAGCCCCTGCTCCCCGTAGAACACCAGGCTGCCGGCCCCGCCGCCGAGCTGGCCGGCCAGCCAGCGGGGCGAGCCGGCCCGCATCCGGTCCAGATGGCGGCGGATCTCATCCGCCCAGGACGCGGCCTTCCAGCCGAAGGTCACCGGGCTGCCGGGCTGGCCATGCGTGCGGCCGGCCATCACCGTGGACCGGTGCGCGGCCGCCAGGTCCAGCAGCTGCTCCTCGATCTGCCGCAGATCCCGCCACACGATGCCGCCGATCCGCCGGATGGCCAGCGCCGTCCAGGTGTCGGTGATGTCCTGGACGGTGGCCCCGGTGTAAACGTACTCCCGGGCTTCCTCGGGCAGCGCCGCCTGCAGGGCGCGGATCAACCCCAGCGTCGAGTGCGATGTCTGCCGGGTCTGCTCGGCAGCGTAGTCCAGGTCGATCCGGTCGGCCCGCGCGTGCTCCGCGATGAGCGCGGCGGCGCCCGCCGGGATCACGCCCGCCGCCGCCTGCGCGCGGGCCAGCGCCACGATCACCTCCAGCCACCCCCGGAGCCGGCCTTCCTCGCCGAGCACGGCCCGGGATTCGGCCGTCCCCCACAGGTGCCGGTAGAGCACCGAGTCGGTGATCCGGGTGCTCATCGCCGCGCCGGGGGCGTTGAGGATGCCGGGCCGGTGGCGGGCGTGGGGGGCGTGGGGGGCGTGGGGGGCGCGGGGCCGGTGAGGGGGGTGGCCTCGCCCGCCGGGCGGGGCCGGGGCACCGGCCGCGCACCGGCCAGTGCCAGCCGCAGCCCCTCCCCGATCTGGGCCAGGCTGGCGCCCCAGGGAACCACCACCAGGCCGTCGTCGCTGCTGACCCGGTCCTCTAGCAGGCAGCACTTGGTGATCACGGGCGCCTCGCCGCCCACGCCTCCGGGCGCCGCCGGACGGCCGGCCCGGCCGGCCAGGTTACGCGGGCACATGTCCACCGTGGGCACGTCGTCACCGTAGAACCAGTCGTGGATGGAACGGGAGCGCGCGCATCCGACCAGGGTCCACGGTGCCCGCTCCGGGATCTCATCCAGGTAGGAGACGGCGGCACCGGCGCCCGGGGGCGTGGCCTCGTTCCCCCGGCCGGCACGGCAGGGGAACAGGTAGTGCCGCGCGGGGCGGGTGCCGGCCAGCGCGGCCAGGTCCACCAGGTCCGGGACCAGCTCCACCGGCGGCAGGTCCTCGGCCAGGTCGAGCACCCGGCCCAGCTGATCGACCAGCTTGGGCGGCCAGGGCGGCACCACCTCCACCACCCGGACCGCGATCGGCGCCGGGTCGGCGATGAAGCTGACGTGACCATACCGGCCGCGCACGATCACGCACCGGGTGTGCGGGGCGTGAGCGGCCGCCGCCCGGGCGAGCTGGGTGGGGACCGCGGTGTCCGTACCGGGCGCGTCCACAAACGCGGTCTCGCCCGCCTGCGCGATCATCGTCATCGCGGTCACGGGGGAGAACAGCGGGACCTCCGACTCCTTGCTGACCTCCACCACGGCGCACGCACCGCCGTTGCGCGCGATCAGGTAGCGGGTCCGGCGGTAGACCGGCCGTCCCAGCAGGTGAGCGCGCAGGGCCGCCTCGTCCAGCGCCACCGGCACGTCGGCGACGCTGACGTTGCGGTACTGCCCCGGGACCAGGTTCACGGCCGGCCGGTCAGATCCCGCGCGCGGGCGCCGGACCCGGTGACCAGGCCTGGTAGGTGTCGGCACGCAGCGAGAGCCGGAGGGTCTCCAGGCCGAGCGCGTCGGCTGGGTGCACGTTGGCCAGGTTGACGTCGGGGCCGAACCGGCGCACGAACCACGCCTGCTGGCCGTCGCGGGGCGCCTCGAACACGATCGAGCCCGGATCCGTAACGGACACCATGGCCTCGATCACATCCTGGCGGACGGCACCGGACGCATCGTAGATGCCGACGGTGCCGCTGGCCCGGCCCTCCGTCAGCACCCACGTCGCGCCGGCCTGGAGGTCACGCGACACCGCCCGTGCCCACTGCTCGGGCGTCAGGTGAATACCGGGATCCTTGGGGCCCACCTCGGCGAGCACGATGAAATGCTCCGCGGCCTGCTCGATCAGGTCCTGCTTGGCGGTGGCGGCCATGGCCACGGTGCCGGCCGACACCTCGACACACGGGAACCCGGTGGCGCGGGCCCAGTCGAGGAACTCACCGGCCCGGCCCTGTGCCCAGGCGATCTCCAGCAGCGTCCCGCCGGGCGAGGCGAGCACCCGGTGAGCGGCCAGCAGCTCAAGCTTGGCGTCGAGGTTGGGATCAAGATAGGAGATGCCCCAGCCGAGCTTCCACACGTCGATGTAGGGCCCATTCGCGGCCAGCAGGTCAGCCGACTGGGCCAGCGGCAGGCCGCGGTCGAGAACATGGGTGATACCGCTCGCCCGCGGCTTGACGGCCCGGGCCGGCAGCGCAAGAAATTCGGGCCCGGGCATAACCGCTATGATAGATATGCCTACACTTTAGTGCAAGAACGGCCGGGGGTAAGGACGGCCCGGCGCGGTGCCCGGACGGCCCGCGGAGGCGGCCGGGCCGGCCCGGGAGGTGCGGATGCCGGTGGACGTGTCGGCCCTGGCCGAGGCGGTGCGCTCACACCCGGGGGTCGCCGCCAAATCCGAGATCGGGCTGGTCAGCGAGATCTTCCCGGGCACCGACTGGCTGGCGGGCCCGGGCGACGACGGCGCGGTGGTGGCCGAGGCCGGGATGTCCCTGGTGGTCGGCGGGGAAGCCATCCTCCCCTCGTTCGTCGCGGCCGATCCGTACGGCGCTGGCATCGCGGCGGTGACCACCAATCTCAATGACCTGGCGGCGATGGGGGCCTGGCCCCTGGCCGTAGTGGACACCGTGACCGGGCCACGGCCGGTCATCCAGCGGGTGCTCGAGGGCATGCGGTGGGCCTCCGGGCTCTACCGGGTACCGGTGGTCGGCGGCCATCTGACGGTGACCGACGGGCCACCCGGGCTGTCGGCCTTCGGGCTCGGCCGGGCCGACCGGCCGCTTTCCGCCCGGTCCGCGGAGCCGGGGCAGTCGCTGGTGGTCGGCTGCTGCCTGGACGGGCAGATGCGCGCGGACTTCCCCTTCTTCCCCTCGTTCGACGAGCGGGGCGAGCGGCTGGCCGGCGATGTGCGGCTGCTGGCCGAGGGCGCGTCGGCGGGCTGGGTGGTGGCGGCCAAGGACGTCAGCATGGCGGGCCTGATCGGGTCGCTGGCCATGCTGCTGGAATGCAACCGGCTCGGGGTCACCCTCGACCTGGACGCGGTGCCGGCCCCGGCCGGGGTCCGGCTGGAGCAGTGGGTCACCTGCTTCCCGTGCTTCGCGTTCCTGCTGTGCGTCCCGGCCGGGCTGGAGGGGGAGTGCCTGCGCGCCTTCGCCGGCCGCGGCCTGGCGGCCGCGGCCGCGGGCACCCTGGACGGCACCGGGCAGCTGCGGATCTGCTCGGCGGGCACGGTGGCGACCGTTTTCGACCTGGCCGCGGAATCGGTCACCAACCTGGCCCGCCCGGCCGTGCGCACCCCTCCTGCCCGGTGATGGCCAGGCCGATCAGCATGCGCTGATGCGGGATGCCGGCGTAGTCCACCAGCTCGCCCACCCGCCGCCAGCCCAGCCAGCGGAAGAACGTGACGTTCCCGGGCTGGATGTAGGCCTCCATCTCCCGCCCGCCGCGCCGCGCCGCCGCGGCGACCGCGAACCGCACCAGCGGCGCGCCCAGCCCATGGTGGCGGTGGCCCGCCAGCACCGCCAGCCGGTCGCCCTTCCACCGCCCCGGCGTCCCGGGCAGCGGGAAGAGCCGGACGGTGCCGCAGACGACCCCGTCGGCCAGCCCGACGACGTGGATCGTCGCCGGGTCGTCGTCGTGGGCGTCCCGGTCGCCGCCGCCGGTGAACAGGCCCTGCTCGGCCACGAAGACCTGGTGGCGGATCTGGAAGTGCGCCGCCCGCTCGTCGGCCGTGGACACGGCGCGGCAGGCCAGGACGGGCTGGCCGGCCCGGCCCGCGGGCGGGCTAGCGGTTGCTGACCAGCGGGAGGTGGGTTCGGCCATCGGCATCGGTGCTCCCCTCGAGCAGGCTCATGGCCGAGCACGCCTGGCACCTGGCGCACCCGGCGGCCACGCCGCGGGCGCCCAGCCCCCGCGCGGCCAGGTAGGGCACGACCCGGCGGTAGATCGTTTCGCAGTAATCCGGCGACGGGGCCGTCAGGTGCTCCATCAGGCTGCCGACGGTGGGCCGCAGCGGAACGACGAACGGGTATACCCCCATGTCGATCGCGCGGCGGCAGCCCTCCACGATCAGGTCCGGGTCCTCGCCCATGCCCAGGATCACGTAGGTGGACACCTGGTCCGCGCCGAACGCCGCCACCGCCCGTTCCCAGGCGCGGAAGTAGGCCTCGATCCCGGTGCGCGCCTTGGCCGGCGCGACCCGGGCCAGCACCTGCGGGTCGAAGGTCTCGACGTGGATGCCGACCGAGCTGACCCCCAGATCGGCGACCTGCTCGATGACGGCCAGATCCCGGGGCGGCTCGAACTGGACCTCGACCGGCAGGCCGGACGCCTCATGTACGGCGGCGGCGCAGCGCGCCACGTAGAGCGCGCCCTTGTCCGGGGTGGCGGTGGTGCCGGTGGTCAGGGTGGCGTCAACCGCGCCGTCGAGTTCCTTGGCCGCCACTGCGACCTCGGCCAGCATCTCCGGTGTCTTCTTGGCTATCGTGCGGCCGTTCGCCAGTGTCACCCCGATCCCGCAGAACGTGCACTGGTCGGAGTTTCCCCAGTAGGCACACGTCTGGATGACCGTGCTGGCCAGGGAGTCCAGGTGCAGCAGGGCGATCTGCCAGTACGGGACGCCGCCGGAGGTGGTGAGGTCGTAGAAGCGGGGGCGGCCGAACGGCTGCGCGGAGGCCAGCCGCTCACCGCCGGCGTAGATCCCCCACCCGTCGTCCTCGGCCCGGAGCACATACGGTGAGGTCCGCGCGTACTCGGCGCCGGTGGGGACGGTGGCGGCGAATCCATCAATCCAGAGCATCCCGGCGTCGGCCGGTCCCGCTCCGCCCTGGCGGGACTCCAGCGGCACCTCCACCCGCAGGCCACGCCCCTGCAGCTCGGTGATCAGGCGCGCCAGGCTGGCATCGGCGCCGGGCCGGGCCGGCCGGCCCCGCCCGTTCCCGCCCGGGTGGTGTGTGACCCCGCGGGCCGAGGACTCGCCCATGGTCCCCTCCCTCGCCCGTCTGTGCCAGCCAGCAGCGGCCTGTTTGATGCGATATGAACGTTCACCATCCTTGATATGCCTTGCGGCCACGTCAAGGCAACCCTTCCGGAAACATTGCGCGACGCCGCCTGCCCGCCCGGCGCCGGGATGCCGCCGCCGGGCGGCGATGGCGTATCAGGCACCGCCCTTGGCCCGCTCCAGCGCGGCCGTGAACTCGTCCGGGTCGAGATAGCTGCCGATCGGCTGGCCGACCTCGAGGCCGCCGGTGACCAGGTCGATCCGGCATTCGTCGAGGCGGTGGACGGCCCGGCTCAGCGTCTCGTCCGGCTCGATGGACACGACCAAGGCCCGCCCGCTGGCCACCTCCGCCTCGACCCGCTGATAGGGGACATAGGGCATCCGGTCAGCCGATCCGCTCTCCTCCACCACCGCCCAGGTGAGGCCCTGCTCCCGGGCCCGGGCCAGCGCCGCCAGCCGGCCCTGCGCGGCCCGCGTCGCGGCCAGCTCGCGGTAGCGCATCGCGCAGGCGGCCGCCGCCACCAGGTCCGGATGGATTCCGGCGGCGCGCATACCGGGCAGCTCGCTGGTGGCCAGCTCGCCGCCCCGCTCGTGCTCCGCGATCAGGCTCGCGAGGTCGGGGCAGGTCTCGCGCAGCCGGGCCGCGAGCTGGCTGATCATGCTGACCGCCTGCTGGTAGACGTCGGGCCGCGCCATCACCTGCGGGAAGAGCCTGGCCTCGGCCTCATCCCAGGACCGCAGCACGGCCAGCGGAACGTCCGGCCACTCCGGCCGTGCGCCAGGTGCGCCACCACCCGCGGGCCCAGAACCAGAACCGGCCATTGCACCTCTCGCGCGGTGTTTACTATTCTGAACGTACCGTCATCTATACGACGCATCATCAGGGTACCTCGTAGATCAGCAGGATCTCATGACCAAGACTGCGGTGATCGCGCTCGGCGGCAACGCTCTCACCCAGGTGGGGCAGTCCGGGACGTGCGACGAGATGCTGGCCAACGCGGCGGCGATGGCGGCTGCGGTCAACGAGGTTGTCGAGGCGGGCTGGCGGGTGGTGATCGTGCACGGCAACGGCCCGCAGGTCGGGAACCTTGCCCTGCAGCAGGAGGCTACCGCCATCGTCCCGGCGCAGCCGCTGGCGCTGCTGGGCGCCATGACCCAGGGCCAGCTGGGCAGCCTCATCGGGGGCGCGATCGACGTGCTGCGCGGTCCCGGCACCGCGGCGGTGCTCATCACCCACGTCACGGTCGACCCGGCCGATCCCGCGTTCAGCGCCCCGTCCAAGCCGATCGGCCCGTTCTTCGACCGCGGCGAGGCGCAGCGGCTGGCGGCCAGCCGGGGCTGGACCATCCGGCCTGACTCCGGCCGCGGGTACCGGCGGGTGGTGCCCTCGCCCGAGCCGACCGGGGTCATCGAGATCGACGCCCTGCGCGCGCTGGTGAGCGCGGGCCATCTGGTCATCGCCGCCGGCGGGGGCGGTATCCCGGTCGTGGGCCCGGATTCGCGCACCGTCATGGTGGACGCGGTCATCGACAAGGACCGCGCCGCCTGCCTCATCGCCCGCCTGCTCGGCGCGCAGGCGCTGCTGCTGGTCACCGCCGTGGACCGGGTCATGCTCGACTACGGCACGCCTCAGCAGTCCGGGCTCGGTACGATCACCGCCGACGAGGCCGCCCGCCACCTGGACGACGGCCAGTTCCCGCCGGGCAGCATGGGCCCCAAGATCGAGTCTGCGCTGCGCTTCCTGGCCAGCGGCGGGGAACTGGCCGTCGTCACCTCGCCCGGCCTGCTGGCAGCGACGCTGGCCGGCGGCGGGCAGTGTGCGGGCACCCGCATCGAGCGCAGCCCATCGCAGGCGGGACCGGGCCGGTGAGCGCGAACGCGGTGCGGGTGTTCCCGGGCGCGTACCGGGACTCGCTGCTGCTGCTCAGCGCGACCCGCGCCATGGAGGAAGAGCCCGGCGTCAGCTGGGCGACCGCGGCGATGGCCACCCAGGCCAGCGTCGAGGACCTGGCCGGCCGCGGCTTCCCGCCCGGCGACCTGGCCGGCGCCGACGCCAACGCGCTCGTGCTGGCGGTGTGCGCCACCGACGGCCAGGCCGCCGATGAGGCCCTGAGCCGCGGGCGGGCCGTTCTGTTCACCGAGGTGGCCCAGCCCGGCGAGGAACGGGGCCGTCCCGAGCCCCGCACCATCGGCGAGGCCGCGGCCAGGCTGCCGCAGGCCAACGTGGCCGTGGTCTCCGTGCCCGGCCCGTACGCCGCCATGGCCGCCCACTCCGCCCTGACCGCCGGCCTGCACGTCCTGCTGTTCAGCGACAACGTGCCACTGGCAGCCGAGGTGGAACTGAAACAGCGTGCCAGCCGGCTCGGCCGGCTGGTCATGGGCCCCGGGGCGGGCACCGCCGTGCTGGGCGGGGTCGGCCTGGGCTTCGCCAACGCGGTCGGCGCTGGCCCGGTGGGGATCGTGGCCGCGGCCGGCACCGGCGCGCAAGAGGTCATGACGTTGCTGGACCGGTGGGGCATCGGCGTCTCACAGGTGATCGGGGTCGGTGGCCGGGACCTGTCGGCCGAGGTCGGCGGGCTGATGGCGCGGGACGCCGTCGCGGCGCTGGACGCCGATCCGGGCACCGAGGTCATCCTGCTGGTATCCAAGCCCCCGGACCCGGCGGTCGCCCGCGCGGTGATCAGCGCCAGCGTGACGACGCCCGTGGTCGCGGCCTGCATCGGCATGTCAGCC
>Ga0187765_10000312_pt1 | contig 17589 bp, 15 predicted proteins | sample 0216_QUI02_MP05__3_FD_133018 | JGI IMG/M metagenome (GOLD analysis project Ga0187765, IMG submission 133018) | Tropical peat soil microbial communities from peatlands in Department of Meta, Colombia - 0216_QUI02_MP05_10_MG | ecosystem: Environmental > Terrestrial > Soil > Wetlands > Peat ...
AGATGGTGGCGAGCTCGACCCACTGGTGGCCGCTCCTGAACGGCTACACCGCCTACTTTCCTGCGTCCTATCCGCTGGTGATGTCGCTCGCGCGCGAGCTGCCCGACGCGAGCGCGCTGCGCCAGCTCTTCCGGCTCGTCGCCCTGCGCTGGGTCGTGGTGCACCTCGACCAGCTGGACCCGCCCGAGCGTGCGCGCTGGGAGGCGCCTGGCGATGGGTTCGAGCTGGTGATGCGCAGCGATCAGGAGCTCCTCCTGCGCGTGACGCTGCGTGACCCGCCGAATCGCCCCGCGCTCGACCGGCGCCGCGACGCGCGCGAGACGCTCGGCGGGGTATCGAAGGCCGTACTCGCGCCCGCCTGCCGCACCGCCGGGCTCGAGCTGCGCGCGGCGCCGGGCCAGGTGATTCGCGTACCCCAGCCGTTCACGGTCGAGCTCACGCTCACCAACCGCAGTGCATGCCCGTGGCCCGCGCTCGACACGCTCGAGGACGGCCTGGTGGTGATCCGCTACCGGTGGATCGCCCCCGACGGCACGGCCTATCCGCCGGGAGCGCGCTCGCGCCTCGTGCGTGACGTCGCTGCCGGCGAGCGACTCGAGACGCGCGCGGCGGTGTTTCCCCCCGGCGGCCCGCTCGGCACCTACCGGCTCTCGCTCTGGGCCGAGCAGGTGGGCTCGGAAGAGCCGCTCGCGGCGATCGAGGTTCCGGTCGAGGTGGTGCCCCTGAGTCGTTAGTCGCGCGCGAGGGGCGATCGTGACTCAGACGGGCAGCTTCTCGCTGCGCTTGAACACGTAGCGCCACATGCGGGGTCGCAGCGCCTGCGCCGCCACCACGCCGACCTCGGCGATCGACGGCAGGGGATCGTCGCGGGCCCAGTCGTCGTAGACCAGGTTCTTGCTGCGGAACTCGAAGAAGCTCGGCTCGAGCGACATGCGGGCGGGGTTGGCGACGAAGTGCAGCAGGTCGCCCGGGATGAGCCAGCGACAGCGCACCCCGGCCGGATACGAGGAGACCGCAGCACAGTCGCCGCTGATCGCGACGTCGTAGAGCAGGCTCGGGAAATCGACCCCGGCGGCGAGCGCGAGGGCCAGCGAGCCGACGAAGCGCGGATTGATCTCGAGCAGGTGCGGCTTGCCGTCGCGCGGATCGGTGCGCCACTCGACCATCGCGAACCCCCGCCAGTCGAGCGCGCGCAGCAGGCGCACCGAGGCCGCGACGAGCTCGGGGCGGTGGACGCTCTCGCGCAGCGTGCTCGGACCTCCTCCGACCGGGAACTCGCGCAGCCGCTGGTGCGTGAAGGCGGCACGCAGCTCGCCGCGCTGGTTCAGCAGGCACGAAACGCCGAGCGCGGGAGCGCCGGGCGGGATCCACTCCTGTGCGATCAGCCGGCCGAAGCCCTCCGCGAGCTGCTTGACGCTGGGCAAGAGATCGCTCTCGCGTTCGACCACGCGAACGCCCTGCGATCCCCACGCGGTCCGCGGCTTGAGCACGAGCGGAAGGCCGAGCGGGGCGAGCGCGGCGCGAACGTCGCCGCTCGGGTCGATGGCGACCGTCGTCGGCACGTCGAGGCCGAGGGCGGCGGCGCGCTCGGCGGTGGCCCCCTTGTCGAGCGCGGTCCGGATCGCCTCGTCTGCGGGCAGCGGGATGTGGGTCCCGGCCGGGAACGCGTCGCGCCGGCGGGATACCAGCGCCACCATCGGGTCGTCCTGCGGCAGCACGACGAGACCGGGGTGTGCGGCGGCGATCGCGACCAGCGCGGCCAGGCATCCTTCGGGATCGGCCGACGGATCGGGATAGCGCCGCCGTTCGCGAACGTAGCGCGAGAGGAACGCCGGCGCGGCGCGGGTCGAATCGGCAGCGATGACGGAGTGCCCGGTGCGGCCGAGCGCGCGGACGGCGGCGAGCGCCTTGCGCCAGCGTGCGTCGGTGACCAGGACCGGGGGCCGGGCGAGCGCCGGCGAAACGCTCACGGTCCCCCGGGTCCGCGCGCAGCCCGCGTGCCGCCGGCGCGCCCATCGTCGCCGAGGCGCTCCACGCGCCACGTCAAGTACGCGAGCTCCTGGGCGAGGCGCTGGTTCTGGCGCATCAGCCGCGAGATGATCGTCGACGTGTGGAGGATGAGGAAGACGCAGAAGAAGAGACCGATGATCAGAAGCAGCGCCGGCTCGTAGCGAATACCGAGCCAGTGCGCGAGCGTCGCCCAGGGGCTGATCCAGATGCTCGCGGCCATCGGCACGAGCGCGATCAGGATCCACCAGGCCCAGAGCTCCTCCTTGATCCGCTCGCGGCGGATGAGCTCGAAGACCAGGGCCACGAGCGCCAGGGAAAAGGCAACGACGATCACGCGATACGGTTGTGCCATCGAATCTCCCTAGATGGGCCTCGGACCGCCGGCAACGGCGGCGGCTCGACCCGTCGAACCGGCCACGGGGGCGCCATGCCGCCGTGGCCGGGGCGCGCGCTCACGAGCGACCACGGGCCCGCTTCTGCGTGACCGCGGCGGTGATCACGAAGCCCGCCGCACCGACGATCGACAGGAGGGTCCCGAGCCGGACGCTCGCCGGAGAATAGCGGAACTCGAGCCGGTGGCTGCCGGCCGGGACGGGCGCCGCCATCAATGCAAAATCCGCTCGGTAGACCGGCACCGGCGAACCGTCGACGAAGGCATGCCAGCCCGGATAGTAGGCCTCCGACAGCACCGCGTACATGGGACGCGGCAGGGTCACGTCGATCGCGATCGCTCCGGCCTCGTCGGAGCGCACGACGCTCGTCGGCGTCTCGTCCGGGGCCGGAGCGGCCGCTCCGGACGTGCCGTCCGCGGAGAGTGCTTGCGCGGCTCGGCCGTCCTCGAGCACGACGAACTGCTTCGCGTCGAGCGTTCCGCCGCTCACCAGCTCGAACGCCTCCTCCGGGCTCTTCGCCGCGACCACGCCCGGCACGAGCCGCAGGCGGCCGGGCGCGCTGCGCCGGTACGTCGCCTGACCCTGCTCGGTCGCGACCTTCGTGAAGCCGGCGCCCGCGAGCGCGCCGTCTTCGCCCTCGGGCAGCCAGGCACAGGTGACGTCGAGCCGGTCGAGCCAGGGAGCGCACGAGCCGAGCGCCGCGCGGTTGATCAGCAGGGTATGGGGCGGGATGCCGCACGAGTCGAGAACCTGCTTCATGCGCGCCGGAGCGAGCGACTCCGGATAGCCGTTGATCATCGGGAGATGGGCGAGGATCGGCGCGCCGGTGAACGAGAGCAGGGGAGCGAGCAGGCGGCCGGGGTCGGCATGACACGACGCCTCGACCCTCCTCCCGCGCGCGATGACCTCGGCCGGCGGATCGGGCAGCGGATACTCGCCCCGCGAGTAGCGGTGCCAGTAGAGGTCGGTTCCTCCGGGGATGGTGCTCGGGATCCAGGTCCAGGTGGCGAGGATCGCCGTCGCGATCAGCAGGCTTTCGGCGCCCGCGCGCACGATCGGTGCCCGCGCGCGGCGCGCAAGGACGAGCGCACCGGCGCCGAGCAGCAACCAGCCGAGCGCGCGTTTTCCCATGAAGGGCAGCGACAGTGCGCCCAGGGCGGCCAGCGGGAAGGCGGCGCGGCCACTTCGCCACGGTGGTTGCTCGGAGAGGCAGGCGTCGAGTCCTCGCGCCGCGACCACGGCCGTCGGGACGTAGAACAGGAAGCCCCAGCACACCGTCGAGCGAAACAGCCGGAAGGGGAAGAGCTCGTGCAGCGGGCCGGGCAGGAGCAAGACCAGGCCCGCCGCGATCGTCGCCAGGAGTACCCAGGTGACCGTGCTTCCGGCGCGCGGCGCGCTCGGCCGGCGCACCAGGACGAGCCCGGCGAGCGCACAGAGCCAGGCCGCCGCGGGGAGGTGGAAGACTTCCGCGGTCGCTCGCGCCCAGCCGCGCGCGCCGCCGCCGAGGACCATGGCTCGCATCGAGAGGCCGGCCAGAGGCGTGGTCGCCGCGCCCGCGCGATAGCTTTCCCGGAGCATCTCGAGCAGCGGCACCCACTGCATCGCGGTGAGCAGGAGGAAGAGCGCTCCGCCGGCGGCGAGCCAGACGAGCGCGCCGAGCACCGCGCCTGCGCCGCGGTGCCGCGCCACGTCGGTCAGGCGCGCCAGGACCAGGAGCGCGAGCAGCATCCCGGTATCAAGAACGAATTCAGGATACCCGGCGAGCAGCTCCAGGGAGAGCAGCGCGGCGAAGCAGAGCGCCGGCCGGGGCCCGGGCGCGTCGATCGTCGCGAGCGCCGCCGCGAAGACGCCGATCGTCCAGGTGAGCGACGCGATGTGGGTCGGGTGGTAGTTGCGATCCATGACCCAGGGGTTGAAGGTCAGCACGACGGCGCCGAGGGCGGCCGCGACCGGGGAGCTGCCGAGCCAGCGCAGCGCGGCAAACCCGATCAGCCCGGTCAGGGCGTAGTGCAGGATCATGAACGCCTCGTAAGCGGCGGGCGAAGGACCGGCGAGACCGTAGACCACGAGCCACGGAGGATAGAGCGTGGCAGGCTGCGCGGCCGCGAGAAACGGCAGGCCGCCGTACTCGTAGGGGTTCCACAGCGGCAGCCGCCCGGCGAGCAGCTCGCCCATGCCGTAGAGCACCTTCGGGTAGAAGTAGGCGACCAGATCGACGCCCTCGAAGCGCATCACTCCGGCGAACGTGCTCGGTCGAAAGAGGACGAACCAGAAGACCAGCACCGCCACGGTCCAGCCCGCAGCGAACGCGAGGTCGGGCGCCCATCGGGGCCGGATCGGGGCCGCGCAGTGCTCGGAGGACGCGAGTCGCCGCCCCGGGGCGACCGGTGAGCGCATGCGGGGCAGGGGTACCAGCGAGGGCCGGGACGGGCAAGACGCGACCGGTCCACGCGATCGCGACGGGACCGCGCGACGGCGCGTGTCGCTGCTCGCGCGCGCGCGTGGGCCGTGTTAGCAGCTGCGGATCTGTGGGCTGGCTCGATTTCCGCAAGACCGCGCCTGCGATCCTGCTCCTCGCGACGGCCTGCCGCCCGTCCACGGACCAAGTCGTCGAGCCGGTGCGACCGGCGACCGCCATCGTGAGCCGGCTCGCCGACGCCGGGCAGGGCGCCGTGGTGCGGATCGCGGCGAGCGAGGCGGGAAACGATTCCGCGAGCGGCGTCGTGGGCGAGGCGACTCCGCCGCCCCGCTCGAGCGTCGGCCCCGACAGCCGTTACGTGCTCGCCGCGAGCCAGCCGTTCGCGCTCAAGACGGCGGAGCCGGTGCACTACGACAGCGACGAGGTCACCCTCGACGTCGTCTTGCCCCCGCTCCTCGGCGCAGCGCCCAAGGTGTGGCTGCAGGCCACGCTCTCGATGCGCGAGCAGGCCAAGACCCGCCAGACCTTCGGTGAGATCCTGAAGGGCGAGCGTCTGTCGGTGCGCTCACCGGGGGTGGTCGTCGAGCCGACGGCGAGATCGGGAGAGATGCACGCTTCGCTGCATTTCGCCATCCCGTCGAGCCTCAAAGGGCAGCCGTCTTTGCTTTACGTGATCGGCAGGGCGCTTTCCGGATCGGGCGCTGCGCGCATCGCGCGCGGCCCGCTCGAGATCCCGCCCGGCGCGCGCCTCCAGTTCTCGACGGGAATCGAGGATGCGGGTTGGGAGCCGGGCTGGCCGGCGGTGACCTTCCGCGTGCTCGCCGACTCGGGCGGCGCGACCCGGTCGCTCTACGAGCGGACTCTCGACCCGGCGAAGCGCGAAGGCGATCGGCGCTGGTTCGACGAGCAGGTCGACCTCGGCGAGCTGGCCGGCCAGACGGTCCAGCTTCGCTTCGAGACCGATTCCCCGGGCGGCGATCCGTTCGCCGAGAGCTTCCCGCTCTGGGGCAATCCGACCCTGGTTTCACCACAGGCGGCGAGCACCTGGCCGATCGGCGAGCGCAGCGTCATCCTCCTGTCCCTGGATACGCTGCGCGCACAGGAGCTCGGCGCATACGGCTACACCCGCGATACCTCGCCGACCATCGATCACCGGCTCGTCGCCGCCGGTACCATGGTGCGCGACACGATCACTCCGTTCCCCTTCACCCCGCCCGGGCACATGTCGATGCTCACCGGTGTCGAGCCCTGCGTACACGGCGTCACCGACATCTCGGGGGCGCTCGCGCCCGGCTTCGCCACCATCGCCGAGCGCTTCCGCGAAGCGGGCTACGAGACCGCAGCCTTCACCGAGGACGCGTACCTGGTCGCCGGTGCAGGTTTCGACCGCGGCTTCGACACCTACGCCGAGAACCGCGCCCCGGAATCGGTGACCCCGGGCTTCGCCGGCGAAACCTACGCGGCGGCCGGCGCATGGCTCGAGGCGCACGCCGGCGAGCCGTTCTTCCTCTTCGTCCACACGTACCAGGTGCACGAGCCGTACACGCCGCCCGAGAAGTACCGCTCCCTGTATCCCGCCTATCGCCGCCATCTGCGCCAGTGGTTGACGGGCACGGTCGACGAGAATGCCGAGAACCAGGCGAACTACGATCGCGAGATCCGCTACCTCGACGACGTGATCGGCGGATTGCTCGATCGCATCGATCGCCTGGGCCTCTGGCCGCGACTGCTGCTGGTGACGACCGCGGATCACGGAGAGGCATTCGGCGAGCATTTCTGGACGGGCCACGGCTTCGACTTGCACGACGAAGCACTGCGCGTACCGCTGATCTTCAACGCGCCGGGTCTGATCCCCGCGGGGAAGCGCGTCGAGAGCCCGCCGGTGAGCCTGATGGACGTCACGCCGACGATCCTCGATCTGGTCGGCCTGCCGCCGGCGAACCTCGGCTTCGGGCGCAGCATCCAGAAGCTCCTGAACGGCTGGGGCAACGAGTACGCCGCGCAGCCCATCTTCGGCTCGGCCACCACGCCGGTCGAGTCGGTGCGCACGCAGGACTACAAGTACATGGTGAACCGCTTCCGCGACCTGAAGTTTCTCTACGATCTGCGTCGCGATCCGGGCGAGCTCGTCGAGCGCTCGGCGCAGGAGCCCGTGCGCGTAGCCGAGGCCGAACGCCTGCTCGCCGAGCATCGCACGAGCTGCGAGCACGCGCGCCAGGCGGTCGCGACCAGCGCCGAGCAGACGCTGCGCGACATCACCTCCCCCTGGTTCGTGAACCGCGTCGAGATCGAGCAGAAGCTGCGCTCGCTGGGATACGCTCAGTAGGCGCGGCGGATGAGCGAGGGCCTTCGCGAGAGACACCCGGGCGAGGGCCCGGCGGTCTGGTTCGACTCGCGCGGCCTCCAGCGCGGCTTCAAGGAACACGCAGGGCGCGGGATCGGGACGTACGTCGCGGCGCTGGCCGCCGAGCTCGAGGCGCAGTCGGCGAAGGATCGCGTCAAGTTCCTCGTGGAGGGCGGGGTGGAGCTGGTGAAGCCGCTTCCCGAAGCTCGGCTGGTGCTTGCGCCGCGCGTCTTCTCCGGTCCGACCCGGTTCGAGACCTATCTCCGCCAGCACGTCGTGCTCGCCGCCTGGCTCGCCATCGCCCGGCCCGCGGCGGTGCACTTCGCGGCGCAGACCGACGCCCCGGCCTTCGCCCCGGTGCGCACGATCCTCACGGTGCACGACGTCGTGCTGCACCGGCACGGTGACTGGTACGCGAAGAGCGCGGCTCCGGGCGGCGCCTCTGCGCTGGCCGAGCTGCGCTTTCGCTCGATGCGTCGCCTCGAGCGCTTCGCCATCGCGCGCGCCGAGCGCGTGATCGTGCCCTCGCGGGTGACCGCCGACGAGCTCGTGGCCACGCTCGCGGTGCCACGCGCCCGGATTGCGGTCATCCCGGAAGCTGCCGGCTCGCGGTTCGGCCCGACCCCGGGCGCGACGGACGCCGCGATCCGCGCACGCCTGGGTCTTCCCGCGCGCTATCTGCTGCACACCGGCGGCGCCGACGCACGCAAGCGGCTCCCCGAGCTGATCGCCGTCTTCGACGAGCTGGCCCGCGACGATCGCGAGCTCGCCCTGGTGCTGGTCGGGCCGGTGGCCGCGAGCAGCGGCTGGGCCGCGGTTGCCGCCGCCATCGACCGTGCTCGTGCCCACGATCGTATCCGCCTGGCCGGCGTGCTCGACGATCACGATCTGCCCGCCGTCTATCGCGGGGCGCGCGCGCTGGTCCTTGCCACCCGCCACGAGGGCTTCGGCTTGCCGGTGATCGAAGCGTTCGCCTGCGGCACGCCGGTGGTGGCGACCGCCGCGCTGGCGGTGACCGAGGTCGCGGGAGACGCGGCGTTGCTGGTGCCGGTCGACGAGCCGCAGGCGCTCGCCGGCGCGCTGCGCGAGCTGCTCGCGAGTCGCTCGCGAGCGGACGAGCTCGCGGCGCGAGGCGTCGCGCGCGCCGCCCAGTTCCGCTGGTCGATCGCCGCGGCGGAGACGCTCGCCGTCTACGACGGCGTGTTCGCGCGCTCGACCGGTGCGCCGACGTAGGCCGCCAGCGCTTCGATGATCGGTCGCGGCTGCTCGAGACCGAGGGCGCGCAGGCGGTGGTTGGCCAGAACCGAATAGGCCGGTCGACGCGCGGGACTGGCGTACGCCTCGCTCGAGATTCCCTCGATCGCCGCGGGAATCCCCTTGAGGGCGAGAAACGCTCGGGCGAACGCACACCACGTCGTCTCGCCGGCGTTGGTGACGTGGAAGACGCCGGAATGCTCGGGGTGGCCGGAGAGGCGATCGGTGAGGTCCTTGATCGCGCGCGCGAGATCGGCGGTGAAGGTCGGTGCCGAGACCTGATCGTCGACCACGCGGAGCGGCTCGCCGCGTTCGGCGCGGCCGAGAATCGCGCTCAGGAAGTTGCCGCCCTTGGCGCGCGAGCCGGCGGCGCCGTAGAGCCCCGAGCTGCGCACGATGGCGTGGTTCGCGCCGCTCGCCCGCACCAGGATCTCGCCGGCGAGCTTCGAGCAGCCGTACACCGAGAGTGGGCGGGCCGGTGCGTCCTCAGAGTAGGGCTCGCGGGCGCGGCCGTCGAAGACGAAGTCGGTGCTGCAGTGTACGAGCCAGGCGCCGACGTCACGGCAGGCCGCGGCCAGCGCAGCGGTTGCGATCGCGTTCGTCGCGAAGGCCTCGAGTCCCGCCGCCGGCTCGCTCTCGGCGCGATCGACCTGGTTCATGGCCGCGGTGTTGATCACCAGACGAGGTCGCGCGCCGGCGAGGGCCTTGCGGACCGCTTCGCGATCGCGGATGTCGAGCTCTTCGCGTGCGAACGCGCGCGCCTCCGGCCAGAGAGGCAGCAGGTCGGCGGCGAGCTGGCCGCGGCCGCCGAGAATCAGCACGCTCGTTTCCGTGACGATGGTCCGCTCCTTTCGCCGACGAGGCGCCTTGGTTATAGCCCTGGGTCGTAGCGCGGCGCGAGCGGCGCGCGCGCTGCCGACATCATGCGACGCCTTTGGTCCTATCTGGTCCGTTACCGGGCTCGCTATCTGTTCGGCTGCCTGTGCCTGGTGGGCACGGCCAGCCTGGCGATGGCGATTCCCTGGCTCCTGAAGCGCGCGGTCGACACCATCGCCGCGGGCGGCGACGCGTCGGGCGGGCACTCGGTCGCGTTCTACGGAACCCTGGTGATCCTGATCGCGCTCGTGCAGGCGGTGGTCCGCGCGTTCTCGCGCTTCGTGATCTTCAACGTCGGGCGCGACGTCGAGTACGACCTGCGCAACGACCTCTTCCTCCATCTCGAGCGGATGCCCGCACAGTTCTACCAGACGCACGCGACCGGCGACCTGATGTCCCGCCTGGTGAACGACATCACGGCGGTGCGCATGATGCTGGGTCCGGGGGTGCTGAACCTGCTCAACACTCCCGTCTACTACGTCTACGCGGTCGCGATCATGGTCTCGATCGACCCCAAGCTCACCCTGGCGGCGCTGGTTCCCTATCCGATCATGCTCCTGGTCGTGAAGCGCTACAGCCGTCGGCTGATGGAGGGCACGCTCCGCGTCCAGGAAGGCCTCGCGGCGATGAGCACCCGGGTGCAGGAGAACGTGAGCGGCATCCACGTCGTCAAGGCCTACGCACGCGAGCCCCACGAGATCTCGCAGTTCAGCCGGGAGAACGCGCGCTTCCGCGAGGTCAGCCTCGAGCTCGGACGGGTGCGGGGCATCATCGCCCCGGTGATCAAGGTGGTGAGCTCGCTCGGCATCCTGGTGGTGCTCTGGTACGGTGGCGCGCGCGTCACGCACGGCCGCCTCACGATCGGCGGACTGGTGGCGGTGATCGGCTATCTCCACCTGCTCGCGTGGCCGACCATGGCGCTCGGCTGGATGCTGTCGGTGCTGCAGCGCGGGCGCGCCGCGATGCAGCGCCTCGAAGAGCTGTTCCAGACCGACCCCGCGATCGTCGACCCGCTGGCGCAAGCGGCGGCCGGGCCGGGCGAAGCCCGGCGCGACGTCGATCGTGCGCCGTCGATCGCGCGCGGCGAGATCGAGTTCTCTCGCGTGAGCTTCGCGTTTCCCGGCAGTCCGGCGCGCCCGGTCCTGAAGGACATCGACTTTCGCATTCCCGCGGGCGCGACCGTCGCGATCGTCGGCCGCGCCGGCGCGGGCAAGACCACGCTCCTCAACCTGTTGCCCCGGCTGTTCGACGTGAGCTCGGGCGCCGTGCGGATCGACGGCCGAGACGTGCGCGAGCATTCGCTCGAGAAGCTCCGCCGCTCGATCGCCTTCGTGCCGCAGGACCCGTTCCTCTTCTCGACGACGATCCGCGCCAACATCGGCTTCGCGCTCGCGGCGGCGGCGCCCAACGGCGCCGCGCCGGCCAACGGGAACGGCGCGGCGCCGAGCGCTCGGGACCCGATCCGCGATGCGGCGCACTGGGCCGCGGTCGAGCGCGACATCGAGGAGTTCCCGCGCGGCTTCGAGACCATGGTCGGCGAGCGCGGCATCACGCTCTCCGGCGGGCAGAAGCAGCGCGTGACGCTTGCCCGCGCGCTGCTCGCGGACGCGCCGATCCTGGTCCTCGACGATGCGCTGTCGAGCGTCGACACCCAGACCGAGGAGCACATCCTGCACGCGCTGGAAACGCTGCGTCGCGGACGGACCTGTCTCGTCGTCGCGCACCGGCTGTCGACGGTCCAGGACGCCGACATGATCCTGGTCATGGACGAGGGCGAGATCGTCGAGCGCGGCGATCATAGGAGCCTGCTCGCGCGCGGCGGGCTGTACGCCGATCTCTTCCAGCGCCAGCGGCTGAGCGAGGAGCTCGAGGCGATTTGAAACCGGTCGAGGGCGACAAGACGGATCGCGCCGCGGGAGCGGAGCGCAGCATCCATCAGGAGGAGGCGCTCGGCCGCGCCTACGATTGGGCGCTCGTGCGCCGTCTGTGGCACTACATCCGTCCCTACCGGGTCACTTTCTACTTGTCGATGGGCATCCTGCCGTTCGCCTCCGGCATGATGCTCGCGCAACCCTACATCCTGAAGCTGGCGCTCGACCGCTACGTCGCCCACGGCGACGTCGCGGGGCTGTCGCGCATGGGGCTGCTGTTCTCGCTCGCCGTCGTCTGCGAGTTCGTCGCCACCTACTGGCAATACTATCTGACGATGGTGGTCGCGCAGTGGAGCCTCGCCGACCTGCGCAACGACCTCTTCTCGCGCCTCGAGAGCCTGCCGCAGCGCTACTTCGATCGCAATCCGGTCGGGCGCCTGGTGACCCGGCTCACCACCGACGTCGACGTCCTGAACGAGATGTTCGCCTCGGGCGCGATGACCATCTTCATGGACCTGGTGACCCTCGCCGGGATCGTCGCGATCATGCTGTGGATCGACTGGCGCCTGGCCCTGGTCACGCTCTCGGTCGTGCCGCTCCTCCTGCTCGCGATCGACTTCTTCCGCAAGCGCGCGCGGGAGACCTATCGCGCGATCCGCGAGCGCATCGCCCGGATCAACAGCTACCTGCAGGAGTCGATCACCGGCATGGCCGTGATCCAGCTCTTCGCGCACGAGCGCGCGAGCGCCGAGGAGTTCGACGAGTACAACCGCGCCTACCGCGACGCGAACCACCTCTCGAACATGCTCGAGGCGATGCTCTTCTCGATCGTCGAGGCGGTGAGCTCGATCTCGATGGCGCTCGTCGTCTGGTACGGCGCCGGCCGCATCCACGCCGGCGCCATCGCCTTCGGCACGCTCGTCGCCTTCATCGAGTACATCCAGAAGTTCTTCATCCCGATCCGCGACTTCTCGAGCAAGTACGCCGTCATGCAATCGGCGATGACGGCGGCGGAGCGGGTCTTCCAGCTTCTCGACACGCCGGTCGAGATCGAGTCCCCCGCGTCTCCGCGGACGGTTCGAGCCGACTCGCCCGAGCGCGGCGCGGTCAGCTTCGAGAACGTCTGGTTCGCCTACAAGCGCGACGAGTTCGTGCTGCGCGACGTGAGCTTCACCGTCCGACCCGGCGAGACGGTGGCAATCGTCGGCGCGACCGGCTCGGGCAAGACCACGACGATCAAGCTTCTCAACCGCTTCTACGACGTTTCGCGCGGCGCCGTGCGCGTGTCCGGAACCGACGTGCGCGAGTGGGACCTGAGCGCGCTGCGACGCGAGATCGGCGTCGTGCTGCAGGACGTCTTCCTCTTCTCCGGGACGGTCGAGAGCAACGTGACGCTCGGGCGCGAGGGCGTCGGCAAGGCGCTCCTCGACGAGACCGCGCGGGCGGCGAACCTCGAGCGCTTCATCGCCGGCCTGCCGCGCGGCTGGCAGGAGCCGATCCGCGAGCGCGGCAACAACCTGTCGGCCGGGCAGCGCCAGCTGCTCGCCTTCGCGCGTGCTCTCGCCTACGATCCGCGGATCCTGGTGCTCGACGAGGCGACCTCCAGCGTCGATACCGAGGCGGAGCAGATGATCCAGGAATCGCTCGGCCGCCTGTTGCGCGGGCGCACGGCGATCGTCATCGCGCACCGCCTGTCGACCATCGAGCGGGCCGATCGCATCATCGTGCTGCACAAGGGCGAGGTGCGCGAGGTGGGCACGCACGAGGAGCTCCTGCGGCTGGGCAAGGTGTACGCCAGGCTCTACGCGCTGCAGTACTCGATGGGAAGGTCGCCGGCGGCTCCGGCCGCTCGAGACGATGCCGCTCCGCGGTAGCGGCCGCATCTGGCTGCTCCTGCTCCCGCTGCTCATGGAAGGGAGCGGCTGTACGCCCCTCTACGTGCTGCGCGCGGCGTACGAGGAGAGCCGCATCCTGATGCGCCGCGAGCCCATCGAGCGCGTGCTCGCGAGCCACGACCTCGACGCCGGCGAACGCGAGAAGCTCGAGCTCGTGCTCGACGTGCGCAGGTTCGCTCACGAGCGCCTCGGCCTCCAGGTCGCCGGAGCCTACTCCTCGTTCGCGACGGTCGACGGCGGCGCGATCGTGCAGGTGCTCTCCGCCGCCGAGATGACGCGCCTCGTGCCGCACCGCTGGTGGTTCCCGATCGTCGGCTCGGTCGACTACAAGGGGTTCTTCCACATCGAGCAGGCCGAGGCAGAGGCGGCGCGGCTGCACGCCCAGGGCTACGACACCTACATCCGTCCGGCGGGCGCCTTCTCGACTCTCGGGTGGTTCGACGACCCCGTGCTGTCGAGCTGGCTCGAGTGGGACCCGGTCGCGATCGTCGACACGTTGCTGCACTAGCTCCTGCACCGCACCTTCTATTTGCCGGGACAGACGACGTTCAACGAGAGCCTGGCCAACTTCGTCGGCCACCGTGGCGCGATCGTCTACTTTGCCGATCGCGACGGCCCCGGTTCGGCGTCGACCGGCGAGGCCGAGGCCGACTGGCGACGCGAGCTCGACGTGGCCCGGCACCTGGGCGAGGCGAAGTCGCGGCTGACCGAGATCTACTCGCGAGCGCCCGAGGACCAGCCGGCGAGCGCTGCGCTCCTCGACGAACGCCGGCAAGTTTTCGACGAGCTCGCCAGCGCCCTGCGTGGACCCGCACCGGCCCATCCGCCGCGCAAGAACTTCGAGCTCAACAACGCGGTCCTGCTCTCGCTGCTCAACTACACGACCGATCTGGACCGCTTCGACGCCGTCTGGCAGGCGACGGGGAGCGATCTCCGCGCCACCGTCGAGCGCATCGCGAGCGCGACCGAGAATGCCGCGGATCCGTTCGCGGCCCTCGCGGGCCTCACCGGACCGCCCGACTCGCCGCACGACGAGCACGGCGACACGCATGCGGCGGCCCCCCGGCCGCGCGGCGGCTCGCTCGCGGCGCAGGGCTCGCCTTGACGCCGCCGCCGTGCTTCGCCGTCGACCGCACGCTCGGGCGGCTCGCCCGCTGGCTTCGCCTGCTGCGTTTCGACACGGCCTATCGCTCCGACCTGCTCGGCGCCCGTCTGCTGACGCTCGCCGCTCGCGAGGGGAGGGTGCTGGTGACGCGGGACGCGACGCTCGCTCGCGCGCGCACCGGGGTCGCGATCGTGCACATCGCGAGCGATCACTTTCGCGAACAGCTTCGTGAGCTCGACCGCCGCTATCCGCTCGGCGGCGTCGAGCGGCGCGAGCCACGCTGTGCGGCGTGCAACGTCTTGCTCGAGCCGGTCGCCGGCAGCGCGCTCCCGGCCTCCGTGCCGGAATACGTGCGCCGGACGCAGAGCGACTTTCGCCGCTGCCCGCGCTGCCGGCGCATCTACTGGCCGGCGACCCACCGTGCGCACATGGACGCCGAGATTCGCGCTCTTGCGCTCACGCTTCCCGGAGGAGTAGAGCCGGAACCGTGAGCGGCCTCGACGCCGACGCCTATCTCTCCGATTCCGGCTGTGTGCCGGTCGGGCCGTGCCCACGCTGCGAGCGCGAGGTGGTGGCCTACCCATCGGACGACGGCGGCCCCGCGTCCGGTGCCGGCGAACCCGGAATACACGACGAGCGCTACGCCTGCGTTCATTGCGACGGCCCGGTTCGGCAGGTCGCGTGGATCGAGGATGCGGAGCTCGACGACCTCGGCTACGCCGTGACCGATCCGCGCCTCGGCGGCTGCGCGACGGGCTGCGCGAACGGCGGCTGCTCCGCCGCGTCGCTCCGCGCGCGCTAGCCCGATCTACACCGTGCCGAGCTGTCGCAGGGCTTCGTAGAGCACGATCGACACCGCGTTGGCGAGGTTCAGGCTGCGCACGCCGCGGCCGGCCATCGGGATCCGGTAGAGCGGCGCGAGCTCGGCGCGGAGCGTCTCGGGCAGGCCGCAGGTCTCGCCGCCGAACACCAGGGAGTCGGCCGCGGCGTACGCGACCCGGGTGTACGACTCCGAGCCCCGGGCGCTGAGCGCGATCAGGCGCGGCGGCGAGACCGCGGCGAGGAAATCGGACCAGCTCGCGTGAACCCGGAGCTTGACGAAGGGCCAGTAGTCGAGTCCGGCGCGCTTCAAGTATCGATCGTCGAGCGAGAAGCCGAGCTTGCCGACGAGGTGGAGCGGGGTGTCGGTCGCCGCGCAGAGGCGCGCGATCGAGCCGGTGTTCTGCGGGATCTCGGGCTCGACGAGGACGACGTTCAAGCGACTCCCGCGGCGCGCCGGCCTAGGCGGGGCGCTCGAGCTCGAGCGTGTCGCCTCCGGGCAGCGGCAGCACGTATCGTCCGGCGGTGTCCTCGCGCACGTGGCGCAACAGCTCGGCCTGGGCGGGGCGCAGGAAGCGCGCGGCGTACCTCCCCTGCTTGACGTCGCAGTAGAGCACGTCGCCGTCGCCGATGCGCAGGGTTCGCACGAGCAGCTCTTCCTCGCTGCCGTCGTTCAGGCCGATGCGAAATCCGGTCGGCGGGCCGCCGTCGACCCGTGCCACCACGTAGGGCGTGTCCTCGACCTCGATCCGTGCGCGCTCGTCGCCGATCCGGAGCCAGTAGCTGCCGTCGGCTTCCTGCGTGACGTGACGCGAGAACAGCGCTGCGATTCGTTGGTTGACGATGCGCTCGTCGTCGGCATACCAGTGACCGTCCCTGCCGAAGCGGATCTGGTGGCTCTCGACGGCCCAGAAGCCGGCGCGCGGCATGCTCGATTTATCTCACCCGCGCGCTGCCACCGCAACGTCGCCGCGCGCGTGGCATCGTTGCGCGGCATCCGATATGTCTCGCCGGGACGTATGGTTCCGGTCCTGTTCCATCTCGGCCCGATCACCCTCTACAGCTTCGGCGCGATGCTCGCGCTCGCCTTCCTCGCCGCTGGGCAGGTGGTGGGCGACGGACTCGAGGCGCGCGGGCTCGACCGCGCGCACGTCTCGTCGATCGTGTGGTGGGCGGCGGTCGGCGGGATCGGCGGCTCGCGCTTGCTGTCGATCATCGACCAGTGGAGCCGCTTCGTCGCCGAACCCCTGAGCTTCGTGCTCAGCGGGGCGGGTTTCGTCTGGTACGGTGGGCTGATCGGCGGCACGGTCGCGGTCTCGATCTACATCTTCGCCAAGGGCCTTCCCTGGCTCGCCGTCGTCGATGCGATCGCCCCATCGCTCGCGCTCGGCCATGCGATCGGGCGCATCGGCTGCCAGCTCGCCGGCGACGGTGATTGGGGCACGGTTTCCGATCTACCCTGGGCGATCGCCTATCCACGCGCGATCTTCGGCTGGGACTACGCGGCCGGAGTGCGCGTCCACCCGGCCCCGGTCTACGAGAGCCTCGCCTACAGCCTGATCTTCGTCGTTCTGCTCCGCGCCGGCCGGCGGACGGAGCCGCACCCCGACGGCTTTCTCCTCGCCCTCTATCTCCTGCTCTCGAGCGTGGCGCGTTTTTCGGTCGAGTTCATCCGCCGCAACCCGAGGCTGTGGCTCGGGCTCACCGAGGCGCAGTGGTTCGCGATCGTGCTCGGGACGCTTGCGACTCTGTGGTTGTTGCAGCTTTCACAGGGCCGCCGGGCGGTCGCCACGGCGCTGTGCGCATTGCTCGCCGTCGGGCTCGCCGGTTGCCCCGGCGACAGCAAGCTGGCGTCCGACTTCGTCGCGCAGGACCTGAACGGTCAAGCGGTTCGCCTCTCCGCGCAGCGCGGCAAGGTCGTGTTCCTCAACATCTGGGCGACCTGGTGTCCGCCCTGCCGGATGGAGATGCCGGCCATGGAGGAGCTGTCCAAGAAGCTCTCGGGCGACGACTTCGTCATGCTGGCGGTGAGCGAGGACGACGGCGGGGCACAGCTCGTGCGGGACTTCGTCAAGGAGTTCCAGCTCAGCTTTCCGGTCCTCGTCGACCCGAGCGGCGACGTCGGGCGTCGCTTCGGGGTCTACGGATACCCCGAGACCTTCATCATCGATCGCGAGGGACGCGTCGTCGCGCGCTACATCGGGCCGCGCGACTGGCGCGATCCGGGAGTCGTGCAGACCATCCGCACCCTGATCGACGAGGGTCGCTGGACGCGTGGCGCTGACGGGACGGGATAGCTTTCCGGACTTCGAGCTCGGGGCGCTAGCCGGCGAGGGCTTCCTGCGCGCGCTTCAGGTTATTCACCCGCAGGTAGACCGTCGCCTTGCCCTTGGGTCGAGGCGTGCTCGTGTAGAGATAGTCGATGTTGACCTTGGCCTTGCCCAGCCGCTTCGCGACCTCGGCGAGAGCGCCCGGGTGGTTCGTCAGCTCGATCGCGAGGATTTCGTTCTCCAGCACCAGGACCCCGGCGGCGCCGAGCAGGTGTACCGCTCGCTTGGGATCGTCGACCACCATGCGCACCACCGAGTGGTCGACCAGGTTCGC
>Ga0187765_10000314_pt1 | contig 17552 bp, 15 predicted proteins | sample 0216_QUI02_MP05__3_FD_133018 | JGI IMG/M metagenome (GOLD analysis project Ga0187765, IMG submission 133018) | Tropical peat soil microbial communities from peatlands in Department of Meta, Colombia - 0216_QUI02_MP05_10_MG | ecosystem: Environmental > Terrestrial > Soil > Wetlands > Peat ...
ATTTTCGATTTTAGCCGCCGCGCACGCGACGGCGCGCTCAAGATCGAGGAGATGCAGGGCGGCACCTTCACCATCACCAATGGCGGCGTGTATGGCTCGCTGATGTCGACGCCGATCCTCAATGCACCGCAGTCCGGCATTCTCGGCATGCACAAGATCCAGGAACGCCCGGTGATCGTCGCCGGGAAGATCGAAGCGCGCCCGATGATGTATCTGGCGCTCTCATACGATCACCGTATTGTCGACGGCCGCGAGGCGGTCACCTTCCTCGTGCGGGTCAAGGAAGGCCTGGAGGATCCGGCGCGCGTCGTGCTCGACCTCTAAATTTTTCCGTCATGCCCGGCCTTGGGCCGGGTATCCACGTCTTACTTTGTGAAAAGGCGTGGATGGCCGGAACGAGCCCGGCCATGACGATTGAGAGTTCGGAGTAAATTGATGGCTTACGACCTCATTGTCATTGGTACCGGCCCCGGCGGCTATGTCTGCGCCATCCGCGCGGCACAGCTGGGCCTGAAAACCGCGGTGGTGGAAAAGAACCCCACCTTTGGCGGCACCTGCCTGAATATCGGGTGCATACCATCGAAAGCGCTGCTGCACGCGTCTGAACTGTTCGAGGCTGCGGGACACGTCTTCGGCAGGATGGGCATCGGCGTTTCTGCGCCCAAGCTCGATCTCAAGGCCATGATGACGTTCAAGGACGAAGGCGTTGACAGTAACGTCAAAGGCGTCGAGTTCCTGCTCAAGAAAAACAAGATCGATACATTTCGTGGGGCTGGACGGATTGCCGCGCCCGGCAAGGTGGAGATCAAGAGTGCCGATGGGAAAGCGCAGACATTGGACGCGAAATCCATTGTCATTGCGACCGGCTCGGACGTCGCGCGCCTGAAGGGGATCGAGATCGACGAGAAACGGATTGTCTCATCCACGGGTGCCCTATCACTGGCCGAGGTCCCGAAGCATTTGCTCGTCGTTGGCGCCGGCGTGATCGGTCTTGAGCTGGGCTCGGTGTGGCGAAGGCTCGGCGCGCAGGTGACGGTCGTTGAGTTTCTCGATGGTGTATTGCCTGGCATGGATAGCGAAGTCCGCCGTCAGGCCCAGCGCCTGTTCGGAAAACAGGGCATGACGTTCAAACTGTCGTCGAAGGTGACAGCGGTCGATTCATCGGGCAAGCGGTTGAAAGCGAGCATCGAGCCGGCAAAAGGCGGCACGGCCGAAACGATTGAGGCCGACATCGTGCTCGTTGCGATCGGCCGCGTGCCCTATACGGATGGACTCGGCCTCAAGGAGGTCGGCGTGAAGCTCGACGAACGCGGGCGTGTTGTCGTCGATCATTATTACGCAACCAGCGTGCCTGGCATATGGGCTATAGGGGACGTGATTGCCGGCCCGATGCTGGCGCACAAGGCCGAGGATGAAGGCGTGGCAGTTGCCGAAATTCTGGTCGGCGAGGCCGGTCATGTGAATTATGACGCCATCCCGAATGTGGTTTACACCTATCCGGAGATCGCGACCGTCGGCAAATCCGAGGACGATCTTAAGTCTGCCGGCGTCAGCTACAATGTCGGCAAGTTCCCCTTCACCGCCAATGGCCGCGCCAAGGTGAACCTCACCACCGATGGTTTCGTGAAGATTCTGGCAGATGCAAAAACCGATCGCGTCCTTGGCGTCCAGCTGATCTGCGCCGACGCGGGTAACATGATCGCCGAGGCCGCCATTGCAATGGAGTTCGGCGCGTCGGCCGAAGACATCGCGCGCACATGTCACGCGCACCCGACACTGTCCGAGGCGGTCAAGGAAGCCGCCATGGCGGTCGCAAAACGCACAATCCATATGTGAACAACCAAAAGGGTGCACGGCGCCACCACACGCATAGCGTCATTGCCGGGCTTGACCCGGCAATCCATGATGCTTCTCATCTTGGCAAGACGGTAAGTTCAATAGGCCTTGCTTTGCCTCATGGACCCCCGGGTCAAGACCGGGGGTGACGGCTGAAATTGTTGCTCGGTCGGAATTAAAAGGGAGCCAAAATGGCCAAAGGGCACAAAGATAAGGTTGCTGTCATCACCGGCGCCGCCAACGGCATCGGACAGGCCTTCGCAAAACGTTTGGCGGAGGATGGGGTGCACATTGCGATCGCCGACGTCGCCGACGGCAAGGACACCGTGAAACTGGTGGAATCCGCCGGCCGCCAGGCGCTTGCGGTGAGCTGCGATGTATCGTCCGAGCAATCCGTTGCCGCGATGGCCAGGCAAGTCCAGGGCAAATTCAGCCACGTCGACATTGTCGTCAATTGCGCGGGGATCTTTCCGCAGAAAAATTTTCCCGAAATGACTTTCGCCGACTGGCGGAAGGTTCTTTCGATCAATCTTGATGGCACATTCCTTGTTTCAGCGGCGTTTGTGCCCGGAATGCGCGCGCGTAAATGGGGCCGCGTGGTCAATATGGCATCGAGCACGCTTGGCTCGGTGGTCACGGGCTTTGCGCACTATGTTGCGAGCAAAGGCGGCATCGTTGGTTTCACGCGCGCGCTCGCCAGCGATCTCGCCGGCGACGGCATTACCGTAAATGCAATCGCGCCGGGACTTACGCGGTCACCGGGCACGCTGGTGCGCGCGCCACGACCTGGATTCAAGACCATGGACGACGAATTCAATGCGGTCGCGCAAATGCAGGCGATCAAGCGCGTGGAAGTGCCCGAAGATCTGGTGGGGGCCGTATCGTTCCTGACGAGCGATGATGCCGCATTTATCACGGGGCAAACGCTCAATGTCGACGGCGGGCGGGTGCGGACCTAGCGGCGACCCTATGTAATCTCTGGCTTTTTTTGCCTTATTTGCGGCGGACCGCGGCGCTACTATTTTACATATATGCGCCGCAATTGGCTTCGCCCGCTTTGGGTCATCCTCGCACTTTTATTTCTGCTCGAAGCCTGGCTTTGGGATCACGTCGAGCCGGTCGTCGAACGCACGGTCAATTTGGTCCCGTGGGGCAGGTTAAAGGCAAGCCTTGCGCGGATGATCGCAAATCTCCCGCCTTATGCGGTGCTCGTAATCTTTCTGATACCGGTTATTCTCATCCTGTTGCCGCTCAAGTTTCTCGAGGTCTATGTCATCGCGACGCAAGGCTGGCTAGGCGTCATCATCGCCTTGCTATTCGCGAAAGTTCTGGGCGTCGGCGTTCTGGCCTTTGTGTTCGATGTTACCCGCAGCAAGCTGCTCCAGATCGGGTGGTTTCACCGCCTGTATGACCGGATCATGTGGCTACGCGAGTGGTCACATGAAATGACTCAGCCCATCCGCGACAAGATCAAGCGGATTTCGCGGCTGTTGAAGCCGCAGCGCGCGGGACGCTTCCTTCGTCTTTTCATACGCCTGCGCCGCCGCGCCTACCGTGGCGGTACGCTGTAATCTATTCGAGCGACCGGCTAGGTCAGCCCAGATGCAGTAAATGTGGTGCCCACAAGCCGAGCGTCATGAAACCGAGCCCGCACACACCAAGAAGACCGGATAACCATCCCAGTGCGGCTATGCCAGTGATGACCTGGGCTGAGGCGAGGACGATGCCGATCTGGAAAGCGGCTGAAGCGAATTCAAACTCGTGATAACGCGCCAGCGCGAACTCGCGTTTTTCCTCGGCCTCCTTCGCGCGTTCAGACAATTGCTTCCGGCCTTCTCCGGTTTCCGGTTCGTCATTGTAGCGTGCAATGGTCTTCTTCCAGCCATCAATCAATTTGAGCAACTTTGCCTTGCCGTCCGCATCAGTCGTCCGGTCGGCCTCGACCTGGGCCTGTTCGACCGCCGTGGTCAGCACAGTCGAACGGATTGTCTTGGCCTGGAAGAACGACCATAGGTCGTTCGCCGCCACGTTATAGGTGATGGCGGTGGTCTGTGAGCTCTTTCCCAGCGTTTCAGAGAACGAGAGGAATAACGCGAGCACTGCGATCAGCAGCGCGATTTTCTTGTTGGAATGCGCGGCGTGTTCGGCGTGCTCGGCGTGTTCAAGATTTTCGTGTACACTCATTGCTCTTGTCCCCCTCCGGCTGCGTTGCCGCAACGATGATCGGAAAGGCCTTCAAGTGCAAGAGGGCGAGCTAGGCGCGCGGATGCGCGCTCGCATAGACTTCCAGCAATCGTTCGGAATCGACAGCCGTGTAGATCTGCGTGGTTGAAAGCGAAGCGTGCCCGAGCAGTTCCTGGATGGACCGCAGATCGCCGCCGCGCGCCAGTAAATGCGTCGCGAAGGAATGGCGCAACGCATGTGGTGTTGCACTGTCGGGCAGACCGAGTGCGCCGCGCAATTGCGCCATGGCCAGTTGCACGACGCGGGGCGAGAGGCCGCTCCCGCGTGCTCCGATGAAAAGCGGACCGTCGGGTGGAAGCTTGGCCGGGCAGAGCGCTATGTAGTCGGCGATCAAATTTCCGACTTGCGGAAGCAACGGCACCATCCGCGTCTTGCCGCCTTTGCCGAGCACCGTAAGGGCATCTGCGTTTGCGGCATAGTCTTTGCGTTTGAGGCCGAGCGCTTCCGAAATACGAAGTCCCGACCCATAAAGCAAAGCCAGCACCGCTGCGTCGCGCGCGATAATCCACGGCTCGCGCGTCTCACCTGCGCGCAATCCGGCGTCGGTGATCTGCACCGCGACTGAGGCCGCCAACGGTTTAGGCAACATCCGGGGCAATTTTGGAGTACTGACCGCAGTGAGCGCCGCAACTTTGCCTTTGCCGTTACGCTCCAGAAACCGTGCAAATGAGCGGCAGCCGGCGAGTGTACGCATCAGTGAGCGGTTGCCGGCCCCATCGCTGCGTCGCGCCGCCATGAAGGCGCGCACATCGGCCGGAACCAGCCGCGCCATTTGCTTGAGGGTGGGCGCGCCGCCAAGATGACCGGCGAGAAAACCGAGGAATTGCGACACATCGCGGCGATAGGCATCAAGTGTCTTTGCCGACATGCGCCGCTCCGCGCCAAGGTAGCCGAGCCAGCGAGCAATTTCAGCAGCGACATCGGCACTGGCGGGGGTTTCGCTCATGCCTGAAAGAGTGGCATCCCTTTCTTCACCCTTCCTTAAAGCCACGGAATCGGCCAGACCAAGCGCATGAATTCCCGGGTCGTCGATATACTTGTTCCCGTTGCGCTCGACCAGACTTATTCCTACCGGGTGCCGGCGGGCCTTGAACTTGCGCCGGGTGATCTGGTGGCCGTGCCGCTGGGCGCGCGCGAATGCATGGGTGTCGTCTGGGCCGACAATCCCAGCCCCAATCCGCGTTTGCACAATCGCCTGAAAGACGTCGATGAAAAGCTCGACGTGCCGCCGCTCAAGCCTGAGCTGCGGCAATTCGTCGACTGGGTTTCGGCCTATACGCTCGCCTCGCGCGGCATGGTTTTGCGCATGGCACTGCGCATGGGCGAACATCTGGGGCCGGCGCGCGAGCGCGTCGGTGTCAGGCTCGCCGGACCGGCGCCCGTGCGTATGACCGCGGCGCGCGCCCGTGCGCTGCATTTATTTGCCGACGGTCTCGTACGTTCGAAGGGTGAAGCCGCTCAGGAAGCCGGCGTGAGCGCAGGTGTAATCGACGGACTGATCGACGAAGGCACGCTGGAAACTGTCGTGCTGCCGCCCGAACCAGTTGTGTCACAACCCGATCCCGATTTCCGCAAGCCGGAATTCTCGTTGGCCCAGGTCGCGGCTGCCGACACGTTACGGACGACAATTGCGCAAGGCGGCTACACGGTCACATTGCTGGACGGGGTCACCGGCTCCGGCAAAACGGAAGTCTACTTCGAGGCCGTTGCGGAAAATATCAGGCTGAAACGGCAGACCCTGATTCTCATGCCGGAAATTGCGCTCACAGCCCAATTTCTCGACCGTTTTGCCAGCCGTTTTGGCACTCGGCCGGCGGAGTGGCACTCGCAGCTTTCTCCGCGCAAACGCGCGCGCACATGGGCGGCAATCGCGGCCAACGAGGTGCCCGTAATCGTCGGCGCGCGATCGGCTCTGTTCCTGCCCTACGCCGACCTCGGCCTTGTTGTTGTCGATGAAGAACACGATCCGGCCTACAAGCAGGAAGACGGCGCGCATTACCACGCCCGCGACATGGCCGTGGTGCGCGGATCGATCGCGAAAATCCCGGTGGTGCTCGCATCCGCGACGCCTTCGGTCGAGTCGGAAGTCAATGCGCGCCGCGGCCGCTACCGGCATGTGCATTTGCCTGAGCGCTTCGGTGGCGCGCATTTGCCGTCGATTGAGCCGATCGATATGCGCCGCGAGGGACCGCCGCGCGGCCGCTTCATCTCGCCGCGGCTTGCCGAAGCGGTTGCGGTATCGCTCACGCGCGGGGAGCAGGCGCTGCTGTTTCTCAATCGCCGCGGCTATGCGCCGCTCACGCTGTGCAGGGCCTGCGGGTTCCGGCTGCAATGTCCGAATTGCGATGCCTGGCTGGTTGACCACCGATTCAAGCGTCGCCTGGTTTGCCATCACTGCGGATTCAACATGCCGCCGCCGGCGGAATGCCCGAATTGCCACGCAACCGAAAGCTTTGCCGCCGTTGGTCCGGGTGTGGAGCGACTTGAACAGGAGGCGGCCGAACTGTTTCCGCAAGCGCGGACACTTGTGCTGTCCAGCGATTTGGTGGAATCGGTCGAGCGCCTGCGGCAAGAGCTCGATGACGTGGCGGCGGGACGCTTCGATCTTATCATCGGCACGCAGCTCGTCGCCAAAGGGCATCATTTTCCCAAACTGAATTTGGTCGGCATCGTCGATGCCGACCTCAGTCTGGGCAATGGCGACCCGCGCGCGGCAGAACGCACATTCCAATTGCTGCACCAGGTCGTCGGCCGTGCCGGCCGTGAGGAGGGGCGTGGCTTCGGCTATCTGCAGACACACCAGCCGGAACACCCGGTGATACGCGCCTTGATCTCGGGCGATCGGGAGGCCTTCTATAGCAATGAGATCGAACAGCGCGAGCGCACGGGTTATCCGCCATTTGGGCGGCTCGCGAGCCTCGTGATAACCGCGAACGAGCGACATGGCGCGGAGGCTTACGGCCGTACGCTCACAGGCGCTGCGCCGAAGGATGAGCAAGTTCGCGTACTCGGCCCCGCCGAAGCGCCGATTGCCGTGGTACGCGGCCGACATCGCTTCCGCGTGTTGGTGAAGTCACCCCGCGCGTTCGATCTTTCGGCCTATTTACGACGCTGGCTTGCCGATGCGCCCAAGCCGCGCGGCAATGTGCGCCTCGAGGTGGATGTCGATCCGCAGAGCTTCTTTTAGCCGCAAGAACAGCGACACAGTCGCCTACCGCGCGGCGCCACTCGTTACCTGGAGCAGCGCTAACAACCCTTTCAAGAGTTCTGTCGGCGACGGCGGACATCCACGGATATGCAAATCGACCGGGATGACGTCGTTCACGCCGCCTTCAACCGCATAGCTGCCGGCAAAAATTCCGCCGTCGGCTGCGCAGGCGCCAACGGCGATCACCCATTTCGGATCGGGCGTCGCGTCATAAGCCCGCTGTAGTGCTTGGCGCATGTTCTTTGTCACCGGGCCGGTGACCATCAGCACGTCGGCATGTCGCGGCGACGCCACAAACCGCAGGCCAAGACGTTCCAGGTCGTAGAACGCATTACTGAGCGCGTGGATTTCAAGCTCGCAGCCGTTACAGGAGCCAGCGTCGACCTGGCGAATGGAAAGCGAGCGGCCGAGCTTGGCGCGCGCGAGCCGGTCGACTTTTTTCGCCAGTTCGGCGAGGCCGGCTTCATCTGGCGCAGGCGCCGGCTCGGTGAGCGGCCCGTGCGTGAGGCTTTCGATCAGCGTCTTGCGCATTTATAGATCGTGTCCGGAATATGAGCAGTTGAACGATTTGTTGCAGAGCGGGAAGTCGGCGACGATATTGCCCTCGACTGCTGTTTCCAGCAGCGGCCACTGGAACCATGAGGCGTCGCGCAAATGACAGCGCACCACGCGGCCTTTGCCATCGAGCCGCAGCCACACCAGCACGTCGCCGCGAAATGCCTCGGTTATACCCAAACCTTCGCAAGCCTTGCTCTTGCCCAGCGGTGTTGTGAGTGCACCCTTCGGCAAGGCGGCCAGAATCTGCTCGATCAGCGAGAGACTCTGCTCGATCTCGCGGATACGAATCCAAACCCGTGCATTGACGTCGCCGGCATCGAGGACGGGCACGTCGAAGGAAAGTTTATCATAAGGCGCATAGGCGAAGGCTCGGCGCGCATCGAAGTCGCGACCTGAAGCTCGGCCGACAAATCCGCCGGCGCCGAATTGCCGCGCATACTCCGGCCTCACGATGCCCGTGGTGGCGGTGCGATCCTGCAAAGACGCCGTATTGTCGTACAGTTCGATCAAGCGCGGAAGGACTCGACGCGCATCGGCGAGCAAGGTCTCGACCTGCACAATTCCTTCCAGTGCGATATCACATGCGATGCCGCCCGGCACGACGACGTCCATCATAAGCCGGTGACCGAACGAAGCCGCGGCCGCGCGCAATGTACGCTCGCGCAGGATGCCGCATTGCGCATGCATGAGGGAAAACGAGGCGTCGTTGCATATGGCGCCGACATCGCCGAAATGATTGGCGAGCCGCTCCAGCTCCGCCATCAGCGCGCGCAAATAGATTGCGCGTGGCGGCGCCTTTACCTGCAAGGCCGCCTCCGCGGCCTGGGCGAAAGCGAATGCATAAGCAACCGTGCTGTCACCGGACGTCCGCGAGGCAAGCTTTGCTGCATCTTCAAGTGCCGCGCCGTCCATCAAAGACTCGATGCCCTTGTGCACCCAGCCAAGACGCTGCTCGAGCCGCACCACATGCTCGCCATTGGCGGTGAAGCGGAAATGACCCGGCTCGATGATCCCGGCGTGGACTGGCCCGACCGGGATCTGATGTAGGCCGTCGCCTGCGACGGGAAGGAATTCATAGGGCTCGGGCTTCTTCGCCGGGCGGCTCTTGCCGAGAGGATGTGCAACATTCCAGAAGCCGAGATCGAGCCAGGCCCGCGTATCGGGCGAGCCTACCGCCTGCAATCCAAACAGATCGTAGATCGCGCGCTCGAAGCGGACCGCGGGTGGATGGCGCGCAGCGACGCTCGGGTATTTCCCGGCCTTGCAGGTGTAACTGAGCACAACGACATTGCCTGCTGCCTCATCCAGCAAGGCCATCTGCACTTGCGGAGCGTCGCCCCACAATCCGAGCAGCGTACATTTGCCTTTGGCAAGGGCCTCTATCGCCTGTTGCCAGCCCTCGTCCGCAACGTCGGCACGCGGCCAGGGCCGATGGCTCTCGTGCATTTTGCGGTGCGTGAACCTGCCGAGCAAGGCCATGGCGCTATCCCAATAACCTTGCGACGTTTTCAAAGCCGGTGACCAACGCAGGCGGCATATAAATGCCTGCCGTGAACACCATGGCGAGATGGATAAACATCGGCACATAGGACGCTTCCGCCGCCGCGGTTGGCCCGCGCGGCTCGCCGAATGCGATGGTGTTGAGGCGCAGGAACAGGCCGCCGAGCGCGACCAGGATGCCGAACACCAGAATCGTAGCCAACCATGGCTCGCGCGCAAAGGTCGAGCTCACCACCAGAAACTCGCTCATGAAAATGCCGAGCGGCGGCAGACCGGCAATCGCCACCACGCCGAGAACCAAACCCCAACCCAGCACGGGATTGGTGACCGTCAGCCCGCCAATGTCCGCGATCTTCTGCGTGCCCTTGACCTGCGCGACATGCCCGACCGCGAAGAAGATCGCCGACTTGGTCAGCGAGTGCATGGTCATATGCAGCAGGCCGGCGAAATTAGCGAGCGCGCCGCCCATACCGAAGGCAAACACGATGATGCCCATGTGCTCGATGGAGGAATAGGCGAACATTCGTTTGATGTCGCGTCGCCGGTACAACATGAAGGCCGCGAAGACGCAGGAAATCAGGCCCATTGTCACCATCAAGGGGCCTGGCGCGATTGCCGCCGGATTGAGCGCAAGCAGCATCTTGAAGCGCAGCAACGCATACAGTGCGACGTTCAGGAGCAGGCCGGAAAGTACCGCCGAAATCGGTGTCGGGCCTTCGGCATGCGCATCGGGCAGCCAGGCGTGCAGCGGCGCAAGGCCGACTTTGGTGCCATAACCGAGCAGCAGGAACACGAAGGCCACGTTGAGCAGTGCCGGATCGAATTTCGCGGCCTGCGTGACCAGCACGGTCCATACCATGGCGTCGAGCCCTTCCCCGACCACCGGGCGCGCCGCCATGTAGACCAGGATGGTCCCGAATAATGCGAGTGCAATGCCGACGCTGCCGAGGATGAAGTATTTCCATGCCGCTTCCAGCGCCTCATGCGTGCGATAGATGCCGACCATCAGCACGGTGGTCAGCGTGGCAAGTTCGATCGCGACCCACATGAGGCCGATATTGTTCGCGACCAGCGCGAGGTTCATGGCAAACATCAGCGTCTGGTACATCGCGTGATAGAAGCGCACGAAAGTCGGCGTAAGCCGACCGATGTCGATCTCGTGGCCTATGTAGCTCGCGCTGAACACACTGGTGGTGAAGGCAACGAATGTGGTGAGCACGATGAACACTTTGTTGAGATCATCCACCAGCAGATAGGGTCCGGATTTCGGCTCGATGACGAACAGTGACGCGGCGATCAGGAATGTGAGTAACGCTGCAACCACGTTGAGCCGCGCCGTCACGCGATAGCCAGGCGTGGCAGCGAACAGCACCGCCGCGGCAGCTGGAACCAACAAGACGCCTGTGAGTGCGTCAATCATCGCCGCTCTCCACGGAAACGGTCGAGCGCCTGCAGGTCGACGGTGTCGAAGCGCTCACGGATGCGGAACAGGAATATGCCGATCACGATGAAGGCGATCAGCACCGAGAAAGCGACGCTGATCTCGACCACCAGCGGCATGCCCTTGGCGCCGGTCGCAGCGAGGACAAGCCCATTTTCCAGTGACATAAAGCCGACAACCTGGCTGACGGCGTTGCGCCGCGTGACCATCATCAGCAGGCCGAGCAGTACCACCGACAGCGCGAAGGCGAGATCCTCGCGCGCCAGGGGATCGGCGTCCGCCGTCACCCGCAGCATCACCACCATGGATAGCGCGACCAGTCCCATGCCGAGTAGCATGGCAGGGCCGACGCCAACCACGGTTTCGATTTCGCGGTGGATGCCGAGCCGCACGATGATCCGGTGCAGGGCGGTCGGGATAATGACAGCCTTGAACACCAGCGCAATAACCGCCGTCAGATAAAGATGCGGCGCGTCCTGCACGAAAGCCTGCCAGGCGACTGATGCCGCCAGCACGAAGGCATGCAACGCATAGATATTCAGCAGCGCATAGAGCCGGTCTTGGTAGAGCTGCATGAAGCTCACCAGCACCAGCGAGCCGGCAAGCAGATGAGCGATGTCAAAGGAGATGCCGCGCATCAGAGGCTCCGCGAGACGAACAACAGAAGGGTGGCCAGCAGGCCGAGCATCAGCGCCGCCCCCAGGAATGCCGGAACCCGGAACACGCGCATCTTGGCGATGGAGGTTTCGAAAACGGCCAGCAGCGCGCCGCCGATCGCAAGCTTGGCGCCATAGGTTCCCACGCCGACAACAATTGCTGCTGCACCTGCATTGGGCGGCGCAATGCCCCAAGGCGTGAACAGGCAGCCGATCAGCGAAATATAGAGGAGGAGCTTGAGCTCGGACGACAGATCGATTAGCGCCAGATGACGGCCGGAATATTCCAGCACCATCGCCTCGTGCACCATGGTGAGCTCAAGATGCGTTGCCGGATTGTCGATCGGGATGCGGGCGTTTTCGGCGATAGCCACCATGATGAGCGCGAGCAGTGCCAGGCCTAGTGACACGCGCAATCCCACCTCGGCCGAGACCATATGGGCGGCGATGTTCGAGAGCTGCGTCGATCCGACAACCAGCGCCAGCGTAAACATGATCATCAACATGGCCGGCTCGGCGAGCGATGCGATCATCACCTCGCGGCTCGAACCGATGCCGCCGAACGATGTACCGACGTCGAGCCCTGCAAGCGCGAGGAAGAAACGCGCGCTGCCTAGCAATGCAATGAGGGCGATGAGATCGGCCGACCAGGAGAACAGCAGCCCGCCGCGGAAGGTGGGTACCAGCGATGCGGCGACCCAGGTGCCGGCGAACACCATGTACGGGATGACACGGAACAGCCAGGATGCACTCTCGGCGAGCACCACCTCTTTGCGCATCAGCCGAATGAGATCACGATAAGGCTGCAGCAGCGGAGGCCCTTGCCGGCGCAGCAGACGCGCCTTCACCTTGCGCACGAAGCCGGTGAGCAGCGGCGACAGCAGCAATACCAGCAGCATTTGTGCGCCCTGGAAGGCGAAGTCCCGGATCAAGGCCATATGGCAAGCACCAGCAGGAGCAGCACCAGTGCCGCAAACACCAGCGTGAGATAACTGCGGATAGTCAGGAATTGCAGGACATTGAGGCGCCCGGCGGCGTAGCCGATGAAAGCGGCGATCGGCGCGTAGGCGGCGTCCCAGATCAGATCGCGCAACTCGACAGTGAGACGCGCCGGCGCGGTGGATCCAGGCGGCGGCATCTCGCCGATTTCGCGCGCACGAAATACGCTTGTGCCAAAAACGCGGCGGATCGGCTGAGCGAAACTCGACGCGGTGTATTGCGTCGATGGCCGCGGGTCGGGATAGCCGCAATCCCAGGCCGGCCCGCGGCGCAATTTGTCCGACGCCAGCCGGTGGATGGCAAAGGCGGCGAGCGAGCCTGAAAGCGTCACGAAGATGAATACGAGCAGCCCGTTATAGGAGCTGCGGCTTTCCGCGATCGGTACGACAGTCAGCCAGTCGAGGCCGGCCTGATGCGGCATACTCCTGCCGACCAGCGCGTGCGTTACTGGCGCCAGCGCGTCGATGAATATCCCAGGCAGGACACCGGCAACGAGACAGAGTGCGGCCAGGGAGAACATGGCGGCGAGCGAATTGCTGTCTGTCTCGCGGGCATCCGCAGCGGCCGGCGTGCGCGGGCGCCCCAGGAAGCTCACCCCGAAGGCCTTCACAAAACAGGCGGCCGCCAGTGCAGCCGACAGCGCCAGCAGCGCGCCCACCGCCGGCACCAGGAATTTCAGGCCCCAGGACGGCAGTTGCGGGCTGAGCAGAATGGCCTGGAACGTAAGCCACTCCGACACGAAGCCGTTGAGCGGCGGCAGCGCCGAGATCGCAACACAGCCGACGAGAAACACGAAAGCGGTCTGCGGCATGCGGTGGATCAGGCCGCCAAGATGCTCCATGTCGCGTTCACCGGTTGAATTGAGGACAGCGCCGGCGCCGAAGAACAAGAGACTCTTGAAGATGGAATGATTCAACACATGAAACAGGCCGGCGGTAAGTGCCAGTGCCGCCGCGACCTCCATGCCGTATGCCTTGAAGGCAAGCGCAAGGCCGAGGCCGATATAGATGATGCCGATATTCTCAACCGTGTGATAGGCGAGCAGGCGCTTGAGGTCGTGCTGCATCAATGCATAAAGCACGCCCATCACTGCGGTAGTGCCTCCGACCGCCAGTACAAGCATGCTCCACCACCACGCAGGTGGGCCGAGCAGATCGAACGCAATGCGCACGAAACCGTAGACCGCCACTTTGGTCATCACGCCGCTCATCAACGCGGAGACATGGCTGGGTGCCGCCGGGTGTGCGAGCGGCAGCCATGCGTGTAGTGGCACTACACCGGCCTTCGAGCCGGCGCCGACAAGTACAAGGACGAGCACCAACGCTGCCAGCTGCGGGCTCGGACGCACGGCGCGGATCGCGTCGAACACGTAGTTGCCATCGCTGCCCGCAAGCAGACCAAAAGCAAGCAGCAGCGCCAGTGTGCCGAAGCTTGCCATTAACAGATAGACGTATCCTGCCCGAACGTTTTCATGGTCCTCGTGGTGCGAGACCACGAGCGCCCATGACGTGAGTGACATGAATTCCCATGCCGCCAGAAAACTGAACGCGTCGTCGGATAGCAGGACCAGATTCATCCCGGCGAGATACGCAGGGTAGAACGGCAAAATTCGCCCGGGTGTTTTTTCATGGCGCCCGTAGCCGAGTGCGAAAAGGCTTGCAGCCGCGCCACCAAGATTGACGACGATCATGAAGAAAGAGGCGAGTGCGTCTATTCTGAAATGCGCGCCCAGCCAGGGCAGGCCGAGTGGTAGAACCACGCTGGAGGCGGCCGGTGCGGACAGGCTGATGACGCCCATCACGCCCAGTGCCAGCGTGGCTATCAGGCTCGCGCCATAGATGATGTTACTGGCGCGCCGCGAAGCTGTTGCGATGATTGCGATCGGCGCCAGTGCCAGAAGTGCCGCCACACAATAAAGAGCGTACACGACCGTCATGGCGGCGCGCTCTTCAAGCGTATCCCGCGACCGCCGCCTGTACTGCTGGCACCTTCATTGATCAGCTCTATTCCGCCCGCGGCAAGCGCGTCGACCAGCTTCATCAATGAGTCGACATTGCCGCGGACCACACCATCCGACGCTTCCATGCGCTGGATAGTGGGCAGTGACAGCCCGCACCTCTGCGCCATTTCGCGTTGGTCGATGCCCAGGAGTGCCCGGGCGGCTCGCAACTGCCCTGAAGTGATCATGCGAATTGAATGGCCCTAGGGGCCTAAAGCGTTATATGTAATGTTTTATACAGCTATTATGATGTGTCAAGCATCATATTTTGGCAATATTTCGGGCCGCTCCTTATTCCGGCATCTCGTCATGGCGCACGTTTGGCTGCAGCAGCACGCAGGCCGCAGCACCGAAAATCATCGCGAACCCGATGACATCGGGCACCGTCAGCCGTTCGCCGAGCACGATGGTGGATGCTGTGACGCCGATCACCGGCACCAGCAGTGAACCGAGCGAGGCTGTGATGGTGGGCAGGCGACCGACGATCGACCACCACAGGAAGTGCGCAAGCCCGACGCCGAACAGTCCCACAAAGAGCACCGCGAGAATCGTCTCATTCCGGATAGGCCAGAGGTGCGGGTGGCCTTCAAAAAGAAAGGTGCCGGTGCTGATGAAAACCAGACCGAATAACAATTGCCAGGCTGCGTTCGCCAGCGGCTCCATCGTGACCTTGGCCCACTTGATGTAGACCGTCGCGAATGTCCAGCTCAACGCGCACCCGAGTGAATAAAAAACGAATGGCGGAAAGCCGCTGGCGAACAAGGGCCATAGCAGGATTGTTATGCCGAAAACGCACAAAGCAAACGCGAACCAGCGTATGGCATTAAGCCGTTCGCCGAGCACGAAGTGGCTCAGCACTGTCGTCCAGATCGGCATCGAATAAGTGATGATGATAGCGCGTGACGTCGCACCGCTCAGCTGTGCAAAGCCGGAAAGGATTTGAAAGCCTGCAACATTAAAGAAGCCGGCGACCATGACGTGGACGTATTCGCCGCGTCGCACCTTCATATTATGGCCGGTGAGAACCGCGGCCCCGAACAGGGTGGCGGCGCCAATGGCGGAACCGGCAACGCGCAGGCTCCAGGGGGTAACTTCCCGCAGCGCATAAGCGGCCGCGATCCAGTTCAGTCCCCAGGCAAAGGCAAGCAATACCACCAGCAGCTTGGCCGTGGTGGCGGCGTCGCCTTGCGATGTCGGCTTCGGCATGACCCTGAGGACCCGGCGGGGCGAGTGGCACGTCGGCTTGCGGTTGCGTCCGCTATAGCGGTCGCGCCCTCACATTGCGAGGTATCCCTGCGATGCAAACTTGCAGACACGTGGCGGTAAATGCATCCGTCGCCCCTGCGGCGAACAGGCCCGCGTGTTGCGCCGCCATGCTCGCTGTGTTAGCTACCCCTCGATTTCGGGGGGTTTCCGCAGGTTTCTGCGACGTTCCCAGGGATCGGAATTCCCTCTTGGATTCCAATAGGTTGCGCCGCCTCCCGCGACGGCGTCGGGCCTGTGAATGAAGTCATAGCAACGAGCGTTCCAGTGGCAGGCGAAGATCCAATCATCTCCGGAATGGCCGGCCGTTACGCCGGTGCTCTGTTCGAGCTTGCCCTCGACAACAAGGCTGTCGACGCCGTCAAGAAAGATCTCGACTCGTTCGACGCACTGGTTTCCAGCAGTGCCGATCTCAACCGGCTGATCCGCAGCCCGGCCTTCGACGCCGACGAACAGCTCAAGGCGCTTTCAGCAATCCTCGCCAAGGCGGGCATCACGGGGCTCGCTGCAAATTTTCTCAGAGTCATCACGACCAACCGGCGGCTGTTCGCGGTACGCGACATGATCCGCGCCTATCGTGCGCTGGTTGCCCGTCACAAGGGCGAGGTCACGGCTCAGGTCACGGTCGCCGAGAAACTCAATGACAAAAATCTCGATGCGCTCAAGAGCGCGCTCAAGTCGGTGACCGGTGGCAAGGACATCGACCTCGACGTCAAGATCGAGCCGGCCATCATCGGCGGGCTGATCGTCAAGGTCGGCAGCCGCATGGTCGACAGTTCACTCCGCACCAAACTCAATTCGATCAAGCTTGCGATGAAAGAGGCCCGCTGATGGATATCCGCGCCGCAGAAATTTCCGCCATCCTTAAAGAGCAGATCAAGAACTTCGGCCAGGAAGCCGAAGTCTCGGAGGTCGGCCAGGTGCTCTCCGTCGGCGACGGTATCGCCCGCGTCTATGGTCTCGACAATGTGCAGGCCGGCGAGATGGTCGAGTTCGAGAACGGCACCCGCGGCATGGCGCTTAACCTCGAAACAGACAATGTCGGCATCGTGATTTTCGGCGCCGACCGCGAAATCAAGGAAGGCCAGACCGTCAAGCGCACCGGCGCGATCGTCGATGTGCCGGTCGGCAAGGGTTTGCTCGGGCGTGTCGTCGACTCGCTCGGAAACCCGATCGACGGCAAAGGTCCGATCAAGGCCGACAAGCGCGCCCGCGTCGACGTGAAGGCGCCCGGCATCATCCCACGAAAATCCGTGCATGAGCCAATGGCAACCGGCCTCAAGGCAATCGATTCCTTGATACCGATCGGCCGCGGCCAGCGCGAGCTGATCATCGGCGACCGCCAGACCGGCAAGACTGCAATCGCACTCGACACGATTCTTAACCAGAAGCCGTTGAATGCGCAGCCGGACGAGAAGATCAAGCTCTACTGCGTGTATGTTGCGGTCGGGCAGAAGCGCTCCACGGTCGCGCAGTTCGTGAAGGTGCTCGAGGAGCAGGGCGCGCTCGACTACTCAATCATCATCGCTGCGACCGCTTCCGATCCGGCACCGATGCAGTTCCTGGCGCCGTTCGCCGGCTGCACCATGGGCGAATATTTCCGCGACAACGGCATGCATGCCGTCATCATATATGACGATCTGTCGAAGCAGGCTGTTGCCTATCGCCAGATGTCGCTGCTGCTGCGCCGCCCGCCAGGCCGCGAGGCCTACCCCGGCGACGTTTTCTATCTGCATTCCCGTCTGCTCGAGCGCGCCGCCAAGATGAATGACGAGAACAAGGCCGGCTCGCTGACGGCTTTGCCGGTGATCGAGACGCAGGCCAACGACGTGTCGGCCTACATTCCGA
>Ga0187765_10000315_pt1 | contig 17552 bp, 18 predicted proteins | sample 0216_QUI02_MP05__3_FD_133018 | JGI IMG/M metagenome (GOLD analysis project Ga0187765, IMG submission 133018) | Tropical peat soil microbial communities from peatlands in Department of Meta, Colombia - 0216_QUI02_MP05_10_MG | ecosystem: Environmental > Terrestrial > Soil > Wetlands > Peat ...
CACGAATGGGCGGGTAGCTCAGTGGTAGAGCACTTGACTTTTAATCAAGTGGTCGAGGGTTCGATCCCCTCCCCGCTCACCAACGCCCGGTGATCAATTCGCAAAATCGCCGAAAATTTGTTCGCTGCAGCGCACGCGTCATTGCTCATAATTCCGTGAAAGACTCCAAAGCGCGCACGTATTGGGCAAAAACCCATGCACATGCGACGCGTTTATGTCGCAAAAGCTTTGCGATCCGGCCACCACAGTTTCACCAAAGCGTCTCGCCATCGCCATGATGCGCCTGTACTCCGCGATACGACTGACGAAACAGAAGGAGCCATGACATGCAGCTTCATAGCCATCCGGCGAAGCTCTCCGCCATCCGCACCTTCTCCGCCCCGATGCGTTGCCCGCATTGCGGGGATTGGATGGTCGCCCCTGTCTCATCGGAATTTGTGGAAGGCGGCGAGATCCGCCACCATTGGGAATGCGACGGTTGCGGTGAATTCTCGAGCAGCTTCATCCCACTCACGTCACATTGAAGACTGCCCTGCGGGAATAAGTGCTAGATTTGCGTGTTCACCTCAATGTCTTGCATTTTGCTTTATTCCCAATGGGAGGAACTGAATGACGAAGCCATTCGTGCGGTCCGGCTTGGCCGCTCTCGCCTGCATTGCCGCACTTGTCCTTGCGGCCCCTTCGATAGCCGCCACAGTCAACCTGAAGGGTGATCTGAAGGCCTCAAACGAGATCCCCCCCAACGACAGCAAGGGCACGGGCACAATCACTGCGACTTACGACACCGCTACCAAAAAGCTGAGTTGGAAAGGCACCTATAGTGGTTTGACCGGTCCGGTAACCGCCGCACATTTCCACGGCAGCAATCCGCCATCGCCGCCCGCTGCAAACAGCGCCATTGCGCTGCCGGCGCAGGTCTCCGCGAGCCCCTTTGAGGGCTCATCAACTTTGACCGATGAGCAGGCCGCCGATCTCGTTGCTGGCAAGTGGTACTTCAACATCCACACAGCCACCAACAAAGGCGGCGAAATCCGCGGTCAGGTGACCAAATAGGCGCTGACTAGGCCCCGGCCATCCCCGATACCTGCCCGCCGGCCCCTCGCCGGCGGGTTTTTTAATTGCCGAGGCGCTCTTTGCGTCCGGGGCGTGCTGGTTTTATGGTCAATACAATAGTGGTTTGCGTGAAGTGAGGTTGTGCTGATGGCTCGTACGAATGGCGGTTCCGCTCCCTTTTTGATCTCCGGCGGCGGAATCGGCGGCCTGGTTGCCGCTTATGCGCTGGCCCACCAGGGTTTTCCCGTCCGGCTCTTCGAACAATCGCCTGAATTCCGCGAGGTCGGCGCCGGCATCCAGCTTGGGCCGAATATTTTCCGCGTCCTCGAGAAAATAGGCCTCAAGGATGCCGTGCTGGCTGACGCGCATCGCCCGCCGGCGCAGGAAATGCGCGATGCGCTCACCGGCAAGCTGATTACCAATATTCCGCTCGGCGATGCCTTCTTCAAGAAATTCGGTCAGCCCTACGGCGTCACCCATCGCGCCGACATTCACGGCGCCTTCCTGAAGGCCTGCCAGGGAAGCAACCTGATCACGCTCGAAACCAGCCGACGCGTCGATGGCTTCAAAGATCACGGCGACCGTGTCACGGTAACACTCAATAACGGCGAACCCGTCGAGGGCCGCGCATTGATCGGCTGCGACGGTATGTGGTCGAAAATCCGCGAGACCATCGTCGGCGATGGCAAGCCCCGCGTCTCCGGTCACATCGCCTACCGTGGCGTGCTCAAGCGTGAGGAGGTACCGAAGGATCTCTGGCGGCCCGACGTCGTATTGTGGGCCGGCCCGCGCACGCACTTTGTACACTACCCGCTGCGCCGCGGCGAACTGTACAACCTTGTCGCCGTTTTTCACTCCGACCACTATGAAGAAGGTTGGAACGCCGAAGGTGCCAAGGATGTGATGTGGCAGCACTTCAAGATGCAAGTGCCGCAGGTCACGCGCATGCTCGAGCTGATCGATACCTGGCGCATGTGGGTCCTTTGCGATCGCGAGCCCGTCAAGAACTGGAACAAGGGCCGAGTCACCCTGCTCGGCGATGCTGCTCACCCGATGTTGCAATATCTCGCACAAGGCGCCTGCATGGCGACCGAGGATGCTGTGGTCCTCGCGGAGAAGGTCGCGCAGACACCGGATGACCCGGCGGCAGCCTTTGCGTCCTACACTCAGGACCGTTATTTGCGTACCGCGCGCACCCAGATCATGGCGCGGGTTTATGGCGAGTTCTATCACGCGCGTGGCGTGACGGCGGAATTGCGCGATATGGCGGTCGGTGGCCGCACCAACGAGCAGGCGCTCGACGGCATTGCCTGGCTTTACGGCGGACCGTAGCGAGAGCTACTTGGACGAATCCTTGTCGGGCCGGTACTTGGTCTCTGGCTTGAGTCCCTTGCGCTTCAATTTTTCGCTGATCTTGCCATTTTCGAGGTAGCGGCCTTGCGCCGCGCGCTTGGCCGCGTCGTCCCATTGCGACAGCCAATCGCCAAGCGAATAACCGAACCACGGCGCCTGCGGCCGCAGCGGGCGGAATCCGAGCTCCTGCCAGATCGCCTTGGCGCGCTCCATGTATTCCCGTTTCGGCAGTGCCAGCGGCGGCAAGTCGCCTTTCATGGTGGCGTCCATGAGCATCGTCGAATCTTCTTCCTGGTCATGCTCGCGCTTCGGGCCGTGGCCCTGACCGCGATGCGGCACCAGTTGCACGTCTTCGATCGGGTTCATCCGGTAGGCCATCGCCCAAAGCAGCGCGTCGGCATTGTCGACGTCGATGTCCTCGTTGACGGCAATGCAGATCTTGCCGCAATCGCCTTTGAAGAAAGCGGCGCCCCTGAGCGCGCGCCAGACTTCCGTGCGCGCGACGCCTTTCTCGAGCGTGATTACGGTCACCCGCAACAGTCCGGTCAACGGTTCGTGCAACGCCACTTTTTTAACGCCCTTGATACCGAGGGTGTCGCGCAAATGTGCGGTAAACAGGGGCTCGTAGGCGACACGCTTGATCACGCTCGATTCGCTGGGCGCCACCTGACTGATATAAGATGGGATCACCGGCTGCCTGCGATGCGTGATTGCAGTCACGCGCATCGGCATGTTGAATTCTTCGAGCGCGACATGGCCGTGCGATTCACCGAACGGCGCCTCGGGCTCGAGATATTCGGTGTCGATCAGCCCCTCGATGACAATTTCGGATTCCGCCGGCACCGTCAGGTCCACACTGCGCGCACGGACGATGTTAATTGGCCCGCCGGCCAGGCCACCGGCTACGGTCATCTCATCGACGCCGATCGGCAGCTTTTGCGGCCCCATGAAGGCGACGTAAGGCGGGCACCCGAGCACAATAGCGCAAGGCATCGGCTCGCCGCGCTTCTGATATTTAAGGTAATGCTGATAGCCTCCGGCGCCGCCGACACGCGTTGCCATGCGGACCACCAACCGGTCCGGCGCCTTGAGCGCGGCACGATAGGTACCCATATTTTGCACGCCGGTTTCGGGATCCCGCGTTATCACATTTGTTGCAGTTAGAGTCGGCGCGCTGTCAAATCCTGGCGTCGAAATCGGGATGGGCAGACTGTCGAGACCTTTGCCCTCGCCCTTCAACGCGTCACCTTCAATAACAACTTCATGGCACACAGCGTCATTAACCAGACGCGGCTCAACGGGATTTGCGATGGCTCGATCCCACTTTTCCTGAATATCGCCGAGCGGCGCACGCATGCCGATGCTGTAAATTTCCGCATTGGCGGCGATAGCGCCAACCACCACCGGCATGTCGTACTTCCGGCCCAGCCCGTCGACAATGTTTGTAAACAGGAAAGCCTTGCGGTCGGCTTCGTCGATTCCGCCCACGAATTGCCATCGCACCAGCGGATGCATTTCCGCGTCTTTGTCGATCGGTCGATCAATCCGCTGCAACAGTCCGCGCGCTTCGAGGACGGCCAGATGCTCGTGCAGATCGGGATAATTTCGCGGCGCGGCGCTCATTGTTTATTCCTGGGCCAACGTACGAACGACCGCGTGTGGCTACTTCCGCGGTATGCCCGCCTTGTCGACCACCTCGTTCCACTTCTTTATGTCGGCCGTAAGCCGCGTCATCAGCTCGGCCGGAGTGCTAGCATGCGCTTCCACGCCCACCTTGGCGAACTGTTCCTTTACATCAGACCTGGCCAGCACCTCATGAATGGCCTTGTTCATCGTGTCGATGACAGCCTTCGGTGTACCCTTTGGTGCGCCGACGGCATTCCACGAGATCACCTCATAACCTTTGACCCCCGCCTGTTCGGCGGTGGGCACGCCCGGCAGCAGCGGCGAGGCCTTCGGGCTTGAGGTCGCCAGAATGCGCAGCTTGCCATCGTTGACCTGCCCCTGCACCGCCGGCGGGAATTCGACCATCATCTGCACGTCGTTGCGTAACAGTGCGACCACGATATCCGGCGAATTCTTGTAGGGCACGATCTGCACGTTCAAGTCGGCAAGCGACTTGAACAATTCTGCACCGAGGTTTTGCGTGCCGCCGACCGATATGGTCCCGATATTGAGTTTTCCGGGTTGCGCCTTGGCCGCCTTGATAAAATCGCCCAGCGTCTTGTATTCGGACTGGCTGTTAACCACGAATACCAGGTCGAACGTGCCCACCATCGACACCATTTCGAAATCTTTCACCGGATCGAACGGCAGGCTCTTGAATGCCGCCACGCTGATCGCAGTCCCATTGGTGACCAGGGCCATCGTATAGCCGTCGGGCGGCGCGTTGATGACTGCCCGCGCGGCATTAATTCCGCCCGGTCCCGGCATGTTTTCGATCACGACACGTTGACCGAATTTCTCACTGAGCTTGTCCGCCAGAATACGCGACGTCACGTCGGCAACGCCGCCAGCCCCGAATGGAAGGATGATCTTGACCGGCTTTTCCGGCCAGGCGGCTTGCGCACCAGTCAATGAGGTCAACGTCAAAACCGCAGCCGCTAACAGCGCTTGTCGACTTGCGCATCCGAAAATCGCGATACTCATGCCTCTCCTCCACCCATTTTTTTATGAATTGAAATTGTAAAGCTTAGCCGGATTGTCCACCAGCAGGCGCTTCTGCGCCAGCGGGTCAGGCGCGAATTGCGGGACCAGATCGACCAGATCGGCCTCATCGGCCTCATGCGTTGCGTTCGGATGCGGAAAATCGGTGCCCCACAGCACGCGATTGGGGGCCGCCTTGATCAACACGTGGGCGATCGGAATGGCCGCTGCATACGGCGGCATGGCAATGCGTTCCGAACCGCAGACCTTGATCCAGCAGTTTTCGAGCCGCGAAAGCTCGATCAGCGCCCGTAGCGGCGGCTGATCAACGCCGGCCGCAGATGGAACGCGCCCCATGTGATCAACGACGAAAGGCAGCGGCAATTTTCGCATCATGTCCGACAGCGGAATGATATCGGGGGCATCAATGTGCAGCACAACATGCCAGCCGCGGCCTTTGATGCGGTCAATGACGCGGCCAAATACGGCCATATCCGGGGCGCCGCCCAGGTGCTTGACGAAATTGAACCGCGCGCCGCGCACCCCGCCCTGATCGAGCGCATCAAAATCCTTGTCGGTAAAGCTGTCATCGACGATGGCCACGCCGCGATACCGCCTGGGATCCGAAGCAATGCAGTCGAGCATCGCGGCATTATCTGTGCCGTGGCAGCTGGCCTGAACGATGACCGCGCGTTCGATTCCGAGATGCGCGTGCAAGGCTGCCAGCATTTCTTTCGGCGCATCCGCGGGCGTGTAGCGCCTGTTGAGCGCATAGGGAAATTTCGCCGCCGGTCCGAACACATGGCAATGCGCATCGCAGGCGCCTGGCGGCAATTTGAAGCGCGGCTTGCGACGGCGACTGAGAAACCCGGTGTGAAAGTTCATAGGCTGCATTTAGCGAAGCAGGTGACGTGACACAATCCCAGGCCTTCCACTGCCCTCCTCAGGATGAGGCCGTGAGAGGGCACTACAGCGCAAGTATATCCCCCTGCTTCCAGCCTGCTTCCGTCGCCGCCTGGAAATCGGCGAAGCGCCCGGCAGCAATGGCTTCCCGCATGCCGGCCGTGAGCGCCTGGTAATAGGCGAGATTTATGGTCGAGAGCAGCACCCCGCCCAAAATCTCATTAGCCTTGGTCAGGTGGTGCAGGTATGCGCGCGAATAAGTTCGCGCAGCAGGATGTGCGCTTTGTTCGTCGAGCGGGCGGGGATCTTCGGCATGCCGCGCGTTAGCGAGATTGATCGCACCAAAACGCGTGAACGCCATGCCGTGGCGGCCGTTGCGGGTCGGCAGCACACAATCGAACATGTCGATGCCCCGCTTGACCGCTTCCATGAGGTCGTGCGGTGTCCCCACGCCCATCAGATAACGCGGCCGATCCGCCGGCAAAATCGGCGTCGTTTCGGCGACAACCTTGAGCATGACCTCCTGCGGCTCGCCGACCGCGAGCCCGCCGATGGCATAGCCCTGAAACCCCATGCCGGTAAGTTCACGCGCACTTTTTGCCCGCAAGACGAGATCGTCACCGCCCTGCACGATTGCAAACAGAGCATGACCTTCGCGCGCCTGGCTTTCGAAACTGCGTTTGCTGCGTTCCGCCCAACGCAACGACAATTCCATGGCGCGCGTGATGTCATGCGCGCTTGCCGGCAGCTTGAGGCATTCGTCGAGCTGCATCGAAATATCGGCGCCGAGGAGCGCCTGGATTTCGATGGCGCGCTCGGGAGACAGCACAACCATGGCGCCGTCGAGGTGCGACCGGAACGTAACTCCTTGCTCATCAAGCTTGCGTAGCTCGGAGAGCGACATCACCTGAAAACCGCCGGAATCGGTCAGGATCGGCAGCGGCCAGTTCATGAATTTGTGCAAGCCGCCAAGCGCCGCGATCCGCTCGGCGCCAGGCCGCAGCATCAGGTGATAGGTGTTGCCGAGCACGATCTCGGCGCCGGTGGCGCGCACATCGTCCGGCATCAGGCCCTTCACCGTGCCTTGCGTACCGACCGGCATGAAGGCGGGCGTCTGAACGCGTCCGTGCGGGGTGACGAATTCGCCGCGGCGCGCACTACCGTCGGTCTTGATCAAATTGAAGGAAAAAGGTTCGGGCATGCGTGATTTAGGCCGCCGGGTACAACAAACACGCATCGCCGTAGGAATAGAAGCGATAGCCCGCTTCGATCGCATGCGCATAAGCGTGCTTCATGGTGTCGAGGCCGCTGAAGGCCGCAACCAGCATAAAGAGTGTCGAGCGCGGCAGGTGGAAATTGGTCAGCATTAGATCCACGGCGCGGAATTTATAGCCGGGCGTGATGAAGATCGCGGTTTCGTCCGAAAAGGCATGCAATTGGCCGTCCTCGCTTGAAGCACTTTCCAGGATTCGCAATGCGGTCGACCCTACAGCCACGATACGGCCTCCTTTGGCTCGCGCCGTATTGATGGCCGCGGCTGTTTCGGCCGAAATCGTCCCGAATTCGGCGTGCATCTTGTGCGCCTCCGTGTCGTCCGCCTTCACGGGGAGGAACGTGCCGGCGCCGACATGCAGCGTTACCTTGTGAAGGGCAACGCCACGCGCCTTGAGCGCCATCAGCAATCGATCCGTGAAGTGCAGTCCGGCAGTCGGGGCGGCGACCGAACCCTCATTGTGCGCGAAAACCGTCTGGTAGTCGGCGCGATCCTGCTCGTCCGGCGGCCTGCGCGAGGCGATATAGGGCGGTAATGGCATTTCGCCGCGTTCGGCGATTGCTTGGTCGAGAATGGGGCCATGAAAGGTAAATGAAAGGGTTATGTCCCCATCCTCATCTTTATGTGAAACTTGAGCATTAAGTTCGTCGAGGAAACACACGCGGCCCTCGGCGCCAAACCGCAGCGTATCCCCCACCTCAAGCTTTTTTGCAGGCTTTACAAAGGCCCGCCAGTGAGAGCCATCAATCCGCTTGTGGAGTGTCGCTTCGATCGCCGGCTCCGTGGCGCCCCTGCCGATACGGCGGCCCTGCAGACGCGCCGCAATGACCTTGCTGTCGTTCACCACCAGGCAGTCGCCCGGCCGCAGCAGCCCCGGGAGGTCGCTGACGACGCGGTCCTCAAGAACCTTCGGCGGCCTCACCACAAGCAGCCGCGCCGCGTCGCGCGGGCTTGCCGGCCGCAGGGCAATGCGGTCCGCCGCAAGATCAAAGTCGAAGAGGTCGGCGCGCATGCTATTTTCCCTCTCCCCGCTTGCGGGGAGAGGGTCAGGGTGAGGGGCTGGGTTGATAAGCTGGCGCCGCTGAGAGGCCCCCTCATCCGGCTCGCTTCGCTCGCCACCTTCTCCCCGCCATGCGGGGAGAGGGAATTACGCCCCCATCGTCGCCTTGACGATCTTGTCGGGGTCCTTGACGGGCTCGCCCCGCTTGATCTTGTCGACGTTCTCCATGCCTTCGATCACCTTGCCCCAGACCGTGTATTGATTGTCGAGGAAACGGGCATCGTCGAAGCAGATAAAGAACTGGCTGTCGCCTGAATCGGGATTGCTGGCGCGCGCCATCGACACGGTGCCGCGCACATGCGGCTCCTTGTTGAATTCGGCCTTGAGTTTTTTGCCCGAGCCGCCGGTGCCGGTGCCTTGCGGGCACCCTGTCTGCGCCATGAAGCCGTCGATAACACGGTGAAATACGATGCCATCGTAGAAGCCTTCTTTCACCAGTTCCTTGATGCGCGCGACATGACCGGGCGCGAGATCAGGCCTCATTTCAATTTTGACATCGCCTTTGGTGGTCTCCAACGTCAGCGTATCTTCTGGCTTGGCCATCGTACTCCCCTTCACAAATAACTCGTGCGCCTCAGCGCTCGATGGTGGCTTTCTTGACAAAGTCGAGCCGCGAAAATTCCTTAGTCAGATAGGCATTGCCTTCATTTTGAATTCGGCTTTGGTCCGGGCCGCGCCCACGCGGCGCGCCTTCGCCGTACTCGGCATTGAGCGCATCGACGACGTTCATGCCTGACACGACGCGACCGAAAGGCGCAAAGCCCATGCTGTCGAGATTGCTGTTGTCGGCAAAATTAATGAACACCTGACTCGTGCGCGTGCCCGGGCCGGCAGTTGCAAAAGTGACCATGCCGCGTTTGTTGCTCTGGGCGACCGGATCATCCGCGATCTGCGCCGCGCGCCAGCGCGCCATGACCGCGGGATCGCCATTGATGCCGAACTGCACCATGAAGCCGGACACCACGCGGAAGAAACGCACATTGTCGTAGAACCCGTTCTTCACCAGATTGTAGAAACGGTCGGCACCCTTTGGTGCCCAGGCGCGCGTCACTTCAATCACGAACACACCCTTGCTGGTATCGAAGCGCGCCTTGTATGTCGCCGGGGCCTGTTCGCGCAGCGCAGCCGGGTTCTCCAGCGCCGATTGTGCCCATGCCGGCGCTGCAAGCATGGCGACCGCCATGATGAAGGCCAACGCGAGCGTCAGTATCGTGCGGCGGTCGGTCATTGCTTCCCTCGGTTCAGACCATGGCGCGTCAGCGCGCAAATTTTTTCTTCAGTCGTACGGCAACGGATGCCGGCACGAAGGCGGACACATCGCCGCCCATGCCGGCGATCTGACGCACCAATGTGGCAGTGATCGGGCGCGCCGGCGGTGATGCCGGCAGGAACACGGACTGGATGCCCGGCGCCATGGCCTCGTTCATGCCGGCCATCTGCATTTCATAATTGAAATCGGTGGTGTCGCGCAGGCCGCGCACCAGCAGCGTTGCGCCGGCATTGCGCGCGGCCTCGATCGCCAGTCCGGAAAATGGAACGCAGGCCAGTTCGCATTTTGCAGCCCGCGCAATCGGACCACACACCTCTTCCAGCATTGCGACCCGCTCGTCGGTCGCAAATAAAGGCGCCTTGCCGGGATGAACCCCGACCGCGAGCACCAGCCGGTCGGCCAGCGTCACGGCATGACGCACCACGTCGAGATGGCCGTTGGTCACCGGATCGAATGAACCCGCATAAAGTGCGATTCTCAGCATAAATTGGGGTCTAACCCGCCCCTCAAGGCCCCGCAAGGCCACGCGCTTTTGGGCTTGAACCTTTTCCCCGGCGCCGGCGACCCAGGTTGGAGGGCGGCGTCTCCAAATGCGCTTCTCTGTGACCTTGGTCACAGCGGCAGGCGGAGACCGCCTCTATGGTGATCATCGCCGAGAGCAAAAAAACTCCGGCGGACAAGCCAAAACAGGGGGCTGTCATGTTGAAATCTCTTGCCGCTGTCACACTCGCTGCAATGATCGCTGCTGCCATTACCGTTTTGTCGGCGCCGGCGGGCGATGTCGTCGCCAGTCCGCTGCCGCAGCCGGCTGCAGCCGCGATCACAGCCTGCAAGCAACGCCCCTGGCCCTACCTCAATTGTGTCGGCACCGAATTCGGCAACCCGCACGTGCGGCTGATCGTCACCGATCGCCTCGCGCAATAGTGCCCCTTACCCACCGGCTCCTTCGCGGCTAGGCTCCGCTCGACGTAATTGTCTGAGGGGATGCGTCATGCGCCGGGTTGCTCTCGTCACTGCAGCATTCATGTGGGTCGCATGCGCCTTCGCGCAGGATTACCCGACTCGGCCGATTCGCATCATCGTGCCAACGCCAGCCGGGGGGCCGGTCGATGTAATGGCACGCGTGCTCGCCAACGCGCTACCGCCGGTGCTTGGGCAGAATGTCTTTATCGAAAACAAGCCCGGCGCAGGTAACACGATCGGCTCGCGCCAGGCGGCTGCCGCCGATCCTGACGGCTACACGCTCATGGTTTCGGCAGCGAGCGGCCTTATCATGAGCCCGATGATCGTGAAGAGCGCCGGCTATGACGCATCGAGCTTTGCTCCCGTCGCCCTGGTTGCGGAAACTCCGCAAGTCCTCGTGATCAATTCGCAGCTGCCGTTCAAGTCCATCGCGGAGCTTGTCGCCTACGCCAAAGCCAACCCCGGCAAGCTCAATTATTCGACCGGCGGCGTCGGCACGCTCCCGCATCTCAATGCGGAACTGTTCAAGTCGGTCAGCGGCACGAATATTCTGCACGTTCCCTACAAAGGCGGTGGTCCCGCGCTCACTGCGGTCGTCGCGGGCGAAGTGCAGATGACGTTCGACACGGTGAGCACATCCTTGCAGCTGATCCAGGACGGCAGGTTGCGCGCGCTCGCGATTGTCGGGCCGAAACGCGCGCCGGAATTGCCGGACGTTCCGGCCATGCCGGAAGTCGGCTTTCCCGCCGTCACCAGCGGCGCGTGGACCGCGCTGATGGCGCCGCGCGACACCCCGCCCGCCATCATCACTAAGCTCAACGCCGCAACCAACGCGGCCCTGAATGGCGAGCAGATGAAAACTGCGCTCGCCAAACTCGGCGCCCAACCGCGCGGCGGCACGCCGCAGGACCTCACCGATCATATCCAGCGCGAAGTCGCGAAGTGGAAGCCGATCGTGGCCGCGTTGCACCTGCAGGTGGATTGACGTGCGCATTTTGAGAGCTGCCTGCCGCAATCCCATCCGCTCGTCCCCGCGCACGCGGGGACCCAGGGCAATTCTCGTCAACTGGATTCCCGCTTTCGCGGGAATGAGCGCAGCGGCGGGGTTTCTTCTTGTGTCTGCACTGACCTTACCCGCCTTCGCGCAGATTGCGCCGATCGCGCCCGAACTACAGGCCTATCGAGGACTGCATGCGGCCGCAGCAAAGGACGATGTCGCAGAAATCGAAAAGCTGGTGCGTGCCGGCGCACTAATCGACGCCCGGGACGCGCGCGGCCGTACGCCACTGCATGTCGCTGCTTTCATGCACAAGACCGACGCGGCTCGCGCCTTGATGCGGCTCGGCGCCGATGCCAATGCCCTGGAAGCCCAACAATACGACATCGTGACGATTGCCGCCGTCGCTGATGATGTGCCCATGCTCAAGGTCGCGCTCGGCGGCGGCTGCAAGGCGACCAACATCACCAGCCCCTATCACGGGACCGCGCTGATCGCCGCCGCGCATCTTGGTCACGACGAAGTCGTGCGGACGCTGATTGCCGCCAAAGCGCCGCTCGATCACGTCAACAATCTGGGCTGGACCGCAGTTATCGAGTCAATCGTGCTCGGCGATGGCGGCAAACGGCATATCGCGACGTTGAAGGCACTCATTGATGCCAAAGCCAACATCAATCTCGCCGATAGCTCGGGCACCACACCACTCACGCTCGCAAAGCGGCGTGGCTACACCGAGATGGTGGCGATGCTCAGCGCCGCCGGCGCGCGTTGATCTTAAATCACAGCCTGTGACGCCGGCCTCGTGTGGTTGTCATATTTTCCAGCATAAAACCAAAATGCTGCACGAATGCAAAGCTTGCGTGCACAAGATATACAGTGGTCGCGCTCAGATAAATCGCCGGCGCAGCACGCGGAAATGGCTCCAGCGCATTCAGCAGCAGCACCAAGCCGGTCAAGAGTGCAAAGATAACATGCAATTGGACGTGCATTGGCGTCGCCTCGCCGGTCGCCCGCCTGCGCAGGAACGGATAACTCGCATTGGCCACCAGCAGGAACGCGCCACTGACGATGCTTGACATCTGCCAGACAGCTGCAGGTGTGAGGTCGTAGGCTGCCAGAACAATAGGCAGCATGGCGGCGTATGTGACGGTGAATCCCCACACCATGAACAGTCGCGCCACAACGGCATCGATTGGAAGAAACTTGCCGCCGGCGCTCTGCCGAAGAATTACAACAATTGCGGTGAAGCCCACAAAAGTGATGGCGAGCACCGCCAGGGTGAAAAGATAGCCTGAACCGGGTAACTCCATCGTGCCCGCCCCTGCCTCACGTCAGCACTCTATTCTTCATTCTTCTTCCCCCTCTTCCGAGAGGCGCTCGACCGACACCACCCGCTCGTCTTCGGCGGTATTGAGCACGATCACGCCCTGCGTCGAACGGCCGGCAATGCGGATGCCCGACACCGGCGTGCGGATCAGCTTGCCCTGGTCGGTGACCAGCATCACCTGGTCCGCCTCCTCAACCGGGAACGAACCGATGATCTTGCCGGTCTTTTTCGTGAGCGACATCGCCACGATGCCTTTGCCGCCGCGTCCTGTCGTCCGATATTCATACGACGATGAACGCTTGCCATAGCCCCGCTCCGATACCGTGAGCACGAATTGCTCCGCGGCCGAGAGTTCAACATATCGCTTCTCGCCCAATTCGATCGCGCCGACGTTTTCTTCGGCATCGGCCAACGCCGGCGCCTCCTCGTCGCCGACGCCGCGCCGCACCGCGCTGGCGCGCTTGTGATAGGCGGCCCGTTCTTCTGCCGTTACCTCGACATGGCTCAGGATCGACAGGGAGATAACGTGATCCTTTTCAGCCAGGGTGATCCCGCGCACGCCGCGCGACGTGCGGCCCTGAAAAACGCGCACCTCGGGCACCGCGAAGCGGATACACTGGCCGCCATTGGCCGTGAGCAAAACGTCGTCCTTCTCGGTGCAGATCTGCACGTCGACGATCGCTTCGCCGTCTTCCAGCTTCATGGCGATAATGCCGGACGGACGGACCTCGACAAAATCGGAGAGCTTGTTGCGGCGGACGGTGCCGCTGGTGGTCGCGAACATCACGTCGAGTTCAGCCCACGTCGCCTCGTTCTCGGGGAGCGGCATGATCGTGGTAATGGTTTCGCCCTGCTGAAGCGGCAGGATGTTGATGAGCGCCTTGCCGCGCGCCTGCGGGGCGGCGATTGGCAGCCGCCAGACCTTTTCCTTGTAGACCTTTCCGCGCGAGGAAAAATACAGAACCGGCGCGTGCGTCGACGCCACGAACAATCGTGACACGAAATCCTCTTCGCGCACCTGCATGCCGCCGCGGCCTTTGCCGCCACGGCGCTGCGCGCGATACGTGGAGAGCGGCACGCGCTTGATGTAGCCCTGGTGCGAGACGGTGACTACCATCTCCTCGCGCGTGATCAGATCCTCTTCCTCGACGTGGCCGGTCGCTTCCGCGATCACAGTGCGACGCGGAGTGGCAAACTCCTTCTTCACCGCGCCAAGTTCGGTCTTGATAATCGTCTGTATTCGCGAGCGCGAGCGCAGGATATCGAGATAGTCGGCGATCTCGGCGGCGAGTTTATCGAGTTCTTCCTTGATTTCATCCCGGCCAAGCGCGGTCAGGCGCTGCAGGCGTAAATCGAGGATCGCTTTCGCCTGTTCAGCGGAGAGCTTCGTCGTGTTCTTCGCAGATACCTTGTGGCGCGGGTCGTCGATCAGCGTCACCATTGAAGCCACGTCCTTGGCCGGCCAATCGCGCTTCATCAAGGCCTCGCGCGCCTCGTTCGGATCCTTGGCGGCACGGATCAACTTGATGACTTCATCAATATTGGCGACCGCAATGGCAAGACCGACCAGCACATGGGCGCGATCGCGTGCCTTGCCCAGCAAGAATTTTGTCCGCCGGGACACAACCTCTTCGCGAAATGCGATGAAAGCCGTGAGCAGGTCTTTCAGCGTCATCACCAGCGGGCGTCCGCCGTCGAGCGCTACGATGTTGCAACCGAACGAAGTTTGCAGCGGCGTGAAACGGTAAAGCTGGTTAAGCACGACGTCCGGCACTGCTTCGCGCTTGATCTCGACCACGACGCGGTAGCCCTGCCGGTCGCTCTCGTCGCGCAGATCAGCGACACCATCAATTTTTTTGTCGCGAACCAGTTCGGCAATGCGTTCGACGAGCGCGGCTTTGTTCACCTGGTAGGGAATTTCCGTAATGATGAAGGCCTCACGTTCCTTGCGGACCGTCTCGACCTCCACCTTGCCGCGCATGACAATTGAGCCGCGGCCTTCGCTGTAAGCCGACCGGATCCCGTCGCGGCCGAGGATGATGCCTCCGGTCGGAAAATCCGGACCCGGCACGATCTTGATCAGGTCATCAATAGTGAGCGCGGGATTATCGATGAGCGCGATTGCGGCGTCGATCACCTCACCGAGATTGTGCGGCGGGATGTTGGTCGCCATGCCGACGGCAATTCCGCCGGCGCCATTCACCAGCAAATTCGGGAAGCGTGCCGGCAATACCACCGGCTCTTTTTCGTTGCCGTCGTAGTTTTCCTGAAAGTCGACGGTATCCTTGTCGATGTCGTCGAGCAGCGCCATCGCCGGCCGGCCGAGACGGCATTCGGTGTAGCGCATGGCCGCTGGTGGATCGCCGTCGACCGAGCCGAAATTGCCCTGACCGTCGATAAGCATCAGGCGCATGGAGAAATCCTGCGCCATGCGCACCAGCGCATCGTAGATCGCCTGATCACCATGGGGGTGGTATTTGCCCATCACGTCGCCGACCACGCGCGCCGATTTCACGTATTTCTTGTCGGGCGTATGGCCCTGCTCGTTCATCGAATGGAGAATGCGACGGTGCACCGGCTTCAGACCGTCGCGCACGTCGGGCAGCGCACGCGACACGATCACGCTCATCGCGTAATCGAGATAGCTGCGCTTCATCTCCTCGGTGATGGAAACCGGGCGCACATCGGATGGAGTTGCGTCCCCCGATTTCGGAGGTTCGGTATCGGCCAAGGCGGCGTCCTGCGTGGAATTTTTGTTACATTTTTTGTAGCTGATTCAGGCCCCGCTTGTCACCCGAAATCAGACCCTATACAGGCTAATATCTCCATTTAATTCAATATGTTATGCGACATAAACCCGCCTTGGAAGGGCGCGGTTTTCGCACGCAAAAATGGGTCGAAAACGACACAGCCGGCGCCCTCTCGACCATTCGTGCCCCGCCACCCAGCCAACGCTCGCTTTGCGAGCTTCGGCGGGTTCAAGTCCGCCGAAACGCGGGACGCGAAGGGGGAAAACGGAACCCAGAGCGGCACAAAACTGGACCCCCGCTCACGCGGGGATGAACACGGTTTGTGGTACGTTGAGTGCCACGCATGCCGGTCGAATTTTTCATATCCGCATTCGTGACTTTGGTCGTCGTGGTTGATCCCATCGGCCTCGTCCCGTCCTATCTCGCTATTACGCAGGGCCTGCCAAAACGCGCGCGGCGGAGCGTCGCGTTGCGTGCGGCGCTGATCGCTGCGACGATCCTGGCCGGCAGCGCGCTGGTCGGGGACTGGCTCTTGCGCACGCTGTCGATTGGCCTGCCGGCATTCCGGATTGCGGGCGGGCTCCTGCTGTTTTCCATTGCATCCGAGATGGTGTTCGGCGTGCGCATCGAACGGCAGGCGCGACAAGCCGAGGAAGCGATAGAAGAGCACGTCCGCAATATAGCTGCGTTTCCTCTTGCCGTTCCTTTGATGGCAGGCCCTGGCGCAATCACGGCAACTATTTTGCTGGCCGGCCGCAGCAGTGGCGATCTCCTGTTGCTTACCATCCTGCTTGCAACCATCGGAGCAGTCATCGCGCTGTGCTTTGTGGTGTTTACACTATCGGCGCGCATCGCGAAGTGGCTTGGCGTCACCGCCAATGTTGTTGCGTCACGCCTGCTCGGCGTGCTGCTCGCGGCCCTCGCTGTTCAGTACGTGATCGACGGTGCGCGCGCAGCATTGGCCGGCTGAGCTGAGTTTACTCTCTTCTCTGTCATTGCCGGGCCTGACAATGCAAGTCGGGTTTACACCCGACTTGCCGCTGCTCATTTAATGCAAAACGCGGGCAAGCCCGCGTTTTGATGCAATCCATGAGGCCGCGCTATACATACGAAGATAAGTACTTGTCGGACTTCATCATGGATGCGCGGGTCAAGCCCGCGCATGACGCCGACGGTGAGATGCGTTCTTCAGCGAAATAAATTTTGCGTAATATCGACATTACGAAGCCCTTCAACGCCAGTTCTTTGCGGCCCGGTAACCGGGAATCGGTTAAGCAGCACGTGGGGCGACGCTCATTCACGGGACGCATTCCCGGCAGGATTGGGTGTCATGACGATCTCCGCTATTTCTTCGTCCAACGCGTCCTCGATTTCAACATTCCAGCAAGACCGTCAGGCGTTCAACCAGCTCGCCAATGCTTTGCAATCGGGCGATCTGGCTGCTGCGAAAAACGCCTACAACACGCTGGCGTCGTCGCCGATGGCGCAGGGCAACAGCCCGTTCGCGCAAGCGATCCAGCAGATCGGCAAGGATTTGCAATCCGGCGACGCCGCAAGCCTGGTTGATGCGCAAAAGGTCCTGTCATCGTTGCAGCAGGCGCGCGGCCATCACCACCATCATCACGGTAGTGGTGAAGTCTCCGGAGTGTCGAATTCGTCGAGTGCAGGCGGCGCGAACGCGATCGATCCGGACGGCGACGGAGATACAGACGGCGCGAACGGCATTGGCCAGATCGCCGCGTCGAATTCTGACAACAAGATCGACATCAAGGCCTGATGCACGATTAGAAATTCAGACTGTCATTGGCGGGCTTGACCCAGCACTCCATGACGCTTCAGAACGGAATTTCGTCGTCCATGTCATCGCGCTTGCCGCCCGCGCCCGCCATTGCCGGTTTACGCTCGCGCGAGGCGGTCGGGCCCGCAGAGCCGAAGTCGCCGTCATCGGCGGCTGCGC
>Ga0187765_10000316_pt1 | contig 17537 bp, 10 predicted proteins | sample 0216_QUI02_MP05__3_FD_133018 | JGI IMG/M metagenome (GOLD analysis project Ga0187765, IMG submission 133018) | Tropical peat soil microbial communities from peatlands in Department of Meta, Colombia - 0216_QUI02_MP05_10_MG | ecosystem: Environmental > Terrestrial > Soil > Wetlands > Peat ...
CCCGGCGGGTTGAGAACGCCCCCGAAGGCGTTCGTGCGAAGTGCCGTCGAGGCCTGGTTTTGCGGACTGTCCGCGCTTCGCGGTGTGAGGCTCCGTTTTTGGTGAATCGATCCTGCACTCTACCCGCGTATGCGGCGATGGCGATCAGATGGGGACCCTTGGGGGAGGTCCTTGCGACGGGTTGCTTGGATGCACGTCCCGCGTGAGTAGCAGCGAAGACCTTTCACTCTCCTTTCATAACCACCTCATCTCGCACGCTTTTTATTGACGCTCAGAGTTTCCAATGGCACCCTTTAAGGAATTTAAGCCCGGGAGGGAGCGGGCCGCATGACCAAGTCAGAGCTCATCCAGCGCCTCGCTGAGATCAATCCGCACCTCTACCAGCGCGATGTCGAGCGAATCGTTACCGCTATTTTCGATGAAATTGCCGCCGCGCTTTCGCGCGGGGATCGCGTGGAACTGCGTGGTTTCGGCGCCTTTTCGGTGAAACGGCGTGACGCGCGTGTCGGCCGCAATCCTCGTACCGGAGCAAGCGTGCAGGTCGCGGAAAAACACATTCCATTTTTCAAGACCGGCAAGCAGTTGCGCGAACGGCTTAACGCCGAGACCTGAGCGGCAGCGCCAAACGACAGCGATGCCTGGAAGATCGGCCGGGCACGACATCGTGCCGGATCAATGCATGAGTTTCGCGTCGAACTCGCGTCCATTTCACCAGAGAGTGCCTTAGGTTCGCCCCGTGCGGTTCGTCTATTGGCTCGTCACCGCGCTGCTGGCGCTGATCGTCGCGGACTTCGCGGTGTCGAACCGCGCTGTCGTGACGCTGTCCCTTTGGCCGATCTCCGACAGCGTGACCACGCAACTGTTTGCGCCGGTATTGGTGGCGCTGGTCTGCGGCTTCTTCTTCGGGATGCTGGTCGCGTGGGTCTGGAGCTGGCGGGTGCGCCGTCGGGCGCGCCAACACGCGCGTCGTGTCGCCGTGCTGGAGCGCGAGGCGATGCAGCGCGAGGAGCGCCAACCCGCCGCTTCCGGCGCGCTTCTGAAGGGTCCCTAATTCAATAGCGGCACGCGCTTAAACACCCTGTGGTTCGTCGGTGAGTCGCCCGTCGAGCAAGGCCGCATCGATCGCCATGAGGCGTGGCCCGTCGGTCCAGAGAATGGCCGCGCGTATCCTTCGGCCGCTATAAATCGCGCCCACGGCCCGGCGATAGGAAGCCAGCTGGTCGAGATAGAGGGCTGGAACCTCCTCGATGCTGTGGGGCGCCGGACGGAGAGATTTGTAATCGAGGATCAGCACTTCGTCCGGCCGCACGACCAACCGGTCGATCTGTCCGGCGAGCGCCTGTCCGCCGATCAGACCGACGACCGGGACTTCGGCGGCCGAGTCCGGTACGAAAAAGGGTGCGCAGTCCGGGTGCTCAAGCACCGCCATGGTCTCGTCCAGGATTGCGCCTTGGGTCTCGCGATCAAGCGCATGCATCGGCAGCGCCAGGAAGCGCATCGCCGCGCCGCGGCGGCGCTCGGGCGCGAGGTCGGGCAGATTTTGCAGCAGGCGATGAATCAGGAGTCCGCGCTCGAAGCGTCGCCCCAGATCCGGCCCAAGCGGGGAACGGAGTGCAGGCTCGATGCCAAGCGGACGCGAGGGCGCAAGCGGCTTCGGCGGCTTTGGTTCTGCAGGCGGCGGCCTTTGCGCCCACTCCGGCAGGGATCGCGACAACTCGGCTTCGCTCGGCGGCGCCTCGTCATCCCGCGGAAACACCCGCTGCGGCGTATCCAGCAGAAGTCCCGCTCCGGACCAGCCGATCGCCTCGCCGGCGACGGCGGCTAGATCGTAGGTCTGGGCGCGCACCCCTTCGACCGTTGCGAGGCCCTGCCGCACCAGCTCGTACCAGCACCCCGTCGATTGGTTGCGCCGCTGCTTCCAGCCGCAGACGATGAGACGATCCGCCGCGCGAGTCATCGCCACGTAGAGCAGCCGGCGATATTCGCGGTCGCGCCGCAGCTCGGCCTCGCCCCTGGCAGCGGTCGCCAACGGCACCATCCGCGCCCCCTTCGCAAGCCAGAGCGGCAAACCGCCCTTGATCCACTGCAGATCATCGATGCGATCCGGCATCGCGGTGGTGTCGGGGAGAAATACGATCGGCGCCTCGAGGCCCTTGGAGCCGTGCACCGTGAGCACGCGCACTTCATCGCGCACCCCTTGGTCGAGGTCGCGCTTCACCTCGGCGGCGCCCGCGGCGAGCCAATGCAGGAAACCCTGCAGCGAGGGCGGGTGATCGCGCTCATAGGCTAGCGCCGCCGCCAAAAACTCATCGAGCGGATCGGCGGCATCGGCGCCCAGCCGGGCGAGGATTCGGCGTCTTCCCCCGAGCGCGCCCAGCACCATTGAGAACAGCTCGTAAGGCGGTGCGAAATCTGCGCGGCGCATGAGGTCCTGCAACGTCTCGGCCGCCGCTCGGAGCATCGGGTCCTCTTCCCGACGCGCGAGCAAGGTCAGCCAGAGCGAGCGCTCCCGGCCATGCGCGAGCGCAAAAAGCCGATCCTCGTCGAAATTAAACAATGGTCCCTTGAGTACGGTCGCGAGCGTGAGGTCGTCCTCGGGCAGCAGCAGCAAGTGGCCGAGTGCCATCATATCTTCGACGGCAAGCTGCTCGGTCAGGCGCATGCGGTCGACGCCGGCGGCGGGCACGCCGCGCTCCTTCATCGCACGCACCAGGGCACCCACGAAGGAACCGCGCCGGCGCACCAGGACCATGATGTCCCGCGCTTGGATCAGTCGACCTCTGGCGGGCAAACGCTCGCCGCGCGCGAGCCAGCCCTTGATGGTGGCGGCGATCGCGATCGCGAGGCGCTGCGCGGGCTCGGCTTCCGTGCGTTGCTCCAGCGGCAGCAGCCACCCCTCCGCCGGCTCCTCGCGCGGCGGCTCGACCAGCGGCCAAAGCTCGACGCGTCCGGCGTGTTCCTGCCGATGGGCCCGGTGGCGGATCGTCTCGCCCGGTTCGATGACGCCGTCTCGCGCGTCCTCTGCCGCGAAGACGGCATCCACGGCGGCGAGTACCGCATCGGTCGAGCGGAACGAGGTTTCGAGCGCAAGGGCGCGCCATTCGCCCTTTGCCTGCGCTGTACGCTCGGCGAAATGCCGGCGCATGCGTAGGAAGGCTTCGGGATCGGCTCCTTGGAAGCTGAAGATCGACTGCTTGGCATCGCCCACGGCAAAGACGGTGCGAATCCGCTCCCGCGCCCCGGCGCCGACATAAAACTCTTCGGTTAGCCTCTCCACCACGGACCACTGCTCGGGGCTGGTGTCCTGCGCCTCGTCCACCAGCAGATGGTCGAGGCCGCCATCGAGTTTGAAGAGCACCCAGGGTGCTACCCCCGGCCGCTGCAACAGCGCGAGGCTGTGTTGAATAAGGTCTTCATAGTCGAGCAGCGCGCGGTGGCGCTTTTGCGCCTCGTAGGCGCGGAGCATCTCGAGCGCCAATTCGGTGGTGGCCGCCGTCGCGCGAAGCTGCGCCGCCGCCGCGAGTTGTCCACGTACCCGATCGAGGCGCTGGCATTCCGCGCGCAGCGCCGCCTCGAGCATCGGCTGCTTGCGCGCAAGCCCACGGGTCATAATGGTGGCTCGCGCGTCTCCATCCTGCGTAAAGAACACCCGCAGGTACCGACTGAAGTTCCGCGCGCGATTCGCGGGACCGGCGAGCCAATCCGCCAAATCCATGCCGGCCTTCTGATCCCCCTTGGCCTTGCTGACCGTCATTGCTTCGGCGGCCGCGCGGAGTGCTGCGCCGTCGAAGGTGGTCTCTTGGCAGGCAGCCTCGACGATTGACGCTTCGCTCGCAGTGGCTTCGATGCCAAGGCGCCCCGCGAGGTCCGCAAGTCCGCGCGCGATGCCGCCTGGCCGCTCCGCCAAGGCGCGAAAGCGCCGCCGCGCTTCGGCAATCTTGTCCAGCATGAGCTGAAACCGCGATTCGCCGACGCGCCGCTCCAGCTCCGCAACGGCGTGCGCGAGCGGGGAGTGCGGCTCCGATCGGGCGCGCGCCAGCACCTCTTCGCGCACGGAGACCAGCAATTCCCGCATGGCGCGCTCATCCATCAGCTCAAAGTGCGGAACGACACCGGCCTCGAGCGGAAAGCGCCGCAGCAGCGATTGGCAGAAAGCGTGAATAGTCTCGATCGCGAGGCCGCCTGGCGCATCCAGCACCTCCGCGAAGAGTCGCCGCGCCTTGGCGCGTTGCGGCGCGTCGGGCGCGCCGCCAAGGAGCGCCGAGAGCGAGCGCACCAGAGCGGCGTCGTCCTGGGTCGCCCAGCGGCCCAGTTCTCGATGCAGCCGGTTCGCCATCTCCGCCGCGGCGGCCCGCGTGAAGGTGAGGCAAAGGATGCGCGAGGGCGGATTGCCGCTCAACAGCAAGGTCAGCACGCGGTCGGTCAATACCTTGGTCTTGCCGGTACCGGCGGAGGCCGCGACCCAGACCGAGGCGCTGGGATCGGCTGCCCTGCGCTGCAAGAGATCGGCGGCGTCGGAAGTTTGTCTCATTCCTCTTCGGGCTCCGCGCGCCATTCCTTGACACGTTCAAGATGGACATAGTCCGAATAGCGCGGCGCTCTTTCCGGCACGGGCCGAGCCCGGTACGGCGTCGTTGGATCATCGAACCTCTCGACCAGAGCCAAGAGCCCAGCCCGGGCATCCTCGATCAGCAAGGCCGCCGCGCTTCCATCGGCGATGATCTTGCGTTCGCCGGCCGGGTCGAGTCCGCCGAGGCGCCAATATTCGAGCGCGGCAATCCCCTCGACTGGCACCGCGGCAAACCCCCCCGCGGCGGCGATCGCCGCCTCCAGCGGCAGTTGCGGCGCGAGGCCGCGCCCGACCTCGGGCTTGGTCGGCGGCACGCCGGTCTTGTAGTCGACGATCGTGAGCCCGCCCCCGCGCACGGCCTCGATTCGATCGGCTTTGCCGACGAGCGTGAAGGGTCCCCGCGGCATCGAAAGCTCGAGCGTACCGCGCGTTTCGCTCACGAGCAGTGCCAGCCCCGGCCGGCGTGCGCGTTCCTGCTCCAGGAACCACTCCATGATGCGCTCGAAGCGCGGCCACCAGAAAGCCCAGATACCCGGGCGCGTCAGCAGCGCACCAAAGGCTTTGCGGCCGAATTCCAACAACCGCATCTCCGCGTCGGCGGGAAGCGCCGCGGGATAGGTTGCGACGAATTCGCCGAGTGCCGTGTGGATGGCGATGCCGCGCTCGCGCGCGTCGGGTTCGGCGTCGAGCGGTTCCAACGCCTGGAGCTTCAAGACATGCTTCGCATAGATCGCATAGGGATCGCGCATCCAGGTCTCGATTTCCGTGACCGAAAGCCTGCGGGGGCGCGCGGCCAACGGCGGACAGGGGACGGGCGGCGGCGCCGGCGCCGCCTCCGCTGCCGGCGCATCCAGCAGCCGCTGCCAAGCGAGTACCGTTCCGTCCTTGCTGATCGCCCTTTCGCGGCCCGCGATGTGCAATATCGCATCGAGACGCAAGAGCCAGCGCGAGGGCAAGGTCGGCGTGCCCTCGACCCGGACCGCGCGCGTAAGTACCGTTTCGGGGGCGCCCAGCGCCTGCACCAGGTCATGGGCGGCAAGGCCGATGCGCTGCTCGGGCGCAGTCACTCCGAAGCGCCGCCGCATCGGCCGCGACATCCAGGGATCGTCCGCGGGGTCGGCCGGCCACGTGCCTTCATTGAGCCCGCCCAAAATCATCAGGTCGGCGCGTTGCAGACGCGCCTCCAGCAGACCCCAGATCGCGAGCCTCGGATGGCCGCCATAGCGTGGCCGCACCACGCGTCCCGCCATCAGGCTTTCGAACAGCGCCGGATAGTCGGCGCCGGCGAGCTGTGGAAACTTCTCCGCCGCGGCCAGCAGCTCGGCCAGGAATTCGGCGGCGGCCTCCCCGGCCTCCCCGCGCCAGAGCTGATCGGCGCCCCGCATCTCGGACGTCGCCGCGAGCGCCTCCGCGGCCGTGACGTGTGCCGCCGCCAATTCGCGCAGCGCCGCTCGTGGCGCCGCAATTGCCGCGAACAGCGGCGCCAGACAACGCCGCAGCCGGCGCACCAAGTCCTGGTGCGCCACGGTCTCATTGAATTTGAACGCGGTTGGATCTAGCGCGTCCAGGATGCCATCGAGACCGGGCGATGGCCGAACACCCCGTAGCACCGCGCGTTCCAAAGCGCGCACCTGATGGCGAAACTCCGCGGGGTCCATGCCGCAGGCCGCGAGGGGATGCTTGAGCGCCGCGAGGAGTGCAACCGGTGCTGCCTGCTCCGCAACCAATTCCAGTACCAGCCGCAGCAGCACACCGGGTGGCGTCTTGTTGAGCGGTACGCCTGCGGAGTCGTCGATCTCGATGCCCCAGCGACGCAGCTCAGCCGCCACTCGCCGCGCGAGGCCTCGATCGGGCGTCACCAGAGCGGCGGTAGCCTCGGGCCGCTCCAGCGCTTCGCGCATGAGCAGCGCGATCGCCTGCGCCTCCTCTTGCGGCCCCGCGCAATCGAGTCGGCGAAAGCCCCGAAGCGCGTCATCTCCCAGGGACGGCATCGCGCGCCATTCGGCGGTACAGCTTGCGGGCAGCAGCGCCGCTCTCAGTAGCGACTGGCGCTCGGTCGGTCCGGCGGCAACCTGCGGCCCCTCCCACGTTCCGACCTCCGCGGGACTGAGCTCGATCCGCTCGAGAAGGCGGGCGAGGAGGTGCTGGGGGTGGCTCGGATCGGAGCGGACGGCGGTCCAAACCTCCTCAGGAAGACCGCGATCGAGGCCCGGAAGCACCACGGTGCCGCGCGGCAACCCTGCGACTACTTCCATCAGCGCCGCAACCGCCGGCACGCCGCCGGTCATCCCGGCGGCGATGACGGGGTACGGTGGTGGTTTAGCCCGCCAAAGTTCGGCCTGAGCCGCCAGGACGCGGTTGCGCCGATCCGCGGGATCGAGTGCGCCTTCCTCGCTCAGCATCTCGGGCCAGGCGGCCGTGACAATTCCAAGAAAGCGCAGTACCTCCTGCCAATGTTCCGCGAGTTCCTCCGGTACCAATGAGGCGAGCCCGGCGAAGTCGGCGCCCTCGGTTTGCACTTCGTCGAGGAACCGCGCGAGCGCGGCTCCGAGCATCGCTGCCTGGCCCGGTAGCATCGCCTCGTCCCGCGCCTGCGCCCAGCGAAGCACCAATTTTGCAAGCAGCAGCCGGCGCTGCAGTTCCGGCAGCGCCGGGGGCAAGTCCAGCCCTTGCGGCGTGCTCTCGTCGACATGCAAGGCGAGTTCCTCGGCGTCGAGATCGCCGACCGGCAGCAGTCGCGGCAGCAGCATCGGCCGTCCCGCGCTCCAGCGCAGAAAGGCCTCGCCGAGCGCCCGGCAGGCGCGCCTTGTCGGCAGCAGCACGGTGATGCGCGAGAGCGCCAGCGGATCGCCCCTCGTCTCGCTGCCCAGTCGAGCCGCGAGCGTGTCCAGAAACGGCCGATGCGCCTCGATGGTAACAACGGTGCGGCGCAATCGCCGGGTCGCCTCCGCGCTCACGTTGGAGAGCGACGCTCGACGAGCCGCGCCTCGGCAAGCGCTAGTCCCGAGGCCGTGCCGGGATCGAACCAGGCGCCCTCATGCACCACCGCGACGATGCGGCCCTGCTCGATCGCCCGGCCCCAAAGCCGCTTGATCGAGAAGCGCGCCACTGCTTCACCCGCGAACAGCCGATGGCTCAGCAGTTGCACTCCCGCATAAAGGAACGGCGCGACGCCCCGCTCCGTCCGCCACTGCGGCCGCCCCAGCGGATCGAGCAGGAAATCGCCAGGACCTTCATAGCCGATTGCGGTTGCGGTTTTGGTGAGCAACAAAACGGCATCATGCCGCTCGGGATCGAAGACTCGCGCCAGGCGCAGCAATGCGGGGCTCCGTCCCTCGTCGGTCCAGACCGCATCGCAATTGACGACGAAGAACGGCTCGCCCAGTTGCGGCAGCGCTTTTGCGATACCGCCGCCCGTATCGAGCAGCTCGGGTTCCGGCGAGAATGAGATGCGCGGCCATTCGCGCGTGTGCAAATGCTGCCGGACCAGCTCGGACATGGTGTGCAGGTTCACCACCACGCGCGCGACGCCGACGGCCTCGAGCTGGTCGAGCGCCCGGTCGATGAGGGTGCGGTTCTTAAGGCTGACCAGCGCCTTGGGCTTTGCCTCGGTGATCGGACGCAGGCGCGTGCCCAGTCCCGCCGCCAGCACCATGGCGCTCTCGACCTTCATCGCGGGACCTCGCATTGCGGGGTGCGGCGGAGATCGAGGGGGATGTGCCGATCGAGCCAGCGCGCCAGCGGCGCCAAGGCCGGGTGCGCGAGGTCGCGATCGACGAGGCGCCAAAGCCGCGGAATATGCGCGAGGTACTGCGGCTTGCCGTCGCGCACGCAGAGGCGGACGAAGATCCCGAGGATTTTGCAATTGCGCTGCGCCGCCAATAGCGCCGCCGCGGTCGCGAAGGCATCCCGGTCGAGCGCGGGAAATGCCGCGCAATAGCGTTCAAGCATCGTGGCCGCGATATCCTCAGGCACGTCGCGTCGCGCATCCTCCAGCAGCGAGACGAGATCATAGGCGGGCGATCCGAGAACCGCGTCCTGGAAGTCGAGCAAGCCGCAAGAGGTGACACCGGTGCGGCCCTGCAGCAGCATCAGATTGTCCACGTGGTAGTCGCGCAGCACCAAGGTCGTCGGTTGCGCTGTGATCGGCGCCAACAGCTCGGTCCAAAGCGTCAGGTATCCCTCTCGCACGGGTTCCGGCGTCGGTGCCCCGCTGACCGCCGGCAGGTACCAGTCCACCAACAGCGCGGCCTCGCCGAGGAGGCGTTCTCGATCGTAGCGTGGGAGGTCGGCGGCCATGGTTGGTGTGAACCGACGCTGCAGGGCGATCAGGGTGTCGATCGCCAGCGCGTAAAGCCGCGCTTCGTCATGTCCCTCCGCCAGCAGCCGCGTGTAGGTGAGATCGCCGAAATCCTCAAGCAACAGCAGCCCCGCTTCCACATCCACGGCATCGATGCGCGGCGCGCTGAGCTGGATCTGGTGCAGAAGACCAGCGACTTTAATGTAGGGCCGCACGTCTTCGCGCGGGGGCGGCGCATCCATCAGCACGGCACGGCGATCGCCGTTTTCGAGGCGATGATAGCGGCGGAACGACGCATCGGCCGCGAGCAGACGGTATGGCACGCCGCCCCACCCGGCTTGCGTCAGGAATCGCTCGATGCGGATCGCTCGGTCGCTCACGGCGCGAGGTCCGCGATGCGATCACGCCAGGCCGGCGATGGACAGAGCTCTATCCGCCGCGCTCGCGACGTGAGGCCGGGCGCGAGGCGAACTTCGAGCCGTTCGCGCGGCAACATGAGGCCCAACCGTTCCGGCCATTCGATCAGCACGATTGCCTGGGCAAGTGCTTCCTCAAATCCCAGCTCGAAGACTTCCTCGGGCCGGGTGAGCCGGTAAAAGTCGAAATGCCAGATCGCGGGAGCACCGGCCTCGCCTTCATAAATCTGCACGAGGGTGAAGGTCGGGCTCGGAACCTCCTCCGCGAGGCCCCGCAAGGCGCGAATGAAGGCGCGCGCGAAAACGGTCTTTCCGGTGCCCAGATCGCCCCTGAGCGCGATTACGTCGCCGGCACGGGAGCGTCGCGCAAGCCGCGCCGCAAGCGCGGCCGTCATCGCTTCGGAGGGTAGATCAAAGGAAAGTGCCGCGTCGACAACGGAGGGGTTCACAACCCGTCTTTTAATCCGAGGGAAGCGTGGCAAGCAACAGGTGGCGACTGACTGTGCGAGCGGGGCCGGGTGATCGCTCGACCTGCCTTGCCACGTGGCCGCCGCGCCGCCATCCTGCGCGCCATGATTGAACCCGTACGAACTGACGTCGCTATCATCGGAGCCGGCCCCGTGGGCCTGTTCGGGGTTTTCGAGTGCGGCATGCTGAAGATGCGCGCGCACGTGTTCGACGCGCTCGACCTGCCGGGCGGGCAGTGCGTGGCGCTCTATCCAGAGAAGCCGATCTACGACATCCCCGGCTATCCCGAGATCGAGGCGGCACAACTGGTGGAGCGCCTTGTAGAGCAAGCAAAGCCTTTCGCTCCGGTCCACCACCTGGGCCATCCCGTCGGAAGGCTCTCGCCGGAGCCCGGCGGCGGCTTCCGGCTTGCGACCGCAGGCGGTGCCGAGGTGATTGCGACCGCGGTCATCGTCGCGGCGGGGGTGGGCGCATTCGGCCCGAACCGACCGCCGCTCACGGGCATCGAGACCTTTGAGGGCAAGAGCATCTTCTATCTGGTGCAGCAGCGAGAAGCGCTCCGCGGCAAGCGGGTGGTGATCGCCGGCGGCGGCGATTCCGCGGTTGATTGGGCGCTGGCACTCACGGGCATCGCCGATTCGGTGCAGGTGGTGCATCGGCGCGCCAAGTTCCGCGCGGCGCCCGAATCGGCTGCGCGCCTCGAACGACTCGCACGGGAGGGGCGCATCGAATTGGTCGTGCCCTATCAGCTCCACGCGCTTGAAGGCAAGGGCGGCCAGCTCGAACGCGTCATTGTCGCCGATCTCGACGGCCGCACCCGCGCGCTCGAAGCGGATATTCTGTTGCCGTTCTTCGGGCTCTCGATGAATTTGGGGCCGATCGCCGAGTGGGGTCTCAACCTCGAACGCAACCATATCGCGGTCGACCCCGCGACCTGCGGCACTTCGGTCCCCGGTATCTTCGCGATCGGTGATATCGCCACATATCCGGGGAAGCTCAAGCTCATCCTGACGGGGTTCTCCGAAGCGGCGATGGCGGCGCACGCGATTTACCCGCTGGTCCATCCCGGCGAAGCCCTGCACTTCGAATACTCGACCACCAAGGGCGTGCCCGGGCGGCACGGCGGATAGCCCTGCTCCGGTGGAACCCGCAGTGATCTTGCGCTACCTCGGCGCTCCGGGATCAGGCGTGAGAGCGCTGTCGAGATCGACCACCGGCGATGACAGGGGCGCCGCCATCAGACTGAGCACGCAATTTTGAGCGAGCTGCCAGACGAATGCTCCTGCGAAACCACAGCCGGCCGGGTGAAGATCGGGAAAATTTGTGCCTGGGAAGAGATGCCTTCCCGTCGTCCCGACCTTGAATGCCCAGATCCGAGCGCTCGGTTGCTGCGATTGGACGGCGACAGCCAAAGCGTGCGAGCAGTAAATGCCCGGCAAAAAGCCGCCGTGTCGCACGGCATCGGCCCAAGCCGCCACATAGTCAGTCCGTGGTGCCGAGAAGGGGGGACCGTCTTCAAGGTCGAGGTAGACGCAGCCACCGTTCGAGAACCCCTCTTGTGTCATCATCGCGACAGCATCCGAGCCGTCGATCGTGCCTTGCGTGCCGGAGACGACATGGCGACCGGGTCCGCCGATTTGCTGGCCCACATAGACGGGGGCGAGACCCCAACCCGCCGCTTGGAGTGCCGCGCGCTGACCCATCCAACTCGTGCTGACGTGGCTGGGCGCCGGTCCCAGGTAGTATCCGCACCAAACGAGATTGGTGTTCGCCTTGAGCCACGCCATTTCGGGCGCGCCGGGGAATTCCGAAGTATCGAATCCAGGAAAGCCAGCCATAATCGTCTCCAGAGTAATGTGTTTAATATTCTTTAGGTAAGATAGATCGATTAATATAGTAGGTTGTTATATGTCGAACAAGTATCTATCGATCGTAAGCGGCGGGCGGTGTCCGAGACCCCGAGCACCGAGGCCGGCTTCGAATTCCGTGCCAAGCATTCCGAATGCTTGGACAGGCGCGCGATGAATGAGCGTCGTCTCAATCCCCGAGTGAGGACCGACGTTCTGGCAAGAAGGTTGTCCGCACCGATTTGGCGGGCGCCGCCAAGTAGCAGGTGATCGTGGTGCCGCTGCCGGGGCTCGAGGCGAGCTCGATCCGTCCGCCGTGCAGCTCGATGAAGCTCTTGACCAGCGAGAGCCCGAGGCCCGGCCCCGACTGGCGCGCCTGCGGGTTGCCGCGCTCGAACTTCTCGAAGATGCGCGCCTGATCCTCCTGTGGCACGCCCACGCCGGTGTCGGCGACGGTGAGCGCAACCTCGTCGTTCTCGCGGCGCGCGCTCAACGAAATTGTGCCGCCCGCCGGAGTGAATTTGAGCGCGTTCGAGATCAGATTGAACAACGCCTGCTTAAGCCGGCGCTCGTCGCCCATCAGCATGCCGATGTCGGGCGGACAGTCGAAACTCAAGATCAGGTTCTGATTCCGCGCGCGTTCGCGCGCCAAGGTTACAACGCTTGACATCATCGCGAGGATGTCGACGGGCTGGCGTTCCAACGTCATGTATCCCGCCTCGATGGTGGCGAGGTCGAGGATGTCGTTGATGAGCGACATCAGGCGGTGCGAACTGTCGAGGATGCCGCGACTGTATTCGAGCTGACGTGGGGTGAGCGCGCCGAAGTACTGGTTCGCCAGAATCTCGGCAAAGCCGATGATCGCATTCAGGGGCGTGCGCAACTCATAGGAAACGTTGGCGATGAACTCGCTCTTGAGCCGGCCGGCGGTCTCGAGCGCCTCGTTGCGTTCGCGCAACGCGCGCTCGACTCGGGTCGAGTCGGTGACATCGAGATAGCTCAGCAGCACGTTGCCGTCGGGCAGCGGCACGATGGTTGCCTGCAGCACGGAGCCATCGCTGCGCTGCAGCCGTTCGCTCTCGCCGACCCGACTGGTGAGGCGATCAATCACGCGCTGCTTGAGCTGCGGCCAGCTCTCGGCCGAACCCGGCACCTCGAAGAACGACCGTGTCGCCTCGACCATGTCGCTCACATGCGGCTCGCCCGTGAGCTGCTCCGGCGTGAGCTTCCAGATCTGCGCGTAGGCCGGGTTCCAGAGCTTGAGCCGGCCGTCGGTGCCGAGAACCGCGACCGCCTCATAGAGATTGTCGAGCGTTTCGCGCTGCACTTCGATCAGCGTGTTGTAGGAGCGCTCCATGGCGAGCTTGTCGGTCACGTCCTCGTAGACGAACGTAAGGCCGCCGAAGGGATGCGGCGACACGACCACACGGAGGGTCCGGTCGTCGGGGAGGTGCAGCAGCTCCTCTTGAGGGCCGAGCAGCGATGTGAACATGGCAAGCTGTTGGCGCTTGAACTCGCGGAAATCCGCGTATTCCGGCAATCGCCGGCGCTCGCGCAGGCGTTCCAGCAGCTCGCCCAGGCCGGGCTCGGAGGCGAGCCATTCTTCCTCGAGGCGCCAGAGCTGCGCGAAGGCCGAATTGAAAAACACGAGGCGTTGGTCCGGGCTGAAAATCGCGACCGCGACGGTCACGTTTTCCAGCACCTCGCCATGGGCGGCGATGTGGCGCGACAGCTCAGACTGCATGCTTTCGAGGTCGGTGAAGTCGCGCGCGAAGCCCACGATCTCGCCGCCATCCAGCGGGTGTTCGGTGAACTCCATCAGCCGGCGCTGACCATTCACGACGACGTGGTGGCTTTCGGATTGGGCGACTTGCGTACGGCTTGCGCGGTCGGCAAGCTCGCGGCCTTGATCACCCAAGACGCGCGCGCCCAGCTCGCGGCCCTCGGCGATCGCCTGGGCCGGACTCGGTGCTTCCACCGCCTGGGCATAGGCCCGGTTGGCGTCGATCAGGCTCAGCGTGTCGGCACGCCGGCGCCACACCGGGGTCGGCAGCGCGTCGATCGTCCGGCGGAGGCGGTCCCGCTCGGCGCGCGCCGAGTCGCGTTCGGCGATGACCTGCGCGCGCCCGCCTGCTTCGATGAACCAGACGAGGTCGGCGCTCTCGGCTGTGCTTTCAATGCGTTTGCCCACGACCTCGAACAGCGTATCGGTCTCTCGCGCGCGCGCCTCCAGACGGAATGGCACCCCTTCGGCGGCGAGACGCTCCTTGGCGTCCGCAATCGCGGCCGCATCGGCGTGGTCGAAGCAGCGGAGGAAATCGGCGAAGGCCGAGACGTTGGCGAGGCCGAGGCCGGTCGAGGCGCCGGGAACGAAGCTCTCGCCGCCGCTGCGCCGGTCACGGCGGTAGACCGCCGCCGGCTGCTGCCCCAAAAGCGCGCGCGAGGAAGCCAAGGCTGCAAGCACGCGCTGCCGCTCGTCAGCTTCGCGGCGCAATCGCCAAAGCGCCCAGCCTGCCGCCAGCGCACTGACCGCGGCAACCACAACCAGCGATAGGGTAAGCGGGATCACGGGCACCGCTCCCGCAAAAACCGGTTCCGGCCTTTAGCCCTACTCGACATGGCATGTCGCCCCCAAGCCCCAAGGGCGATTATGGCTCAGCCGGCGTTGTTTCCTAAGGAAAAAGCGCCGGACCCGCGCAATGGCCCGGTGGTGGTCAATACCGGTACTGGTCGGGCTTGAATGGGCCTTGCGGTTTGATGCCGAGGTAATCCGCCTGCTTTTCGGAAAGCTTGGTCAGATGCACGCCGAGCTTTTCCAAGTGCAGCGCCGCCACCTTCTCATCGAGCGTCTTTGGGAGGGTATAGACCTGCTTTTGGTACTTGCCGGGATTGGCGTAAAGCTCGATCTGCGCCAGCACCTGGTTGGTGAAAGAAGCGCTCATGACGAAGCTCGGATGGCCGGTGCCGCAGCCGAGGTTAACGAGCCGGCCCTTGGCCAGCACAATCAGCCGCTTGCCGTCGGGCATGATCACCTCGTCCACCTGCGGCTTCACCTCCTCCCAGCGACAATTGCGCAGCGCGCCGATCTGAATCTCGCTGTCGAAATGGCCGATATTGCAGACGATGGCGCGGTTCTTCATGCGCCGCATGTGGTCGATGCTGATCACATCGACGTTGCCGGTCGCGGTGACGAAGATGTCGCCGATCGGCGCCGCCTCGTCCATGGTCACGACCTGATAACCCTCCATCGCCGCCTGCAAGGCGCAGATCGGATCGATCTCTGTCACCATTACGCGCGCCCCGGCATTGCGCAGCGAGGCGGCCGAGCCCTTGCCCACATCGCCGAAGCCCGCGACTACCGCGACCTTGCCCGCCATCATCACGTCGGTGGCGCGGCGGATGCCGTCGACCAGGCTTTCCCGGCAGCCGTAGAGATTGTCGAATTTCGACTTGGTGACGCTGTCGTTCACGTTGATTGCCGGGAACAGCAGCCGCCCGTCCTTCGCCATCTGGTAGAGCCGATGGACGCCGGTGGTGGTCTCCTCGGTGACGCCGCGGATGCTCTTGCCAAGCGTCGCGTACCATCCGGGTTTCGCCGCGAGGCGCTGCTTGATGGCCGCGAACAGTACTTCTTCCTCCTCGCTGTCGGGATTGGCGAGGACCTTCGGGTCCTGCTCGGCGCGCATCCCCAAATGCACCAGCAGAGTGGCATCGCCGCCGTCGTCGAGGATCATGTTCGGCGTGCCGCCGTCGCTCCACTCGAAGATTCGGTGCGTGAACTGCCAATATTCCTCAAGCGACTCGCCCTTGTACGCGAAAACCGGCGTGCGACCGGCGGCAATCGCCGCGGCGGCATGGTCTTGGGTCGAAAAGATATTGCAGGAAGCCCAGCGCACATCCGCGCCGAGCTGCTTCAGGGTCTCGATCAGCACCGCGGTCTGGATCGTCATATGCAGCGAGCCTGCGATCCGCGCCCCCTTTAGCGGTTGCTTCGGACCGTACTCCGCGCGCACCGCCATCAGCCCGGGCATCTCGCTCTCCGCCAAAGATATCTCGCGCCGTCCGAAATCCGCGAGCGAGAGATCGGCAACCCGGTAGTCGGCTTGTGCCATGGAAAACACTCCTCAGTTGGGGCTGAAAGCCAGCCTTCGGCGGATAATACTCAGGCGGCTTGCGGCATATACCAGCGGCACGAGACCCGGGCAAGGTTAACGGGGCGCGGCCGGTGTCATCGGCAAGAAACGCATCCGACCGAACGGAGGAACTTCAAATTGGGCGCGCGGGCGACGTATAGTGGATCACTCGTCGGGCCGAGCGCGAGGCGCGGGCGGATTGGGGGTAGAGGAGGGCAGCGGGTCTATGTCGGCCAGCATCTTCATCAGCTATGCCTCGAAGGACCGAAAGGTCGCGGAAAGCATCTGCAACGCCCTCGAACACCGCGGCCTGAAGTGCTGGATTTCCTGCCGCGATGTGGGCCCGGGCGAGAATTTCCAGGAATCGATCGTGCGCGCGATTCGGAACGCCAGGCTGATGGTGCTGGTCTTTTCGGCCAATGCCAATAATTCCGACGAGATCAAGAAAGAGCTGGTGCTGGCCGGACGCAGCAAGCTGATCGTGGTGCCCCTCCGGGTCGAGGACGTGGCGCCGAGCGACGCCTTCGCCTATGAATTCGCGACCCGGCAATGGATCGACCTATTCGACGACTGGGAGCGCGCGCTGGAGCAGCTCGCAACCCAAGTCGCGGCCTCACTCGCGGGCCACGACCCGCCGTTCCCGTCCGCGATGGATGCTCCCGCGGCCGCGAAATCCGACGAACCCAGTACCGTCTCCGTCCCCCCTGTGCCCAGCGGGGAAAAAACGACGCCTCCGGCTCCCGGTACGGAGACGGTTGCGCCCCTCGCGGCGTCGAGTTTGCCGCGTGCGCCGGTCTTGACGGCGGAAGCGACTGTTGCGGCGGTGACCGCGCTGGCGGAAGCGCCTCGGACCGAGGTGAAATCTTCGGCCTCGGCCGCGAAGCCCATTCCGGCCCAGCCAGTCACACCCTCGAGCCCGGCGCGGAGCGAGACCGCACAGCCCCCGTCTCCCCCGCTGCCCAAACCACAGCGGCTTGGCCTCTGGATCGGGCTCGGCGCCGGCGGCGTCGCGGTGCTCGTGGCCCTGGTGGTGCTGAGCCTGATGCCGCCGGTGAAGCTGGGCCCTTCTCCAGCGCCCCCATCGCCGGCACCGGTCTCGCCCGCTCCAGTGACCCCAGCTCCCGCACCTGCGCCCGCTGCGCCCGCCCCGCAATCGTCCGCGGCGGCCGACGCCAACAACAAGGGCGATCAAGCCTATGACCGGCGCGACTACGCCGAGGCGCTGCGCTGGTATCAAATCAGCGCCGATCAGGGCTTTGCCGAAGCCGAGAACAATCTCGGCTGGATGTATCAAAACGGCTATGGCGTGACGCGAGACTACTCGGAGGCGCTGCGCTGGTACCGCAAGGCCGCCGACCAGGGCTTTGCCTCGGCTCAGAACAATGTCGGATGGTTCTATCAGAACGGCTTTGGCGTGGGGCAGGACTACGGCGAAGCGATGCGCTGGTATCGCAAGGCCGCGGATCAAGGCAACAACGCCGCCACCAACAACATCGCTTGGCTCTACCAGAACGCGCTCGGCGTCAAGCAAGACTACGCCGAGGCTCTACGCTGGTACCGCAAAGCCGCTGACGCGGGTTACGCCGCCGCGCAGAACAATGTCGGCTGGATGTACCAGCACGGCTGGGGCGTGCAGCAGGACTATGCACAGGCCATGCAGTGGTACCGCAAGGCCGCGGACCAGGGCTATGCCGATGCACAGAACAACGTCGGGTTTCTCTTCGGCAACGGTTATGGCGTTACTCAGGACTACAGCGAGGCGATGCGTTGGTATCGCAAGGCCGCGGACCAAGGCTATGCGAC
>Ga0187765_10000318_pt1 | contig 17468 bp, 16 predicted proteins | sample 0216_QUI02_MP05__3_FD_133018 | JGI IMG/M metagenome (GOLD analysis project Ga0187765, IMG submission 133018) | Tropical peat soil microbial communities from peatlands in Department of Meta, Colombia - 0216_QUI02_MP05_10_MG | ecosystem: Environmental > Terrestrial > Soil > Wetlands > Peat ...
AAGGAGAAGGGCGTGGCGGTGAAGGAAACCGCTTAACGGCCCCTTCGGGCGCGAAGCGGACACGATCACCAGGCTGCAAACAATCGTTCGTCAGCGGGCGGCGTCCGGCCGGCCGCTTCGATCATTTCCGACGGAACCGAATCAGACCGATTTCAGGCGGTTCGAGACCAGGTAGATAATTGCCACCAGCACCGCGAGGCCGATAAGGCTCGGCGTCGGCATGCCGGCGGCGAATTTCATCACGTTGTCGGTGACCGATTTGACGAAGACGCCGGAGCTGTCGCCCAGGATCAGGGAGACCAGAATAACCGACAGGATGATGAGGAAGCTCAGCTCGACAAAGAGCCAGAGAAATCGTCTGAGATTTTCAAGGACGCCCATTTGATCGACCCCCACGTTCTTTGGTGGAGCTAGTTAGATGATTGGGTGGGGAGCCGAAGTTCCCCACCCGAAACTCGTGTCGCCCAATGCCGTTGCGCGTTCAGCCAAGGCAGTCGGCGCGGTCGAAACCTCAACCGATGTCGCGCTTTGAGAACAGCCAGACAATGACGCCAAGGGCAATCAAGCCGACGATGCCGTTGGAGCCGAGTTGCTGCACCAATTTGACGATGTTGCCGGTCACGTCGCCGAGGAACGGCACTGACGGACCAGCCAGCAGAGCTAAAGTAATACCAAGAGCGAGCAGCATCAGCGCGACTTCCGTCAACGCGCCGATCCAGGATTTAAGCGCAGTCAAGCCTTGCATGGAGAATCTCCCCTTTTCGCGATACGCGATACGAGGCGGCTAAAGTCACTCACAATGGTTAAAAAATACTAAATATTGTACTTTAGATCAATAACTTACGCTAGATCAGGCGCTTTTTCTGGGCTTGCGAGAAGGACGTGGTTACCGCGGTGGCGCGTTTTTGAGCAATTGAATCTCGGAAACATGAGGGCTGCCCCTGCCGGGGCAGCCCATGTCCGTTCACGCGTTTTGCGGTCAGCGCGAATAATATTCCACCACGAGGTGCGGCTCCATCATGACCGGGTAGGGCACTTCGCCGAGCGTCGGAATGCGAGTGAGTTTGGCGGTCATCTTGGAGTGATCGGCCTCCACATATTCGGGCACGTCGCGCTCAGCGAGTTGGGTGGCCTCGAGCACGAGCGGAAGCTGGCGGGATTTTTCCTTCACCTCGACCACGTCGCCGACCTTGATGCGCATGCTGCCGATGTTGGCGCGTTTGCCGTTCACCTTGATGTGGCCGTGGTTGATGAACTGCCGCGCGGCGAAAATCGTCGGCACGAATTTCGCGCGGTAGACCACCGCGTCGAGCCGGCGCTCCAGCAGGCCGACCATGTGGGCGCCGGTGTCGCCTTTGATCCGCCGCGCCTCCTGATAGATGCCGCGGAACTGCCGCTCCGGAATGAATCCGTAATAGCCGCGCAGCTTCTGCTTGGCGCGCAGCTGCACGCCGTAGTCGGAGAGTTTTCCCTTGCGGCGCTGGCCGTGCTGGCCGGGGCCGTATTCGCGCTTGTTGACGGGGCTCTTAGGGCGGCCCCAGACATTCTGGCCCATGCGGCGGTCGATCTTGTATTTCGCCTCGTGGCGCTTGGTCATCGCGTCCTCGTGTTGCGTTAGGTTTGAGGATCGCGCCCTCCTCTGTCCCGGATTTCCCGGAACCGACAGGTTTTGAATCCAAAGCGTGTGGTCAAAACCGCGGGTCGCGAAACGTCACGCGGGCCGGCCTTTTTAGGGGCTTACGGCCCGCGCGATGGGCGGTATTTAGGAGGTCCGGGGGAGGGTGTCAAACTCGTGGCGTTGTCAGAGATGCCGAAGCGGGCGAGCACGGCTTTCAGGGCAGGCGAGGACGTACGGCCTGAGGTCAGGATCAACCGTGCGGGCGGGGCGGGATCGGTGGACGCCGGCGGGCCGAGCAGTTCGATCACGCGGCGGGCGATGGCCGGCGCGGGGTCGATCCATTCCACTGGCCAGGGCGCGAGTTTTTTCAGGCGGTCGAGCAGCAGCGGATAGTGCGTGCAGGCCAGTACGATCGTGTCGGTGCGCGCGCCACTTGCCGTGACGAAGCACGGGCGGATTTCGGCCAGGATATCGGCGTCGGCAACCGTGTGGCCGTTGAGATCGTCCTCGGCCATTTTTGCGAGCCGGCGGGAGCCCACCAGCGTCACCGCGCAGCCTTGCGAAAAATCGCGGATCAGGGCGTGGGTATATTCGCGCGCGACGGTTGCCTCGGTGCCGAGCACGGAAACGAGCCTGCTCTTCGACGATGCACAGGCGGGCTTGATCGCTGGCACGGTGCCGACGAAAGGAAGCGAAAATTTTTTGCGCAGGTGCGGCAGCACCAGTGTGGAAGCGGTGTTGCAGGCGATCACGATCAGTTCGGGCCGCACATCCGCGATCAAATTTTCCATCACGGCAAGCACGCGCGCGATCAGCTGCGGTTCGGCATGATCGCCATAAGGGAAAAATGCGTCGTCGGCGGCGTAGACGAAACGCGCGTCCGGCCGTGCGGCAGAGACCTCGCGATAAACGGTGAGGCCGCCGAGGCCGGAATCGAACACCAAAATGGTCGGTGGAGACGGCATGCCGGATGAATCGCAAAGATCGGCGCGTGCCGCAATCGGCCTTTCGTTCCGCCAGATGAAACGGCGAAAAACCTGAAGCTCTGGCGCAAGCCCACTGGTGGGACAAATGGCGGCGGATTATGATTCCGGCGAATTGCAGTGCGTGCAATCGCGATAAAAATCGAATTCAGGGAGTCGAAAATGCCCCGCAAGATCGGACGCAAAGAGTCTGGCCTCAGTGTGGACCGCCGCAAATTCCTGACCGGAGTGGCCGTGGCCGGCGCTGCCGGCGCAGTGGCGCCGAAAGCCACGCATGCGGCGGCCGGCGCGGGTGCCGCAACGGCGCGCATGCCCTCGGCGCTGCCACCGACCGCGCAGACGATCGCGACCGAGACCATGCCGCCGAAGGATATGGCGCGGATCGGCGGCGTCGCCGGCTCCGATTTTATGGTCGACGTGATCAAGACGCTCGACATCAAATATCTGCCGGCGAACTGCGCCTCGAGCTACCGCGGCATCCATGAATCGCTGATCAACTACGGCGGCAACAAAATGCCGGAATTCCTCACCTGCACGCACGAGGAATCCGCGATCGGCATGGCGCACGGCTATTTCAAGGCGGCCGGCAAGCCGCTGCTGTCGCTCTGTCACGGCACGGTCGGGCTGCAGCACGCCACGATGGGAATCTACAACGCGTGGTGCGACCGCGTGCCGGTCATCGTCATGGGCGGCAACGATCTGGACGCCGCGCACCGGCCGCCGGGAGTGCCGACGTTCCATTCGGCGCAGGACATCAACGCGCTGGTGCGCGACTTCACCAAGTGGGACGACACGCCGGTGTCGCTGCAGCATTTTGCGCAATCGTTCGTGCGCGCCTACAAGATCGCGATGACGCCGCCGTTCGGGCCGGTGATGATCTCGCTCGATGCCGGGCTGCAGCAGGAGCCGATCCGCGAGAACGGCGAGAAGCTCTCCATCCCGAAATACACGCCGACGTCGCCGCCGCAGGGCGACAGCGGGGCGGTGAAGGAAGCGGCGAGGCTGCTTGCCGCGGCGCAGAATCCGGTGATCGTCGTGGATCGCACGACGCGCTCAGAGAACGGCGTAAGGCTGCTCGTGCAGCTCGCGGAGCTGCTGCAGGCGCGTGTGGTCGACATGGGCGGCCGGATGAATTTCCCAAAGACGCATCATTTGAGCGCGCCGCTTTCGGTGGTGAACAATGCCGACGTCGTCATCGGCATGGAGCTCGCGGATTTCTGGGGTGTGGTGAATTCCTATATCGACAACGGCGAGCACGGCATCGGGCACAACGAGACCAAGATCAAGCCGGGCACGAAGCTGATCAGCATCAGCGCGGTCGAGCTCAACACCAAGTCGAACTATCAGGACTTCCAGCGCTTCCAGCCGGTCGATGTGGCGATGGCGGCGGATGCGGAAACAACGCTGCCGTCGCTGCTCGAAGCGGTGAAGTCGGCGATCCCGGTCAGCGCCAAAGCTGCGATCGAGAAGCGCGCCGAGGCGGCCAAGAAAGCGAAAGCCGAAGGCCGCGCGCGGACGCTGAAGCTCGCGGCCTTGGCTTGGGATGCGAGCCCGATCAGCACGGCGCGGCTGGTGATGGAAACCTGGGCGCAGATCAAGGACCTCGACTGGTCCTTGGTGGCTTCGTCCGGCAACGTCAGCAACTGGCCGAACCGGCTATGGCCGATGAGCAAACACTACCATTGGCTCGGCACATCGGGCGGCTACGGCGTGGGCTACGGCGCGCCGGCGTCGGTCGGCGCCGCGCTTGCCAACCGTGATCTCGGCCGCTTCTCGGTCTCGATACAGTCGGACGGCGACCTGATGTACGCGCCGGGCGTGCTGTGGACCGCGGCCCGGCACAAGATTCCGCTGCTCGCGGTGATGCACAACAACCGCGGCTATCACCAGGAGCTGATGCATGTGCAACGACTGTCGAACTTCCGCAATCGCGTGGCGAGCCTCGGCAACGACATGGGGCCGATCGGCACCAGCATCATGAACCCGGATATCGAGTATCACAAACTCGCGGAGTCGATGGGTTGGTGGTCGCATGGACCGATCAAGGATCCGGCCCAGCTCGGGCCTGCGATCAAGGAAGCCGTGGCAGTGGTGAAATCCGGCCAGTCGGCAATGGTCAACGTCTGGACGCAGCCGCGCTGAGGAGTTCGAACATGCGTCATTGTTTTCGTGGCGCCGGGCTTCTGGCGCTGTTCATCGGATTGCCGTTCGTCGGACTTATGTGTGACGGGGCGCTGGCGGCGTCGGCCGACAAGGGCAAGATCGCCTTCATGAAATACGGCTGCTGGCAGTGCCATGGAACGCAAGGCCAGGGTTCGGTTGTCACCAGCGGCGGCAAGGTGCTGGCGCCCGATCCGTTGCCCTGGGAAGGTTTTTCCGCATTCGTGCGCGGCACCAATCGCGGCATGCCGCCGTACAGCGAAAAGGTGCTGCCGAACGATGACCTCGCGGACATTCATGCCTATCTGCTGTCGATCCCGAAGGCCAAGGACGTGAAGAGCATTCCGCTGCTCAGCCAATAGGATTACTGCGCCGCTTCCAGTTTCTCGCGGTCGAATCCCGCCACGCGCTGGTAGCGTTTGAGCAGGCCCGCCAGCTCGGCTTGGCTGATCACGTCGTCGATGTGGCGGAACGGCTTGTCGCCGGTGCGCTTGTAGACTTCTTGCAATATGGCATCAGGTGGATTGCTGCGGTTGGTCAGCACGACCTGGGTGGTGGCGGGGAGGCGCTGTTGCTCGTAGGCCTTCAGCGCGGCAACCGGATCGGCGATCTGTTTCAAGCAGGCGGCGAGCGCGCCGCAATCCAAAATAGCCTGCGCGCCGCCGTTGGCGCCGCGCGGTTGCATCGGATGCGCGGCATCGCCGAGCAACGTGACGCGGCCGTGCGACCAGCGCGGCAGCGGATCCTGATCGACCATCGGGTATTCGAGGATCTGATCGGCGGCGCGGCATAGGGCCGGAATGTCGAGCCAGTCGAAGCGCCAGTTTTCCAGCGCGCCGATGAAATCCTCGATGCGGCCCTGCCGGTTCCAGTCGCGCTGCTCGATCGGCTTTTCCTGCTCGATGTCGCAGACCCAGTTGATGAGCTGGCGTCCTTCGGCGTCGATGTCGTTGCGGATCGGATAGATCAACACCTTCGCGGGCTTGTGCCAGCCGACGCGCACGAAGGTGGCGCCATCGAGAAAAGGCTTCCAGCGCGTGACGCCGCGCCACATATTCAAGCCCGAATAGCGGGGCGGGCCTTCGTTCGGGAAGAACTGCTTGCGGATCACGGAATGAATGCCTTCGCAGCTTACGACGATGCTCGCGCGCTGCGACGGCAGTTTTCGCTTCGTGTGAGCGTGCTCGAAATTGGCGGTGGCGCCGGCCGCGTCCTGCTCGACACCCATGCAACGCGCGGCCGTGACAAGGCGGTCGACACCGACGCGGGCCTTGAAGGCATCGAGCAGCACCATTTGCAGGTCGCCGCGGTGGATCGAAAACATCGGCCAGGCGTAGCCGGCGTTGCGGCCGGCGGGATCGCGGTAGATGAGCTGGCCGAAGCGGTTGTAATAGGCGATTTCGCTGGTGGTGACGGCGACCCTCGCGAGGGCGGTTTGCAGGCCGAGTTCGGTCAATTCCTTGGTGGCATGCGGTAGCAGATTGATGCCGACGCCGAGCGGCTTAATTTCGGGTGCGGCCTCGTAGACGCGGCAGGGAATGCCGGCCTGATGCAGACGCAATGCCAGCGTCAGGCCGCCGATGCCGGCGCCGACAATCAGGACCTCCGAGTCTTTTGTCATGGGTCGCAACCTAGCCGACCGCTGGAGCGCGGATCAACGACGGTTCGATCGTCATTTCCGGTTGCGATTGGCGCGAACCGAGCACGCCAGTCGAGAATATCTCTAAAACGGTGACTGTCGTGCCGTCGCGGGCGAGGCGAAATTCGCAAGCCGATTGCGAGCCATAGGTGATGTTTTCGAGTTCCTCTAATTATAGTTTGGATATGCTATAAATCATTGATATTGCATGAATTTATTGTCGCCTCTAGGGATTTTTGCGGGCCGTAGCTCATTCGCGAGCAAGGCATTGTCGCGCCCGGAAAAGGGTTTCGGATGCGCCGCTGGCCGCTGTTGTTCGTCCTCACCATCATCAATGCCAGCGGCGGCACTGCGCGCGCGCAGACGACGCAGCTCGACACTATCAACGTCGAAGCGACTGCCTCGACGTCCAACGGCTACACCGTGCCGCGTACATCGACAGCAACCAAGACCGACACGCCGTTGCGCGACATTCCGCAGTCAATCACGGTGGTCACCAAACAGCAGGCGCAGGATATTGGCGCGCAGAAACTCGAAGACATCGTGCGTTACGTCCCCGGCGTCAATTGGCATCAGGGCGAGAACAACCGCGACCAGATCGTCATTCGCGGGCAAAGCTCGACCGCAGATTTTTTCGTCAACGGAATGCGTGACGATGGCCAGGTGTTCCGCGATCTCTACAACGCCGAACGAGTCGAGTTTCTCAAAGGGCCGAATGCGATGATCTTCGGCCGCGGCGGCGGCGGCGGCGTGCTCAATCGCGTGTTGAAAGACGCCGACGGCAATCGAGTCAACGAATGGACATTGCAGGGAGGGGCCTACGACAACAAACGCATGTCCTCCGACATCGGCGGCAAACTGAATGATACTTTTGCCGGACGCATCAACGCGGTCTACGAAGACACCGGCAGCTACCGCGATTTCTATCATATGGACCGGTACGGCGTGAATCCGACGTTCACCTGGTCGCCGACCGCCGACACCCGGCTCAAGTTCAGCTACGAATATTTTCACGACTACCGTACGGCGGATCGCGGGATTCCGTCGCAAGCCGGCTATCCGTATCCGGGCGCCGCGCCGTCGACTTTCTTCGGCAATCCTACCGTCAGCAACACGCCGTCCACCCAGCAGATCGCCATGGCGGTGTTCGAACACGAGTTCGACAACGGGCTGAAGGTCAAGAGCCAGACCCGGTTTGCCGATTACAAGCGCTACTATCAGAACGTCTATGCGGGCAGCGCGGTGTCGCTTGCGACAAATACGTTGACGCTCGCGGCCTACAACAATTCGAACGATCGGCAAAACATCTTCAACCAGACCGATTGGACCTACAAGCTCAGCCTGGGTTCCGTGCGGCACACGCTGGTGTTCGGTACGGAATTCGGCCAGGAGAAGTCGGCGAATGCGCGATTCACCGGACTGTTTCCCGGCGGGTCGACGGCGTCGGCGCCGGTTGCGGCGTCGAATCCGCTGTCGTTTCTGCCGGTCACCTTCAGCGGGCTTCCGACCGACGCGCGCAATCAAACCAAGCTCAATCTTGCCGCCGTCTACGGCCAGGATCAGATCGAGCTAACGCGCTGGCTGCAGGTGATCGGCGGCCTGCGCTTTGATCAATTCGACCTTCACTACGTCAACCTCAACGCCCAGGGCGGGTCGTTCGGCCAGACGTTCGGCCGCGTCGATAACCTGGTTTCGCCGCGGCTGGGCGCGGTGCTGAAACCGCTGGAGCCGCTGTCCTACTACGTCAGCTACAGCGTTTCCTATCTGCCGGCGTCCGGTGATCAATTCAACGCGCTCACAGCGGTCAGCGTAGGGCTCAAGCCGGAAAAATTCACCAACAAGGAGGTTGGCTTGAAGTGGGACGTTACGCCGGTGCTCGCCCTCACCGCCGCCTATTTCAGGCTGGATCGCGAGAACACGCCGATCCAGGACAATACCAATACCGCGGTTGCGGCAGGCGCCTCGCGCGTCGACGGCGTGGAGCTCGGCGCAGCTGGCCGCATCACCGACAAATGGCAGATGACCGCGGGCTACGCCAATCTTGACGCACGCTATCTCACGAATACGTCGAATGCCGCAGGCACGCTTGCGGCGCGGGCGGGGGCGCACGTGCCGTTCACGCCGGTTCATACCTGGTCGCTCTGGAACCGTTACGATTTCACCGAGACATGGGGGGCCGGTCTCGGCGTCATCTCCCAAACCGAATATTACGCCAACGCCGACAATCAGGTGCACGTGCCGGGCTTCACGCGGGTCGACGGCGCGATTTACTGGCGGCTCAATCCGACCTTTCGCGCGCAGCTCAACATCGAAAATATTTTCGGCGTTAAATACTACCCGTCGGCCGACAGCAACAACAATATCACCATAGGCTCGCCGCGCGCGGCACGCGTCGTCGTGGTGGCGAATTTTTGAGAAAGTGATGATCGTTGATGCGCACGGTGGACTGTCAACCATGCGCGCGCAAAGCTTAAAGCTGATTGTCAGTGACGCCCGCGGCGGATAAAGGTGGTTTCCGGATGGCTGCCCGTATCGGGCAACGGCCGCGACGAGACGCCAAGACTGCATGTCCGAACGACTGCGTCCCTTGCTTCCCCGTGTCCGGCTGCGCGTCGGGGTCACCGGCCATCGGCTCGGGTCGAAACTTCCGACCGAAAGCATTGAGGCGATCAAGAAGACCGTCGGCCGCATGCTTGCCGACATTGCCGCGTCCGCCCGCGAGGTCATCGGCACGGGCGACGGCGGCTTGATCGATACCGCGGTCGAGCTTGTGGTGGTCTCCGCGCTGGCCGAGGGTGCCGACCGTATTGTTGCGGAGGCGGGGCTGGATAAGAACTATGCGCTCGACGTGGTCCTGCCGTTCGAACAGGACGAATATTTGCGGGACTTCGAAAGCGCCGACTCGCGCGAGGAATTCGGCAAGCTCATCGCCAAGGCGTCGGCGGTGCTCGAACTCGACGGCGAGCGCGCGCAGGCCAACCGCGCCTATGAGGCGGCCGGCCTCGTCATGCTCGCCAACTGCGATCTGCTCATCGCCATCTGGGATCAGAACGAGGCGGCGGGAATCGGCGGGACGGCGCTGATCGCGGATCGCGCCGCCAACGAGAGCATTCCGATTGTGGTGATCAATCCCGCGCAGCCGGAGCGCGCGACATTGCTGTGGGCGGGCGACATGGAGGTCACGCCCGCGCGCGTGCGGATGGAGGATATGCCAAAACGCGATGCTTTCGCGCAGACGCAGACCAAGAACGTCGTGAAATTTCTGATCGCGCCGCCGGACAAGGGTGCAGCCAGATCGAATCTGGCAACCTATCTCGGCGAGAAGGAACGGCATTGGAGCCTGGGCCCCTGGTACGCGTTGCTGCTGTGGCTGTTCGGCAATCGCAAGATGCGGCAAAGTGATTTCTATCAGGAGCCTTATCTCGCCAGCACGCGCGAGCAATGGGCCGATTATCTCAAAATCGCACAGCGCACCGATCGCCTGTCAAAGGCGATCGATCAGATTCTGTTGCCGGCCTTTGCCGCGGCCGACAATTTGTCGATTCATTTCGCGCGGGCCTATCGCGATCTCTTCGTCGTCAATTACGTCGCAGCTGCACTGGTGGCGACGTTGGCGGTCATGGGGCTCGTCGTGCATTACCACGAGATGCATACGCTCGTGTGGTTCACCGAATTGATCGAGCTCGTCATCATCGCGGCGGTTCTTCTGGCCTGGGCCGTGGGCCACAGCCGGCAATGGCATCGGCGCTGGATGGAATATCGGCGGCTGGCCGAGTGCCTGCGGCACATGCGCCTGATCGCGCTCACCGCGTCGGTCGGGCCGATCACGCGGCCGGGAAAGCTGCCGGAGGGCGATGACGATTGGGTCGACTGGTATGCGCGCGCCATCCGCCGCCTGCTTCCGCTGCCGCGGCAGGTCGTCGACTCAAACTATATCGCGACGGTGAGGTCGGCGACCTGCGAAGCCGAGCTGAAGGACCAGATCGAGTACCACAATAATAATATCGCGCTGATGAATACGCTCGATCATCATCTGCATCTGCTCGGGTATTGTTTCTTCGGAGCCACAGCGGTCGCGCTGATCGTCTTGCTGTCGGTGCCGGCGCGTGACATGCACGCGGTCAAATCAATCCTGATCGTTCTTACGGTCGCGCTTCCGATCTTCGGCAGTGCCTTCAATGCGATCAGCGCGCATGGCGATTTCAAGATGGTGGCGAAGCGATCGCAGCAGACCCTCAATCGGCTGACGGCGGTGCGGGACGCCATATCAAACGAAACGCTGTCGTTTGCGCGCCTGGCCGACCGGGTGGAAACCGCATCCGACATCATGATGGACGAGCTCACCGAATGGCAGCTGGTGTTCCGCACCCGGCCCTTGTCGCTGCCGGTGTAGAGGTTAGGGCCGCCGTGCGGGCCGCGCCGGTTGGTCGCTCAGCGCCTTTTGAATTTGATCCAGATCAAAGACCGATCCCTGACGGCGGAGCGAGAGTTGGTTGCTGCTGCAACTAACGGCTTTGCGCGGGAGGCGGTGATGCTCAGACAGGAACAGAACGATCTGGTGACGCAGACGGGTCCGGGAACGCCCATGGGCCGATTGTTCCGGTGTTATTGGACGCCGGTCCTCCTCGCCGAGGAGCTTCCCGAAGACGACTGCCCGCCGGTGCGGGTCAAAGTGCTGTCCGAGCGCCTCATTGCGTTTCGCGACTCGCAGGGGCGCTACGGGCTGATCGACGAATTCTGCCCGCATCGCGGCGCGTCCCTTTGGTTCGGGCGCAACGAGGAATGCGGGTTGCGCTGTCCGTATCACGGCTGGAAATTCAATGTGAACGGCCAGTGCATCGAGGTGCCCTCCGAGCCGGAGGAGAGCGGTTTTGCGCAAAAGATCAAAGTCAAATCCTATCCGCTGGTCGCGCGCGGCGGTGTGCTGTGGACCTATATGGGACCGCCGGAGCAGCAACCGCCGCTGCCCGAGTGGGAGTTTGCCCTGGTTCCGAGCGAACAGCGGTTCGTTTCGAAGCGGCTGCAGGAATGCAATTGGCTGCAGGCCATGGAAGGCGGCATCGATTCGAGCCATGTCTCGTTCCTGCATCGCGGCAACATCGGCTCGGATCCGCTGTTCAAGGGGGCGAAAGGCAATCAATACAATCTGAGCGACTCCCGGCCGGTGTTCGAAGTGGTCGAGAGCGCCGGCGGCCTCCATATCGGCGCGCGCCGTCACGCTGAAAATGGCAATTACTACTGGCGCATCACGCAATACGTGCTGCCGTCGTTCACCATGATCGCGCCGCGCGGCGGCCATACGGTTCATGGCCATTTCTGGATTCCGATCGACGACGAAAACTGCTGGGCGTGGAGCTACGACTATCATCCCGTGCGCAAGATCACGCCGGAGGAGCGCAAGGCGATGGCGGACGGAATGGGAGTCCATTGCAAGTTCGTGCCGGGCACCTTCCGTCCGCTCGCCAACAAGGACAATGATTATCTGATGGACCGCGCCGCGCAGAAACGCGGCGACAGCTATAGCGGCATCGAAGGAATCGCGATCCAGGACGGCTCGCTGCAGGAAAGCATGGGCCCGATCGTCGACCGGACCAAGGAAAATCTGGTGTCGACCGACAACGGCATCATCATGGCGCGCCACCGTCTGTTGCGGGCGGCCAAGGAGCTGGTGGCGAAGGGCGCGACGCCGCCGGGCGTCGATGTCGCACACCAGCGTGTGCGATCCGCCTCGGTGATCCTCTCGCCGGACCGTCCGTTCAAGGATGCGGCCAAAGAAGACATGCAGGTGCGGGCAGGCGTCGCACCGGCGAGCGTGTGATCTCGGTCGAACGCATGCAGTAGCGACTTCAAGGAAGATCTAGGAGCGTTGCGATGAAACAGGACATACCAGGCACCATCATGTTCGACGGCGCGCTCGCGCAGAAGGGTTACGCGCTCAACCGGATGTGCTTTTCCTTCAACAGCGCGGAGAATCGCGCCGCGTTTCTCAAGGACGAAGAAGCCTATTGCAGGAAATATGGTCTCAGCGCGGAGCAACGCGCGGCCGTCAAGAGCCGCAGTGTGCTGCGCATGATCGAGGCGGGCGGGAATATCTACTATCTGGCAAAGCTTGCCGGAATTTTCGGTCTCAATGTCCAGGATATCGGGGCCCAGCAAACCGATGTATCCGTCAGCGAATTCAAGCGAAGGCTGGAAGCAGCAGGGAGGTAGCCATGGCGCGCATCATCGGCGGGGTTGCATCGACTCATGTTCCGGCGATCGGCAAGGCGATTGCGGAAAAGAAGCAGAATGATCCCTACTGGAAGCCGTTCTTCCAGGGCTTTGACTATGTCCATCAATGGTTGGCGCGCGAGAAGCCCGACGTCGCCGTGGTCTTCTACAATGACCACGGCTTGAATTTCTTTCTCGACAAGCTGCCGACGTTCGCGATCGGAGCGGCGAGCGAATATCGCAACGAGGATGAGGGCTGGGGCATTCCCGTTTCACGTTCGCTCAAGGGCTACCCCGAGCTGTCCTGGCACCTGATCAATCAGCTCGTCGCCGACGAATTCGACATCACGGTATGTCAGGAGATGCTGGTGGATCACGCCGTCACCATTCCGATGGCGCTGATGTGGCCGGGCGAGACCTGGCCGGTGAGAATCGTGCCGGTGTCGATCAACACCGTCCAGCATCCGCTGCCGTCGGTCGCGCGTTGCTTCAAGCTCGGGCAATCGATCGGCCGCGCAATCGATTCTTTTGCGGAAAATCTGCGCGTGATGATCGTCGGGACCGGCGGGTTGTCGCATCAGCTCGACGGCAAGAGGGCGGGCTTCATCAACAAGGAGTTCGATACGCTGTGCCTCGATAAGATCGCGAACGATCCGCTCGCGCTCACCCGCTACTCGATCCACGATATCGTCGCCGAAGCAGGCGCGCAGGGCGTCGAGCTGCTCAACTGGGTCGCGATGCGCGGCGCACTGACCGGTAAAGTATCGGAGGTGCATCGGAATTATCACATCCCGATCTCCAACACGGCCGCCGCAACGGTGGTGCTGAACAATCAAGCGATCGAACGTCGCAAGGTTGCATAGCCGCGGAGTGGGCGGATCATATTGACGGGGCTAATCGAGCGTCTGGTAGCCGCGGATCACCGGCTCGGAGCCGAAGCCCCAGTAGTTGCGCAAGGTATCCGGTCCCCAGACTTTCGGCCGTTGCGGACGGTCCTGATGATAGGGCCGCGGGTCGAAGTAGCCGAGCGATTCGTCCTTCATCTGATCCATCTCGCAGAAGAATTCGACGCGCAGCTTGTCGGAATTGCGGTGATAGATCGCGATGTTGTGGCCGATGATGTGGCGGCCGGGTCCCCACACCAGGCGAATGTTGTTCTTCGCCAGATGTTCAGCCGCGCGTTGAATCTCCGCCCAGTCCTTGACCTCGAAGGCGATGTGATGGAGCTGCGGCACCGGGTCGACGACGAAATTGACGGTGTGGTGATCGGTATTGCAGCGCAGGAACGCGAAGTTGTCGCCGCGCCAATCGGAAACGCGGAAGCCGAGCACGTTGCAATAAAAGTCGACGACCTTCTGCACGTCGGTGCAGCGATGAGCGACGTGACCGAGCTTGAGCGGCATGATGCCGGCCTGTTTGTTGTCGTCGGCGGCAAACGAATAGCCGGCGAAAATGTCGATCAGCGTTCCCTTGGGATCGGTGAAGGTGACCGCTTGGGCGATGCCGGGGCTGACGGTGTTGCGGCGCTCGATCCTGACGCCGTCCCGTTCCAGCGCAGCGGCGATGTCCTTGAGGTCGCTCTTGGGGTCGACCTGAAACGAGAGGCGCGTCACGCAGTTCGGCTCGCCGCGCTCGAGCGCGATCGCCTCCTGGCCGAGCTTGGTCGCAAGGAACGCCTGATGCTTGTCGCGCTCGATCAGGGCGAGACCGACGACCTCGGTATAATAGGCGATCTGCCGCTCCAGGTCGGGGGTGGATACCGTGGCGTGACCTAGCCTGCGAACCTGAATCATTGCGAATCCTCCGGCGCTGCGGCCGTTGCACCAAAGCCAGCCGGGTTACCCGCATTGCCCGGACTCCAAACGGGCATTTTCAGCAAGGTTAATGCCGGCACCCGCCGAGGAATGAGGCAACAAGGCTGCCCGAATGTTTGGCGCCATCGTTAACTCAGAATTGCAAAGAGGCCAACGACTGGCAGGCGAGGAGGGTGACCGATATGATAAGTTCCCGTTCGACGGTAGTGCGTAATGGGCGTGGGATGAATGCGTATGAACGCAATTCGTGCCCTCTTTGTCATCGTTTTCATTGTTCTGATTGCGTCGGGGAGCCGGGCATCGGTCATTCTCGGCCCCGGTACCGCGTCGTGCGAAACCTGGTCGGCGGACCGGCAGAGAAACCAGACATTTAGCCAGCTCAATCAAGCGTGGGTGCTGGGCTATGTGACGGCCTACAACATTCACAAACCGGTCGAGAGCAGCATGACCAAGCCGATCGATAACCGGCAGATCATGCTTTGGATCGACAATTATTGCGATGCCAATCCGGACAAGACCATTTCCGACGCCGCCAAGGCGCTGATCGAGGAGCTGACGGGGCGCGCGCAGCAATAGCCGTAGCTCCGAATGGCCGGCTTCCGGCGATGGTTGCGAGGCCGCAGAAATGCTCTTATGCTGTGGCCGTGGCGTATTGATTTAGTCGTTGCGCTGCCCGGGGACTCGGGTGGGGAGTAAGGCGTGAAGACCTTTGGAGTGGCGTATTTCACCGCGCTCGTCATCGCCGCATCGCCGGTGTGGGCAGGTTCCGCCGGTGATACGCTGAGCGAGATCGCCAGCGCGCAAGGCGCGATCGGCACCCTGCAAAATCAGCAACGCGATCTGGCGACGGCGAACGACGCCGACATGAAGGTTTACAATTCCTACAATGACAGCAACAAAGAGCTCGATCAACGCATGAAGGCGATCAGCGAGGCGTTCAAGGCCGACGCTTCCGCACGGATCAAAAACGCCAACAGCATCGTCGAGAATTGGGACAATGAATGCGCGATTGATCGCGTCGGTCCGTTGCCCGATGCGCAATACGAGCGATGCGCGCGGCTCAAGCCCGAGGTCCAACGCACCGCCCAGAGCATCCGCGACCAGGTCAAACGCGACAGCGACGAGATCGATCGCACCAAGATCGCACCGCTGGTCGATACGCGCCGCCGCCAGGAAAGGGCGATGAGCGAGATTTCCGAGCGCACGAAAGAGCGGCTCGATGTGATCGAAAAAATGAACGGCGAGATCGAGGAGCTGCGCACGAAGTTGCAGAATCTGCGCAGGCAACTGGCCGCCAACTGCGCGGCGCATGAGACCGAAGAGGATGTGCAGGTGTGCACGACGGTGGGCTGGAACGCCGCAAACTCGACGCTGCCGCCGCTGGAATACATCCGTCCGCCGCTGAGCGCGGGTCCGAACTAGAGACGGCAGCGGGCGCGGCCAGTTGCGCCGTCCAGCCGGCCATTTCGCCAATCACCGCCAGTTTTTGATTCGCAGCGCGTGCGACCGACCGTAAGTCCTCCGACCCTCTGGCGGTAATTCCCTGTCGCAGATCTAGCGCAATCCTGCCGCGAGCCGCTATCATTCGCGGCAAATCCGGCGCGCGCCGGATCAAGTCACAAGACAAAACCCTGGGAGGACAATCATGCTGTTCCACACCTGTCCAGCTTGCTATCCCGCGCGTTCGTCCCGCCGGCAATTTCTGACGGGTTTTGGCGCTGCTTCCGCCGCGGCGATCTTGCCAGCGCCTGCGTTACGCGCACAGTCCGCCAAGACTCTGATCGACACCCACCATCATTTCTATCCGTCGTCCTATCTGGCGCAGCAGAAAGAGTGGGAAGGCAAGCGCCACGTCCCGCCCTATCCGGGCGTGTTCGACTGGACGCCCGCACGCGACATCGAAATGATGGACAAGAACGGCATTCGTACCGCGGTGGTGTCGCTTGCCTCCACGCCGGGCCTGTGGTTCGACGCCGGCGCCGAGAACGCCGCCAAGACCGCCCGGGTGTGCCAGGATTTCGCCGCCGAGATGCGGCGCGATCATCCGGGCCGCTACGGCGTGTTCGCGCCGCTGTCGATGATGGACGTCGACGTAACGCTCAAAGAGATCGAATATATTTTCGATACGCTCAAGGCCGACGGCGTCAATTTGCAGACCAATTATGGCGATAAATGGCTGGGCGATCCCTTCTACAAGCCGGTGCTGGAGGAATTGAACCGCCGCAAGGCCGTGGCCTATGTGCATCCGCTGGTCGCCGCCTGTTGCGGACGGCTGAGCGTCGGCGCCTTCCCGGCGGTCATCGAGGTGCCGCACGATACCACGCGTACGGTCACGAGCCTTCTGCTGAGCGGCTCGTTCGTGCGCTACCGCGACATCAAATGGCTGTTCTCCCACGCCGGGGGCACGGTGCCGATGTTGGCGGGGCGGATCGATGCGTTCTACGGCCACGGTCCCAAGGCCAAGGAGATCGCACCGGACGGCATCTTCAGCGAGTTCGCACGCTTGCACTACGACACCGCCAACGCCACGGCGGTGCCGGCCATGGCGGCGCTGCTCAAACTCGCGCCGGTGTCGCAAATCACCTACGGCACCGACTATCCCTATTTCCCGCTCGACCAGAACAAAAACTTAAACGAGCTCAAACTCTCGGCCGCCGACATGAAAGCAATCGAAGGCGGCAACGCCGCGCGGCTGATGCCGCGCCTGAAGAGCTAGGTGCTGGTGCGGGGTCAAGACGCCTACTTATTTCTGCAAGAAATTTTGGGAATCGGTCGAGGTATTCAGCGCTGGGAGGTCGAGATATCAAGCGCCGGGAAAAAGTCGTTCGACAAAGACCGTGAGCCCGACGCCGAGGATCGCCGCTCCCACGAGCCGCAGACCAAATTGGGGAACACGCGCGCCTGCGCGGCGCACGAAGAGCGCAATGCCGACTGTGATCACAATCTGGACGGCGCCGAGGCCCAGGAGATACGCACCGAGCGGCGAAGTCTCTGCGCCGAAGATCGATTCACCATACGCATAGCCGTGAAGAAGTCCGGCCAGT
>Ga0187765_10000319_pt1 | contig 17435 bp, 16 predicted proteins | sample 0216_QUI02_MP05__3_FD_133018 | JGI IMG/M metagenome (GOLD analysis project Ga0187765, IMG submission 133018) | Tropical peat soil microbial communities from peatlands in Department of Meta, Colombia - 0216_QUI02_MP05_10_MG | ecosystem: Environmental > Terrestrial > Soil > Wetlands > Peat ...
CAGCGCGTACGAAGACAAGGACACACGGACGCCGATCAGGGCAACGAGCCAGCCGGTTCCTGTGGTGCCGACGTTCGCACCGAAGACGAGGCCTAACCCCTGCGGAAAGGTCAGAAGGCCGGCGCTGACAAGACCGATCGTCGTCATGGTCGTCGCGCTCGACGATTGCACGAGGAGCGTGACGACGGCGCCCCAGAACGCTCCGGACAGCGGCGTCGCCGCCGCCTTGCCGAGCACGGTGCGAAGCGAAGAGCCGGCGAGCCCTTTAAGCCCGTCGGTCATGATCGCCATGCCGAGAAGGAACAGGCCTATTCCGCCTAATATTGAAATCGTCGTCGACATCGACGTTCCTCTCGAATTGCCAAATGTGCAGGCGGCCGTGTTAGCCGCAACCAAACGCGCCCCAACGCTCTTTCGGAAAAGATCCGATCGTCAGCTCTCTGCGGCGAGCTCGGCGCGCGCCGAGGCAAGCTCCTTCTTCTGCTCCGCGCTGACCTTGGGATATTCGAGGTCGAGGTTCTCGACCGCCTCGACGATCGCGGCGGCAACGACTAGCCGGGTGAACCACTTGTTGTCCGCCGGAACCACAAACCACGGCGCCTGAGGCGTTGCTGTCGCGCTGATCGCCTCCTCGAAAGCGAGCATGTACTCGTCCCAGTACTTGCGCTCACGCACGTCGGACGCTGAGAACTTCCAATTCTTCTCGGATCTGTCGAGGCGATCCATGAACCGCTTTTTCTGCTCCTTGCGGGATAGGTTCAGGAAGAACTTGAGAATGATCGTCCCTTGTCGCGTGAGATAGTCTTCGAAATGTCCAATGTCGGCGAGCCGTTCGTCCCAGATGCGCTTCGTCACTACGCCGGGGGGTAGCTTCTGATTTTCAAGAAGCTCCTTGTGCACGCGGACGACCAGGACCTCTTCGTAGTAGGATCGATTGAAGATGCCGATCCGGCCCCGTTCGGGGACGCGCATCGCGTAACGCCACAAAAAATCGTGCGAAAGCTCTTCCTTGGACGGTTGCTTGAATGAAAAAACCTGGCAGCCTTGCGGGTTCACCCCTGACATGACGTGTTTGATCGTTCCGTCTTTGCCGGCCGCATCCATGGCCTGGAAGATCAGCAAGAGCGACCAGCGATCCTGGGCGTAGAGCATGTCCTGCTCCATCGCGAGCCATTCAGCGCCTTTCTGCAGCAAGTCCGCTGCATCGCCCTTGTCCATTTTTTGGCCGCGTGTGTCTCCAGGATCGAAGTCTTTCAGCCGAAAGCCCTTGCCCTTCGTGATGCGGAACGGGTCGACATACTTCTGGATCCTCTCCAAGATCTCTTTCTGCGACATTTAGCGTCCTCCTCCCACGACAACCTAATCAATCTCAAGAAATTGGGAACTCCCTATCTAGAACTATCACTATCTAGAACTATCACACGTCGCCGTTGTGGGCCTCGCTGTGCGAGCCTCTGCTCACCAGCACCTCAGGAGGTCCGGACCCCGCCAGCGGCCGTTGGAGGGATATCCGTTCTGGGCCTGCTTTCCCGCCGATAACGGAATATTTGCGCGATATCGGCATGTCGCGGACGTGCCGGAAGTGCAGTAATCGTACGAGCACGGAACTGACAACCGAAGCGCTATTCGGGCAGACTAGAGAGCATGTCTTCCGTGATCGCGCTGCCTCTCCTTCCCTCAGTGCTTGCCGCCTGCGTCGTACTGGCGCTTGGACGACTGCTGGGACAGCGGGTGGGGTTGCTGGCGCGCTTCAGCATTCCCGCTCCGATCATCGGCGGTTTGGCTTTCTCGGTTTTGGCGCTGCTCGGGGAGCATGCCATTGGCTACGAGCTAACGCTCGACACCGCCGCAAGATTGCCGTTGTTGCTGATCTTCTTCGCCATGATTGGGCTTACCGCCGACCTTGCGCTGCTGCGGTCGGGCGGCGCCCGCCTGGCACGCTTTCTTGTCGCCTTATTCCCTTTCCTGGTCATGCAGAACCTCCTTGGAGTGGCCATGGCCTACCTGCTCGGCTTCCACCCCGTGCTCGGCTTGATCACCGGCTCGATTACGCTCGTGGGCGGGCACGGCACGGGCGCCGCCTACGCCGAACGGTTCGCCGAGGAGCACGACATCTTGGGTCTGATGGGACTCACCATGACCTCGGCGACGCTCGGCCTTGTCATCGGCGGCATCATCGGCGGCCCGGTTGCGGAGCGTCTCATTCGGCGGCTCCAGCGCGCAGACGCCCCAGCGACCACGGATGGCGGCGTAATCGGCGGCCCAACAAGCACGCCGGTCACGACGCTGTCGTTTACAGCATCGCTCGGCGCCGGTTTGGCAGCGGTATTCACAGGTCAGGCGATCGGCGAGGCATTGAAAGGCAGCGGGGTAACGGTGCCGGATTTCCTGTGGTGCCTGTTGGTCGGACTGATTATCCGCAACGGCGGTGCCGCCCTTGGCGCGCGACTGCACGATGCTGCATCCGAACTCATCGGCTCGGTTTGCCTCTCGATATTTCTGACGTGGACGATGATGACATTGGACCTCGACAGCGTCGTCGCCGTCGCTGGGCCGCTGCTACTGATCTTCCTAGTGCAAACCGTGCTGGTCGCCGCGTGGGCTCGCTACATCGTATTCAGGGTCCTCGGCCGCGACTACGAGGCCGCCATCATCTCTGGCGCCTTCTGCGGCTTCGCCATGGGCGCCACGGCGACCGCGGTCGCCAATATGCAGGCGCTCACCCGTCACCACGGCCCTGCGCCGCAGGCCTTTGTGGTCGTGCCGCTGGTCGGGGCGTTCTTTATCGACCTGATGAACCTCGCGGTGCTGACTGTATTCCTCTTGCCTGGATTCATCGTGGGACGATGAACACCAAAGGCGGCATCAGACGCACGGTATAAGAGCCGACCTGTGGCTAGTTGTTGACCCTGACCAGCTGGCCGTTCCTGCAGACCCAGAGCTCGTCCTCCATATCCACGGTTTCACCTTCGCCGGCATGTTTGCCGGTATATCCGGTGAACGCGTTGCTTGGCATTTTATAGTCGCAGCCTCCTGACGATTCAGTTTCTTGAGTGCAGCCCACTTGGAGGAAACCAACTGTCAGAGCCAAGATCAATGTTGTACGTCGGAGCATGATGCGATTCCTTTCAACGCCGTTGGAGTATGGCGGCGGATGATCACGTTCCCTGCCGCGTCGATCCCGTGTATCTGAAACACCGACCTCACGCGACATCGAGACCAATCGTCGTGATTTGCATGCCCGGCTGCTTGCCCCATGGCCGCCCCATCGCGACCACTTCAATGGCACTTACGTGCCGATCAAGGAGCCGTCCACAGCATCAACAACAGACATTGGCCCGCCGGTACCACGCCGATCAAAAGTCGATATTGCCCCTCTGGTGCTGGTCAAAGAGAAAGCCGCCGAGCAATCCGGCACCGGCGCCGACAGCCGCACCCAAAGCGGCGTTGCCGCCAATCGCGCCCAGAGCAGCGCCACCCGCCGCACCTATCGCGGTGCCGCTCACTGCCCGCGACCCCGTCGTCTCGCCGCACCCGGTCAGCGCCAATCCCGCGACCAGTGCCAGAGTGATTGCCGTAAGTCTCATGGTGCGATCCTCCTCCGCCCTATTTGCACGGCCATGTCGCTGCAAGTCCGCGAACCGCTCCGATGACCGGCGGTTCGTTCATGTATTTCTGATCCTGCTGATGGCTGGCGGCCCAGTTGTTGAAGGCTTGAATACCCTGGTCCCGAGTCACCGTCGGTGGATAGCAGATCAAGCGTTTCAACTTTCTCCTCGCGGTGACCTGGTCATGGTAGCTCACCACGCCCAGCAAGAATCCTTCACAGAAATTCAGCGCCTCGGACCGCAACGGATCGTTGGGCCCCACCGAGCACACCTTATACAGATCCTCGGTCGTATTCAGGTCGAAGTCCGCTTTGTCAACCGCACGTGCAAAGCCGGGCCACAACGCAACTAGCGTCATACCGACCAAAACAGGAAACCGCATCGCGCTCCTCCCATTTTTGCAGCAATGAAGATGAGTCTAGTGTTCGCATATTGATTTTCAATCCAACCGATCCCCTTCGAGATTGGATAACTGTCCTCTAGCAAATCCAAGAGAATTTCAGCCTCCGTGCGGGTTGCGGACAATTCTTTGTTGCCTGGCAACGAGTTTTTGACCTCAGGCCACGTGACGAATTCTGCAGGAAACGGGAATCAGCGAGCAACGGTCGGCAGGGATACGCGGATGCGTCGCGAAAAATCCGGCTCCGGCGTGCCGTCGGCCGCCTGGACGGCCTCGTTGATCCGGGAGAGCCGCTGCAATTCGTCGAACGGTAGGTCCGTGTCCACCCGCCCCGAATGGTAGAGGTAGCTGTCGATCAGACCGTTGAAGAGATGGCGGATGTCCCACCGCCCCTTTCGCCCGGCCGCGTTCGCGTAACGAATGATGTTGATGGTGCAGCTGTTGGTTAGCAGGTCATAGAACTCTGGCCGGTCGGCGAGTTCGTTGATCCGGCCGAGATAGACCATCAACAACCGCCGCGCGTCTTCGGGCGAGGTGTTGAGGTGATAAAGGTAGACCGCCTCTCGGCGGTGAATGGCGCGTACACCCACGAGGTCACGCTCTTCACCCACCACATAAATCAACTCGAATTGCTTGAACATGGAGGGGATCGGCTCGAAGCCGCGACCGACCTCCGGCCGCGCCTCGATGGAAATGCTCAGGGGCGAAGCATTGTCGAAGGTGAAACTGATGAACGTGTGCCCCATCAGCCTTTGCCCTTTACTCCAGCGCGCAATCAGTCCTTCGCTCCAGTAGGACACGTAGAAATCCAAGCCGCTCAAGTGGGAGAGATCAATTTCGCGCTCTTCATAGTGCACGGTGAAATCGCTCCGGCTGCGATAGTCGAAGTTGCGGACGCCCGTCAGACGCACACGGTCCCCCTCGATGAACGCCCGCGGCATCACCGCAACCTCCGAGCGCCAGTTCCGATCGTGCGAGGGAGTGATGGTCAGCCACCAGGCAATGACCCCGAGCACCAGCGCGAATGCCACCGCCGGCATGCGCCGCCGGCGCGACAGCCAGAACGCCCAGATCGCGAATGCCGCAAACGCCACGGCCAATCCCAACCGCAGCTCGGGCCACGGAAGATTCGAAAAATAGATGGCGAGCGTAGTCCATGTGATGACGACGATCCGGACCAGAAGGTTGATTGCCGCGATCAACCAGCGGAGCAACGTCGACATAAGCCGGCCACTTTCCTTCAGTGAATTTCGTTCAACTCGGCCGCGGCAGACAACAAGGCCGCAAAATCGACGTCGCTCGGGCGTCAACGACCGAAGGGCAAGTGCCCGTGTGCCGCGACGGGACGCCCCGTCGGAGATCAGCTTTGCGTTCCGAGTATAAACGGACCAATCGCATTCTGGAAAGGTGCCTGCGGGATCGGTACCCCCGGCCATTTAGGATAGGGTCGGGCACAAAAGAGAGCCTGAGAATCCTCTTCTCCTCAACAGAAGCTCCGTGAGCAAAGCACAAGGCGACATCTCGGACGTCGGTCGAGTGAAGCTGTGGCAAACCGCCGGGGTTTCAATGGCTGACTAAAGTCAGGAGTGAACGCGCCATTGTTTGCGCATCGTTTTCCCATGGCAAACGCACTTCTTGCGCCGGCAGGAGCGAAAAAAAGATACTGTGGGCGCGTTTTCGACTGCGCGATAACATGCGCCCTCTAAAGGATCCGGCGGTCAAGTTCGGCGAGCGCTTCGACAGCGCGTTCGACGGCGCAGGACTCCGGGCGAGCGGCGGAGCGAGGCAGGCGTAGACGTATGAGATTGGCGCTGAGGCAGGTGCGTGGCGGATTGCGACGACAGGCTCTGCGATGACCCGCGACCAGACTTTAAGAACCTCCGCGACGCTCATCGCAGCGATTGCTGTTTCTGTGGCCGCCTACCAAGCCGAGGCTGTCCTTGCACCGCTGACGCTCGGTTTGTTCATCATCGCGCTCGTCTGGCCCGTGCACGATTGGCTGCAACGATGGATGCCCACACTCGCCGCGCTCGCTATCGTCACGATAATGACGGTCATCGTTGTCGTCGTATTCGCGTCGCTGATCGCTTGGGGATTTGCACGGGTGAGTACGACCTTGATCTCGGACGCGGCTCGCTATCAGGAAATTTACAACATGGCGATCGACTGGTTGGACCGTCACGGCGTGTCGATCGCTGGCGTGTGGGCGGATAACGTCAACGCGAGCCGGATGCTTGGATGGGCCCAGCAGGTGACGAGCCGCGTCAAGACGACGCTGAGCTTCTGGCTGATCACCCTGCTCTACGTCATTCTCGGCCTTACCGAGGTCGACGATATGCACCGGAAATTGCGGGCGCATGTCGAGTCTGACGGTGCAAAGGCTTTCCTGTCGGCGACCGCGGACACTGCGCGCAAGTTCCGCGCCTACATGGTCGTTCGTACGGAGATGAGCCTAGCGACGGGGGTGCTCGTCGGCTTGTTCGCCTGGGCGGTAGGGCTCCAGTTCCCGGTGGAATGGGGCGTTATAGCGTTCACACTGAACTACATCCCGTTCATCGGCCCTTTCGTCGCGACGCTCGTCCCGACACTGCTCGAAATGACGCAGTTCACGACCTGGGAGGCGCTGTTCGGCCTCTTCGTCTGCCTCAATGTCATCCAGTTTGTCATCGGCAGCTATGTCGAGCCGCGAGTCTCCGGCGCGGTGCTGGCGATCTCGCCCGTCGTCGTGCTGTTCGCTGTTTTCTTCTGGGCGTACATCTGGGGGCTATACGGCGCTTTCATCGGCGTGCCGATCTTCATCGCGGCGCTCACTTTCTGCGGCCACTATCCCTCGACCCGATGGATCGCCGATCTCCTCGGAGGTCCGCAGCGCACGAAAGCCGGATAAGATAAGATCGCCGCAGCAATGTCCATTCGCTCGCGCGCCGCGGGCGGTATCGCTCTCTTCGGCGCGCGGACCTCGCGCAGTCGGAGAACATCTCCACACTCGAACCGGCGCCTGGCATTGCGGTCCTCGATCTAGATCGGCGCAGCCAGCGCCGCCGAGGCAGTGGGCAGCCGCGTGATCGCGACGATGGCACCGGCTACCTGAACGGCGGAGCGCAGTCCCGGTCGCCAGTTCTTTAATATCGTGTGCCGGTTTGTGCGACGTTTCGTCGCAGCACGAAGTCGACCTGCCCGAATTAGCTCTGGAAGATGGTCGTGTCGCGAGGTGGCACACGCAACAAGTCGTTACAAGTACAAGTAATTTCAGGTGCCAGCCGCGGGGCCGGCCATGGGGCGAGCATGCCGAAGCGAGCCGGGAGTGCGGGCGACACGCCTCGCAATCAGGTCCAGGTGGATTTGGCCCTCCAGGGTGGAGGATCGCACGGCGCCTTTACTTGGGGCGTTCTCGACCGGCTTCTCGAGGAGCACTGGCTCAGGATCGAAGCGATCTCCGGTACCTCCGCCGGCGCGATGAACGGCGCCGTCCTTGTCAGCGGCTACATGCAGGGGGGCGCCGAAGGCGCGCGAGAAGCGCTCGACGCGTTTTGGGGTAGGGTCGCGGACGCCGCACGGTTCAGCCTGATACAACGCTCCCCGCTCGACAGGCTGATGAACCGCTGGAGCCTGGACACCTCGCCGGGCTATCTGGCCTTGGACCTGATGTCGCGGCTGATTTCGCCATACAGCCTCAATCCCTTCGGCATCAATCCGATCAGCGACATCCTCCGAAAGAGCATCGATTTCGCGCATCTCGGCGAAGCCTCGATCAAGCTCTTTATCACGGCGACAAACGTGCATACCGGCCGCGGGCGGGTGTTCCGGAACAAAGACCTCACGCCCGACGTCCTTCTCGCCTCTGCCTGCCTGCCGACGATGTTCCAGGCGATCGAGATCGACGGGGAGCCGTATTGGGACGGCGGCTTCGTCGGCAACCCGACGATCACGCCACTGGTGCGCGAAAGCGAAGCGGCCGACATCATTCTGGTCCAGATCAATCCGCGTGTGCGCCCCGAGACGCCGCGCACCGCGACCGAAATCCTCAACCGCCTGAATGAGGTCTCCTTCAACTCGCCGCTCATGAAGGAGCTGCGCATGATAGCGCTCCTCCGGCAGGCTGCCGACCCCGGCACCGGAGAAGGTGCGCGCTGGGCGCGGATGCTCACGCACTGGATCTACTCCGACAAGCTGGCCGAATACGGCGCGTCGTCGAAGCTCAATGCCGAGCGCGCGTTTCTCGTGATGCTGAAGGAGGAGGGCCGGCGCAGCGCCGAGGCCTTTCTCGCCAAGAACGCGGACGACCTCGGAAAGCGGTCGACGGCCGACCTCGACGTTCTGCTGACGGAGATCTGAGACGATGAGCGGTTCCGATCTCATCGGCCTTCTGGGGATACTCGTCGGCCTCGGCATCCTGATCTGGCTCGCCTTCAAAGGGTGGAGCGTGCTTCTGCTCGCGCCCATTGCGGCAGTCGTGGCGGGTCTGTTCGCGCGCGAGCCCATTCTCGCGCACTGGACGCAGACCTTCATGCGGAGCGCGGCGGGGTTCTTCGCCCAGTTCTTCCCGCTTTTCCTGCTCGGCGCCCTCTTCGGCAAGCTCATGGAGGACTCGGGCTCGGTCACCGCCATCGCCGACTTCATGACCAAGAAACTCGGCGCGGGCCGCATCATCCTTGCGGTCGTCCTAGGCGGCGCGATCGTCACCTATGGTGGCGTCAGCCTGTTCGTCGCCTTTTTCGTCATCGCGCCGATGGCGCAGAACCTGTTCCAGTCGGCGGGCATTCCGCGCCGCCTCATGCCGGCGGCGATCATGCTCGGCACGTCGACCTTCACGATGTCGGCCATGCCGGGAACCCCGTCGATCCAGAACACCATTCCAATGCCGTTCTTCGGCACCACGCCCTTCGCGGCGCCCGGGCTCGGCTTCCTGGCTTCGATCATCATGCTTGGATTCGGTCTCTGGTGGCTGCAGCGCGAAGAGACGGCCGCGAAGGCGCGAGGCGAAGGCTTTGGAGAGGGCGCGCCGAGGACGGCCGAGGCGCTGGCCGAAGACGAGACGCTGCGCGAGCGCGCAACAACGGCGCACCCGTTCGATCCGGCCGAGATTATCCATGGAAAGGCCGCGCCGCCTCAGCCGTCGTTCGCCGCCGCCGCGGCTCCGATCGTGGTCGTCATTCTGGTCAATCTGGTCCTGTCCCTGATCGTCCTGCCGCGGCTCGATCTGAGCTTCCTCGGCAGGCCGGAATGGGGCGGCACGTTGCCTGCCGCGGTCACCGGCATCTGGTCGGTGATCACCGCGCTGACCTGCGCCATATTGACCGTATTCGCGCTCAATTTCCGGCGCATCCCCGACCTGCGCGCGACGATGGACGCCGGTGCCAACGCGTCCGTTCTGCCGGCGGTCAGCGTTGCGAGCCTTGTCGGGTTCGGCGCGGTAGTGGCCGCGATGCCGGCTTTCGCGGTGGTGCGCGACGCCGTGCTCGGCATCGGCGGTGGCCCGCTCGTGTCGCTTGCCGTCGCAACCAACATCCTGGCGGCCCTTACGGGCTCGGCATCCGGCGGCTTGACGATCGCGCTGGACGCGTTGGGCGCGACCTACCTCGCGCGCGCTGCGCAGATCGGAATGGACCCGGCGCTCCTCCACCGCGTGGCGGTGATCGGATCGGGAACCCTCGACAGTCTGCCGCACAACGGCGCCGTCGTGACTCTTTTGTCCGTCTGCGGTTCGACCCACAAGGACGCGTACAAGGATGTTTTCATCGTCGCCATCGTCGGCGCGATCATCGCGCTCGCCGTCGTGATCGTGCTCGGATCACTCGTGGGGTCGTTCTGACTTCCGCCGACACCCAAGACTCAACCGCTCCTTACGAGGTTCAAATCGTGCCTCCATCCGCCCTTACTCCGACTCCAAAACGCGGGCCGCGGCTGATGCTGTTGGCTATGGCAGCGCTCGCCTTCGTTGCCGCGAGCTGCAAGCGCGAAACCACCACCGAGGCGCCTCCGCCGCGTCCCGTCCGCGCCGTGATTGCCGAAAAGAGCGAGCTGGGTCAGTCGGTCGTCCTTACGGGCCAGATCCTCGCGGAGCAGGAAGCCGCACTCGCCTTCCGCATCGGCGGGCGAATCCTTGATCGCTTGGCTGGCGTGGGCGATCACGTCCAGCCGGACCAGGTGCTGGCGAAACTCGACCCGCAGAATGAGCTGAACTCCCTGCGGTCGGCGCGCGCCGCGCTTACGGCCGCAGAGGGCCGCCTCGAGCAGGACGCCAATCAGTTTCAGCGACAGCAGCAGCTACTGAACCGGGGCTTCACGACCCGGATGCAGTTCGATCAAGCGCAGCAGGCCTACCGCGCGGCGCAGGCGGCGGTCGACGACGCCAAGGCGCAACTCGAGATCGCCGAAGACCGGGTTAGCTACACCGAGCTCAAGGCCACCGTCGCAGGGACCATAACCGCGCGTGGCGCGGAGGCAGGCGAGGTCGTTCAGGCCGGGCAGATGGTATTCCAAGTGGCGCGCGACACTGGATGGGACGCGGTCTTCGACGTACCGGCGCAGGTGATCCGCACGGCGCCGGCCGATGCCGACATTCTGATCACGCTAACCGACGATCCGTCGGTGACCGCTAAGGGGCGCGTCCGCCAAGTCGATCCGCAGGCCGATCCGATCACCCGCACCTTCAGGGTGCGGGTCAGCGTCAACAACCCGCCGCCCGCCATGAGGCTCGGCGCGACAGTGACCGGGCGTTTGGACATGTCCTCCGGTACGGGCATCGCGGTTCCGGCAAGCGCACTCACCACAGTCGACCGCAGTCCGGCCGTATGGGTGGTTGACCCCGCGAACCTGACCGTGGCGCTGAAGCCGGTCGAAGTCCTGCGCTTCGACCCGGGCAGCGTGATCATCTCGGGCGGACTCGAGGGGGGCGAACTTGTCGTGACCGCTGGCGTGCAGGCTCTGCATCCCGGCCAGAAAGTCCGGCTGCTCGGAGCGCAGTCATGATCGGGCCCAATCTTTCCGATTGGGCGCTCAAGCATCGTTCGTTCATGGTGTTCATAATGCTTGCGATCACGATCGCGGGCGTCATGTCCTATCTTCGGCTCGGCCGAAACGAGGACCCCGCCTTCACCTTCCGTGCCATGGTCGTGCAGGCTGCCTGGCCGGGCGCGACGCTCGACGAGACGCTCAACCAGGTGACCGAGCGGCTCGAGCGCAAGCTCCAAGAGACGAACGGGCTCGACTTTCTGCGCAGCTACACGAGCCCCGGCCTCACGACCATCTTCGTCACTCTCAAGGGCTCGACGTCCGCTTCCCAGGTGCCGGACATCTGGTACCAGGTGCGCAAGAACATCGGCGACATCCGAGGGACGCTGCCGTCCGGCGTCGTCGGACCGGGATTCAACGACGACTTCGGCGATACCTACGGGCTCATTTACGGCTTCACCGCCGACGGCTTCACCCACCGCGAATTGCGGGATCATGTCGAAGACATCCGCTCGCGCCTCCTGCAAGTGCCGGACGTGTCAAAGATCGAGATCCTGGGCGCTCAGGACGAGCAGATCTTCGTGGAGTTCTCGACGCAAGTACTCGCGGGCCTCGGCATCGATCGCGCCGCGCTCGTCGCGGCCCTTCAGGCGCAGAACGCTGTCATTCCCGCAGGGTCCCTTGTGACCGGCGACGAGAAGATATCGATCCGTGTGACCGGAGCCTTCCGGTCCGAGAACGATCTGCTCGACGTCAATTTCTTGTCCAACGGGCGGCTGATCCGGCTGCGCGATATCGCCGAAGTGCGCCGCACGCTCACGGATCCGCCCCAGCCGATGTTCCGCGTCAACGGAAAGCCGGCGATCGGGCTCGCGATCGCGATGCGCGAGGGCGGCGACATTCTGGGGCTCGGCCGGAACGTCAAGGCGGCGCTCGATTCCGCGATGGCGGACACGCCGCTTGGCATCGACGCCGCGCTCGTCTCCGACCAGCCAGTCGTCGTGGATAACGCGATCAGTGAATTCACGTCGTCGCTGTGGCAGGCGATCGCGATCATCATGGCGGTCAGCGTCGTCAGTCTCGGCTTCCGTCCGGGCGCGGTGGTCGCGCTGTCTATCCCACTGACGATGGCGATCATCTTCCCGATCATGGAGTACCTCGGCATCGACCTGCAGCGCATATCGCTCGGGGCGCTGATCATTGCGCTCGGTCTCCTGGTCGACGACGCGATGACCACCGTGGACGTGATGACGTCGCAGATGGCAGCGGGCGAAACCAAGGAGAAGGCTGCGACCTTCGCCTATCAGTCGCTTGCGTTTCCGATGCTGACCGGCTCCTTCGTGACCGCTGCGGGTTTCGTGCCGATTGGCTTCGCAAAGAGCTCGGCCGGCGAATACACGTTCTCGATCTTCGTCGTGGTCTCGATCGCCCTGATCGTCTCCTGGTTTGTAGCGGTACTGTTTGCCCCGCTGTTCGGCGTCTGGCTTCTGAAGGCGCCGGATAGTGCCGCGCCAGCCAAGCCGAGCCGAATCGTCGGCCTGTTCCGTTCGATTCTGCTCGCCGCGATGCGCCATCGCTGGTTGACGGTGGCGCTCACGCTTGCCTGCTTCGTGCTCTCGCTGTTCGCCCTGCCTCTTGTGCCGCAGCAGTTCTTCCCCGCCTCGGACCGGCCAGAGCTCGTTGTCGATCTAACCCTCCCGCAGAACGCATCGATCTACGCGAGCGACGAGGTCGCAGCGAAGCTCGACACCATGCTTAAGGACAATCCGGACGTCGCCAGTTGGAGCACCTATGTCGGCCGAGGCGCAATCCGGTTCTACCTGCCCTTGAACGTCCAGCTCGCCAACGACTTCTTCTCTCAGGCGGTCGTCATAGCCAAGGACGTGGTTGCGCGCGAGCGGCTTCACGCGATGCTCGAAAAGCGGCTAGCCGAAGAGTTGCCCAGCGTCGTTTCGCGGATTTCGCCGCTCGAGCTCGGGCCGCCGGTCGGATGGCCGGTTCAGTACCGGGTCAGCGGCCCCGACCTTTCCAAGGTGCGCTCGATCGCGCTCCAGCTCGGGCAGATCCTGGGGGCCGACGGCGCGCTGAGGCGCGTCAACTACGACTGGATGGAGCCGGCGCGCAAGGTTCGGGTCGAGATCGATCAGGATCAGGCGCGCCTGCTGGGTCTCAGCTCCCAGGCTCTTTCGAGCTTTCTCAACACCGTCATGACCGGGGCGCCGATCACGCAGGTGCGCGACGACATCTATCTCGTCGACGTCGTCGCCCGCGCTCAGGACGAACAGCGCGTGTCGCTGTCGACCTTGCAAAGCCTTCAGGTTCCGCTGCCGAGCGGGCGCACCGTCCCGTTGAGCCAGATCGCGACCTTCGAGTTCGATCAGGAATATCCGCTGATCTGGCGGCGCGACCGCATCCCGACGCTGACGGTTCAAGCCGACGTCGCCGAGGACGCGACGCCGGAAGCGGCGGTCGCGGCGCTCGCGCCCTCCGTCGACAAGCTCCGAGCGAGCCTTCCCAAAGGCTACAGCGTCAGCGTCGGGGGAACGGTCGAGGAGAGCGCAGCCTCGCAAGCCTCGGTCTTCGCCAAGGTGCCGCTGATGCTGTTGCTGATGCTGCTCTTCCTCATGGCGCAACTGCACAGCTTCAGCCGGCTGGCGCTCGTGCTCAGCATCGTGCCGATGGGGCTCATCGGGATCGTCGGCGCGCTCCTCGTCGCGGGACGTCCGCTGGGCTTCGTCGCGATCCTCGGCATCTTGGCGCTCATGGGCATGATCGCCCGCAACGCAGTCATTCTCATTGAGCAAATCGAGACGGAGAGGACTCAAGGGGGTAGCGTGTGGGACGCCGTGGTCGAGGGATCCGTCTCCCGCTTCCGACCGATCATGCTGACCGCAATCTCGACGGTGCTTGGCTTCATTCCGATTGCGCCGACCGTATTCTGGGGGCCGATGGCGTTCGCCATAATGGGTGGCCTTTTTGTCGCGACCATGCTGACGCTCCTCGTCCTACCGGCGCTTTATGTAATTTTCTTCCGAATTCGGGAGACGCCGCAGGCGGGCGTCGAAACCCTGGTCTCCGGGCCGGAAGTCGTATCGGGATAGAGTCGGCTTGGTGAACGCAGCCATGCGGCGAACACATGGATCGACGCAAACGCCTTATCGTTGCGATGTGTGGCGCCCGTGTGCGACTCGTACTCGCGTCGGGCGCCCTCCATCTGGTCGACACGCCGATAGACGATGTCAAGCACGCTCAGGTCGTTGTCGTGTTTGTGCGGCCGCGCAGGCGCCGCTGGGTTCGCTGGCGGTGTCGGGGACGCCGTGTCTACGTCTGGCGCCGGGTCCGACGGCGGCGCGGGGCTGAGCCATGAGGACGACGATCGGCCGCGCGTTCGCCTTCCTGCTGCTCTGGCTTGCTGTCGCCGGCCGCAAACCGGCCGACCTTCCCATCGGCGTCGCGGTCGCCCTTGGATCAGCTTGGGCGAGCTTCATTCTTGCGCCCCCCTCCGGCGGTCGCGTTAATCTTCGAGCTGCGCTGATCTACTTCCTTGATTTCCTGCGCCTGTCGCTCTGGTCGGGCCTCGACGTTGCGCGACGCGCGCTTAGCGCGACGCCCGATCTTAACCCTGGCGTGGTCGAGGCGCGGCTCAGACTTGCGCCGGGCTACGCGCGCAACGCGTTCTGCATAATCGCGAGCCTCTTGCCCGGAACGCTCTTGACGGGATTCGAACCCGGCGACGACCAGAAGGTTTATGTCCATGGGCTCGACGTTGGCCAACCGATCGCGGCGGATCTTGCGGCCGGAGAAGCCTCCTTTATGCGGATGATCGGCCATGAATGATGTGCTGCTCGCAGCTGCAGGAATTACCCTCTTGACGGTCGGCGCGGGGCTCGCGCGCGTCCTCAGCGGCGCGCGCGAAGTGGACGGTTTGATGGCCGTCCAGCTCCTCGGCACGGGCGGCATCGCCGCGCTGCTCCTTGCCGCCTCGGCGACCGGCGTGGCCGGTGTCGAAAACGTGGCGCTGGGACTCGCCTTGCTCGCGAGCTTTGCGTCGGTCGCGTTTGTCAACGCGTCGCGCACGCAGCGCGGCTCCGATCGGGGCGAAAACCGATGAGCGTCGTTCTCGACCTCTTCACCGTCCTTGCCGTCGGCCTGGGCGTGTTCTTCTTCCTCGCCGGAACGGTGGCGCTCCTTCGGTTCCCCGATTCGCTCTCCCGCCTGCATGGGCTGACCAAGGCGGACAACCTCGGCTTGGGGCTGGTCGTACTCGGCCTCATTCCCCGCGCCTCCTCCCCCTTGGCAGCGCTGAAGCTGATCGTGCTCTGGGCGCTGGTGCAGCTCGGCAGCGCGACCGTCGCGCAAATGATCGGCAGCGCGCTTCGCCGGCGGGAAGAGATCGAATGACCCTGTTCGAGGCGCTCGATTTCGCCCTCGCCGCCATCGTGCTCGGACTCGCGGCCCGGACCATTTCGGCCCGCAGAGTTTTCGGCGCGGTCGTAGCCTACGTCGCCTATGGGCTCCTGCTGGCGATCATTTGGGTGCGCCTCTACGCGCCCGACGTCGCGCTGACCGAAGCCGCAATCGGCAGCGGCGTCACCGGCGTTCTGCTGATCTCCGCCTCGACGCGGCTCGGGCCGCTGGCGGCGCCGGACGCGCCGCCGGGCGCCGCGCTCAAAGCTGGTGCCGCAGCTCTGTCCGCACTCGTCGCAGGCATCCTGGCGACGGCCGTGTTGTATCTGCCCGATCCCGCCCCCTCGCTCGCTCCTGAGGCTGACGCGCATCTTGCCGAAACCGGTCTCGGCAATGCGGTCACGGCCGTTCTCATCGCTTATCGCTCGTTCGACACCATGCTCGAAAAGGTGGTGCTCGTCCTGGCGGTCGCGGGCGTCTGGTCGGTTGCGCCCGATCGGTTCTGGGGCGGCGCACCAGCGCCGTTGGGCCCCGCCGCACCGGACACCGCACTCGTCTTCCTCGCCCGCATCCTCGCGCCAATCGGAGCCGTGATCGGCGTTCAGATGTTCTGGGTCGGCGCGGACGAGCCGGGCGGCGCGTTCCAGGGCGGAGCGATCCTCGCCGCGATGTGGATGATCGTGATGATGGCGCGCCTGACCGAGCCGCCGCGGATCAGCTCGGGTTGGCTCCGACTTGCGCTGATCGCAGGACCTGGGGTGTTTCTGCTCGCAGGCCTCGCCGGCCCCGTCATGGCCGGGAGCTTCTTTGCTTTTCCCCCGGGTTTTGCCAAGCCCGTGATCCTTTTCATCGAAGCCTTCATGGTGCTCTCGATCGCCGTCTCGCTGCCCTTGCTGGTCGCCGGACCGCCGAACCGGGAGGCCGGACGATGAGCCCGTCGACCATTGCGGGGTTGACGGCAGCGATCCTGGTCGGGCTCGGGCTCTACGCCCTCATCGTCAATGCGGACCCGCTCAAGAAGCTGCTCGCATTCAATCTGCTCGGCAGTGGGGTGTTTCTTGTCTTCGGCATCATCGCGCGCCGTGGCGCGGTCGGCGCTTTTCCCTTCGACCCGATCCCGCAGGCCATGGTGATCACCGGGATCGTAGTGGCTTTCGCGGCGAGCGCGCTTGCTGTTGCCCTTATGCTGAGCCTGGCAAAGGAGTCTGGCCGCATCACGCTCGATCCCGAAGGCGAAACAAGGCCGGACAACGGAGCCGAGAACGCATGAGCGCTGCCGGGGCGACGACCCAGGGCGGCGCTCTGCTGATGCTCGCAATCCTGCTGCCCGTGGCGGGAATTCTCGCTTCCTTTGCACTCGGCGGCCGCGCCGCCGAGCGGATCGCGCTCGCCTCCGCACCGGTCGCCCTCGTCATCGCGCTAGCGGTCCTGGCCGAGGTCGTACGGGCCGAGCGCCCAATCGTCTACACAGTCGCGGCACTCTCGCCGCCGCTCGGCATCGCGTTGAGGGCTGATGGCGTATCGGCGGTGATGCTGCTGGCGTCGGCGCTGATCGTCCCCGCGGCGGGGCTTTATGCGCGCGCGGGTTTTGCGAGCCGCCCGGGCGAAGGAGAATCTCGCAAGGCCTTCACTTTCTGGATATTGCTTCAGGGGATATCCGCGGCGCTCGCGATCATTTTCGTCAGCGACGACCTCTTCAACCTCTATGTCGCGCTCGAGCTTCTCACCTTTGCCGCCGTGCCGCTCGCCTGCGTGGAGGGGCGGGCAGAGACATTCGCCGCCGCTCTGCGCTATCTGCTTTTTGCCCTATTCGGCTCGATCTTCTACCTGCTCGGCGCCGCGCTCCTTTACGGGGCGTTCGGCACGCTCGACATCGCCCTTCTGGCCGAAAGAATGCGCTTCCTGCCGGCTGTCACGGCGGCGGCGGCGTTGATGACCGCGGGGCTCCTCGCCAAGACGGCGCTGTTTCCGCTCCATCTCTGGCTGCCGCCCGCGCACGCGAACGCCCCGGCGCCGGCGAGCGCCATTCTCTCCGGCCTCGTCGTCAAGGGCTCGTTTTTCCTGAC
>Ga0187765_10000320_pt1 | contig 17406 bp, 14 predicted proteins | sample 0216_QUI02_MP05__3_FD_133018 | JGI IMG/M metagenome (GOLD analysis project Ga0187765, IMG submission 133018) | Tropical peat soil microbial communities from peatlands in Department of Meta, Colombia - 0216_QUI02_MP05_10_MG | ecosystem: Environmental > Terrestrial > Soil > Wetlands > Peat ...
GAGAGCTGCCCGTCGATCGGCCGGGTTCCGACCGCCGATTCCGACGAGGTCGTGGTCTCGGCGGGAACGCGCAGCCGGCGGCTCAAGGTCAGCGAGCTGCAGGGCGAGGTCGACGTCGACGCGGGTGCCGCGCCCGGAGCCGACCCCCGGCGCAGGGCTCAGTGACCGAGCTTGAGCGCGACCCGGTAGTCGCTCGGCCGCTCGCCGAGCCGCACCTCGGCTCCGATCCCGATCCCGAGCAGCCCCCAGAAGAGGAGCTGGATCGAGATGTTGTCGAACGGGTCGAAGCTCAGCATCGAGATGAAGAAGCCGATCAGCGACGCGAACACCGCCCATAGAACCGCGCGCAGGCCGGGATCCTTGGACTGGAGCTGCGCGCGGTAGAGCGTCACCAGCGCGGCGCCGAGGACCCACATCATCGACAGCCAGCCGAGGATCCCGTTCTCGATCAGCAGGCTCACGTGCCCGTTCGCCGTCGCGGCGGCGGCGTGCATCACCGAGGAGTCGGGAAGCTCGCCCATGGTGCGCGGGCCGATACCGAGCAAGAGCTCGCTGGGCGGCAGCGAGCGCAGCGCGCGGCACGCGTTCGCGGCCTCTCCACAGACCAGGCTGGCGAGCGAGAGTCCGCCGTGCCCGAGGAAGTGGTGCAGCGAGAGGTAGGCGAACGGCAGGAGCAGCAGCACGAACACGCAGGCGAAGAGGATGCCGAAGTACCGCCGCAGGTAGAGCGTCGCCGTGATCGCGAGCGCGAGAAGCCCGGTCGGGTGCTTGGTGAGCAGGATGCCGATCAGGGTGACCGTGCTCGCCGCGACCCAGAAGTCGCGGGCCTGCCGGTTCTGGGCGCCGGTCAGCTTGCAGAGCAGACAGGGCACTCCGAGGATGAGATAGGTGGCGAGCGCGATCGGGCTTCCCAGCGTGGAAGAGATTCCGACCCCGCTCAGTCCGAACTGGCGGCTCGCGGGGTCGAGGTCAAGGTAGTCCGCGAGCACCAGCTCGAGGATGCCGAGCGCGGAGATCGCGACCGAGATCAGAGCGACCGCGGTCACCGCCCGGCGGACGAACACCCGGGTGAAGGTGCCGTTGACGATCGCCATGAGGACGATGAAGCCGGTGATCAGGTAGTAGGCCGCGCCACGGACCGCCTGGACGTGGGCGGCCGACTGCGCCGCCGAGCCGAGGGCGAAGATCAGGAAGGCCGCCATCGGCAGGTTGAGCGGGGTCCGGTAGAGGCTGATCCGGTCGCTCGGGACCTGGCGCAGGACCATCCACAGCGACGCGAGCCCGATCGCGCCATGGAGCGGGTTCACGCGCATCCCGAACAGCGTGATGTAGAGGTGCTCCATCGCCGTCGCCGGGATCAGCGAGACGAAGAGCAGCAGGCAGAGCAGGAAGAGCCCGAGCGTCAGCCAGCGGTTGAGCAGCTTGAGCGCCGTCAGCGCGAGCATCTGCACGTCGAGCCACAGCGAGCGGTGCTCGATGTAGAGACGGTCGTAGCGCAGCTTGTTGGCCGGCGAGGTGAAGTAGCCGCCGCGCACCTGCGCGAGTCCGGTCATGCCGGGAGGGACGCGGAAGCGATCGGCGTAGTGCGGGATCTCGTTCACGTAGCGCTCGAGAAAGATCGGCCGCAGCGGGCGCGGACCGACGAAGTTCATCTCGCCGCGCAGCACATTGAGGAGCTGCGGGATCTCGTCGAGCTTGGAGCGTTTGAGGAACTTCCCGACCGGCGTGTAGAAATCGTCCTGCGGGCTCAGCAGCCGCCCGCCGATCTGTCGCTCGGAGCCGTCGCGCAGGGTGCGGAACTTGAACATCGTGTACAGCCGCTGATTCTTGCCCACGCGAATCCCGGAGTAGAACAGCGGCCCGGGGCTGGTGAGCTTCACCGCGATTGCGATGATCAGCAGCAGCGGCGACAACACGATCAGCGCGCCGATCGACAGGATCGCCTGCACGGCGTAGCGAACCCGTGACTCGGGCAGCTCCGGCGGCAGGTCCATCCGCCGCTCGGGAGGGGCCTCGGGCGCGCGTCCCCGCCGCGCCGCCGCGGGCGAAACGGGAGAGACGGCGCGAAGCTCTAGAGGGCGCGGCACGATGGGCTCCGATCCAGGGTAAAATCTTGCCTGAGCGGTTTCGTCACGGTCAACCCGCAACTTTGCGCAGCGATTGCCGGCGGGGCGTGCTCTGCGTCGCGTAGTTGTCGTGCCACGCCTGGAACATGAGCAAGGTCCAGATGTCGCGGCTCAGGTCGCGTTCGTGGTTCTCGTGGGCGCGAATCAGGCCCTCCACCATCTCGGGCCGGAACAGTCCCGTCGCCGCGATCCGCTGCGGCGAGAGGGTGTCGTGCACCAGCTCCTTCAGCGGGCCGAGCAGCCAGACCGGGATCGGGACGTTGAAGCCCTGCTTGGGCCCGCGGGTCGTCTGCCGTGGCAGCCGGTCGCGCATGGCGCGCTTGAGCAGGTACTTGGTGGTCAGTCCGCGCAGCTTGAGCGCGCTCGGCGAGCGCGCGGCGAGCTCCACCAGCGGATGATCGAGGAACGGCACCCGCGCCTCGAGCGAGGTCGCCATGGTCATGCGGTCGACCTTGACCAGCATGTCGCTCTCGAGCCCGAGGTGGGTATCGATCGCGAGGAGCTGCGCCAGGAGGTCGCGCGACGGAACCGTGGCGGCCATCTCGCGATAGAGCCGCACCGTCGGGCGCACGCCCTGCGCCGGGCCCTGGTAGAGGGCACGCTTTGCGTCCTCGGTGAAGATCGCCTTCCAGGAAAGGTGCGCCTCGATGTCGGGGAGGGAGGCGCCGGCGGTGAAGCGCTTGGCCTTGTAGTCGAAGCTCACCTTGCGGTGTGACACGGGCAACGCCTCGACCAGGCGGGGCAGCATGCGCCGCGCCGCGGCGGGCAGGGTGCGGCGGTACAGCCCCGCGAGCTTGGTCGCGCGATAGGTCTGGTAGCCGGCGAACACCTCGTCGCCGCCCTCGCCGGAGAGCGCGACCGTGACCTGCTCGCGTGCCAGCCGGGAGACGCACAGCACGGGGATCGCCGAGGAATCCGCGAACGGCTCGTCGAACGACTGCACCAGCTCGGGTACCAGCGCCGCCGCGTCGGGCGTGACGACCATCTCGTGGTGGTCGGTCTCGAAGTGGCGCGCGATCGTGCGCGCACGATCGAGCTCGCTGAAGCTCTTCTCGGCAAATCCGATCGAGAAGGTCTTCAGAGGACCGGTGTGGAAGCGACGCATGCAGGCGACGACGCTCGCGGAGTCGATGCCGCCGGAGAGGAAGACGCCGAGCGGAACGTCCGATACCAGGTGGCTGCGCACGGCATCGTCGAGCTTCTCGAGCACCGCCTCGACGTACTCCTCCTCGCGCTTCGCCGGGCTCTCGGGGTCGAGCCGGAGCTCCCAGTAGCGCTCGATCTTCACCGCGCCGTTCTCCGCCACCAGGAAGGTCCCGGCGGGAAGCTTGCGGGCGGCGCGGAAGATCGTCGTCGGCGCCGGGACGTAGGTGAGCGAGAGGTAGTCGTGGAGCGCCTGCAGGTCGATCTCGCGATCGAGTCCCGCGGCGAGGAGGCTCTTGAGCTCGGAGCCGAACAGCAGTCGGCCCCGCCCGTGGCCGTAGTAGAGCGGCTTGATGCCGAGGCGGTCGCGCGCGAGCATCAAGCGGCGCCGCGGGGCGTCCCAGATGGCAAACGCGAACATGCCGCGGAGCTTCTTCACGCAGGCGGTGCCGTACTCCTCGTAGAGATGAACGATCGCTTCCGTGTCGCAGTTGGTCTTGAAGCGATGGCCCAGCGACTCGAGCTCGCGCCGCAGCTCCTGGAAGTTGTAGATCTCGCCGTTCTGGATGACCGAGATGTTGCCGTCCTCGTTGGTGATCGGCTGGTGTCCGCCGGCGAGGTCGATGATCGAGAGCCGGCGCATGCCCATGGCGAGCGGGCCATCGACGAGGAAGCCTTCGTCGTCGGGCCCGCGATGCTCGATCACATCACACATCGCCTGAGCGACCGTCCGGGTCGCGAGGACGCCTTGTTCGAGAGCGAGAAAACCGGCAATGCCGCACATAGTCTGGGTGATCCTTCGTGGGTCAGGCCGCGGGCTGCTTCGCCGGGCCCGGGGAGTCGTCTCGGGAGTGACCGGTTCCATGCCACCACTGCAACGCGGCGTGGAGCGAATCGAATGCGCCGTCGAGCTTCTTGCGGAAGTCGCGCAGCGAGTCGTCGCGCGCGATGAACGTCCGTCGCAGGCTGAAGGGATGCGTATCGCGGGTCACGACGCCGGGCATCGTCGTACAGGCGAGACGGTAGCCGGCGTCGCGTACCGCCTGCTTGACGGCGGCATCGAAGAAGCCGCGCGGATAACAGAAGCTCTCCACGCGTAGCCCCGCGCGTTCCTCGATCAGCCGCCGGGACTCGACGATCTCGTGGCGCATCTCCGGCGCAGCGAGCTCGACGAGGGAACGGTGGGTCATGGTGTGCGCGCCGAAGGCGATTCCGTATCGTGCCATCTCGGCGACCTGCTCCCAGGAGAGCGGCGCCGGCGCCGCGTGATTGCTCAGCACGGGCAGCGCCGCCGTGCCGATGTACGCCGCGGTCAGGAAGATCGTCGCCGGGATGCTCTCGCGCACGAGAACGGGAAAGCCCGCGGTGTAGTTATCGGCGAACCCGTCGTCGAGCGTGACCGCGATGGTTCGCGCGGCGAAGGGCCGCCCGGTCGCGAGGTGCTCGGCGACCTGGTCGAGCGAGATGACGTTCCAGTCCTCGCGCCTGAGCAGGCGCATCTGCGCCGCAAAGGCTTCGGGCGCAACGCAGGAGCGGTGCTGCTCGGCGTCGATGCGATGGTAGTAGACGATCCGCGCGCTGCTCGCGCGCGCCGGGCGCATTCGCCGGTAGAGCAGGCTCGCCTCGCTGGCGAGGAAGCGTGGCGCGCGCCCGACCGACGAGCGTACGCTCAAGGCCGCGTCCCGTCCCGGAGCTCGCCGTCGCGCGTCGCCCGGTCGAAGATTGCCGCCAGCTCGCCCACCGTCCGGCGCATGTCGAACTTGCTCGCCACCCGGCGATGACCCTCGGCGGCGAGGGCGCCCGCGAGCTCGGGTTGATCGATCAGCCGGGAGAGCGCGTCGGCGAGCGCCAGCGGATCGCGTTCCGGGACGAAGAGTCCGCTCTTCTCGTGCTCGACCAACTCACCGAGCGAGGGCAGCTCGGTGCAGACGACCGGCGTGCCGGCGGCAAGCCCCTCGATGAGGATGTTGGGGATGCCGAAGTGGTCCTCGAGGTGGGCCGGCAGGGCGACCACGGTCGCACGGCGGTAGGCCGGGATGAGATCCTCCTGAGGGATGTAGCCCACCAGCCGGACCCGATCGTCGAGGCGAAGGGACTGGATCAGCGTCTCGAGCTTGCCCCGATCCTCGCCCTCGCCGACGATCTCGAGGCGGATCGTCCGGCCGCGGTCGCGCAGGATGGCGATCGCCTGGACGAGCTCCTCGAAGCCCTTGCACGCGCGCAGCGTGCCCACGGCGAGGACCAGGTCGCGCGCACGCGGGACTCCGTTGCGCTCGAAACGCGCGAGGTCGACGCCGTGATAGACGGTGCGGATGTGCGCCGCCTGCGCCGCCGCGACGCCGGCGAGATAGCCCCGGTTGTACTCCGTGCAGGTGATCACGAACCGGGCCGCGGCGATCTTCTCCGCCAGCATCGCGCGATGCACGAAGATGTCGGTCGCGTGACCGGAGAAGCTGTACGGGATGCCGGTCAGTCGCGAGATCACGAGCGCGGCGGTCGCGGGGTAGGTCGCCCAGTTGGCGTGGATGTGGCGCACGCCTCTCGACCGCATTCGTTCCGCGAACGCGAGGCTCTGCGGGACGATGGCGAGCGACTTGGCCAGCGCCGCGGGCATCGCGCGGTGTCCCCAGGCGATCTTCGCGAGCGCGCGCGTGGTTGCCAGCGGACGGGTGAGGGCGGTCCGCCCGGCGCCGGCCGCGAGTGACCCCAGCGCCGGAGGGTATACGGTCCGCGCCAGGAGCGGTTGCGCCTGGGCGTGAACCTTCCAGCCGCGCGGCGGCGGCAAGAGCGAGTAGATCTCGAAATCGAGACCTCGCTCGGCCAGGCCGGCGAGCTCGCGCAGGAAGTAGGCGTCCACCTGGCGCGGGAACTGGTTGACGATCAGAGCGAGCATTTCCGGATTTCGCTCCTCGGCGGACGCTCCGTGCTCAGGCGGCGACCTTGGCGCCCGGACGCACGAGCTCGAGATAGAGGCGTTCGGTATGCGCCACCATCCGGGCGACCGAGAACATCGAGTTGACGCGCCGCCGGCCTTCCTTGCCCAGGCGAGCGATGAGCTCGGGCGAGGACGCCACCCGCGCGAGCGCGGCGGCGAGCGCGGCCGGGTCACGCGGCGGAACGAGATAGCCGGTCTCTCCGTCGACGATCACCTCGGGGTTGCCACCGACCGAGGCCGCGATCACCGGCTTCCCCGCCGCCATCGATTCCAGGACCGTGTTCGACAGGCCCTCCTTGACCGACGAGAGCACCGAGACGTCGAAGGTCTGCAGCCATTCGGCGGCGTCCGGACGCATTCCGGTGAAGTGCACGCGGTCGGCGACGTTGAGCTCGCGGGCCAGGCGATGGAGCCGCGCCCGCTCGCTCCCGTCGCCGACGATCGCCAGGTGCAGTCTGGGCACGCGCTCGCCGCACAGGGCGAAGGCCTTCAGCAGGGTTGCGTGGTCCTTGGCCGGCTCCACCCGCGCGACCACCCCGGCGAGGACCGCGTCGGCCGGCAGGCCGATCTCCGCGCGACGCGGCTCTGCGTCGAAGGCGGTACGGAAGCGGTCGAAGTTGACGCCGTTGTAGATCGTCACGACCTTGTCGGGCTCGAGACCGCCGCGCTCGAGGAGGTAGCGACGCACCGCCTCGGAGTTGGCGATGATCCGGTCGGTCGACCGCGCGAGCCAGCGTCCGACCAGGCGCTTGTACGACTCCTCCCAGATATCGACGTTGCGCTCCGATGCCACCACGTGCGGGACGGCGGCGAGGCGCGCCGCAACGCGGCCCCAGGTGTTGGCCGTCCAGAGATAGGTCTGGACGATGTCGAAGCGCTCCTGGCGCATGAACGCGGCAAGGCGCAGGACCAGCGAGGGGTCGGTCTTCAGACGCTTGGGCTGGTGCACGACCGGGACGCCGAGCGCGGCGATCTCGGCCGCCTTGCGTCCGTAGCGGAAGCAGCACACCTGTGGCGTGAATCGGGTGCGATCGATGCGTCGCACGACCTCGAGGATCTGCTGCTCCGTTCCCCCGACGTCGAGCTCGTCGATGACGAAGAGGATGCGCAGCGGGTCTGCCGGCGCGGAGCCCGCGCCCGGTCCGAATCCGTTTGCTCTGCGTGTACGCAGCACGACCACCTGCGCGCCGCCCGGCGGCGCCTCCCGGCGTTTCTTGTGGTTGGGTTGCATGCTCACTGGCGATGGCGGAACTGCATCTCGATCTCTTTGACCACCTCGAACGCTTCCGCGTACTTGGTGTGGATCTGGTAGCCGCGGTACATCGCGCGCCCCTTAACGCCCTGCAGCCACCAGTCGCCGTTCGCCTCCATCTGGCTCTTGTGCGCGAGAATGCTGGCGAGCTTGAGATCGATGAACTCGGAGACGTCGACGAAGGACTGTGCCTTGAAGCCGCCCGGGACGATCCCGCCCGGAATGGTCTGCTCGTACATCAGGAGGGAGCAGCGATTCTCGCGTGCGGCGGAGATCACGGAGCGCGATACGGAGTTGTGGTCCTGGTGCGAATCCTGGTCCCAGTGCGTGTAGATGAGGTCAGGACGGAAGTCGGAGAGCGTGCGATCCATCACCTGGATGGTCTTGCGATCGTGTGCGAGCTGGTCCGGGTCGATGTCGAGCAGGATCAGGCGCGCGCCGAGGATGCGTGCTCCCTCCTCGGCCTCCGCCACGCGTCGCTCGCGCTTGGACGGCACGGTGGCGACGGCCATGAGGACGGTGTCGCCGAGGCGGCTATGCTTGGCGACCGTGCCGCCCATGCCGATCTCGATGTCGTCTGGATGCGAGCCGAAGACGAGTACACGCATACGTCTGAACCTCGAACGAGAGCTTGCCGTACCGCGGGCGCGGTGAAGTTGCGCGTCGAGCGTTGTCAGACGGCGCTGCCGGCGGATTCGGGAACCACGATCTCGTCATGGTAGCGCAGGACGGTGATCTCGCGCGGCGTCGGGATCGTGATCGGGCGCCCGCAGGCGAGGTCGACGCTCAGCGCCGCGATGTTCACGCCGGCGAGCGTGGTGAACATGGTTCCCCCACCCATGCGGGGATTGATCTCGAGGAGCTTTGCCCGGCCTTGCGGATCGCGCCGCATCTGGATGCAGGAGGGCCCGCGCAGCCCGAGAAACTCCGCCAGGCGAAGGCAGGTCTCCTCGATCTCGCGATCAAGGACGATCCGCCCGCGTACCGAGATGCCGGCCTTGGTCGCCAGGCGCAGGCGCGGCACCGCGACCAGCGCCTTGCCCGCGAGGTCCGACAGGGTGTCGATCGAGAACTCCTCGCCGGGCAGATACTCCTGGATCACCAGGTCGTCGTGCGCCTCGACCTGCGCCGTCAGCTCGGCGCGCGAGCGGCACAGCGCGATGCCGCGACTCCCCTTGCCGTGACGCGGCTTGACGAAGCAGGGGAACTCCTGCACCTCGTCGGCGCGCAGCGTCGTCACCGGGACCGGAAAGCGCTCGCGTACCGCCTCGTGAAAGCGCCACTTGTCGACGCAAGTCTGCACCGCCTCGTGGGGGCTGACCACGGCGCGGATCCCGAGCTCGGCGAGCTCGTGCTGCCGCTCTGCATAGACGAGGGTGTCGAAGCCCGACGTCGGCAGGATGATCCGCACCCGCTCGCGCTCCATCAGGCGCAGAGCCGCGGCGAAGAATCCGGGGTCCTTGATCGGCGGCAGCACCGCCCAGGCGTCGGCCAGGTAGAACCCGGGCGAGCTGGGGTCGGCGTCGCTGGTGACCAGCTTGCCCTGGAAGCCGGCGCGGCGCAGCGAGCGCATGGCCCCGATCGCCGCGTCGCCCCCGGCGCCCGGGAGCAGGACCGTCGGCGCGTCGCCCAGCGTTGCGGAGCCTCTGGGCTGCGGATCGATCTGTGACTGCAGGCTCATCGGTGACTTCAGCTCGCGGCCCGGGCCGCGTTCGCGGCCGCGTCGTCGTCGGAGCGGGGATCCCCGCCGAAGGTGCGTCGCAGGGCTTCTGCCAGACCCACCTCGGGGCGCCAGCCGAGGTCCTCGGCGGCGCTGGTATCGTAGCGCAGGCTCTCGGTCGCGCGGCGCAGCTTGTAGCGCGTGAGCGGCAGGTTCCGTCGGGCCAGGCGGCCGGCGAGCTCGCACGCCACGGCGGCGGGTAGCAGAGCCAGGGCCGGGACGAACAGTGGTTCGCCGGGCGTGCCACCCGCCTGCGCCAGGCGGTCGAGGTACTCGGCCTGACCGACGACGCCGTCGACGATATTGTAGGCACGACCCGCTTCGCCGTGCAGCGCGACACGCACGATCGCGTCGCAAGCGTTCTCGACGTAGGTGAGGGGCAGGAGCGTGTCGCGCGCGCCGACGATCACCCGCCGCCTGGAGCCGCCGGGGATGGCAAAGGTCAGCCGTGCGATGAACGTCTTGGTGCCGAGGCCGTAGAGGATGCCCGGCCGGACGACCAGGGCATCGAGCCGGCCGCGAGCTGCGACGTCGCGAACCAGACGATCCGCCTCGGCCTTCGACCACGCGTAGGCGCCGCGCTTTTCGATCTGCGGGTCGAGCGGGGTAGCCTCGGTGATCACATCGCGCGCGGCATCGGCGCCGTAGATCCCCGCCGAGCTCACGTGGACGAACCTGCGTACGCCAGCCGCCTGCGCCGCCTCGAGGAGGGCCTCGGTCGCGAGGACGTTGTCGGTGTGGAACTGGGCGCGCGTGCCGGCAGCGGCGACCCGGGCCGCGGTGTGGAAGACCACGTCAGCGCCCGCTGTCGCCCGGCCGAGCGCTTCCGGCTCGTCGAACCCGCCCCACACGACCTCGGACACCTCGGGCGGGATCCTCTGCAGGTCGGTCCCCGGCCGGACGAGGGCGCGGAGCGGCCGGCCCTCGGCGGCGAGCCGGCGCGCCAGGTGTGAGCCGAGAAAGCCGGTCGCGCCGGTCAGGAGGTCCATCGCACCGATCCCATGTCGACCGCGGCGCCGTTGGTCGTCGCGCTGAACGAGGCCGCCCCGCCCAGGCGGTGCGTGATGTCCTCGAGCATCTCGACCACGTCGCGACCTGCGAGACCGTCGACCGGCGGCGGCGTGCCCTCGGCAAGACTCCGGTAGAAGCGCCGGATCGTCTCGCCGATGCCGGGGTAGAGCTTCATGCGGCGGGTCGCGACCTGGAACGTCGTCGAGACGGTCGCCGAGACCAGCTGCTGGGCCTGCTCCAGGTTGATCAGCGTCTTGGCGACCAGCTTCGGGAGCCTGCGTACGCGCTCGACGAGCATCGTCATGGTGTTGAGATTGATGCGCAGCGTGGCCCGCGTTCCGAAGATGTTCAGGTGGTTCAGGTAGGGCTGGGTGCCCATCGAGAAGCAGAGATAGCCGAAGGCATCCTCCCCCTCGACGAGCATGCGGATCTCGCCCGCGACCGCCTGTCCCGGCTGCGGCGGGCGCCCCATGATCTCGGAGCGCCGCACGCCGCCACAGAAGGCGCGCATCAGGTAGACCGGGTGGGGCGCGAGATTGAAGAGCGGCGCGAAGGGGTTCTCCACGCTCCAGTGCTGCTGTCCGTTGACCGCCGTGCCGCCGAGCTCGACCGGGTTCACACCCTGATGGACCTCGACCGAGACGACCTCGCCGATGCGTCCCGAGTCGACGTACGCCCGGGCGCGCAGGATCACGGGATCGAAGAGTCGGTTGTGGTCGACGCAGATGCGGCGGCCGAAGCGGCGCGCCGTTTCGAGCATCCGGTCGCACTCGGCGACGCTCATCGCCATCGGCTTCTCGACCAGAACGTTCGCGCCCCGTTCCATCGCCGCGATCGCGAGCCTGGCGTGGGTCGATGGGGGCGTCACGACGTGCACGATGCTCGGCTCGGTCGCGCGCATCATCTCCTCGAAGTCGGTGAAGACCTGAGGGATCTGATGCGCGGCGGCGAGCTGCTCCGCGCGCGCGCGGTCGGTATCACAGATCGCGACCAGACGTGCGCCGGCGTTCTGTCGCGCGTAGCGCAGGTGGACCTGGGCGATCCGTCCCGCACCGACGCACGCGACCCGATGCATGCGCTCAGGGGTTTGCATGGAGTGATCGATTCGCTCAGAGAGCGGGCAGGCGCTTCCAGAACTCGTTGTTGAGCGCGCAGCATTTCGCGCACTTCGGGAACAGACGCCGCTTCTTCAGCGCCTTGCGAAACGTCTGGTAGGCCTGATTGTTCCAGATCTCGGCGACGCTCTCGTCGCGTACGTTGCCGAACGCGACATCGATCGAGCACGAGTAGACGTCGCCGTACGGGCTGATGCGGAACGTCTTCCAGGGGTAGAAGCACTTCTCCACGAAGGCGTACTCGTCGTCGAGGAAGCGGCGCTCCATCTGCTCGGGCGTCTTGAGCGGCGGGCCGAAGCCGACCGAAATCCCGTACTCCTCGCCCTTGCGGATCGCCTTCTGCGACTCCTCGTACAGCGTGTCTCCGTTCACCTGGCGCAGGTACATCGGGAGGTTCTGGTCCTCCTCCTTGCGCTGCACCGGAAGCGGGATCAGGGCCTCGGTCTCCCGGTTGTGGTCGGGTGTGGTGTAGAACATGTAGTCGAAGTCGACGGTGTCGACGCCCACGTCCTTCAGCCAGTCGAGGACCTCGCTGTAGCGGTGCTGGTTCAGCGCCGAGATGGTCACCGTGATGCCGATCTTGGGGCGCTTGACGCCGAGCTCCTTCTTCGCCGCCTGGATGTTCCGGATGCCCTCGAGCAGCCGGCGGAAGCTGCCCTTGCCGCGACGGATCTCATCGTGCAGATCGTCGGGGCCGTCGATCGAGATGGACAGCGCGTGCGGCTTGAGCTCGACCAGCCGCCGAGCCTCCTCGGGACGCAGGAACCAGCCGTTGGTGTTCACGCAGAGGTGGATCGGCGTGCGGGTGATGTGGCCGATGATCTCGAACACGTCCTTGCGCAGGAAGACCTCGCCGCCGGTGATCGTCATGTCCTGGACGCCCATCGCCGCGATGTCGTCGATCACCTTCTTCACCTCGGCCGTGCTGAGCTCGGCGCGCTGCCGCTCCTTGATGAAGTCCGGGTTCGTCTTGTCGTGCATGATGCGCGGCAGATCGAGCGGGCACATCTGGCACGAGAGGTTGCAGCGCAACGTGAGCTCGAAGGTGACCGATTGCGGGGTCCACGCCCTGCCGCGGCCCACCGCGTACGGCACGTAGTACTTGTAGAAGCCGAGGTTGCTCTTGGTGATGCCCCGTTCGCGCAGCCAGCCCTTCACGTCGTCGAGCACGCTGTTCTCATCGTTCGTCATCATGAGCTCCGAGAGTCGGTGGGGTACGGCCCGCGTCGGTCGTCCTGCGCGCTCATAGAAAACGCCGTCCCTGTTGCCGGAGCCGCAGGCCGTCGTCACGGCGCGGAAACGAGAAGTAGGTCGCCTGGGATCGGTCGTTCGGCATCGTCGGGGCGTTGCCCTGATCGAGACGATCGATCGCCTCGATCAGCAAGCGCGCGCCGGCGGTCTTGGTCTTGCGGATCAAGCTGTCCTGGGTGTCCTCGGGAAGGATCTGGATTCTCTCCTGGAGGAGAATCGGGCCATCGTCGAGCTCTTCGTTCATGAAGTGGACGGTCGTCCCGGTTTCCTTCTCGCCATTGGCCAGCACCCAGAAGCTCGGCAGGCGGCCACGATAACGCGGCAAGAGCGCTCCGTGTACGTTAATACAGCCGAGCCGCGGCAGTGCAAGCAGCTTCTGCTTGAACTTCTGACTCGCGTTGACCGAGATCACGAGGTCGAGCGAACGCGAGCGGAGCTCGTCGAGATACTGCTCCGAGTTGATGTTGGTCGTCTCGATCAGTGGGACATCGTGGCGTCTTGCGACGGCGTGCACGGAATAGAGGCCGGGCAGCGGCAACGATCGTCCGACGACGTCGAGCCCGCGACGGGTCGCGTAGCGCAGGGATTGGCGGAAGAACTGCGCGGGTCCGTACAGCGCGAGGTGGTCGCGCAGGGTGCTGAACCACGTCTGCTTGGGCATCAGCGCCGGCAGGATCGTCATGCCGACGATGTTCGAGCCGCGATGGCGGATGACCGTGTCGAGGAACTGCGGCAGATACAGGCAGTCTTCTTGCGTGATGATGACGGCGCGTAGCGACATTGTTCGTGGTTCCTGAGGTTTCTGCGAGATGCTTCGGATGGGCTGGGAGTGTTTCTCTCATGCCGCGGTTCGGTGGCCGGCGATCGCCGCCTCGAGGATGCCACCCAGGTTGCGTGCCTGCTCGCAGCGATCGAAGGTCGCGATGTAGGATTCGTCGGGATCGAGGCGGATCCCCCCCGAGGAGAACCCGGCCACCAGGTCGGCGAGGATCGCCTTCATCCCCGCGACGTCGTCGGGGGCGGCGATCCGTCCGACGCGCGCGCGCTCGAGGATCCGGGTGGTGACTCCGGGGATCGTCAGCGCGAGCACCGGCTTGCGCAGGCAGAGATACTCGAACATCTTCCCCGGCAACTTGACCACCGCCGACTCGTAGCGGGGGATCTGGCAGAGCATCAACGCCTGGCTCTCGGCGAGGTACTGGACGCTGTCCGAGTGCGGTACGTAGCCGTGGAAGCGGATCACGTCCGAGAGGTCGTTGGCCGCGATGAACTCGTCGTAACGCGCCTGCCGCTTGGTGCCGACGAAGTTCAGACGCAGGCAGGCGCGCGCCGCGGGGTTCTCCGTGACCAGCTCGCGGACCGCGGTGAAGAAGGGCAGGGCATCGAACATGGTCTCGACGTTCCCGGTCAGCGTGACGTGCAGCAAGCCGGGCTCGAGGAAGCGGTTTCCCGTCTGGACGTGCGCGAAGTCCTCAGGATCGAAGCCGTTGGTCATGAGCGTCAGCTTCTCGGCCGGACAGTCGGGATACTTCTCGAGAAAGGTATCGCGGCAAGCATCGGTCGTGACCAGGATGTGATCGGCGCGCTCGAAGATCAGCCGCTCCCAGCGCTCCTCCCTGCGTTGTCGCGCCGGGTTGCCCTTGTACCATTGCTGGCGGCGCAGGCCGTCGGTCCAGGGATCGCGCAGGTCAGCCACCCAGGGCAGGCCGAGCCGGCGCTGGAGCGCGAGAGCGAGCACGTTGATCGAGTTGGGCGGCGAGCTCGAGTAGATCGCCTCGACACCCTCGCGTCGCGCGATCCACAGGCTGCGCACCAGGGCCCCGGGGCACCAGACGATCTGCGGGTCGGGGACGAGGAGGCGCCGCCAGACCTTGTCCTGGACCTGCGCGAAGCGGCCACCGCGCGCGAGCCGAGCCTCGCCTTCGGGGAGGCCGGCGTCGCCTTGCGGCGCTGCGTCCCGGTCTGCGCGAGCCGCCGGCCGGCCGGGCTTCGCGGAGCGCCCGCGGCTGAGCCAGCTCCCGATGACGGTCTCGAGCCGCTCGAACTCGAGAGTCGGGGTGCGGTAGACGGCGACGTCGTCGGGGATCTCGCGCGCCAGGCTCTCGTCGTGCAGCGGCCAGTAGGGATTGCTCACCGTGTGCACGACCGGTTGCCAGCCCTGCCGGCGCAAATACTTGACGAACTTCAGGGTGCGCTGCACGCCGCCCCCACCCTGTGGCGGAAAGCGGTAGCTCAGCACGAGCACGCGCCGATTGCCGGCGCCGCCGCGAAGCCCGCTCATGCGGCCAGGAGCCCCCGGTCCTTCAGCACCTGGCTCACCGGGGCGAAGCAGAAGTCGGTCAGGAGGCGGCGAAGCTTGTCTTCCATCGAGCCGAGGTTGACGTAGTGCGTGGAGATGCCGCGCTTGCCACGACTCTTGAGTCGCGGCTGGGCCGGATCGATCTCCCAGGGATGGAGGTAGACCACGGCGACCTCTCCCTCGCGGTTCACACGCCGCATTCCCCAGCGCATGTACTGGTAAGGCAGGAGGCGCAGATAGGCGCCGCCGCCGAGCGGCAGGTTGCGGTTCCCGAGGCGAGTGGTCGTCATCGGGAACTCGACCAGCTTGCGCGATCCCGCCGAATGAATGACGAACGGGAAGCGCAGCGCTCCGGGCATCCCGTAGAGCAGGTCGCGCACCGGAAAGATGCTCGAGTCGTACTCGATCCCCGTCTCGAGCATCACGTCGAGCGCCCACATCGACCGCGCCGTCACGGAGAACGACGGCGCGCGGTAGCCACGCACCGGGTGACCGAGAATGCGGCACAGGATCTCCTGCGACTTCTCCAGGTCACGCCGGTACAGATCCTTGCCCTGCTCGTAGACCAGACGGTGCGAGTAGCCGTGCGTCGCGACCTCGTGACCCTCTGCAGCGATTTGCTCGACCAGCCCGGGGAAGCGCTCCGCGTTCCAGGTCAGGATGAAGAAGGTCGCCTTCACCTTGAATTCGGCCAGCAGGGAGAGCACTCGCCGCGTGTTGCGCTCGACGCGGCTCTCGTAGCGGTCCCAGTCCGAGAACGAGACCTGTGCCTCGAAGTCGGAGACCTGGAACCAGTCCTCGACGTCGACGGAAAAGGCGTTGGTGACCGTCTGGCTGCTCATCGCGGCGCCACCGGGCGCGCGTGGGTTGCGCTCTCGACCGTCGCCGGCGCGGCTCCGGTCGCCTCGAAGGGCCGTTCCGCTGTCTGCCAGCGCCCGAGCTCGGAGCCGCTCAGCACCTTCCACCAGCCGAGGATCGCGGCGAGCGTGCCGATTCCGAAGTAGAGGGCCGGGGAAGCCATCTTCTTCAGCTTGCCGTCGGGCAGGAGGAAGCCGACCGGAATCGAGAGGTAGGCGAGCAGCTGCAGGGCGAGGAACGCCCGGTAGCCGATTCCCGGCGCCAGGCCCGAGCCGAGGAGGAGCAGGAGCAGCCAGAGCGGGGTCAGGTAGCGCAGACCCTTGCGCGACAGCAGCTCCCAGCCGATGAGAAACGCCCGGCCGCGCACGATATCCGGCCACACCGCCGCGATCCCGCGGATGCCCCGCCCGATGATTCGCGAACGGCGGCGCAGCTCGTCGCCGAGGTTCCGCGATCCGGCCTCGAACGACAGCGCACGAGGCTCGTAGATGCAGCGATGGCCGGCCGCGGCGACCCAGATCGGCTGCACCATGTCGTTGCAGACATCGTTGCGGATCGGGCGACAGAGCGACTTGCGCAGCGCGAAGATCGAGCCGTTCGCACCCAGCAGAGAGCCGAGGCGGCTCTCGAGTCGCTTCTGCATCTGGTCGAGCTTCCAGTAGCGGTTGTAGCCCTCGGCGATCGGGTTCTGGTTGAAGTTCTTGTAGATCAGCTCGCCACAGACCGAGCCGACCGACGGATCGGCGAAGGGCTGGACCAGCAGGCGGACGGCGTCACGCTGGTACATGCCGTTGGCGTCGGTGAAGACGACGACCTCGCCGCTTGCCCGCGGAATGGTGTCGTTGAGCGCCAGGTTCTTGCCACGCTGTTGCTGGTAGTCGTGCAGCACGACGCCACGGTCGGCGAACTCGCGGACCATTGCCGTGGTCCGATCGGTCGAGCCGTCCGACGCCACGACGATCTCGAGCCGGGCCGCCGGGTAGTCGAGATCGAGCGCGTTGCGCACCTTGCGCTCGATCACCTCCTGCTCGTTGTACGCGGAGATGATCAGCGTCACGCGGGGCAGGCTCTCGTCGTCGGGGAATGCCGCCGGGCGGTTCCGGCCGCGAATGAGGGCCAGGACGGCCAGGGCGAGCGGATAGCCGGCGTAGTGGTAGCCGAGCACCAGTATCGCGAACCAGAAGAGCGCTGGACCCAGGATGAGCATGGCAAAAGTGACGCCGGAGAAGATTCGCGCCGCCGAGACTTGTTTCGATAGCGACGGAGGTCGGCCGGCGCAAAGTGGAGGTCAGCCGCGAGCGGACCTGCGATCCGATTCTCGTCCCACCGCGGCGCCGCCGAGGCCGGCGCGGGCGAGCTCGGCCGTGTACAGCGCCTCGAGGCCGTGCAGCATCGCCTCGAGGCTGAAGTTGTCGCGCACCCGGCGAATGGCCGCCTCGCCCAGGCGCTCCGCCAGGTCGCGATCCGAGAGCACGCGCTCGACCGCACCGGCGAGGGCGCGGGGGTCGCGCGGCGGCACCACGAGCCCGGATTCGCCATCGACCACGACCTCGTCGCTCCCTCCGGCGGAGGTCGTCACGACGGACCGGCCGAGGGCCATCGCCTCGAGCAGCGCGTTCAGCATACCCTCGATCACCGACGACAGCATGAAGCAGTCGAACGTCGTCATGAGCTGGGGTACGTCCTTGCGCTGGCC
>Ga0187765_10000322_pt1 | contig 17375 bp, 16 predicted proteins | sample 0216_QUI02_MP05__3_FD_133018 | JGI IMG/M metagenome (GOLD analysis project Ga0187765, IMG submission 133018) | Tropical peat soil microbial communities from peatlands in Department of Meta, Colombia - 0216_QUI02_MP05_10_MG | ecosystem: Environmental > Terrestrial > Soil > Wetlands > Peat ...
CTTGGCGCTCGTTGGCGCACTCCTCGCAAAATTGCGCGAAGGCCCCCCACCACAGTGCGACCTGCTCATTTGCCCTCCGGCCACGCTGCTTTCGCGCGTGGCGACGCTGATAAAGGGCAGTGCTATCGCACTCGGGGGGCAAGACTGCCACGCGAAGGAAAGTGGGCCGCACACCGGCGACGTGAGTGCCGAGATGCTCGCAGATGCCGGTTGCCGCTACGTCATCGTGGGCCACTCGGAGCGAAGGTCCGATCATGGCGAGAGCGATGCGGTTGTGCGGGCGAAAGCAGAAGCCGCCCACCGTGCCGGTCTAGCTGCCATTGTCTGCGTGGGCGAGACCGAGGCCGAGCGCCTCGCCGTCAAGGCCGAAGCTGTTGTCGGGCGACAAATCGCAGGCTCACTGCCAACAGCCGCCAGTTCGACGAACACGATCATCGCGTATGAACCGGTTTGGGCGATCGGCACGGGCCGCGTGCCAAGGGTCGAGGACATCGCGGCAATGCACGGTTTCGTTCGGAAGACGCTCGCGCGAAACCGGGCCGACCTTGCCGATATGCGCATCCTTTATGGCGGATCGGTCAAGGGGTCGAATGCGACCGAAATCCTCCCCACCGCCGACGTCGACGGCGCCCTCGTGGGCGGGGCGAGCCTCAACGCCGAGGAATTCTGGGCCATCGCCCGGGCGTGCCCGTGATTCGCGTGCCCTACTGGCCACGGGGAGAGATTCGGCGAATTGGGCCGGCTTCCCATGAGCAGGCAAGTCCCCCCTGGCAAATTCGCGTCCAAGGCACTAAATAACCGCACGCCATGAGGACGTGTCCATCGGAGTGGGCCGCCGTTCCCTCCGTGAAATCTCGAAGGTCCGGGTAATGACCGCTGTACTCGTCGTAATTCATATGATCCTTGCGATCGCACTCATCGCGGTCGTGCTGCTCCAGCGCAGCGAAGGTGGTGCGCTTGGGATCGGCGGCGGTGGCGGCATGAGCGGATTCATGACCGGGCGAGGAGCCGCGAACCTGCTGACCCGCACGACGGCGATATTGGCGGCTGCGTTCATGCTCGTGAGTCTGACACTTGCGTTTCTCGCAAGCCATGCGCCGCAGCAGCGTTCGATCATCGATCAGCCGGCAACGAAGACCTCGGCGCCCGCGATACCGAGTCCGCCCGCGACTCCGACCGCCCCAACTCCCGCACCGGCCGCACCCCCGGCGAACGCGCCGGCATCGGGAACGCCCGCAGCCCCATCGGGGCCGCAGCCTCCTGCGGCGCAGTAGCGCTCCTGTCAAGCGCATTATTTTCGAATGGCAGCGTTGCGGTCGCTGCTTTCCGTTTCTATTGCCGCACCGTGACGCTATAATGATGGTCCATGCAACGGTATATCTTCATTACCGGCGGCGTGGTCTCCTCACTTGGTAAGGGTATCGCCTCCGCCTCGTTGGGCGCGCTTCTCCAGGCGCGTGGATTCACCGTCCGGCTTCGAAAGCTGGATCCTTACATCAATGTCGATCCGGGAACGATGAGTCCCTATCAGCATGGCGAGGTCTACGTGACCGATGACGGTGCTGAGACCGACCTCGATCTCGGTCATTACGAACGCTTCACGGGCGTTGCCTCGCGGCGCAGCGATAACGTGACGACGGGCCGCATCTACTCCGACGTCATCGCGCGGGAACGCCGGGGCGATTATCTAGGTGCGACCGTGCAGGTGATTCCCCACATTACCGATGCGATCAAGGAATTCATCCTGGCCGACGCGGGAGGTGCCGATTTCGTGCTCTGCGAAATCGGCGGCACCGTCGGCGATATCGAGGGGCTACCGTTCCTCGAGGCGATACGTCAGATCGGCAACGAGCTGGGACCGGAGCGCGTCTTGTTCGTGCACCTCACGCTGGTGCCCTACATCCCGAGTTCCCATGAGCTGAAGACCAAGCCGACGCAACACTCCGTCAAGGAACTTCAGAGCGTCGGGATCAAGCCTGATATCCTCCTCTGCCGAAGCGAATGGCCGATCCCGGTCAACGAACGCCGAAAGATTGCCCTCTTCTGCAATGTTCGAGAGGAGTGCGTGATCCAAGCGCTCGACGTCTCGACGATCTACGAAGTGCCGCTTCGCTACCACGCCGAAGGATTTGACACCCAAGTCATCAAGCATTTCGGGGTCAAACACGTGAATGGGCCGGATCTCTCGCGCTGGCGTCATATCGTGGAGCGCGTGCAAAAGCCCGAAGGCGAGGTGACGATCGCGGTGGTCGGCAAATACACTCACCTCCTCGATGCCTACAAGTCGCTTTCCGAGGCGCTCAGCCACGGCGGGATCGCGAATCATGTGCGCGTCAAGCTGAATTGGCTCGATTCGGAAATCTTCGAGCGCGACGACGCGACCCAGCGACTCGAAAGCGTTCACGGCATACTCGTGCCGGGAGGATTCGGGGAGCGCGGTTCGGAAGGGAAAATCCAGGCCGCACGCTTCGCTCGCGAGCGCAATGTGCCTTATTTCGGTATCTGCTTCGGAATGCAGATGGCGGTGATCGAAGTCGCTCGCAACATCGTGGGCCTGGCGGGCGCCAGCTCGACGGAGTTCGGACCTGCGGAGCATCCAGTGGTCGGGCTTCTCACCGAGTGGATGCGGGGCAACGTGCTCGAACAGCGCGGCATCGGCGACAATCTCGGCGGCACCATGCGCCTTGGCGCTTACGACTGCGTGCTTTCGAAAGGCAGCAAAGTGCATGACGCCTATGCCGCGGATATGATCAGCGAGCGCCATCGCCATCGCTATGAAGTGAACGTCAATTATAAGCCCCAGCTCGAGAAGGCCGGCATGCATTTCTCGGGCATGTCGCCCGACGGCGAATTGCCGGAGATCGTGGAAATCCCGCGCCATCCCTGGTTCGTCGGCGTGCAATTCCATCCAGAGCTTAAATCCAAGCCGCTCGATCCCCATCCGCTGTTCAAGTCCTTCATAAAGGCGGCGGTCGATCAGAGCAGGTTGGTGTAGAGACACCGGCACCTAATTCCGTTAATCGAGACGACTCATGACGAAACCGCACCGCGTTCGCATCGACAAGCTGACCGTGGGCAACGATCTGCCTTTCACGCTTATCGCCGGGCCATGTGCGCTCGAATCGCGTCAGCACGCCCTCGAAATGTCGCAGGCGATCAAGGAAATCACCACGCGCCTCGGCATCGGCCTTATCTACAAAACTTCGTTCGACAAGGCGAACCGCACCTCGATCGACAGCCCCCGCGGCATGGGCCTTTCGGAGAGCTTGCCGATCCTCGCCGAGGTGCGCGAGCGCCATGGCATCCCGGTCTTGACCGACGTGCACGAGCCCCAGCAATGCGCCGTCGTGGCGCAAGCGGTCGACGTGCTGCAAATCCCCGCCTTCCTTTGCCGCCAGACCGACCTGCTCGTTGCGGCCGCACATACCGGTCGCGCGATCAACGTGAAGAAGGGGCAGTTCCTAGCACCGTGGGACATGGCGAACGTCGCCGCCAAGATCGCGCACGAGGGCAATACCGATATTCTGCTGACGGAGCGAGGGGTTTCGTTCGGGTACAACACGCTCGTATCCGACCTGCGCGCCTTGCCGATCATGGCAAGGACCGGCTACCCCATCGTCTTCGATGCCACCCATTCCGTTCAGCAGCCGGGCGGGCAGGGCACGACAAGCGGGGGTCAGCGCGAGTTCGTGCCGATCCTTGCACGCGCCGCCATCGCGGTCGGTGTTGCCGCCGTGTTCATGGAAACGCACCAGGATCCCGATAAGGCGCCGAGCGACGGGCCCAACATGGTGAAGCTCAAGGACCTGCCCGGCCTCCTCGAAACCCTTCTTTCCTTCGATCGCGTCGCGAAGGCCAAACCGGTCGCGGTGTGAGGTTCCTCGTACTTACGGCGCCACCCGGATCGACTCAGAAGATCACTTCCTGCGCCGGATACCTTCCTTCATCATTGCCATGCTCTGCATGACCGGCACCCTTCGCGTGGACGACGGCCCGGGATGACGGTTATGGAGTGTTTTGCGCAGAGCCCGGCGCGCTAAAATCTAATTTTGACAGCCCCAGATCTCTCCCTTCGTCATGCCCGGGTCTCGGCCTTTGGCCGGCCCGGCCATGACGGATTAAGCATGTGTCCTCGAAGACGTTCGCAATCTCTCTGCGGCTGCCTGCAGCCGCCCTTGCATCCCTCGGCTGGGGCCGCTATCTCTCACGCGGCGTATCGTTCACAGTGTCCTTGCCTCGAGGGACGTCATGACCGCAATCACCGACATCCGTGCCCGCGAGATTCTGGATAGTCGTGGCAATCCGACTGTTGAAGTCGACGTGGTGCTCGAAACCGGGACAATCGGGCGGGCCGCAGTGCCCTCTGGTGCTTCGACCGGCACCCATGAGGCGGTCGAACTCAGGGACGGCGACAAGAAGCGCTATGGCGGAAAAGGTGTTCTGCGAGCGGTCGACGTGGTCAATGGCGAGATCTTCGATGCACTGTCGGGCTTCGATGTGGAGGAGCAGAGCCACATCGACGGCACCATGATCAAGCTCGATGGGAGCGCCAATAAGTCGCGCCTCGGGGCCAACGCAATCCTCGGCGTGAGCCTGGCTGCGGCAAAGGCGGCGGCGGAGGAGCGCGGGTTGCCGCTCTATCGCTATATCGGCGGCGTTTTCGCGCACACATTGCCCGTTCCGCTCATGAACATCGTCAATGGCGGCGTGCATGCGGACAACCCCATCGACATCCAGGAATTCATGATCGCACCGATCGGCGCGCCGACCGTCGCCGAAGCGATCCGCATGGGCTCGGAAGTGTTCCATGCCCTCAAGAAGCAGCTCGGCGATGCGGGGCACAATACGAACGTCGGAGACGAAGGCGGCTTCGCGCCGAACCTGAGAAGTGCCGACGAAGCGCTTGGCTTCATTGCAAAAGCAGTCGAATCGACGGGCTATGAACTTGGGCTGGACATTGCCCTCGCCCTCGACCCGGCGTCGACCGAGTTTTACAAAGGCGGCAAGTATGTGCTGGAAGGCGAAGGCAAGAAACTCGATTCAGCGGGAATGGTCGAGTACTACCGCACCCTCGTGAAACGCTATCCGATCGTCTCCATCGAGGATGGCATGGCCGAAGACGATTTCGAGGGATGGGCGGAACTTACGTCGGCACTCGGCAAGCAGATCCAACTCGTCGGCGACGATCTTTTTGTGACGAACCCGGAGCGTCTCCGGATGGGTATCGAGAAAGGGCTCGCGAATGCGGTTCTGATCAAGCTCAATCAGATCGGCACATTGACCGAGACGCTTCGAGCCATTGAGATCGGGCGGAACGCCGGCTACCGGGCCGTTATCTCCCACCGCTCTGGCGAGACCGAGGATTCGACCATCGCCGATCTCGCCGTCGCAACCAACTGCGGGCAAATTAAAACAGGTTCGCTCTCGCGATCGGACCGTCTCGCAAAATACAATCAACTTATCCGCATCGAGGAAGAATTGGGCCCGACGGCACGCTATGCGGGCAAGTCTGTCTTTCGTTAGCCGCGGAGCGACTCGGATGGCTCGCAAGCAATTCCGGAATCTGTTCACGCGCAGTGAGTGAGTCATTTCGGCAACGGTTGCCGCTGGCGCACAAGGAAAATGAATCGATTTGACCATTACTGACGGTAAATCGCCGGAATTTGCGAATTAGCTATTGACCGCAATGAATCCTCTGTGATTCGATTCTTGCGTGAGCCTCACACGCGAAATATCTCGTCGCTTACCGGGCATATCGGCCCAGCTTGTACTGGCGTGCTTGAGCCTTTACTTCGCCTATCACGCGGTGGAGGGGGATCGCGGTCTCAATGCATGGTGGCAGCTCTCGCAAAAAGTCGAGCTTGCCCAAGCGACGCTCAACGTCGTGAGCAGCCAGCGCGCCGCACTCGAGGCGAGGGCAGCCCTCGTCGGGCAAGGTGGCATCGACCCGGACATGCTTGAAGAACAGGCGCGCGTCCTGCTCAATTTCGGGCGCGCCGACGAAATCGTCATCATGTTACCGAAGGGTGAGGGCGTACGATAACGGGTTGCCGTGTGCGGGGACCAGCACCGACCTCCCGTCAACGAATAAGCTTGGACATGAACGTCCGTCCCGTCGCCTCGAAGGCAAGATGACGGTAAAAATGCGAGAGCCGATGACGCGCCTCGCCCTCCGGCGTCACCACGACGGAAACCGCCGAGCATCCCTTCTTGCGGCACCATGCGGTCGCCTCGTCGACGAGGCCCCTTGCGACTCCACGACCCCGATCGTGCGGCAACACGTAGAGATCGCCGATCTCACCCAGTCGGCCCCATTCGGCGTAGAGCATCGTCGTGACCGTAACGATGCCGACGGCGCGCCCATCCTCCACAGCCAGCGCCGCCCAGCAAGCCTCGTCCGCCATCATGCGTCCGAAATTAAGGGCGAGCTTTTCGCGCGGTGTCGTGAAACCCTCTTCCTGGAAGAAGGACCAGAGAAGCTCGACGGCATCGTTTCGGTTCAGGTCCGTAATTGGATCGATCTTCAGCACCTCGGCTGCCTCGTCTTTTAGTTGTGGACCTAATTTGACGCACGGCACGCAGAATTGTTTCGGCATCGGGAAAAATCGAACGCTCCTGGGGCGCTTTTGTCTCGCCCAATGACACAGTGAGTATGCGCCGGCGGCCGAAAAACTTGACCGCCCGCCGGTGCGTTAACTGGAAACGAGTTAATTCATCATTGTGCATTGCACGATAATGGTTTTTCACCGCGCGTTTTCTTGAAAACCAAGCCCCGGAGAGCTACAAAACCCTTGAGGGCAGGGGGCGGTCGAAAGCGGCCGCACATCGTTTTTCGAGGACTCATTCCAGGGAGACGTCATGGCCACCGCAAAAATCGCGCGCGGCAAGTCGCGGGCGCAAAACAGCGCCGCCGACGAACTCATCGAATACTACCGAAAAATGTTGCTCATCCGGCGGTTCGAGGAGAAGGCCGGCCAGATGTATGGCATGGGCCTGATCGGTGGATTTTGCCATCTCTATATCGGTCAGGAGGCCGTCGTGGTCGGCATGCAGGCCGCGATCACGCCCCAGGACTCTGTCATCACAAGCTACCGCGATCACGGCCACATGCTCGCCTGCGGCATGGACCCGAAGGGGGTTATGGCGGAGTTGACGGGCCGGCGCGGCGGGTACTCCAAAGGCAAGGGCGGGTCGATGCATATGTTTAGCGCCGAGAAGAACTTCTTCGGCGGGCATGGCATCGTGGGCGCTCAGGTGCCGATCGGCGCGGGACTGGCCTTTGCTTACAAATACCGCTCGGAGGACCGGGTTTCGCTCACCTATCTCGGCGACGGTGCCGTGAACCAGGGCCAAGTCTATGAATCCTTCAACATGGCGGCCCTTTGGAAGCTCCCCGTCGTTTTCGTCATCGAGAACAACAAGTACGGCATGGGTACCTCGATCGAGCGCGCCTCGGCGCGGACCGACCTCTATCATCGTGGCCAGTCTTACGGCATTCCAGGCGAGCAGGTGGACGGCATGGATGTCACGGCGGTGAAGGTTGCGGGCGATAAAGCGGTTGCAAGCGCGCGGACCGGAAAGGGACCCTACATCCTTGAAATGATCACCTATCGTTATCGGGGCCACTCCATGTCGGATCCCGCGAAGTACCGCCCCAAGGACGAGCTTCAAAAAATGCGTCAGGAGCGCGATCCGATCGACCGCTTGCGCGGCAAATTGGAGACCGACGGCGTGATCGACGAAGACGGGCTCAAGCAGATTGATCGCGAGATCAAGGACATCATCACGGCCGCCGCGGACTTTGCGCAAAACAGCCCGGAGCCTGATCCGTCCGAACTCTAGACCGACGTATTGGCCGACGCCTAAGGGCCGGGAGGTACCGCATGCCCGTCGAGGTATTGATGCCTGCGCTCTCGCCCACGATGACCGAAGGCAAGTTGGCGCGTTGGGTCAAAAAGGAGGGCGAGAAGGTGAAATCCGGCGACGTGCTCGCCGAAATCGAAACCGACAAGGCGACCATGGAGGTCGAGGCTGTCGACGAAGGAACGCTCGGCAGGATATTGGTGCCGGAGGGTGCCGAGAACGTCGCGGTCAACACGCCGATCGCCATGATCCTGGGCGACGGCGAGAGTGCTGCATCGCTTAGTGCCGCCGCGGCACCGGCCCCGGCCGCGAAACTGCCTCAGCAAGCGCCGACACCGCCGTCACCGACGCCTACCGCACCCGCGGCGGCAGCTCCGCCGAAGCCGGCAATGGCTCCCGCCGCGGCTGCAACGCCCGAATATACCGGAGCGACCAAAACCCAGACCGTGCGCGAAGCCCTGCGCGATGCCATGGCGGAAGAGATGCGCCGCGATCCGCGAATCTTCCTCCTGGGCGAGGAGGTGGCGCAGTACCAGGGTGCGTACAAAGTCAGCCAAGGTCTTTTGGAGGAATTCGGCGAGCGGCGGGTGATCGACAGCCCAATCACCGAGCAAGGCTTCACGGGCTTGGCCGTCGGGGCCGCCTTCAACGGCTTGCTTCCGATCGTCGAGTTCATGACGTGGAACTTTGCCATGCAGGCGATCGACCAGATCATCAATTCGGCCGTCAAGACCCGCTATATGTCGGGCGGGCAGATGCACTGCCCAATCGTCTTTCGGGGGCCGAACGGCGCGGCGTCGCGCGTGGCGGCGCAGCACTCCCAATGTTATGCAAGCTGGTACGGCCACGTTCCGGCCCTTAAAGTCGTCTCGCCCTATTCCGCGGAAGACGCCAAGGGTCTGCTCAAGGCCGCCATCCGCGATCCGAATCCCGTGATCGTCCTCGAAAACGAAATTCTTTACGGCCACAGCTTCCCGGTTCCGGATCATCCGGACTGGATCGTCCCCATCGGCAAAGCCAAGATCGAGCGGCAAGGAACGGACGTCACGATCACTGCGTTTTCGCTCATGGTCCAACGCGCACTTGAGGCCGCGGACGCCCTCGCGAAAGAGGGCATAAGTGCCGAGGTCATCAATCTGCGCACGATCCGCCCACTCGATCGCGCGGCAATCGTCCAATCGGTCAAGAAGACGAACCGGCTCGTCTCGGTCGAGGAGGGGTGGCCCTTTGCCGGTATCGGCTCGGAGTTGGCAGCCGTTATGATGGAAGAGGCGTTCGACTGGCTCGATGCGCCGGTTGTGCGCGTCACCGGCGTCGACGTGCCGCTGCCCTATGCCGCGAATTTGGAGCGCATGGCGCTGCCGCACGCCGGCCAGATTGTCGAAGCCGCAAAGAAGGTGCTTTACCGCCCATAGGCGTCCAACGACGTGCTGCGTGAAACCTGCGTGGCACAGCTTGGGGGAGAACTCATGCCGACGCAAATCCTGATGCCAGCACTTTCACCGACCATGACGGAGGGAAAGCTCGCCAAGTGGCTCAAGAAGGAAGGCGACGCGGTCAAGCCGGGCGACGTGCTCGCGGAGATCGAGACCGACAAGGCGACGATGGAAGTCGAGGCGGTGGACGAAGGAACAGTCGGCAAACTCCTGGTTTCCGAAGGCTCGGAGGGAATCGCCGTCAACACGCCGATCGCGGTGTTGCTCGGCGAAGGGGAGGATGCCAGTTCGATCGCAAGCGCGCCGGCGCCGAAGCCCGCTCCCCCGCCCGCGCCGCCGCCATCGCCCGCACCGGCGGCCGCACCCGCGGCACCGATAGCGGGAACGCCATCGCCGCCGAAGGCCGCCGTTCCGCCACCTATCTCGCCTGCGGCTCACGCCGGCAATGGACAGGATCGAATCTTCGCAAGCCCCCTCGCAAAGCGCATGGCCCAGCAGGCGGGTATCGACCTTGCAATCCTTCGCGGCAGCGGACCGCACGGCCGCATCGTGAAGTCCGACGTCGAGAGCGCATTGAGTCGCTGGACCCCTGCGGCACGTCCGAGGGCAGCGCCGACTCCTGCTGCGGCACCGGCGGCGAAACCGGCGCCGGTGGCGGAATTGCCGGGCATGCCGCCCTATACCGAAGTGCCGCACACGACAATGCGGAAGGTGATTGCACGGCGTCTCACGGAAGCGAAGCTCCAGCAACCCCACTTCTATTTGTCGATCGACTGCGAGATCGACTCTCTTCTCAAGGTGCGCCAGGAACTCAACGCGAAGGCGCCCGAAAAATCCAAGGGAGAGCCAGCCTTCAAGCTCTCGGTCAACGACCTTATCATCCGGGCGGCGGGGCTGGCGCTCAGGAAGGTGCCGGCCGCGAATGCGTCCTGGCACGATGACGGCGTACGCATGTACCAGCGCGCGGATATCTCGGTCGCGGTCGCAATCCCGAATGGCCTCATCACGCCGGTTATCCGGGGTGCGGATCAAAAGGGTCTCGCCGAAATCTCGAACGAAATGCGCGAGCTTGCTCAGAAGGCAAGGGAGGGCAAGCTCAAGCCCGAAGAGTATCAAGGCGGCACGTTCTCGATCTCGAATCTCGGCATGTACGGCATCAGCACGTTCGCGGCGGTGCTCAATCCGCCGCAGGGTGCAATTCTCGCGGTCGGTGCGGGCGAGCAGCGGCCGATCGTCAAGGATGGCGCACTCGCGATAGCAACGATGATGACGTGCACGCTTTCGGTCGATCACAGGGTCGTGGACGGGGCGATCGGGGCCGAGTTCCTCGCAGCCTTCAAAAAACTCATCCAGGATCCGCTCACCATGCTGCTTTAGCCTGAGGCCGCGCCGAAAGGATTTAGACAATGGCCGACACATCGTTCGATATCGTTGTGGTGGGTGCGGGACCGGGCGGCTACGTCGCCGCGATCCGTGCCGCACAACTCGGAATGAAGGCCGCCGTCGTGGAGCGGGAGCATTTGGGCGGCATATGCCTCAATTGGGGATGCATCCCGACCAAGGCGCTCCTGCGCTCGGCCGAGGTCTATCACCTCATCAAGCACGCGGACGACTTCGGCGTGCACGTGCAGGGTGCGAGCTTCGACGGCAAGAAAATGGTCGAGCGTTCGCGCAAGGTGGCTGGACAGCTCTCGAATGGCGTCAAGCATCTCCTCAAGAAGAACAAGGTCACCGTTTTCGACGGCCACGCCAAGCTCGCCGGACGCGGCAAGCTATCGGTCGCGAAGGACGGCAAACCCGTCGCCGACCTGACCGCGAAAAACGTGATCCTCGCGACAGGGGCCCGGGCGCGCGCACTGCCGGGCCTCGAGCCGGACGGCAAGCTCGTCTGGACCTACAAGGAAGCGATGGTGCCGCCGGCGATCCCCAAGTCGCTGCTCGTGGTCGGCTCCGGCGCCATCGGCATCGAGTTCGCGAGCTTCTATCGCACGCTCGGCGCCGAAGTCACGGTCGTCGAGGTCCTGCCCCGCGTGCTGCCGGTCGAGGACGAGGAGATTTCCGCCTTCGCGAAGAAATCATTCGAGAAGCAGGGCATGAAAATTCTCACGAGTGCTACGGTCAAGGCGCTCAAGAAGAACGCGGACAGCGTCACGGCGACGGTCGAGGCAAACGGTGCTTCGAGCTCGATCGCGGTCGAGCGCGTCATCCTCGCGGTCGGCATCGTCGGAAACGTCGAGAACATCGGGCTCGAAGGTACCAAAGTGAAGGTCGACAAGAGCCACGTCGTGGTGAACGAATGGCTCGAGACCGGCGAGCCCGGAGTCTACGCCATTGGCGACCTGGTGGGTCCGCCGTGGCTCGCGCACAAAGCGAGTCATGAGGGCGTCATTTGCGTCGAGAAGATCGCGGGTCTCAACGACGTGCACCCGCTCGACGTCAATCGGATTCCCGGGTGCACCTATTGCATGCCGCAAGTCGCCAGCGTCGGTTTGACCGAGGCGGCTGCGAAGGCCAAGGGGCATCAGGTAAAGGTCGGTCACTTCCCCTTTATCGGCAACGGCAAGGCGATTGCACTCGGCGAGCCCGAGGGGATGGTCAAGACGGTGTTCGACGCCAAGACGGGCGAGCTTTTGGGCGCTCACATGGTGGGTGCGGAGGTGACCGAACTGATCCAGGGCTATGGGATCGCGAAAACGCTCGAATCGACCGAGGCCGAGTTGATTCACGCGGTCTTCCCGCATCCGACGCTGTCGGAGATGATGCACGAGGCCGTGCTTGACGCTTATGGCCGAGCCATCCATTTCTAGGGCATGACGCGATTGGAGCGTTCCATCATATGAGCAGCGATGCGGCCGTCGAGCGGCCCCGTCATCCGGAAAAAGCGCACCGGCCGGACAGCCCGATCCCGCGCAAGCCCGCGTGGATTCGCGTTAAGGCGCCGGTCTCGCGGGCCTACCACGAGACACGCACGCTGATGCGCGAACTCGGCCTCAACACCGTCTGCGAGGAGGCGGCTTGCCCGAATATCGGCGAGTGCTGGGCGAAAAAGCACGCGACGGTGATGATCCTCGGCAGCGTATGCACGCGCGCCTGCGCTTTCTGCAACGTCGCAACGGGCCTGCCCGACAAGCTCGATCCCCATGAGCCCGAGAATGTCGCGAAGGCCGTGCGCGGGCTCGGCCTCTCGCACCTCGTCGTGACCTCGGTCGACCGCGACGACCTGCCCGACGGGGGCGCTGAACATTTCGCGAAGACCATCCACGCCATTCGCGCGAGTGCTCCCGAGACCACGATCGAGGTCCTCACACCCGATTTCCTCCGCAAGGATGGGGCGGTTGAGGCGGTCGTCGCGGCGAAACCCGATGTCTACAACCACAATCTCGAAACGGTGCCGCGACTCTATCCGACGATCCGCCCGGGTGCGCGGTACTTCGCCTCGCTCCGCCTTCTGCAGCGTGTCAAGGAACTCGACCCGTCGATGTTCACGAAATCCGGCCTGATGGTCGGCCTCGGCGAGGCGATAGGCGAAATCCATCAGGTGATGGACGATTTGCGTGCGGCCGACGTGGATTTCCTCACGATTGGCCAATATCTCCAGCCGACGCCGAAGCACGCGCCGGTCGAGCGCTTCGTGACACCCGGCGAATTCGAGGCACTCAAGGCGATGGCCTACGGCAAGGGCTTCCTCATGGTCGCCTCATCGCCACTCACGCGCTCGTCTTATCACGCAGGCGACGACTTCGCACGACTGCGCGAGGCGCGGACCGCCAAACGCGACGCCGTCTGAGCGACAGCGGCGCGGATGCCCACCCACGCCGAAAAGCGCGCGCTGCCTTACCGGCCCGACCAGCTTTTCGAGCTTGTCGCCGACATCGAGCGCTATCCGGAATTCTTGCCCTGGTGCCGGGCCGCGCGCATCCGAAAACGCGAGGGCGACGTGATCATTGCGGACCTCGTTATCGGCTGGAAAATGATCCGGGAGAGATTTACCTCACGGGTCACGCTCAAGAGGCCGGGCCGCATCGACGTGAGCTATCACGAAGGACCGTTCAAGCATCTCAACAACCACTGGATCTTCGAGCCGCTGCCGGACGGCGGTTGCCTGATCGATTTCTATGTCGACTTCGAATTCCACTCGCGCGTTCTGCAGAAGGTGATCGGCGTCCTGTTCAACGAGGCGGTACGGCGGATGGTGCACGCCTTCGAAGAGCGTGCGCGCGCGCTTTACGGCACACGAAACTAGGCGGCTGCGGCCCGGTCGAGAAGAAGGGCGAGCGCGCGCTCGACCGACGCCACGCGTACCGCGTGGCGATCGCCCTTGAAGACGTGACGCTCGCAAACGGTCGGCCCGCCGCGCCGGGTGGCGGCGATGAAGACGAGGCCGACGGGTTTTTCCAGCGAGCCGCCACCGGGTCCCGCGATCCCGGTTACGGCAACGCTCAAATCCGCCTTGCCGGTGGAATTGAGTGCACCTTCCACCATCGCGCGCGCGACCTGCTCGCTCACCGCACCGTATCTTTCCAGGAGATCGCGCGGCACGCCGAGCAATTCTTCCTTCGCGTCGTTCGAATAAGTCACGAAGCCTCGCTCGACCACATCGGAGCTGCCCGCGATCTCCGTAAGTGCCCCGGCGACAAGACCGCCCGTGCAGGATTCGGCGCTGACGAGCATGAGCCCGCGCACCCGGCATGCATCCAGTACGGCGCGCGCCGCCGCATCGAAACGTTCAACCACCGCCGAAGAGTCCCCGAATGAAGTGCATGATTGGCGCCAGCAGCACCACGACGGCGAACACGACGAGGGCATAGGCGCCCGCGACCGTGTCATCCGCCATCACGGCGAAAGCCCCTGCGCGCCGGTCAATGACGTTGGCGGGCCAAGGCTTCACGATATCGAAAAGACGAAAGAGGACGAAGCCGAGCAGCCAATGCCACCACACGCCCGGATTGGCGATGAGGAGTGCAAGCCACTGCGCCGACACTTCATCGACGACGACCTCGCTTGGATCCTTGGCGTCGGTGAAGCGCATGTAATGATGTGCCGCCCACCAGCCGACGAAAAATACGAGAACTGCGGCGAGGAAGAGGAGGCGGGCGTCGCCGAATTTGAGCATTACCCAGGCGAAGGGGAGGGCGGCGAGCGAGCCCCAGCTTCCGGGTGCGATGGGGAGAAGCCCGGCCCCGAACCAGGTCGCGACGAGCGTTGCAGGATGCTTGAGGGGGAGGGCCGGCGTCATCATGGCGTTCGGCTCGCGAGCAGTGCAGGCACGCGCACGGTCGCGATCGCCTGTGCCGCCATGCCTTCGCCGCGGCCGGCGAAACCGAGCTTGTCCGTCGTCGTCGCCTTCACGCTGACGCGTGCGACGTCGATGCTCAGGATCTCGGCAATCGATTGGCGCATTGCCTGCCGGTGCGGGCCGACCTTGGGGCTTTCACAGATGATCGTGACGTCCACGTTGACGATGGACGCACCTTGCGCTTGCGCAAGGTCGGCCGCGTGGCGCAGGAAGTGCCTGGACGCCTCTCCCTTCCAACGCGGATCGGACGGGGGAAAATGGCTGCCGATATCGCCCGAGCCGATCGTGCCGAGCAGCGCATCGGTCAACGCGTGAAGGCCCACGTCGGCGTCCGAATGCCCGACCGTCCCGTGGGTGTGCGGCACCCGCAGGCCGCAGATCATCACGTGGTCACCCGGTCCGAAATGGTGCACGTCGAATCCTATGCCCACACGTTGCTCGAAGGGCGTGCCGAAAAATCGCTCCCCACGGCGCAAGTCTTCTTCCGTCGTCACTTTGAAATTTTCCTCGCTGGCGGGAATGAGCCTGACGGCGAGCCCTGCGCGCTCGGCGACCGCGGCGTCGTCGGTCAATGCCTCGCCGGCGAGTGCGCGGTGTGCGGCGAGGATGGCGTCGTAGCGGAAACCCTGGGGCGTTTGCGCACGCCATAAGCCGGCACGTTCGACGGTTCCGACGATGCGCCCGTCCTCGCCTCGTTTGAGCGTGTCGGTCACCGGAACGGCGGCGATGGCGCCTTGGGCATCGTCGAGGGCCGAGATGACGCGGCCGATGGTGTCCGCATCGACAAGCGGGCGGGCGGCGTCATGGATCAGGACATTGAGCGGCTTGAGCGCTGCAAGGCTCTCGAGCCCAAGGCGGGCGGAATCCTGCCGTTCCTTTCCGCCGAGACAAGGGTCGAGGAGATCGAGGCCGGCGACCGCTTCGTCATAGTGGCTGCGGTCGTCCGGATGAATGACGACCCGCACTCGGTCGATGCGAGGATGGCGACGAAATGCCTCGACGGAATGGCGCAGGATTGCGTGTGGCCCGAGGCGGCGATATTGCTTCGGCAATTCGCCCCCGAAGCGCGCGCCACGTCCGCCTGCAACCACTAACGCGATACAACCGACCATGCGCCCCTATCCGATCGAGCGAGAAGGGCGCCACCTTATCGGCAGAGGTTTATGTTGCCAAGGGTTGCCTATTTCCACGATCACGATTCTCACCCTGAGGAGCCTCGCGGAGCGAAGCGTCTCGAAGGATGAGGCCGCCGCGCGTTCCCTCATGGTTCGAGACGGCTGCGTCGCAGCCTCCTCACCATGAGGATGTTCATTTATAAGATTGGAGTCCTCATCCTGAGGAGGTGCGCAGCACCGTCTCGAAGGGTGAGGCCGTCGCGCGCGCCCTCATGGTTCGAGACGGCTGCGTCGCAGCCTCGATGCCCCATCACCGGCGCGACGGATTGAACGACGCGGGCATGGCCGACGGTGCTGTATAATAAAGTCATGCAAACCGAGCTGCTGCTCAGCCTTTCGACCTTAGCCGCCCTAGCGCCGGTGGCGCTCTTGACCCTCCGTCCCGGCGCCCATCGCGATGCCGCTTTCTGGTCGCTTCTCGCGGTTGCCCTTGCCGCCTCCGTTCTGCGGGCAGACCTGGCCCTTGCGCCCGAGTGGCATACGAGCCTGTCGGGCGCACTCTGGATCACAATGGCCACGAGCATCGCCTTGTTCGCGATAATTGCCGCCGCGACACGCGATGCCTGGCGGCTGACACCGCTTTTGATGCCGTACCTGATCCTTTTGGGTGCTGTGGCGACGTTCTGGCAGCAGGCGCCCGAGCGCCCGCTGGTGCCAGCTCCGGCCGTCTGGCTCGACCTTCATATCCTCGTCTCGGTCGCGACCTACGGTCTCCTGACGATCGCCGCCATCGCAGGCTTTGCGGTTCTGATCCAGGAGCGTTCGCTCAAGAACAAGCGGCGCGGGCGAATCAATCAACTCCTTCCTTCGATCGCTCTCTGCGAGACACTGCAGGTCCGGCTCCTGGCCGCCTCGGAGATCATCCTGGCGATTGGTGTCTCCACGGGTATGGCGACCCAGTATTTCGTCTCGGGCCGAATCCTGGCCTTCGACCACAAGACGCTGTTGTCGCTTCTCACCTTCGTCGTGATCGGCGCTCTCCTCATCCTACTCCGGGGACGCAGCGGCTTGGGCGGGCGGCGAGCCGCGCATTTTGTCCTTCTTGCCTACCTTCTGCTTACCCTGGCCTATCCCGGTGTCAAGTTCGTAACCGACGTGTTGCTTGCTTGAACTCAGTGCAGAAGATTTTCCTGCAATATTCTGATAAAACGTAATTTTTATCCACCGATTGGCATCCCCATGGCGCTCTTCTTTGGCTGCCAAATTTCTGCCGACGCAAAAAGATTTCGCACTTGCAATATAAAATGGAGCGGGAGAAGATGCGCAATTCCTAGACAGGTCCGGTGAATGCGCAAAATATAGGCAAGGCACTATTGTGGTATCAACGCCAGATCGATCGCTTCACACATCCATCGATCACCGGAGCTGTCAATCCGCGCACGAGGTAACATGATGGCTCGCGCGGAGAGAGCGTTTCGCAAGAACGTTGGCGCTGCAGACCCGCTCGCCATTATCAATGCGCTTCCGGACGCCATGCTGGTGATCGGCGCCGAGGGCGAGATCCGATTCGTCAATCTGGCCGCCGAGCAGTTTTTCGACGCGAGCGCCGCGTGGCTTGCGGAGCGTCCGCTGACCGAGATCCTACCAAGCGACAGTCCGCTCTTC
>Ga0187765_10000323_pt1 | contig 17350 bp, 15 predicted proteins | sample 0216_QUI02_MP05__3_FD_133018 | JGI IMG/M metagenome (GOLD analysis project Ga0187765, IMG submission 133018) | Tropical peat soil microbial communities from peatlands in Department of Meta, Colombia - 0216_QUI02_MP05_10_MG | ecosystem: Environmental > Terrestrial > Soil > Wetlands > Peat ...
GGCTCCGTCCTCCTGGTGGGCGGTGATCCCGGAATCGGTAAATCGACCCTCCTGATTCAGGCCACTGCGGCGCTGGCCCGTTCCGGTCATCGCACCGTCTATATCTCGGGTGAGGAAGCGGTGGCGCAGGTGCGTCTGCGCGCGGAGCGGTTGGGTTTGCGCGATAGTGCCGTGGAGCTCGCGGCCGAAACCTCCGTCGAGGACATCATTGCAACTTTGTCCGAAGGCAAAACGCCCCGTCTGATCGTTATCGATTCGATTCAGACAATGTGGACCGACTTGGTGGAGTCCGCACCGGGCACGGTGACCCAAGTGCGCGGCAGCGCGCAGACATTGATCCGCTTTGCCAAGAAATCCGGCGCTGCAATCATTCTGGTTGGTCATGTCACCAAAGATGGCCAAATTGCCGGGCCGCGCGTTGTCGAGCATATGGTTGACGCCGTCCTCTCGTTTGAGGGCGAAGGTTCACACCAGTTCCGCATCCTGCGCGCTGTCAAGAACCGCTTCGGTCCGACCGATGAAATCGGCGTGTTCGAGATGACGGGCTCGGGTTTGCGCGAAATCGCCAACCCATCCGAACTGTTTTTATCCGAACGTGATCTGGGCCAGCCCGGCACTGCGGTTTTTGCCGGCATCGAAGGCACCCGGCCGTTGCTCGTCGAGATTCAGGCGTTGGTTGCGCCTACCTCACTGGGCACACCCAGACGAGCCGTCGTCGGCTGGGACCCAAGCCGCCTCTCGATGGTACTGGCGGTGCTGGAAGCGCACTGCGGCGTGCGGCTCGGCGGCCACGATGTTTACCTCAACGTGGCGGGCGGCATGCGCATTCAAGAGCCAGCCGGCGATCTCGCCGCGGCTGCCGCGCTGGTGTCCTCGCTTGCCAATGCACCATTGCCGGCGGACGCAGTCTATTTCGGCGAAGTATCGCTTTCCGGCGCCATTCGGCCTGTCGCGCAGAGTGCGTCACGCCTCAAAGAGGCCGCCAAGCTCGGTTTTGCTCGCGCCGTGGTGCCAGAAACCGCGCGCGCGGATACGGCCGAGCCGGGACTTAAGGTTACAGACATCGGAAGCCTCGCCAGCCTTGTGGCGGACATCGCCGCACGCGGAAAAGCGGGCAAGTTCGCCAAAAGTGGTGGACAAGACCCGTGACGGCTAGGTGACCTCCCGCTATATACGGGCGCGTCAAAACCGCCTTCCACGGCCTTATTGAGCGCGCGCGCAATAGCGCAGAAATGGGCTTAAAATTAAGCACTTAAGGTCGACATTGCCGCGCTTGTCCGAAGCCGCTATGGCTGGCCCGGAATCGCCGCGCCGGCTACCCGTCGCGCGCACCACGGACCGCCAAAACCAGCGGAGTGCATGAGCCCCGATGCCGATCACGTTGCTCGACATCATCCTGCTTGCGGTCATGCTGATTTCCGGGCTGCTCGCCCTGATACGGGGCTTCATGCGCGAGATCCTGTCGATCGGCGCCTGGGGCGTCGCCGCGGTGGTCACGCTCTATTCGTACAGTCGCGTACTGCCCATGGCGAAGCAGTACTTCAGCAGTGACATGGTTGCTGCGGGTGTCTCGGCCGGCGGCATATTCCTCGGCACGCTGCTCATCGTATCAATCATCACGGCGCGCATCTCGGATATGGTGCTCGACAGCCGCGTCGGCGCACTCGACCGAACACTTGGCTTCCTGTTCGGGCTGGGCCGCGGCTTGATCATTGTTGTCGTCGCCTTCCTGTTCTTCGCATGGCTGGTACCCGATCGCAGCCAGCCGGAATGGGTCCGCAGCGCAAAATCAAAGGTGGTCCTGCAAAATACCGGACAATGGTTGATGTCGATGTTGCCGGATGACCCCGAAAGCACCATCTTGAAGAGGTTGAAGAAGCCGAAACCGGAAGACCAGGACACGCCGGATTCAGGTCCCGACCAACGTTCAGAATTGCCATTGCAACCCAAGGCCAGCGGAACGCGATAGCCAATGCATAAACATCCTCAGGATCTCGTGCCAACGGCCGACGGTGAGTTCGATCCGGACGCCGACCGCCTGCGCGAGGAATGCGGAGTGTTTGGCATTTTCGGACACCCGGATGCGGCCGCCATCACGGCGCTTGGCCTGCATGCCCTCCAGCATCGCGGTCAGGAAGCAGCCGGCATCGTCTCCTTTGACGGCAAGCGCTTCCATTCCGAACGCCGTCTCGGACTTGTCGGCGATGCGTTTGCACGTCGCGAAGTGATTGATCGCCTGCCCGGCACGTCTGCCATCGGTCACGTACGCTATTCGACAACCGGTGAAACAATTCTGCGCAACGTGCAGCCGCTGTTCGCTGAACTTGAAGGCGGCGGCTTCGCCATCGGCCACAACGGCAATCTCACCAACGGTATCAAACTGCGGCGCGACCTCGTGCACGAGGGCGCCATGATGCAATCGACCACCGACACCGAAGTTATTCTCCACCTCGTCGCGCGCGCGCGGCGCAACCGTTTTGTCGACCGTTTCATCGAGGGCTTGCGTCAACTTGAGGGCGCCTATGCCTTCGTCGGTCTGACCAACAAAAAGCTGGTCGGCGCCCGCGATCCGCTCGGCATCCGGCCGCTGGTGGTCGGCAAACTCGACGGCTGTCCGATTCTCGCTTCCGAAACCTGCGCACTCGACATCATTGGCGCCCAATACGTGCGCGACGTAGAAAATGGCGAGGTCGTCATCTTTGACGAGGACGGCGCGCAGTCGCATAAGCCCTTCCCGCCGATGCCGGCGCGTCCGTGTATCTTTGAATACATCTACTTCTCGCGGCCTGATTCCATCGTCGGCGGCCGTCACGTCTACAACGTACGCAAAACCATGGGCGCGGAACTGGCCCGCGAGGCGCCCGCCAATGCCGACGTCATCGTGCCGGTACCGGATTCTGGCGTGCCGGCAGCAATCGGATTTGCGCAAGAGGCCGGCGTTCCCTACGAGCTTGGCATCATACGCAATCACTATGTCGGCCGCACCTTCATCCAACCCACGCAACAGATCCGTGACCAGGGCGTGCGGCTCAAGCATTCTGCCAACCGCGCCGTGGTCGCGGGCAAACGCATCGTGCTGGTGGATGACTCAATCGTGCGTGGCACGACGTCGCGCAAGATTGTCCAGATGATGCGCGACGCCGGAGCCAAGGAAGTCCACTTCCGCATCGCCTCGCCGCCGATTACCCATCCGGACTATTACGGGATCGACACACCCGAACGCGACAAGTTGCTCGCGGCAACCCACGACCTCGAAGGGATGCGCAAATTTATCGGCGCTGACTCGCTGGCCTTTCTGTCGGTCGATGGCATCTACCGCGCCATGGGCCTGCCGGGCCGTGACCCGGCGCGGCCGCAATTCACCGACCATTGCTTCACCGGCGATTATCCGACCCCGCTTACGGACCTTGGCGCGCAAGAAGCGAGCCCGCGTCAGCTGTCGTTGCTGGCGGAAGCTATCTGAACTCAAGACGTGTCATGGCCGGGTTCATCCCGGCCATCCACGTCTTCTAAAGCCTCCGATTAAAGAAAGACGTGAATGCCCGGCACAAGGCCGGGCATGACAATAGAATGGGCAAGCCCGCAAAACCGCTCTCCGATCGCGTTGCGCTCGTCACCGGCGCATCGCGCGGCATTGGCGCGGCTCTCGCGCTCGCACTGGCGGAGGCCGGCGCGCATGTCGTCGCCGTTGCGCGTACCGTCGGCGGGCTCGAGGAACTTGACGATAAAATCAAGGCCGCTGGCGGCTCGGCCACGCTGGTGCCGCTGGATGTCAAGGACAGCGACGGCATTGCACGGCTGGCGCTTGCGCTCAACGAGCGCTACCGGCGGCTCGACATTCTGGTCGGCAATGCCGGCATTCTCGGCCCGCTGTCACCATTGGCCCACATCGAGCCGAAGGATTGGGACAATCTGATAGCGGTCAATATCACCGCCAACTGGCAGCTCATCCGCTGCATGGACGCATTGCTTCAGCTGTCCACGGCCGGCCGCGCGGTATTCCTCACATCCGGCGTTGCGCACACGGGGCGGGCTTATTGGGGACCCTACGCCGCCTCGAAAGCTGCTTTGGAAGTCCTTGTCCGCACATACGCGGCGGAATGCATGACCACTCCGGTGCGCGCCAATCTGTTCGCGCCCGGTCCAACCCGAACGCGCATGTACACCGGCGCCTTCCCGGGTATCGATCCCCTGACATTGCCAACGCCTGAGGAAGTCGCAAAAGCGATCGTGCCGCTTTGCCTGGCTGGATGCACCGAAAGCGGCAAGATCTATAGTTTTCGCGAGAAAAAGTTTCTGGACTTCCGCGCACCCGCGTAAACCGTCGGCGTCATTGCCGGGCTTGACCCGGCAATCCATGATGCCGTGCCACAATTTTCAATCGTAAAGCCTTTCATCGTCGCAGCCGTCAATGTTTTCGCTTCGCACGCCCTTTGAACGGGTTGTCCTTCTCCCGCAGCGCAAGCCGGATCGGCGTACCCGGCAAGTCAAAAGTCTCTCGCAATGAATTCAGCAAATAGCGCTTGTAGGCGTCGGGAACCGCGTCAGCACGCGTGCAAAATATGACGAAGCTCGGCGGCCGGCTTTTGGCCTGGGTAATGTAATTGAGCCGCAGCGATCGGCCCGAAACCGCCGGCGGCGGATGCGCGCTTATTGCGTGCTCAAACCAGCGATTGAGTGCGCTGGTGGGGATGCGCTTGTTCCAGACTTGGTACGCATCCACGATCGCTTGCATTAGCCGATCCAGGCCTTCGCCCGTAAGCCCCGAAACTGCAACGAGCGGCACACCCTTGAGCTGTGTCAACTTTTCATCCGCCTGGCCTCGCAATTTTCCGATGGCACCCGCAGTCTTCTCTTTCAAATCCCATTTGTTGACCGCAATGACGATGGCGCGGCCTTCCTGCTCGACGAGGTCGGCAATGCGTTGATCCTGTTCCTCGAAGGCATTCTCTACGTCGAGCAGCACCACAACGACTTCAGCAAAACGCACTGCATTGAGCGCATCGGCGACCGAGAGCTTTTCCAGCTTCTCCTCAACGCGCGAGCGACGGCGTATTCCCGCGGTGTCGTAAAGTCTGAAGCCACGATCATGCCAACCGTATTCGACCGCTATTGCGTCACGCGTGATGCCGGCTTCCGGTCCTGTAAGTAGTCGCTCTTCGCCAATCAGCCGGTTGATCAACGTGGACTTGCCGGCATTGGGACGGCCGACAATCGCCACGCGGATCGGACGCGATTCGTCCGCCTCGGTCTCCACTGCATTTTGCACAACTTCATCGGGCACAACCGCACGCAAGGCGTCGTAGAGATCGGACATGCCTTCATCGTGCTCTGCGGAGATCGGCACCGGCTCGCCAAGCCCGAGCGCGTATGCGTCCAGCCGGCCTGCCTCACCGGCAGTGCCTTCGCTCTTGTTTGCGACCAGCACGATCGGCTTGCCGGACTTGCGCACGATATCGGCAAATGCATGATCCGCCGGAATCGCTCCGGCGCGCGCGTCAATCATGAAGAAAATAACGTCGGCCTGACTGATGGCAGTTTCGGTCTGCGCGCGCATACGGCCGGACAGGCTTTCCGGGGCCGACTCTTCGAACCCGGCCGTATCGATCACGGTGAATTCAATGTCGCCGAGGCGGCCCGCGCCCTCCCGGCGGTCGCGCGTGACGCCTGGCCTGTCGTCAACCAGGGCCAGGCGGCGCCCCACCAGCCGATTGAATAAAGTCGATTTGCCGACATTGGGACGGCCAATAATGGCAAGGGTGAAACTCATGCGCCGTCACCGCCGGTTCATACCCGGCAATCAATCTAGAGGGGATTCAAAGATGTGTTTGCCAGATGGATGCGCGGTCATAGGCGTGTGAAAGCACGCCGTCCTTCGGACGTCTATGCCCGCAAATGACACGCCCGATTAACGCGCAACGGTGCCGGGCGGCGACGATGGCCACGGGTCGGCGGCGTTGTTCTGACCCTGCGCGGGTGCGGGCCAGGGCGCCTGCGCCTGTTGCGGCGCCGGCTGCTGGCTCTGCTGCGGCCAGGCAGCCGGTTGTTGCTGGGCGGCAGGCTGCGGCGCTGCCGGTGGCTGCGACGCTGTTTGCGGCTTCGGTTTACGCTTTGGTTTTGGTTTTGGCTCGGGTTCGACCGCAGCCGTTTTCTTGTCCGGCGTGGCAGCCGCATTAGCCGGTTCGGTTGCCGGGGCTTGCGCGACATCAGGCGGCGGCTGATTGCCCTTCATATATTCGGGCGGAATGCCCTGAGTCACGCCCGGAACACCACCGGGAAACAGCTCCTTGCGCTCACCGGGAAGCTTTTTCTTCTCATTGAGTCCGAAGAAGTCGAGTTTGTCCGGGTCGAAATCCGCGCACGCCGTCAACGCCGAGGCATAGGCTGCAAATACAGCCAGCAGGACAATACGATGCATCGCCCGCATTTCTCGTTCCTCAGCTCTTGCTGTCGGCGGCGATGAGCCCCGACAGAACTTCTGCGCGCGCCCGTGTGCCGGCAGGTGTTTCAGCATCAGTTGCAATCATGTCGAGATACCGCCGAGCAGCAGCGAGGTCATGATTGCGCCATGCAGACAGGGCCAGGAGTTCGCGCGCGGTGTGGCGGAAGCTACGCGAGGGCTCGGCGAGAGGCACAAGCCGCCGCTGCATTTCAGCCAGCGACGTTGTATCGACGAGGAGCATGCCTGCGCGCACGGCAGCGAGATCCTGCCAGGTCGTCCCGATCGAGGCATCCGCGGAAAGTTCATCATATGCCTTTATCGCGTCGGCTGGCTTTACCTGCGCGAGGGTGCCGGCCACGCGCATGCGCGCAAGCACGCGATAACCGGACGGTGCCTCGGCCGCCACTTTGGCGAAGGCCGCTTCTGCCTCGGCATATTTGCCCTGCTCGTTCAAGGCCGCGGCCGCTTCGAAAGCAGCGCCCGCAGCCGCGGCCTTCTTGGCCATCCAATAGTCATAACCGCGCCAAGCGGACACGCCGGCCACGATCAAGACGGCAAGTGCGATCAGATAAATGCTGTAGCGATCCCACAGCTTCTTGAGCTGCTCTCGCCGGACTTCCTCATCTACTTCGTGAAAAATATCGGCCACAAATGGCTCCAGACCCGCCCATTGGCCCACCCCGGGCCGAATTGCGCCGTAACCTAACGATGTGGCATGCCTAAGGCAAAGCCAAAGCCCGCAATCGTTAATATTTCAGGGCCTTAGCTCTTCTTGCCCTTCATCGGATAGACGTGGTCGGGACCGGGAAAAGCGCGGGATCGCACCTCGGCGGCATAGCTAGCTATGGCCTTTTCTATGCCGGGGCCCAGTTCGCCATAGCGCTTTACAAACTTCGGTACGCGCGGAGACAGCCCGAGCATGTCCTCGAGCACGAGTATCTGCCCGTCGCAGGCCGCGCTGGCACCAATCCCGATGGTCGGAATTGGAACAGCACCGGTGAGCTTGCGCGCAAGCGGTTCCGCGACTGCCTCGATCACGACCGAAAAAGCCCCCGCTTGAGACACGGCGATCGTGTCGTCCTCGATACGCGCCCAATCGCTTTCGTCGCGTCCCTGCGCTCTAAACGACCCAATTGTGTTGATTGCCTGCGGCGTCAGTCCGACATGGGCCATGACGGGCACGCCACGTTCGGCAAGAAAGCGAATGGTTTCCGCCATGCGCTTTCCGCCCTCGACCTTGATCGCGCCGCATCCGGTTTCCTTCAATACCCGCGCCGCATTCATAAAGGCTTGTTCTTTCGAGGCCTCGTAGGATCCAAACGGCATATCGACGACCACCAGCGCGCGCCTGGAACCGCGCATCACGGCATGTCCCTGCAGGATCATCATGTCGAGCGTCACCGGCACCGTCGTCTCGAGCCCGTGCATGACCATGCCGAGAGAGTCGCCGACCAGAATGATGTCACAGTGTTTGTCGACAATGCGCGCGGTATGGGCGTGATAGGAAGTCAGGCAGACGATCGGATCTCCGCCCTTGCGCGCGCGAATATCGGGTGCGGTCAACCGCCGAATTTCGTCCTGCACCGACATTGCTAGCGTCCGAACACCGCTACACCGATGACCATGGGATGGAAGGCGTAACCAAGCGCGAGATAAACCACCACACCGAGTGCAATAACAAGGGCATCATTGAGCCAGCCCGTGGGCGATGTCGTCGGCCCCAGATCGCCGCGCCGCTTGGCAGCAATTCGGGCATAGACGCCCCAGGCAAGAAATCCACCGAACAGCAGAATCGACCCAAGATCGCCATTCGACAGCAAATGAGCCAGCGCCCATGTCTTGATGCCGGCGAGCATCGGGTGTTTGAGACGAGTCTTGACATGACTGGGGACAAAAGCGGCAACGACGAAAATCACCGCAAACAGCATCAGGCCAACAGTGACGTGCCGCATGAATGCCGGCGGCGACCACACCTGTATCAAATCATGCGCACGGTATTGACCATAACCCCAGACGATCAACGCAAGGCCGGCGAGCGATACCAACGCGAAAAGCGCGCGATACGAATGCAGGCCTAGTCGTGCGATGACACCGGCGCGTGCGCCGCGGAACGACACGAAAACATGCGTCCCGAGAAAAACCGCCAGGCCGAGAATGAGAATACCTGAGCCCATGCTACACTCACATCATACTGTCGCCCCAGTAGAGGATAGCAGGCATCAATGCAAGCCGCGCCCCACGATCGGAGCATAGCCCGGATGGGCCTTGCCACAACACACCGACTGCTCAAATGCGCCATGATAGTGCATTCGCTGCTGTTGGGGGCGGCGATGCCCGCATTGGCGCAGACCTGGCCCGCGAAAACGGTCCGGATCGTGGTTCCCTTTGGCCCGGGATCGACGCCGGACATCGTGGCGCGCCTGGTTGCCGACGGGCTGCACCAAAAATATCCCGGCAGTGCATTTGTCATCGAGAATAAACCCGGCGCCAGTGGCAATATCGGGACCGACGCCGTTGCAAAGGCCATACCCGATGGCTCGACCCTTGGCGTGAGCATCGGAGGCCCGCTCGCTATCAACACCTTGCTGTTTGCAAACCTGCCGTACGACCCTCGCAAGGACATCGCGCCCGTTACCCAGTTGGTCACCCAGCCCAGCGTGCTCGCGGTCAATCCGGACCTCGGAGTCACAACCGTCGCCGAACTGGTTGCTCTGTTGAAGACAAATCCAGGAAAATACAATTTTGCATCGATAGGCAACGGCTCGCTGTCACAGCTTGCCATGGAGGCTATCGCCATCAAGGCTGGCGCCAAGCTCGTGCACGTGCCCTACACAAGTTCGCCGCAAGCCATCACGGCTGTAATCCGCAATGACGCGCAGATGACCTGCCTGCCCGCAATATCTGCGACCCCGCAGGCCGCAGCCGGCAAGGTGAAAATTCTCGCGGTCTCGACGGCTGCGCGTTCTCCCTATCTGCCGGACGTGCCTACTTTGAAAGAGGCCGGCATCGACGTCGAGGCCGACGCATGGAATGCCCTGATCGCGCCCGGCGCCACGCCCAAGCCCATCATCGAAAAAATCAGCAAAGATGTCGCCAAGGTTATCAAGCAGCCAGGCGTGCGCGAAAAGCTGGCGGCGCAATTGATGGAGCCGGTTGGCTCGTCACCGGAAGAGCTACGTACACGCATCGACGGAGAAATCGCACGCTGGGCACCGGTGATTAAAGCGGCCAACGTGAAGGTAAATTAGGCCGCCTTGTCCTTCACATCCTTGATGTCGGTGAAATCGATCCCCGGCGCGCGCTCCCGCGTGTAATCGAGGACGAACTGGTTGCGCGCCATGAAGACTTTGTCGTTGTCGAGATCTTCTGCACAACTTGAATAATTGGCCTGCACAAACTCATCCAGCTTCTTGGCGTCGCTTGACGCAATCCAGCGGGCGAGCTGGAATTCCGGTTGCTCGAAGCCAATATCGAGACCGTATTCTTCGGCAAGCCGAACCTTCAGCACATCAAGCTGCAAGGGACCGACCACGCCGACCAGCGCGGGGGCGCCGTCCAGCGGACGAAACACCTGCACGACGCCCTCTTCCGCCATCTGCTGAAGTGCTTCCTTGAGCTTCTTGGCCTTCATCGGGTCGCCGAGCTTCACGCGCCTGAGGATTTCCGGAGCGAAATTCGGCACCCCGAGAAAAGCAATTTCCTCGCCTTCGGTCAGGCTGTCACCGATGCGCAACGTTCCGTGGTTCGGAATACCGACCACATCGCCGGCATAGGCTTCATCAGCGACCGAACGATCTTGTGCGAAGAAAAATTGCGGCGCGGACAATGTCATCGGCTTGCCGGTGCGAACGAGCTTCGCCTTCATTCCGCGGCGCAATTTGCCCGAACAAAGACGAGCGAAGGCGATACGGTCGCGATGGTTCGGATCCATATTAGCCTGGATCTTAAAAACGAAAGCCGTCATGGAATTTTCGTGGGCATCAACCGTGCGTACGCTGGAGACTTGCGCTCGCGGCGCGGGAGCAAATGAAGCCAGCGCGTCGAGCAAATCCTTGACACCAAAATTCTTCAACGCCGAACCGAAGAACACCGGCGTGAGATGGCCTTCGCGGAAAGATGCAAAATCAAACGGCTTGCAGGCATCCTTCACAAGAGCAAGCTCCTCGGCGACTGCCTTGACGTCCAGCATCGCATTTCTTGCGCCGAGCGCGGCCAGATCAAGCGGTTGCCGATCGATGGTTTTGCCGTCATCGCTGATCAGGCGCATCTCGCCGGACGCCAGATCGTAGGTCCCCGCGAAATCGCGGCCCCGGCCAATTGGCCATGTCATCGGCGCCGTATCAAGCGCCAAAGTCTTTTCGATCTCATCCAGGAGCTCGAACGGATCGCGGCTTTCGCGGTCCATTTTGTTTATAAAAGTGACGATGGGAATGTCGCGCAGGCGGCACACCTCAAAAAGCTTGCGCGTGCGCGCCTCGATGCCTTTGGCCGCATCGATCACCATGACCGCAGAATCGACCGCCGTCAGCGTGCGATAAGTGTCTTCGGAAAAATCTTCGTGGCCCGGCGTGTCCAGCAGGTTGAACACACGGCCATCGTAGTCGAACGTCATGACCGAGGTGACGACAGAAATACCGCGCTCCCGCTCGATCGCCATCCAGTCCGAGCGCGTCGAACGACGGTCACGCTTGGCCTTCACCTGGCCGGCGAGATTGATCGCTCCGCCAAACAGCAGAAGCTTCTCGGTCAACGTGGTCTTGCCGGCGTCCGGGTGGGAAATGATCGCAAATGTGCGTCGTCGCTCGACTTCCGCGGCGATCGGCGTGACGGGGATCGAATCGGAGGTAATGAGAGGCTTGTTCATCGTCTGCATGTGGCCGCAAACACCCGCAAAATCAAGCCAGCCAGCGCGTTACGCGAACGCGGCCTTGTAGGATTCCGGCGCAAACCCCACCAGTAGCTTGCCGGCGCCAAGCTCGATGACCGGCCGCTTGATCATCGATGGCTGCTTCACCATCAGCGTGACGGCCTTCTTTTCCGTCAATCTTTCTTTGTCCTTATCGGGCAGCTTCCGGAAAGTCGTTCCGGCACGATTGAGCAGGACTTCCCAGCCCGCTTTACCCGCCCAGCGCTCAAGCTTGAGGCGTTCGATTCCGTCGATCTTGTAGTCGTGAAAGACGTATTCAACGCCGTGCTTGTCGAGCCAGGCGCGCGCCTTCTTCATGGTGTCGCAGTTCCTGATGCCGTACACAGTGATGGACATGGTTTTCTCCGCCTACCTCGCCGTGACCCAAGCACTCGCCCGCGTCATGATTTGTGCAATGACAGCTTGTTTAGCGTCGGCATAGTCCTGAATATGAGTCCAATTCTGGATTGCCAAATTCCGTTTAACCCTTGCATAGAGCGCGCGATCCTCGCTGCTGTGACAAAGCCAGTCGCGAAATAGCCGCATACGTTCGATTTCCGGGCAGCCTGATGAGAACACGTGAAGATTTGCGCGCGGCGCCTGATGTTCGAACATCCGATGTTCAAACCAGTTTGGCTCGCGCACTGTGAGCGCAAAACCAGCGTCCTGAAGCTTGGGCGCGTAAGCGTGTTCTTCGCGCGAATTCGCGACCACAAGGTTAATATCTATGACGGGCTTGGCGGCAGGTCCCGGCACGGCGGTGGAACCAACATGTTCAACTGACAGGAGAAGAGGACCTAAAATATTCTGTATGCGCGCCGCCAGTTGTGCAAATTGTTGGGGCCAGTCCAAATCGTAATCGACAATGTCAACTTTACCGCCGCGCCCATTCATGCGCGCGCCTACTCCCACTCGATCGTGCCGGGCGGCTTGCTCGTCACATCATACACGACGCGATTGACGCCCTTGACCTCGTTTATGATGCGCGTTGCGACGGCGCCAAGGAACTTCATATCGAATGGATAGAAGTCGGCCGTCATGCCGTCCGTCGACGTCACTGCGCGCAAACCCACCACATAGTCGTAAGTGCGGCCATCGCCCATGACACCGACCGTCTTGACCGGCAACAACACCGCAAAGGCCTGCCAGATGTCATCATATTGTCCAGTGCGGCGGATTTCCTCGATATAAATCTCATCGGCCAGCCGCAGGATGTCGAGTTTGTCGCGGGTAATCGCGCCTGGGCAGCGGATTGCCAGGCCCGGCCCCGGGAATGGATGGCGGCCGACGAATGCCTCCGGCAGGCCGAGTTCGCGTCCGAGCGCCCGCACCTCGTCCTTGAACAGTTCGCGCAGGGGCTCGACCAGTCTCATATGCATGCGTTCTGGCAAGCCGCCGACATTGTGGTGCGATTTGATTGTCACCGAAGGCCCGCCGGTGAACGAAACGCTCTCGATCACGTCCGGATAAAGCGTGCCCTGCGCGAGAAACTCGGCACCGCCGACTTTCCTAGCTTCGGCTTCGAAGACGTCGATAAACAATTTTCCGATCGTCTTGCGTTTCTGTTCTGGATCTTCAACGCCGGCAAGCGATTTCAGGAATGTTTCCGAAGCATCCACATGCACAAGCGGAATGTTATAGCTGTCGCGAAACATCGCGATGACTTTCTGGGCTTCCGCTAGCCGCATAAGACCGTGGTCGACAAGCACGCAGGTGAGCTGATCGCCGACTGCCTCGTGAATTAAAACGGCGGCGACCGCTGAATCGACCCCGCCGGACAATCCGCAGATCACCCGGCCTTTGCCGACCTGTTTCCGAATCTTTTCGATCGCCTCATCCTTGAAAGCGCGCATCGTCCAGTCGCCGGTCAGTCCTGCGATCTTGCGCACGAAGTTACGCAGCAACGCGGCGCCGTGCGGGGTATGCATGACTTCGAGATGGAATTGCGTGGCGTAGAACCTGCGCTTTTCATCGCCGATGATGGCGATCGGCGCGTTGGGGGATGTCCCGAGGATTTTGAATCCCTTCGGCAGCACCGTGACACGGTCGCCGTGACTCATCCACACCGGATATTTTTCGCCTTTGCGCCACACGCCCTCGAACAACGGCGTATCTTCCGTGACGGTCACCTCGGCTCGGCCAAATTCGCGGTGGTGCCCGCCTTCGACCTTCCCGCCAAGCTGTTGCGCCATTGCCTGCTCGCCGTAGCAGATCCCGAGCACGGGGACGCCGGAGTCGTAGATGGCCTTGGGCGCCAATGGCGCATCCTTGTCGAGGACCGAGGCGGGTCCGCCGGACAGGATCACCGCTTTCGGCTTCATTTCACGGAAGGCCGCCTCGGCCTTCTGATAAGGCACTATCTCGCTGTAGACCTTCTCCTCCCGGACCCGGCGCGCAATGAGCTGGGTGACCTGGGAACCGAAATCGACGATCAGAATTTTTTCGTGCATGGACGGCGTGCTGTCCCGAACGTGTCCGGAATCGGGCGCGCAAAGGCCGTTCGGGGCCGCTTTTTGCGGGCTTTGCGCCGCCGGGTCAAGCCTTTAGGCGTTCGCAGTAACCCAATGTTAGCCCCGAACGTGCATAGAAAACTCTCCCCATCCGGTTTGTTCACAGCCGCATGTGCGGGAGCCGCCATTGGTCTTCGAAACCGAACGCATGAGACTGCCGCTAGCGGCCAGCGGGCGCGCCACCCGCCGGGCTGCGCTGTTTCGTGAGAGCTTCCTCGACATTGCGGAACGCCATGCGCTCGGTTTTGCCTGGGCAATGAGTCCCAAGCGCATCAGGGGCGTACCGAACCTCCTGCGCCTCTGCTTCGACGAATTCCTCGCGCCGGACTACGCGTTACCTGATCCGCAAAATGCGGTCCACGAGCCGCCAGGGCTGGCCGGGATCGTCCACGACCTGAGCACGCCGACCTTGCTGGCCGGCTATCGACGCGGCCTTTACCCCTTTGCACATGTCGGACCGCTGAAGTGGTGGTCGCCGCCAAAACGGTCGGTTCTTTTCTTCGACGAACTCCACATTGCCAAACGGCTCCGCCGGCAGATGCGCCACGGCAAGTATAAGGTGACGCTTGATCAGGCCTTCGATGACGTCATCGTTGCTTGCGCCGGTCACCGCCAGGATCGCTGGCATCTGACATGGATCACGCCGCGGATCATGCACGCTTATGCCGAGTTGTTTGACGCCGGCCATGCCCACTCCTTCGAGGTCTGGAACGAGCGCGGCGAACTCGCCGGTGGCGGTTATGGCGTTGCGGTCGGCAGCGCCTTCGTCACGGAATCCCAGTTCTCGCGCGAGGTAAACACCTCAAAGATCGGATTTACGGTGCTCAACTGGCACCTGGCGCATTGGGACTTTGCCTTCAACGACGGCAAGCTCATGACGCCGACCTGCCACGATATGGGCTTCCGGGAAATTTCGCGCAGCGATTATCTCGAACAGCTCGCTCACGCTTTGCGACGGCCCGACAAGACCGGGCGCTGGCAAGTGGAAGCAGACACTGCAACGGTCGCCGATTGGCAGCCTGGTTGATCGGTTATTGCCGGCCGTTTTCGACCACTGAACCCAAAAGCGGAATTTCCGATATCCATTTTCGCACGCGCGAATGGCCTTTCTCGTCCGGCTTGGCCGCCTCGGCCTCGGCTGGCGGTAACTGGTCGGGAATTGCGCCAGGCGGCACAGGATGATCGGCGTCGGCCTGTTGCGGCGGCGGAGGCGACGCAATTGAAATGGGAGCCGGGAGCGCGGGTGCCGCAGGTGGCGCCGTTGCCACGACGGGCGCTGAAGGCGCCGCCGGCGCAACGACGGGCGTTGACGGGGCCGCCGTGGGCGCAGGCAAGGCAGCCTCATGCGGCATCGACCGCGCGGCCGGCTCTGCCGTCGCTGGTGGCTTGGCAAGCTGCGGATCGCGAATTTTTTGCTTTTGGGTGACGAGCGCCTGACGAACCGCGTCGAGCCACTGCGTATCGGTCACGACCGGATCGTGATGCGCGGGCTCGGCTTCAACAGTTGCAGCGTTTGCCACCGGTTGTTTTGCGGCCGCTTGCGTGCGCGGCTCGGCCCTGCGAAGCGGCTCCTTGGGCAACGCGTCGACGCGCTGAACCTTGGGCGTAGCTGGCGCGGCCGCAACGGCAGCCGTGTGCGACGCCTTTTCGCCGTTGAGCAAGGTCTTGAATGCAGCCGTCGCGTCGGGATCGACCGACCCGCAGGTTTTTTCAAACGCCTCAACGTCGCGCCGGACAAGAATACGGCGGGTCGCCGCGTCCACGCTCTTGTCGAGCATCGCGACAATGCCGCTCCGCAAATTCTGGCAGGTCGTCTCAGGGGAAAAATTGGCGCGATAGAATGAATAGGCGCTGGCGATGCCGATCGGAACGGCCAACAGGGAGCCCACCATCTGGATAACGGTCACAAACCGGGCAAGCTTCGAGGCCCTTGTGGCCGGGTAGACGTTCGGATTGCCCGGTCCCGGGTTGTATGGATCCGCGTGAAAAGGCGGCTCGCGCCTGGCCACCAGCATCAAAAATACCCCAAATCAAAGACTTCCCGGGTTCCACAGACACGCGATCATCGCGGATAAATTTGGCCCGGATTGGGGCGCAATAGAGGAATTCCGTTTGCACTTTATTACCGGCCGCTGCCTTTTTACCGGCCGTGCCTGAGCACCGAGACGAAAAAGCCGTCAGTGTCGGTCGTGCGCGGAGTCATCAAAATACCCTCCGCGTTCGTCCTTACCGCCTTGCCAAACATGAAGGCTCGCTCACCGAGCGCCTGGATGACCTCGGCCGGCGGCCGGACTGAAAAGTCAGGATGCCGGGCAAGGAAGCCCTGTATCTGCGCGGCATTTTCATCCTCAAGGACCGAGCATGTCACATAGGCAATCCGGCCGCCGGGCTTGAGCAGAGGCACGGCGCGATCAAGGATCTCCGTCTGCTCTTTGACTCGCTGTTCCAGCGCCCCGGGGCGCATGCGCCATTTGGCGTCCGGATTGCGCCGCCATGCCCCTGTGCCGGTGCACGGCGCATCGATCAGGACCAGATCCATGCGGCCGCTGAGGTCGGCAATTTCGCCGCCAACAGACTTCGGTGTCCGCACCTGCACGTTGCGGGCGCCCGAACGTTTGAGACGATCGTGAATGGGGGCAAGCCGGCGCTTATCGTCGTCCGTTGCAAAAATCTGGCCCTTGTTCTGCATCATTGCAGCGAGCGCCAGTGTCTTGCCGCCGGCGCCGGCGCAGAGATCGATAACGTGCTCGCCGGGTTTCGCGTCCGACAAAAGCGCTGCAAGTTGGGATCCCTCATCCTGCACTTCGATGAGGCCTTTCAGGAATGCCGGCTCGGCATGGATCGCGGGGCTCTTGGCGTCGGCAAGTAGACGTATGCGGAGTCCAAACGGTGACCACCTCGTGGGCTCGGGCTTGAGGTCGGCAAGCATTGCCGCCGCCGCGTCGCGCTCGCCCTTGAGCGTATTGACCCGCAGGTCGAGCGGCGCGCGCGAAGCTAACGCGGCGCCTTCCTCTGCCCGATCTTGACCGAAGACGCGCGCGAGATGCCCGTCAAGCCATTCTGGATAGTCGCCCGCCACAAATGGCGGTGCGGCGCCGATGCCAACTCCATCGAGTCGCTTGCGCTCATCGGCCGTCAATTCCGCGGGCGCATATTGTCCGCCATTGGCCAGTCTGGCGATCGCCTCGGTATCAAAGCCCCGCTCACGCCTCAGCATTCCCAAAAGAATCGCGCGGGGACTGTCTGCTCCCATCAGGAATGCGCTCGAGGCGCGCCGGCGCAACCCGTCGTAAACAATTCCAGCGATTGCAGCACGATCACCGGAGCCGGCAAAGCGATGCGAGACGCCCCATGCCTTCAGCGCATCCGCCGCCGGACGGCGTTCGCTTTCGATCGTAGCAAACACTTCTATGGCGGCGGCAAGCCGTGCAGCCGGTGTCATGGCAATGCGAGCAAGATTCGGACGATATAGATCATCCACATGATGACCAA
>Ga0187765_10000326_pt1 | contig 17345 bp, 18 predicted proteins | sample 0216_QUI02_MP05__3_FD_133018 | JGI IMG/M metagenome (GOLD analysis project Ga0187765, IMG submission 133018) | Tropical peat soil microbial communities from peatlands in Department of Meta, Colombia - 0216_QUI02_MP05_10_MG | ecosystem: Environmental > Terrestrial > Soil > Wetlands > Peat ...
CGCTGGCGCCGATCAGCCACCCCAACCGGCGGCCGTCCGCCGAGGTCGTGCACCGCGGCCGCTGGTAGCGCGCGCGTTCGGTCGCCCGGCGGCCGCCGTCCCCAAGTTGGCCGGATCCCGGGGAACCCGCGCTGGCTCGGTGGGATGATGGCGCGGTTCCTGCTGCCAGCACGCCGTGAAGGAGAACCCCGCCGATGCCCCGCAAGGTCCTGCCGGCCGCCGGTGCGCTCGCCGCCGGGCTCATGTTGATGGCCTGCGGGTCCGGAGGAGGCTCCGCGGCCTCCGCGCCGTCCGCGCCACCGTCATCCGTGGCGGCGTCAGCCTGCCTGCAGCAGTACCGCTCGTGGAACGCCGGGCCAGCGCACGCGGCCGGGGAGACCCTGGTCGCCGCGCTGAACGCCCTCGAGACCGCCAGCTCGGAGTCGGACGTGACCGACACCGGCGCCGACCTGAAGAACGCCGCCACGGCGGCGACAGCCCTGGGCCACTATCCCATCCCGGGTTGCGCCGATCCCAAGGGGTACTGGCGTGCCGTCCTGGTACGGATCAAGGCGGCCGCCGAGAGCGCGAGCGCGGCCAAGGGACACCAGACCCTGGCCGCCGCGCAAGGGGCACTGAAGGACATGCCCGCGCTGGATCTCAAGCTGGCCAACGAGCTGAGGCAGACCGTTCCCGGGCTCGAGAAGAGCTCGCCAGCCTCCACCGGTTAGCGCGGCGCTCCACCCCGCTACCCGGCCGCGGCCGGCGCTGGGCCGTTCTAGTTCTGGCCGCCCTGGTCCTGGCCGCCGCCCTGGTCCTGGCTGCCCTGGTCCTGGCCGGTAAGGCCCTTCTCTGCGGCGCCGACCCCGCCCTGGATCTCGCTGTCGAACTTGTTGCCGGTCTCCTTGTCGGCGAACTGGCCCGCCTCCTCCAGGCCCTTGTCGACCTGGTCCGGGTGGTCCTTGGCCAGCGACTCAGCCTTGTCCTCAAGGCCGCCGAACTCACTCATCAGCTCTCTCCCCGTCTCCCGGTGGCTGGCTCGGGCCGCTGCGCGTCCCGCTGGTCCGAGCCCTTCCCTACCCGGTGTCCGGGCCGCCGATGCCGGTTTCCCCCGCCCTCTTTCGGCAAGCTGGCCGAGTGGCGCGTCAGGCGATGAGTCCGGGCCTCCCAGCCGGTCTAAGCCAGCAGAAGCCCCGGCAGGAAGGAGTGGAACCATGTTCGCTGACACCAAGGCCTTCAGCGGGTTCGCCGTGGATGACGTGGCCAAGGCGCGGCAGTTCTACGGTGAGACGCTCGGCATCAGGACTTCCGAGCAGTATGGCCTGATGACCCTGCACCTGGCCGGTGACCGGGACACGCTGGTCTACCCCAAGCCCGGCCACGTCCCGGCGACCTACACCATCCTCAACTTCCCGGTCGACGACATCGACGCGGCGGTGGATGAGCTGACCGAACGCGGTGTGCGGTTCGTGCGGTACGAGGGCCTCGCGCAGGACGGCAGGGGAATCAGCCGGGGCGACGGGCCCGACATCGCCTGGTTCACCGACCCGGCGGGCAACATCCTCGCGGTCCTGCGGGAAAGCTAGTCCTCCGGGCGGCGGCCATGGATATGGCGACCGCACTGGCTGAGCTGGGCATCACCGAGGGCAGCCCGGACCCGGCCGTGGCCGGCCAGCTCGACCGCGACGGATATGCGCCGCTTCCGGGCGTCCTGTCGGGTGAGCAGGTGGCGGCGATGCGGGCGCGGCTGGCCGAGCTGCTGGCCGCCGAGGGCGCCCAGGCCGGGGTCGAGGTGCACCAGGAGGCCGGCGCCGACCGGCTCGCCGACCTCGTCAACAAGGACCCGGTGTTCCGGGTCTGCTTCACCGACCCCCGGGTGCTGGCGTGCATCGCCCACGTGCTGGGCGCGTTCAAGCTCTCCTCGCTCAACTTCCGCGCCGCCCTGCCCGGCCGGGGGCATCAGGCCCTGCACACCGACTGGGGCAGGCCGATACCGCCCGGCGAGTACCAGGTCTGCAACTCGATCTGGCTCCTGGACGATTTCACCGCCGGCAACGGCGCCACCCGGGTGGTACCCGGATCCCACCGGCTCGGCGTGCCGCCCCGCGACGCGCTGCCCGACCCGGCCGCCGACCACCCAGACCAGGTACAGCTCATCGCCCCGGCCGGCACGGTTGTCATCTTCAACAGCCACCTCTGGCACGGCGGCACCCGGAACCGGACCGGCCGGCCGCGCCGCGCGCTGCACTCCTACTTCACCCGCCGTGGCAACCCGCAGCAGCTCAACCAGAAGAAGTACCTCCGGCCGGAAACCCTGGCCCGCCTGGGCGCGCCGGAGCAGTTCATCCTGGACGTGTAGATCCCGGCCTCCCCGGGCCGCCGCGATACTCTCGGCGTGTGGCCGATGACTGGCGTATCCACATCACCTTCCCCAGCCAGCCACGCCTGAGGGGCAAGTCTTCCCTGCGCACCGTGGTCGACGATCTGCACAGCCACCTCGGCGATCACGTGCCGGTCAGCTCGGGCAAGGCGCACGTCTTCGTGTACACCGCCACCCCCGGCGCCGCCCGGGCGGCAGACGAGATAGCGCGGGTGGTGCTGGCCCAGCTCGGTCTCAGCGCGGAATTCCGGCTCGAGCACTGGGACCCGCTGGAGGAGGCCTGGCTGGACGCGCCGGACGAGCCGCCTGACGAAGCCGCCGCGCAGCGGGCGGCCCACGAACACCAGCAGGAGCAGGAACGCGAGCGGTCGGCGGCGACCGGGCGGGCCGCATGGCAGGTGCGCGTCGAACTGGGATCGCGGCAGGACGTGACGGCGCTGGCCGAGCGGCTGGCATCTGAAGGATGGCCCGTCGTCCGGCGCCGGAGGTACCTGGTCGCGGGGGCGAACTGCGAAGACGACGCCGACAGCCTCGCGCAGCAGATCGAGGGCTACGGCCATCCCGGCGCGGTCATCCACGTCCAGCGGAGCGACACCGCGGCGAGCATGCCCCAGGCCTGGTGACGGCCCGGCGGCCAATTCCCTTCCTGGCGGCCAGATCTCTTCCTTCCTTGGGGCCTTCCCGGCGTGCTGCGGGCCCGTGGCTTACCGGTAAGCCACGGGCCCTGTGAGCGCGTCATCCTCCGTTCGGATGCCAGTTGTCGTTGTACACCAGCGAAACGTCAACATGCATGCCGGCATGGTTCGCGTCGGCGAACTGGACCGCGGCGGGGCCGCTGAGCGGGCTGAATCCATCGATGTGCAGGGTGCCATCCAGCGTGGCGATCCACCGGAAGAAGGAACGGCCGCCCATCGCGGCGTTGACGGCAGGCAAGGTGTTCCGGTTGCAGTAGACGGTGAGGTTGTGCGCGCCGGCCTGGCGGCGGTGGTCGTACCAGCCGGGTGCGTCACCGGGTGCGTGCAGGCCGGCCTCCACGTCGATGACCGTGGCCAGGTGAAGTGGGTCACCGCTGCCGCGGTCGATCCAGATGACGGTGTCGTGGACGGCTTTGAGCCTGTCGCGGAGCGCGGGCGTGGCGAGGTCTGCGTAGGTGGCGACCATCTGGGCGCCGGCCGGGAAGACCCCCGGATTGTCGGAGTCGAGCATGACGCGGATCATGGCGGAATGGCCCCCCTTGTGAGTTTTGCCGGCTCAGAGCCGGCCGGAGTCTACGACGTTCATCCATTGTGGGCGGTGTAGTACACCATGCCCTGAGGCATCTTCTGGTCCGTGCCGCCGTTGACGTAATCCATGAATTTCGCCAGGTTCGCGGCGCTGATGCCGTAAAAGCCCTGGCCGTACTTGTGGCTGTTCCTGGTCGCGTTGACCACGCTGTGCACCGACATGTTCAGCTGATCGAGGAGCGTATCCAGACTCACGTCCCCGGTTGCCTCGTGGCGCTGGCAGTCGTAGAGCGTCCGCAGGAACCTCTTCTGCGTGCCAGCAAGGAAGAAGGCGTTCTCGGTGCTCAGCAGGTAGCGGCTCGGCCCGCCCTCCTCCCCATGGGACGCGACCAGCGGGTCCGGGTGATTCGCGACGTTCTGGAGCAGCATGACGACGTGCTCCCCGGTCCCGGGGCCGTAGACCACAAGGTCCCCTCGTTTCGCGTGCTCCCGGTCGGTATGCGGCAGGTTGTCCAGCAGCGTGCCGGTGAAGCCGTAGCCGTCATATCCCTGCCCGTTCGGATCTGGCGCGCCGCCCCATTTGGCCATCATCGTCACGAAGCCCGAGCAATCGGTGGTGAACGGGAGATGGTGGACGGGGATATGAATGGGCATAGGGCGTGCTTCCTTATAGTGAATAGAAGGAGCATTGTCAATTGCCCAACCGGCTTGCGAAACGATATTCGTTCTGATGTCGGCTGTTCCAGTCACAGTTTCACGTCCTAACAGTTCCGCCCGCCCCCGCGGCGGGATCTGCCTCTCCGCCCATCGCGCAGATCATCTCGTCATGGCCTCGCAGGATGCTCGAAGGTGCTCACATTTCGCTCAAACCGCACCCCTCGAGGGGCTTGCCTGAGCAGCGCTGGCAGCGGGCGGCAGGATGTGCCGGAATTCCACGATCCGGTCGAACGGAACGCCGGCGAGCGAGGCCGCCTCGCGAATCGCAGCGGGAGAAGCCCCTTCGAACAGGAAGATCACCAAGCCGTCGGACGGAACGAGGAGCGACCCGAGCGGGTGTATGGCCGGCTGGCCAGGAGGATGCCCGGCCAGGCCCGGCCGCTCAAGGACTTCCCGGACCTGGGCCTCGGTGATCCCGGGCCAGTAACACTCCACCAGGAAAGTCCCTATGGCCATTCCTTCCTGCCTCCGTCCCGCTGCCCATGCGGGGCCGATCGTGGTGGGCCCGGGGCCGACCGGGATCAGCGGCGGCGCCGTCAAGGCCAGGGCTCCCGGCTCGCCGTCCGGTGATCTGGGTGACCATCAAGACGGCCAGCTTCCCGCCCAGGCCTCGCAGGACACTCGAAGACGCTCACATTCCGCTCGAATCCCATCGTCCGGCGGGGCAGCTGGCACCGGCCAGGTGCCTAGCCACTACCCGGCATGCGTGCTAGCGTCCGCGTTGGGACCGCTGGGGGGCGGGGGGTATGGAGTTCCGTGTTCTGGGCCCGCTTGAGGTGTGGGCGGGCGGCCAGGCAATCCCGCTCGGCGGAGCGAAGCAGCGGGCCCTGCTCGCCGCGCTGCTGCTCCACGCGAACGAGGTGGTCTCGCGGGCCCGTCTGATAGACGGCCTGTGGGGAGAAGAGCCGCCGGCCACCGCTGCCCACACGATCGAGACGTACGTGTCGCGTCTGCGGCGGGTGCTGCACGGCGCCGGATCCCGCGATGCCCTGATCACGCGCCCGCCCGGGTACATGTTGCGGATCGACCCCGCGGAACTCGATCTCAACCGCTTCGAGGACCTGTGCCGCGAGGGCAGGCGGGCGCTGGCCGACGGGAACCCGGGCCTGGCCGCTGAACGTTTCCGCCAGGCGCTGGCCCTGTTCCGAGGCCCGCCGCTCGACGACGTCGCGTTCTTCCCGTTCGCCCAGGCGGAACTGGGGCGGCTGGCGGAGATGCGTTTGGCCGCGCTGGAGGACCGGGTCGACGCGGACCTGGCGGCGCGGAAGTCGGGGGAGCTGGTCGGCGAGCTCGAGGCGCTGGTGAAGGCGTATCCGCTCCGCGAGCGGCTGCACGGGCAGCTGATGCTCGCCTTGTACCGGGCCGGCCGGCAGGCCGATGGGCTTGACGCCTACCGCAAGGCCCGCCAGTACCTGGCCGAGGAGCTGGGCGTCGAGCCGGGCGCCGCCCTCCGGCAGCTCGAGCACGCCATGCTCGTGCATGACCCGTCCCTGGAGGCGGCGTCCCGGGGGACGGGGCCCGGCGCCGCGAGGATCCCGTCCCGGGTGGCTTCCGCCGCGGGCGCCGCGCCGGTTCCGCCGCGCGGGCCGGCCGTTCACGGAGGAGGGGGGCCGCCGGCCGCGCCCGCGCAGATGCCGGAGCCACCGCCCCCGGCCATCCGGGGGACCGGCCGGAGGCAGCCGGCCTGGCGCTCCACGGCCCTTCCCATTGCCCTGGTCCTGCTCGTGTCGCTGGCGGTGGTGGGCGTCACCACCGCCGTGCACGTCAGGGCCGGGCGGACCAGCGTCGTCCACGGCGACGCGATAGGGATCATCGATCCCGGTACCGGCGCCCTCACGGGCACGGTTCCGCTCACGGCCTCCGCAGGCCAGATCGCCGCCGGAGCGGGATCGGTGTGGGTCGCGAACTTCGCCGAGCACACCGTGACGCGGATCGAGGGCGGGGCGGTGCGGCAGGTCATCCGGGTCGGCAGCGGGCCGAGCGGGATCACGGCCGGCAACGGTGCGGTGTGGGTAGCGGACTCCCTGGACGGAACCGTGGCCCGCATCGATCCGGGCACGAGCCAGGTCGTGCAGACGATCCCGGTGGGCGACGGGCCCTCCGGCATCGCCTACGGGCAGGGAGCGGTGTGGGTCGCGAACGCAGGCGACCGGACCGTCGCGAAGATCGACCCGCGGACCGGCAGGGTGACCAGGCGGGTGGGACTGGACGTGAACCCAGCTGGCCTGGCGGTCGGCGCCGGATCGGTGTGGGTCACCAGCCAATCGGCCAACGAGGTGCTCAGGATCTCGCCCGACGGGACGGACGTGGATGCCATACGGGTAGGCAACGGCCCCGGCGCCATCGCCGCCAGCCCGGGGGCGGTGTGGGTGGCCAACTCTCTCGACGGGACGGTCTCCCGGATCGATCCCTCCCGTGACGTCGTCACCGCCACGCTGCAGGTCGGCAATGACCCTTCCGGCCTGGCCATCTCGCCGGATGCGGTATGGGTGGCGGACGGGTTCCAGGGGACGGTCACCCGGATCGATCCGGGCACCCCGGCGGTGGCCCAGACCGTGCGCGTCGGGGACCGCTCCGCGGCCATCGCGGTGGTCGGGGGGGCGATCTGGGTAGTGGTGCATGCCCTGCCCGCGCACCAGGGCGGCACATTGCGGATCGTGGCGGCCATTCCCCGGCTCGACTCCATCGACCCCGGCATGGCCTTCCTGCTGTTCCCGCCCCAGTTGCTGGGGATGACCAACGACGGTCTGGTCACGCTCAGGCACACGGGCGGTAGCGACGGAACACAATTGGTGCCGGACCTCGCGGTGTCGCTGCCCGCCCCCACGTATCAGGGCCGCAGCTACCGGTTCCAGCTGCGGCGGGGGATCAGGTATTCGGACGGGGAGCCGGTCCGGCCCGGGGACTTCCGGCGCGCGATCGAACGGGATTTCACGATCGGGTCCCCCGGCGCGCCGTTCTTCTCAGACATCGTGGGCGCCGGCCGCTGCACGGCCGGCGCGCCGCAGTGTGACCTGTCGCGGGGGATCGTGGTCAACGAGGTGGCGGGCACGGTCACCTTCCACCTCAGCCATCCCGACCCCGAGTTCCTGTACAAGCTCACGCTGACGTTCGCCTTCGCCGTTCCCGCCGGGACTCCGGCCGACCGCGACGTCGGCAGCCAGCCGGTTCCCGCCACCGGGCCGTACATGATCGACCGCTACCAGCCGGGCAGGCAGCTCGTGCTGAGGCGGAACCCGCAGTTTCACGAGTGGTCGCGGGCCGCGCAGCCGGACGGCAACCCGGATCAGATCGTCTGGCGGTTCGGCGCGAGCCCGGACGCGGCGGTGACGGCCATCGAGCGGGGCGCCGCCGACTGGGGCCTGTACACGTTCCCCTTCTCGCCTCCCGCGGACCGGCTGGAGGAGATACGGACCCAGCACGCGGGACAGGTGCACGTGAACCCGCTGCCGGAGACCGAGTTCTTCGTGCTGCACACCCGGGTCCCGCCGTTCAACGATGTCCGCGTCCGGCAGGCCCTCAACTACGCCATCGACCGCAACGTCCTGGTCTCGCTCTACGGCGGATCAAGCCTCGCCCGCCCGGCCTGCCAGGTGCTCCCACCGGGCCTGCCCGGCTACCAGCCGTACTGCCCCTACACCCTCGACCCCCGGCCGGACGGCGCCTACACCGCTCCCCGGCTGGCCCTGGCCCGGCGGCTGGTAGCCGCCTCGCACACGGAGGGCATGCGGGTGCGGGTCCTCACCGACCCCGGGTTCGCCCCGGCCGGGTACCTCGTGTCGGTGCTCCGGGAGCTCGGTTACCGCGCGTCGCTGTGGACCGCCTCCGGCGACCGGCTCAACGCCCTCACCAACAACTCCCGTTACCAGGTGCAGATCAGCCGCGGCGGGTGGGCCGCCGACTACCCGGCGCCGTCGGAGTTCATCAACCTGTTCCTCTCCTGCGGGGCCTTCGTGCCCGGATCGGACGCCAACGGCAATGCGGCCCAGTTCTGCGACCGCGGCATCGACCGCGGCATCCAGCGGGCCCTGCGGCTGCAATCCAGCGACCCACAGGCGGCCGTCCGGGCATGGGCTGACGTGGACCGTCTCGTCACCGGCCAGGCGCCGTGGCTGCCGACCGTCAACCTCAACGCCGTGGACTTTGTCTCCAGGCGGACCGGCGGCTACCAGTTCCACCCGCAATGGGGAATACTCCTCGATCAGCTCTGGGTCACGCGCTAGCCCCAGCACGGCGGCCGGCCCGGCCGCGCCGCGATGCGTACAGGAGGTCCGATGGAGACGCTGCTGCCCGGCATCACCGCCCAGCGGGTGCCGACGGACCGGCTGACGGCGGCGGTGCTGTCGGTGGCCGGGCGGGCCGGCCCGGCGGTGCTGTTCGTGCACGGCAACGTGTCGTCCTCGCTGTTCTGGCAGCCGGCCATGCTGGCGCTGCCCGGGCCTTTCCGGCCGCTCGCGGTCGACCTGCGCGGCTTCGGCGACACCGACCCCGAGCCGGTCGACGCCACCCGCGGGCTGCGCGACTACGCCGACGACCTGGCCGCCGTCATCGGCGCGCTCGGCCTGGCGCCGGTGCACCTGGTCGGCTGGAGCATGGGCGGCGGGGTGGTCCTGCAGTACCTGGTGGACCGGCCCGGTGCGCACGGGGTGGCGTCGCTGACGCTGGTGGACCCGGTATCCCCGTTCGGGTTCGGCGGCACCCGGGACGCCCGCGGCACGCTGTGCGACCCCCCGGGCGCGGGCTCGGGCGGCGGCGCTGCCAATCCCGACTTCGTCGCGCGGCTCGCGGCCGGCGACCGCACCGGCGAGAGCCCGCTCTCGCCCCGGCAGGTGCTGCTCGCCCACTACGTCAAGCCGCCGTACGTGCCGGAGCACCTCGACATCTTCGTCGAGTCGATGCTGTCCACCCGGATCGGCGACGACCACTACCCGGGCACGTCGCGCGCCGTCGACGCCTGGCCGGGCATCGCGCCGGGGGACCGGGGCGTGCTCAACACCATGGCCCCGACCCACTTCCGGATCGCCGACCTGTCCACGCTGGAGCCCAAGCCGCCGGTGCTGTGGCTGCGCGGCGCCGACGACGTCATCGTCTCCGACACCTCCCTGTATGACCTGGCCTACCTGGGCTCGATCGGCGCGGTGCCGGGCTGGCCGGGCGCGGAGGCCTGGCCGCCACAGCCGATGCTCGCCCAGACCCGGGCGGTGCTGGACGGCTACGCGGCCGCCGGCGGCCGCTACCGGGAGGTGGTCATCGAAGACTCCGGCCACGGCCCGCACCTCGACCAGCCCGGGCGGTTCCTGGCCGAGCTGCACGGCCACCTGTCCGGCGCCTGACGCGGCCCGGAAGAGCGGGCGAAACCAAGCCGGCGTAGCCGCCGCAGGAGGAGTGCTGCCGTGCGAGCCGTGGTACAGCGGGTGAGCCAGGCCAGCGTGGCCGTTGGCGGCCGGGTGGTGGGCGCCATCGGCGAGCCGGGCCTGCTGGTCCTGGTCGGCGTCACCCATCAGGACACGCCGCAGATGGCCGAGAAGCTGGCCGCCAAGGTGTGGGGACTGCGCATCCTGGAAGGCGAGAAGTCCTGCTCCGACGAGGGTGCGCCGCTGCTGGTCATCAGCCAGTTCACGCTGTACGCCGACCTGGGCAAGGGCCGCCGCCCGTCCTGGCAGGCCGCGGCGCCCGGCCCGGTCGCCGAGCCGCTCGTCGGCGCCGTGGTCTCGTCCCTGCGCGCGCTCGGCGCCCGGGTGGAGACCGGGGTGTTCGGCGCCGAGATGAAGGTCAGCCTCATCAACGACGGGCCGGTCACGATCATCATGGAGCTCTGAACCGTTATTTGACAAAACCGGCTGGCCGGAACTGCTATGAGAGCAGGAATCCGCCCACTGTGCCGGTGTCAGCGCTGGCCTCGGGCAAGGAGCGCGCCATGGCCGACACCTCGCCGGGAATGACCACCGCGGGCCCCGGCCCGGACGTCCTCGACACCATCCAGCAGCGCGTGCTGTGGCTGGCGACCCGCATCGTCGACGCCGCCAACCATGACCGCGACACCGGTGACGGCGTCAAGGTCGGCGGTCATCAGGCCTCGAGCGCCAGCCTGGTCACCGTCATGACCGCGCTGTACTTCGCGTATCTCGACGCCCCGGACAAGGTCAGCGTGAAGCCACACGCCTCCCCGACCTTTCACGCCATCCAGTACCTGCTCGGCAACCTCGACCGGGCCTACCTGCCGACGCTGCGGGCGTTCGGCGGCCTGCAGTCCTACCCGAGCCGGACCAAGGACCCCGACGTGGTCGACTTCTCCACCGGCTCGGTGGGGCTCGGGGCCGCGGCGCCGCTGTTCGCGGCGGCGGCCCGCCGCTACGTGGACGCCCACTTCGGCGCCCGGCCGCGCAGCCGGTTCGTCGCGCTGATCGGTGACGCCGAACTGGACGAGGGCAACATCTGGGAGGCGGTCTCCGACCCGGCCACCGACGGGCTGGGCGACGTGATGTGGATCGTCGACGTGAACCGGCAGTCGCTGGACCGGGTGGTGCCCGGGATCCGGATCGCCCAGTGGGAACAGCAGTTCACCGGGGCCGGCTGGCACGTGGTCGAGGCCAAGTACGGCGGCCGGCTGCAGGCGGCGTTCGCGCGCCCGGGCGGCGGGTCGCTGCGCGCCTGGATCGATGAGATGTCCAACGAGCATTACCAGTCGCTGTTCGGGCTGCCCGCGCCGTCCGTCCGGCAGCGCTTCCTCGATGGTGCGCCCGATGAGGTCCGCCGGTTCTGCGACGGGATCGCCGACGACGGCGAGCTGGCCAATCTGGTCACCGACCTGGCCGGCCACGACTTCCGGTCGCTGCTCGAGGCGTTCGGCGAGTGCGACCGGGAGAAGGACCGGCCCAGCGTGGTGTTCGCCTACACGGTCAAGGGCTGGGGCCTGCCCATCGCCGGGAATCCCCGCAACCACTCGGCGCTGCTGACCACCGACCAGATCGACCAGATGCGCGAACGGCTGGGCCTGACCCTGGCCACCGAGTGGGACCGGCTCGACCCGATGACCGGGGCCGGGCAGTGGGTGGCGGCCCGCCGCGAGCACCTGGCCCGCGCGCCGCGGCGCACCGCAGCGGCCCTGGCCGTGCCCGATTCCACCGGCCTGCGCGCGGCCCGGCCGGTCTCCACCCAGGAGGCACTCGGGCGGATTCTCGTCGGCCTGTCCCGGGACGAGAACGTCGCGCCCTCCCTCGTCACGACCGCGCCGGACGTCGCCACCTCCACCAACCTGGCCGGCTTCATCAACCGCATGGGCGTCTTCAGCCCGGACGCGCGCCGTTCGTGGAGCGAGGACGCGGTGCTGAAGTGGTCGGAGGGCCCGCAGGGCCAGCACATCGAGCTGGGCATCAGCGAGATGAACCTGTTCCTGCTGCTCGGCCAGCTCGGGCTGTCCTGGGACCTGTCCGACCAGCCGCTGCTCCCGGTCGGCACCGTCTACGACCCGTTCGTGCTGCGGGGCCTGGACGCCTTCATCTACTCGGTCTATTCCGGCGCGCGCTTCGTGGTGGCCGGCACCCCGTCCGGCGTGTCGCTCGCCCCCGAGGGCGGCGCGCACCAGTCGACGATCACCGCATCGGTGGGCCTGGAGCTGCCGAACGTCACCTTCGTCGAGCCGGCCTACGCGGCCGCCCTGGACTGGCTCATCTGCGGTGCCCTGCAGGCCATCGCCGCCGCCAACGCCGCCCCGTCGGGGACCGCCATCACCGAGGACGGCTCGTACTATTTCCGGCTCAGTACCCGGAGCATCGACCAGGGCCCGTTCGCCCAGGTGCGGGACCGGCTCGGCGACGCCATCCTGCGCCGCCAGGTCCTGGCCGGTGCCTACCAGCTGACCGACGCCACCGGCGCCGTGGCCGAGGGCGCGCCCGCCGTCTACCTGGCCGGCTCGGGCGCGGTCCTGCCCGAGGTGCTCGCCGCGGCCGCGGAGCTGAACGACGAGGGCATCGCCGCCTCCGTGGTCGATGTCACATCCGCCGACCGGCTCTACCGGGCCTGGCAGCGGACCCTGCGGCAGGGGGTCCGTACCGCGACCACCCCGTCGGTCCCTGGCATCCTGCGCACCGTGTTCCCCGGCCGGGCCCCGGTCGTCACCGTGCACGATGCGGCGTCGCACACGATGAGCTGGCTGGGGTCGGCCCTGGGGGTGCCGGCCGTCAGCCTCGGCGTGGACGCGTTCGGGCAGTCCGGCGCCGTCAGCGACCTCTACCGCGCGCACGACCTCGACGCCGGCTCCATCGTCAACGCCGCGCTCGCCGCGCTGTCGCTGGACGGCCAGTAGCCCTGACCGCCTCCTGCCCGGTCAGGGTGATTGGGGCAGCTTGACCGAGCCGGGCCGGACGGCCGGCGCGGACGCGGGCGGCACGACCGGCCCGATGTCCCCGTCCGGCGCCTCGTCCAGGTCGACGATCACCGGGGCGTGGTCGCTCGGCGCGGTGCCCTTGCGGGCCTGCCGGTCCACCCACGCCGCCCGCACCCGGCTGGCGACCGGGTCGGTGGCCAGCACCAGGTCGATCCGCATGCCAAGGTCACGGTGGAACATCCCGCCCCGGTAGTCCCAGTAGGTGAACACCCGCTCGGCGGGCCAGCGATCCCGCACCACGTCGCGCAGGCCGAGCGCCTGCAGGTCGGCCAGCGCGGCCCGCTCGGGCGGGGTGACGTGGGTCTGCCCGACGTAGGCCGCCGGGTCGAACACGTCGTCGTCGGTCGGCGCGATGTTGATGTCCCCGCAGACCATGGTGTCCGCCGGGTCGGCGGCGACGGCGTCGCGCAGCGCGGCCAGCCAGGCGAGCTTGTAGTGGTAGTGGTCCGAGCCGGGCGCCCGCCCGTTCGGCACATACACCGATCGCACCCGGATCCCGCCGCAGGTCGCGGCCACCGCCCGCGCCTCCGGGGCGGGAAAGCCAGGAGCGCCGGCGATCCCGGCCGTGACGTCGTCCAGCCCCACCCGGGACAGGATGGCCACCCCGTTCCACTGCGCCTGGCCGTGCAGGCCGAGCTCGTAACCGCGGCTGGCCAGCTCGCCGCCGAGCAGTTTGGTGAACGCGTCGTCGGTGAGCTTGGTCTCCTGCAGGCAGACCACGTCGGGCTGCCGCTGATCCAGCCACGGCAGGAGCCGCGGCACCCGCTGCTTGACCGAGTTCACGTTCCAGGTCGCTACCCGCACCTGGCCTACGGTAGCCGCCGCTGCTGACGTCCCGCGCCCCCGTCACCCGTTCCGCGGGCCACGGCCACCACGCCGAGCAGCGCGGCCAGCGGGACGACCAGTGCGATGAAGTCGGAGGAGCCGAAGCTGCCGAGGGAGACCAGAGCCCCGGCCAGGCCGATGGTCAGGACGGCGACGACGACCAGCCCCCAGGCCTGCAGGAACAGCCGCAGCGTGAAGGGCGGCGCGGGATCCGTCACATCCGCCACGGCGGTGACGGGCTTGGTCGCACGGCGCTCGGCCATGCCCTCACGCGCCCGCGCGATGATGGTCAGGTCGCCCGGCCGGTCCGCGACCAGCAGCAGCTCGTCGGGATGGGCCGGGTCCGGCGACTGTGACACCGAGCCCCCGCCGGCCGCCCATGACACCACCGTGCCGCCGCCGGACGGCCGCACGCGATAACGGGCCTGCTCGCCGGTGACCACGGTCTCCGGGCCCTCGATGATCATGGCCGGGGCCTTCCCGTTGACGGCCGCCATGGCCTCCTCGAGGTCGGCCTCGGGACCGCCGTCCCCATCCACGCCCGCGTCGCCGGTCACGATGAACTGGCGCCGGGCCAGCTGCTCGGCAAGCCGGATCTGGCGCACGTGCACGCTCCAGGCCATGGCCACCACCACCGCGGCCAGCGCCGCCGCCCCGAGCCCGAACAGCGCGGCGACCACGGGGTGGCTGGCGCCAGCTGTCGCGGCTGCGAGCATGTCGTCTCCCTGATCGGGTGGCCGGGCCGGGACTAAGGTCCGGGGCAGCCCGGCCGAGCCGGCCGTCTGTCCTGCGCCACAACGGTATTCAAACACATAATCGAATATGTGGGAAGCCCGGCCACGCTCCCGCAAACGGATGAGGCCCAGCTGGCCACCGGCGCGCTAACGGGTTCCCCGCGATTGAGACGGGATGCCGCGGGCGACGGTGTGGTGCCGGCCTACCCGATCGCCGTCCTGGCAAGATAACGGCATGGAACGCGTGCTTGGGATCGGCGGATACTTCATGCGGTCCGCCGACCCGGCGGCGCTGGGCGCGTGGTATCGCGATTGCCTGGGCCTGGACGCCGATGAGAACGGCCTGTGGCGTCAGGGAGCCGGGCCGACGGTGTTCGCGACGTTCGAGTCCGGGACCGAGTACTTCGGCTCCCGCGCCCAGCAGACCATGCTCAACTTCCGCGTGCGCGACCTGGATGCGATGCTCGCGCAATTGCGCGCCAAGGGGGCGGACGTGGCGGCAGAGACCCAGGACATGGAGGGCGTCGGCCGGTTCGGCTGGGTCACCGATCCCGAGGGCAATCGGGTCGAGCTGTGGCAGCCCGCCTGACCGCGTATTGGCCGCCGCCCGTTTCTCGTGGTCTCCGTGCCACCTCAGCGGGGCGGCGCTGCGGTGGTGCTGGGGTGGCGAGCGTGCCTACTGGAGCCGTGCGGGAGCAGGCGCATTGTTCAAGGCGCCGGGGGCGGCGTCACGGCCGCTGCTCGACGACCTTCGCGTGCAGGAGCTTTCCGGCCAGCTCGATACGGAGACGGGGATCGGCGGCGGCGTACCCGGCGTGGAGCTTGAGCTTGGAGTAGGTGAGGTTGAGCCCGTCGGTGTCGATCACGATGCCCGGCGAGCTGACGATGAACAGCTTGCCGTGCACCATGTCCGTCTCGATGCGCAGGACATTCGAGGTGATCACCGCGTGGGTGAAGTCGAGGGTGACCCGGCACTCCTGGGTGCGGAGCTCGATGCGCGCGGGTACCGGCCAGCGGCCCTCCCGTACGTACCGGCCGCCGTGTTGCTCGACCACCAGTACGTCTTGGCCTGTGGCCGCGGGCGCGTTCGGCAGGTCGGCGGTGAGCCCGGCCAGCTCGCCGAGCGTCCGGGCTGAAAGCGCGCTCTCCAGCCGGGTGTCGAGTTCATCGGCGCTGAGCCGGCCGTCACCGGCGGCGACCCGCAGCGCATCCACGACGCGGTCGCGATCCGCGTGCGACGCCCGCAGGTCGGGCCGGTCATCCGGCATGCAGCCACGTTAGCAAGCCAGACCGGATCATCGGCGCTGCCCGGGACCTGCTGTGGATCATCAGCGCGCTAGAAATCCGTCCCGGCGGCCGGCCCGACGGACAACGGTTCCTCCCGGCCCGCGGCCTGGGCACTGATGTCGGTGACGGCGCTCGCATCGGCGGCGGCCAGCTCGAGGAACGCCGTGGCCCGCCCGAAGATCTCCCCGATGGTCCGGCCCGCCAGCTGAGCCTGGTACGCGCGGTACCGCGTCATCTCCCACGCCCGCCCGCGCGGCGGGAGCCAGGCGAGCACCGGCCGCGGCACCGGCTTCCACCGCCAGTCCGTGATGAGTCCCTGGCCGGCGCCGGGACCGGGCGCGCCCGGCTCGGCGAACTCGGCCAGATCGGCCCCGTGGCCGATCCGGTTCCGGACGAAGCGCAGCCCGGTCAGGGTGGTCTCGGTCAGGTGGCGCTCCGCCGGAGCCCGCCCGGCCAGGACGCGGTCGTAGGCCGCCGCGTGATAGCGCACCAGGGTGGCGTCGACGATGGTGACCCACCACACCATCTCGCCGACCGCCACGAGCGCCCGCGACCGGTCCCAGACCCCCGCCCGCGGAAGCCGCTCCGCCGCCTCGCTCATCGCCGTGATGGACCACCGCAGCGCGCTCGCCCCGGCCGCCGAGTCGCCCATCTGCCTGCGGTTCCAGGCCACCCGGCAGGGCACGCTGCAGAACCGCGCGTGCTCGCGGCGCGGCACAAACGCAGTGCCGCACTGCTCGCAGACCCGGCGATCGGCCACGAGGCCATGGTACGCGCCAACCGTGCGGCCGTGCCGAACGCAGGGGCCGGTACCGACGGGCCGGCTACCGCTCACCGGTCCCGCGCAGGACCGTTTTGACGGCAGCGGTTCATGCCGCGTCGGCGGCGATCACGGCGAGGTCCTTGTCCTGCCACCGCACCGCTGGCCGGAGCCCCGCCTGCCGGAGCCAGGTGAGCTGGTCGGCGACCGGGCTCGGCTGATCGTAGGGCGGGTCGACGGGCGTGACGACATCCCGGGGGTCGCCGGGGACGACCACGTCGGCGAGGACGAAGCGCCCGCCGGGGCGCAGCCGGCCGCGCACGCGGCGGAACAGGTCCGCCTTCCCCGCGGCGTCAAGGTGATGGACCGCCAGCGCGGAGACCACCAGGTCGTAGTCACCCTCGGGCAGCGGGTCCTCGAGCCGCTGGACCCGCAGGTCCGCGCCCGGAAACCGGTCCCGGGCCCGGGCCAGCATCGGCCCGCTCTCGTCGATCCCCACCAGCCGGGCAGCGGGATGAACCGCCAGCACCGCGGCCGCCGTCTCACCGGTTCCCACGCCAAGCTCGAGGATGGAGCCCGCGTCGATGCCCCGGCTCGCCTCCGCGAGGTGGTGCTGCAGGTCCCGGTAGGCGGGAACCTCGGCCAGCATCATGGTCAGGTAGGTGTCCGGGTTGAAGTGATACTGCTCGGAGCCGGCCTCGTCGCTCGCGTTCATCCCCCCAGGCTGCACCATCACCCCGGCTGGCGGCCAGCCTGGTGGCGGCCACGCGTAGGCTGGCCCGCCATGAGCGATGACCGGGTCCTGGTGGCGGTGTCGGCCGCCCAGCTGGCGTGCGGGGTGGGGCATGGCGCTGGCGGTGCGCCGCCGTCACGCGTTCGATATCCCGTTCTGGCGCGGGCCGTGAGCGCCGGTGGTGCGCTGGTCACGGGGACGTGCGGCCGGCCCGCCTGCACCGCGAGGCCGCGGCAACGTGCAGCGCGATCGACGCGGCGAGCAGGATCATGCCCAGCGCGGCCACGGCCCAGCCGGCCGGACCGAGGGGGAGGCCCGCGA
>Ga0187765_10000327_pt1 | contig 17340 bp, 17 predicted proteins | sample 0216_QUI02_MP05__3_FD_133018 | JGI IMG/M metagenome (GOLD analysis project Ga0187765, IMG submission 133018) | Tropical peat soil microbial communities from peatlands in Department of Meta, Colombia - 0216_QUI02_MP05_10_MG | ecosystem: Environmental > Terrestrial > Soil > Wetlands > Peat ...
ACTGCGCGTGCGGCCGACGATTGGCCGGCGCTCGGCATAGCCGTTTCATTCATGCTCAAGGATGGGACGGTGCACGACCCGATTGTCGTGATCGGCGCCGCAACCGAAAAAGTGACGCGGCTTAATAATGCCGAGCGGGTCCTGCAGAGCGGCCGGCTTGACGATCAGGTGTTGCGCCGCGCCGGCGATGCCGCGGCCGAGGAAACCGTCCTCCTTAGCGATGCGCATGGTTCCGCCGGTTACAAGCGCGAATTGTTGCGCGTCTATCTCGGCCGTGCCGTGCGGCAGGCGGCCGACGCGAGCGGAGCGCGCCCGTCATGAAACAGATCGGCCGGGAGCTGCCGCGGCTGGAAGCGCGCGCCAAAGTCAGCGGCCGCGCCGAATACACCCATAACCTGCGCCTGCCGGGCATGCTCTATGGCAAGGTGTTTCGCTCGACCGTACCGCACGGCATCATCCGTCGCATCGACACCGAAGCCGCGCGGGCGCTTGCCGGCGTACATTGCGTCGTCACCGGCGAGGACATCCGCAAGCTCATTCCGGAGCCCTATTACGGGCCGGCCTTTCACGATCAGCCGATCCTCGCGCTTAACAAAGTGCGCTACGTCGGCGAGCCGGTCGCGGCTGTTCTGGCGCGCGATCCTCACCTCGCCGAGCAGGCAGCGCAACTGATTACCGCCGAATACGACGAGCTGCCCGCGGTCTATGACGAATTGGCGGCGGTTCAGCCGGACACGCTGGTGCATGAGGTCTTAAGGCCGGCCGGGACCTTTGCCGATCTGAAACATCTGCAAGGCCGCAAGGGCACCAATATTGCACTCGATTATCATTTGCGGCGCGGCGAGCCCGATAAGGCGTTCGCCACCGCGCATCGCGTTTTTGAGCACACCTTCAAAACCCAGCAATGTCTGCATCTGCCGTTCGAGCCGCATGTCGCGATCGCCGAGCCTGGCGATGAACGGCTGACGATCTACAGCTCCAACCAGACGCCGTCCTTCGTGCGCATCGAGATCGCGCGGCTGTTCGGCTGGCCGGAAAATCGCGTGCGCGTGAAGGTGCCGTATCTCGGCGGCGGCTATGGCTCGAAAGTCTACGTCAAGCTCGAAGCCCTGGTCGCCGCGCTCGCCATGCTGGTGCGGCGTCCGGTCAAGATCGCGCTGACGATGGAAGAGCAGTTCTACATGATCACCAAACATCCGACGACATTCCGCATCAAAAGCGGAGTGGACAAGGATGGCCGCATTACCGCGCGCGCCTGCGAAGTGTACTGGAACGGCGGCGCCTATGCCGATATCGGGCCGCGGGTCACGCAGAAATCGGGCTTCACCGCCGCCGGCCCCTACGACATCGAAAACGTCAGCATCGATTCCTACGCGCTCTATACCAACCGCACGCCGGCCGGCGCGTTGCGCGGCTTTGGCGTCCCGCAACTCGTCTGGGGTTATGAGAGCCACACCGATCTGATTGCGCGCGAACTCGGCATCGATCCGGTTGCGTTCCGGCGTAAGAATCTCCTTCGCAACGGCCGGCCGCAGGCGAGCGGCACCGTGCTGCATGATGCCGCGATCGAGGAGGTGCTCGACGCGCTGGTGGCGCGCATCGGCTGGAACGCGCCGTTCGACCGTGGCTCCGGCGCCGTCCACCGCGGTCGCGGCATCGCCATCGGTTTGAAGGCCTCGATCTCGCCGACGACCTCGGTGGCGGTGGTGAATGTCTCGGCCGACGGCAGCGTGTATCTTTACAAGAGCACGGTGGATATGGGGCAGGGCGGCGACACCGCCTTTGCGCAGATCGTCGGCGAGGTGCTGGACGTGAAGGCCGAGGACGTCCGCATCGTCGCGCCGGATACCGACGTTACGCCATACGACATGGGCACGCTCGGCTCGCGCTCGCTCTATCATATGGGTAATGCCGTGCGGCTCGCGGCCGAAGATGCACGCGCCAAATTGCGCGCGCTTGCGGCCGAGGCCGGCCTGCCGGAAGGCACCAACTACCCGCCGGCGGAAATATTCAAGAAGCGATACGGCATGCAGGCCGGCAATGTCATCGGCATGGCAAGTTTCGTCCCGAATTACAAAGCGCCGGATGCGCAGACCGGCCAGTCGGACAACGTTACGCCGTTCTGGATGGTCGGTGGCGCTGCCGCCGAGGTCGAAGTCGACACCGAAACCGGACATGTACGTATCCTGCGGCTGATCAATGCCGCCGATTGCGGCAAGCTGATCAATCCCGCTGTGGCGCGCACGCAACTGTCCGGCGCCGCGATCATGCAGCTCGGTTTCACCATGTCCGAGGCGATGCAGCTCGACGGCGGACAAGTCACTAACGCGTCGTTGGCCGATTATAAGATTCCGGGCATTGGCGACGTGCCGCCGATGGACAATGAGCTTGTCGCCGGCGAACAGCATTCCGGTCCGTTCGGCGCCAAGGGATTAGGCGAGACCGGCACTTTTGGCGTCTCGCCGGCGATCGCCAATGCCATTCACGATGCCGCAGGCGTGCGAATTACGGAATTGCCGATTACCGCTGAAGCGGTACTGCGGGCGCTGCGCGCCAAGGCCGGCCGGCCGCTCGAGGACGAATAATGAGCGCGCGCACCATCAGTTTTACGCTCAATGGCCAGCAAGTCTCGACCGCGATCGAGCCGCATCGCAATCTCGTCGAACTGTTGCAGCGTTTCGATCTGTTTGGCGCGCGTGAAAGCTGCGGGCAGGGTCTGTGCGGCTGCTGTACCGTTTTGGTCGACGGGAAAGCCGTCTCCGGCTGTCTTTATTTTGCGGTCTGGGCCGACGGCAAAGCGATCACCACGGTTGAACGTCTCGATGCGGACGGGAGATTGTCGCATGTGCAGGAAGCTTTCATCGCCTGCGGCGCATTCCAATGCGGCTTCTGCACGCCGGGATTCGTGCTGATGACGCATCAGTTGCTCCAGCACAATCCCGATCCGAGCGATGAGGACATCCGGCACTATCTGTCGGGCAATCTGTGCCGCTGCGCCGCCTATCCGGAGATCGTCGCGGCGGTGAAACAGGCGGCCAAAGCAGCGGGACCAAGCGCGGGGCAATGAAATGAAATTTTGGCGAATTGCGTTGACGGCCATCCTGATCATCGCCGCGCCGCTGGCGCGTGCCGAAACCATCGAAATCGCCGACGATCATGGCGGCTTCGTCTATCTGTACCAGGAGAAATGGGAAAAGCTCGCGGCGCAAAAGGTCAATGTTCGCATCGTCGGTATGTGCGCTTCCGCGTGCACGCTCCTCACCGGCTACTTTCCGCGCAAAGACATTTGCGTTACCGACCATGCGGCGCTCGGCTTTCACGCCGGGACCTTTCCTTTTGTCACCGACGCGCTGTTGAGAACGTATCCAGAAGACATCAAAAAGTGGATCGACGCGCATGGCGGACTGACGTTTCAATTGATCTGGCTGCAGCGGCCCGAGATATACAAGTTCTTCCGCAAATGCTGACGAGGGCGTGGGCGCCCGCTGCAAACAACAGAGATGCAGTCGAGTTTGAGAGGAGAGTCCGTTGTTGCTGCAGGTGCGGCGTGACGCTGCTGGGATCGCGACATGCCTCGACCGAATAACCGCCTCGCGGGCGCGGGCGGCTATTTTGCTTGTTGCGGTTGCGCTCTGCGCCTTTGCGCCGGGCTTGGGCACGATTCCGCCGGTCGATCGGGACGAAGCGCGCTATGCCCAGGCCAGCAAGCAGATGATGGAAACCGGAAATTATCTCGACATCCGGTTTCAGAAGGAGCCTCGCTACCTGCAGCCGGCCGGCATCTATTGGCTTCAGGTGGCAGCCGCCAAGATCACCGGTTACGGGCCCAAAGCTCCGATCTGGGTCTACCGACTGCCGTCTTTCCTGGCAGCCACGGCGGCGGTTGTCCTCACCTATTGGGTCGCGCTGCCGCTCGCAGGGCAAACCGGCGCGTTCATCGCCGCGCTGCTTGTTGTGCCCTCCATTCTCCTTGGCGTCGAAGCGCGGCTTGGCAAGACCGACGCGGTGCTGCTCGCATGCATCCTCAGCGCGACCGGGTTCTTGGCGCGCGCCTATTTGCGTCAAACCATTACGCTTGGTGCGGCGCTTCTGTTCTGGACTGCTTGCGGTGCGGGGGTCCTGGTCAAAGGGCCGATGATTGCGCTCGTCGTCGGCTCGACCGTTGCGGCGTTGTGTGCGCTCGACCGGTCGATAACTTGGCTCAAGGCGCTGCGCCCGGCGCTTGGCCTCTGCTGGCTCGCGCTGTTGGTCGTGCCGTGGTTCATCGCGATTGCGATCGTCAGCGATGGAGAGTTCTACCGGATCGCGATCGGCCAGAGCTTGCTGGGCAAGGTGGGCGCCGGACAGCAGGGGCATGGCGCGCCGCCGGGGGTCTATTTTCTACTGTACTGGATTACCTTCTGGCCAGCAGCCGGACTTGCGCTGACGGCGCTTCCTTGGGTCTGGCAGAATCGCGGTGAGGCCAGCGTCCGCTTCTGTCTGGCCTGGATTCTGCCGACCTGGCTGGTGTTCGAACTGATCACCACCAAGCTGCCGCATTATGTTTTGCCCGTCTATCCCGCCGTCGCCACGCTGATTGCGCTCGGATTGCTGCACGGCCGCTGGCCCGCCCCGATCATCCGATGGATCATCGTGCCGAGTGTCGTCGGCTACGCGGCGATCGCCTTCGCTGCTCTCTACTTGCTGGAAGGCCAAATCGCGGCGGCGCTGTTGATCGTGGCCTTTGTCGCGACCTTAATCATGGCCTTGGGCATGCGCGACGCGCCGACGGCTTCCCCCGCGGTTCTTGCCGCGGCCGTGGCAATTTCGGGTATCCTGATGAATGGCGTGGTGGCCGCGCGGGTTGTTCCAGATCTCAAGACCGTCTGGGTTGCCCCACGCCTCGCCGCCGCGATCAAACGCCACGCGCAGTGTGCGCAGCCGCAGATCGCGTCTGCCGGCTTTGAGGAGCCAAGCCTTGTTTTCCTTCTGGGAACCGGGACCGAGCTTGTCGACGGCGACGGAGCAGCACGCTTTCTTGCCGAGGGCGGTTGCCGCATCGCCTTGGTCACGACCAGCAACGAAGCGGCTTTCAGTGCGAAACTGGCCGCGCTCTCCAAGCAGGCGGAGCTGCTTGAAGAGATTGCCGGAATGAATATCGGCAAGGTCAAGAAGGACGCCATCGGTGTCTATTCTCTTCGGACACCCTGAGCCTGCCGCCGGTGGCGCGATCTGGGTCAGTACCCCATGACGAGCCCCCGCCTGTCGATCGTCATTCCGTCGAAAGACGAAGCCGAAAGCCTCGGCGACCTTCTCAACGAGATTTCGACGGCGCTCGCCGGCGACAGCTTCGAAGTGATTGTGGTCGATGACGGCAGCACCGATGGCACACCGGGCGTGCTGCAACGGTTAGCGGAAGTTCATCCGTTCCTGCGCTGTTTGGTTCACGCTCAAAGCTGCGGCAAGAGCGCCGCGATCTTGACCGGGGTGCGCGCCGCGCGCGCCCCCTTGGTCGCGACCTTGGACGGCGATGGTCAGAACGACCCCCGCTATTTGCCGGCGCTACTGGCGCTCATGGCCGAGCCCGGCGTCGGACTGGCCGCCGGCCAGCGTATCAAGCACGCTCATTCACAGGCCAAACGCATCGGTTCCCGTTTCGCCAATCGGCTGCGCGCGCGGCTGTTGCACGACCATACACGTGACACCGCTTGTGGGCTGAAGGCTTTCCGCCGCGATGTGTTTTTGCGCCTCCCGTATTTCGACACGATGCATCGGTTCCTGCCGGCGCTGGTCCAGCGCGAGGGACTTGCCGTCCGCCACCTCGATGTCGTCGACAGGGATCGTCTGCATGGTCGATCAAAATACGGCGTCATCGATCGCGCGATCGTGGGATTGTTCGATCTGTTCGGCGTTCGTTGGCTCATCAAACGGCGTAAACGGCGGCCGGAGGCGAAGGAAATATTCCACAACCCTGATTGAGTTACGTTCACTCGGCTTTAGGTTTCTACTTGTCTTCGGTCCTGTCAGTCGTCACTCTTTGCAGGAGATGAGCGGAGTAACACCCATGTCGAGCTCGCAGATCACGCCGAAACCCCTTCAGATTGTCGCCGCGGTGATTGGAAACGCCCTCGAATGGTATGACTTCATCGTCTTTGGCTTCTTCACGGTCGTCATCGCGCGATTATTCTTTCCCAGCGACAGCCAATACGCCTCGCTTTTGCTCACTACCGGCACCTTCGGGGTCGGCTTTTTCATGCGCCCGGTGGGCGGGATTGTGCTCGGCATCTATGCCGATCGCCGGGGCCGCAAAGCGGCATTGCTGATGGTCATCACCTTGATGACCATCGCCATCGCGATGATCGCTTTCGCGCCAACCTATGCGGCGATCGGAGTCGGCGCGCCGCTCATTATGGTGCTCGCCCGGCTGTTGCAGGGTTTTTCGGCCGGCGGTGAGTTCGCCAGCGCCACCGCTTTTCTCACCGAAAGCGCGCCGTCGGGTCGACGGGGTCTTTATGGCTCTTGGCAAATGGTCGGCCAGGGCCTGGCGGTGCTTCTCGGCGCAATTTTGGGAACGCTGCTGACGCGCTCGCTGACAGCGGAGGCGCTCGACAGCTGGGGCTGGCGCATTCCGTTCCTGTTCGGTCTGATTATCGGTCCGGTCGGACTTTATATTCGCCGCAATCTCGATGAGACTTCCGCATTCCTGCAATCGAACCGAAGCGCAGACGGCCAGCAGGGGTCCGGCAGCGTGCTCTTATCCCACGTCAAGGAAATGCTGGCTTGCCTGGGAATGGTCGTGTCGGGAACGATCTCGTTCTACGTGATCCTCATCTACATTCCGACATTTGCCCGCACTCAGTTGCACCTGCCGCTCGACCAGGCGTTCCTCGCGCAGTCGATCGGCTTGGCCGTGGAGGTTGTGCTGATACCGATATGCGGAGCGCTCTCGGACGTCGTTGGACGCAAGCCGGTCATGATCGCCGCGCTTGTGCTCGACCTTATGGTGACTTACCCGCTGTTTTCTTGGGTCAGCGCAAGCCCATCGTTCGGCGCACTCTTGACCATGCAGATCATCCTCTGTGGTCTGTTTGGCATCTTCAACGGCCCGATATCGACGGCATTGGCCGAGCAATTCCCGACCCGCGTGCGCTCGACCGCGCTCGCCATTGCCTACAACATCGCGGTCATGCTGTTCGGTGGCTTTGCCCAGTTTTTCGTGACCTGGCTGATCCAGGCGACCGGGACCCCGATCGCGCCGGCCTATTACCTGATGTTCGGCGCCGCGGTTGGACTGCTGGCTGCCTTCTTCCTCAAGGAACGAGCCGGCGATACCAAGTTTTTGGTTGCGGAGGCGGTCGAGCCGACTGCCGCCTAGAGCACGATCCGGAAAAACTTGTCCGCGGACGCGATCTGAGGGTGGATATGCGCGGCGGCCTGCACCGCGCTAACCGGGCGCTTGTACCCCCACCGGCTTTGACTGATGCTTCCTGCGGTTGATCGACACAACCCATGGGAGAACGACATGCTTTTCATCATGTCCTTGAGCTTCACCGAACGGGGAATCCGCGAGATCAAAGCTGATGTTAAACGCGCGCATGCGGCGCAAGATCTCGCCAAGAAATGCGGCTGCGAAATCAAGCAGATCTTTCTTACCTCCGGCGAATACGATGCGCTGCAGATCATCGAAACGGCGAACGCCGACAACATTGCGAAATACGCGTTGGCCAACGGCAGCCTGGGCTTTGTGCGCAGCCGCACCGCTCTCGCCTGGCCGCTCGAAGAGGCCACCAGGATCATCTCTGATTTGCCGTAGGCGCCGCTCGCTGGCTCGGAATTTTTACGCGCGTGCCGCACGCCGACGGTTGCCCGCGCGCTAAATTCACGCGCCGTTCAATGCGGCGATGAAGCGGTCCTTGATGCTGTGCCCGTCGCGCAGCGGCAGCACCCGCGGCACGTCGTCCGGCTTGATCTTGGCATTGACCAGGATCGGCCCGTCGCCGGCATGCAGCAATTTCCGAACGGCCGCCGCCTCTTCAATGCGCGTCACCGTCCGTGCTTGGCGGAAACGGCAGGCGAGCGCCAGCGCGGCGAAATCAACTCCGGCGTCGGTATGGCTCGCCTGCATGCCGGTCTCGCCATAGCGCGCATTATCCAGCACCACGACGACGAGATTCTTCGGTTGCTTAACGCCGATCGTGGCGAGGCTACCCAGCCCCATCAGCATGTCGCCGTCGCCGGGAATTGCGACCACCCGCCGGTCGGGCCGTGCCAGCGCCAGACCCAGCGCGATCATGGCGGTGCCGCCCATCGCGCCCCAGAGATAGAAATTCAACGGATGATCGCCGGCCGCCGCGACGTCATAGATCGCCGAACCGAGTCCGGGCACGACCAACAGATCGCCGCGATCGATCAGGAGCCGCTGCACGAGTTCGCGCCGGTCGAGCATCGTCGCGCTCCTTAACGGGTCCATTGCTTCGGACCGATCAGCCGCTGCGACAACAGGATCGCGACGGCAAGATTGCCGTTAAAGGCCATGTCGCAGCCAGCCCCGACGATCTCATCGACGGCATCCGCGCTCTCGACCCGGTAAGTGAGAAAGCCGCAAAGCCGCAGCACGTCTTCGGTGATCGCGCCCATCGGCACCTGCCACGGATTGAACTCGCCGAACTCGCCGCGCATGGTGATGAGCGCGATGCAGGGAAAACCGCAATTGCGTAGCAGCGAAAACATATTGACGCAGTTGCCGACCCCGCTCGATTGCATCAACAGCGCGGCGCGCTGTCCGCCCAGCGTAGCGCCGGCGACAAGCCCGACGCCTTCTTCTTCGGTGGTCAGCACCACGTCGATGATGTCCGGATCGTTTTGGCACAGTGCGATCAGGCGGCTGTGCCCCGCATCGGGCACGTAGCCGACTTGACGAATGCTGAGGCGGCGAAAATGCGCGTAGATCGCGTCAGGCCACGATGCGGCGATGTCTGCAGGACTATGCAAGGGCGGTCTCGCTATTAGGCGCGGCGAATATTGCACGGCGCGCGCAAAAGCCAAATTACCGATGCTGCAATTAGCGCCGCCATGGCAAATCTTCTGCCCGTTCGACAAAGAACCAGGCGCCGTCGCCCAGTTCTGCCGGGAAGGTCGCGACGATTCCGTCTTCGAAGGCGCGCCATTCCAGATCGGCGCCATTGACCGCGGTTTCGGCAGCGGCCAGCGATTCGACCCCGAGCGCGTAACCGATCATGAACGGCAGCGAGGTGATGGGTACTTCCGGCAGTTTTTCGGCCGCCCTCTGCTGGCTGATCAGATAAACGCCGCCGCGGTCGAGGCGGATGAGCGCGCCGCCGCCCTCCGTCGCTTCCGCCGGCCGGCCGGTAAAGCGTGCAAACCGCCGCGACGCCTCTTCGACATCGCCGACTGCAATCACCACGTCGATGAGATCGCTGACGCTGTTCGGATGCGAAAGCCAGCGCAGCTGCCACACGGCGTCTTCACTGTGATGAGTCAACATCTGGATACGTCCCTCCGGCATTGCCATCGGTTTGACCCGCGCGATTGTGAAAGCGGCAATACCGGAGCCGTTCTCCGTTTTGACCGGGCGCTGCATGCGCACCAGGTCCTGCACCGGAAATTCGGCGGCTGCCAAACGCTCGCGCGCCGCGGCGGCATCGTTCACCGAAAAGGCAGCGAGGTGCAGTCCGGCGCGGCGGGCAAGCGCCGCATCGAGTTCACGGGCGAGCGGCGTGTCCGAATTTTTGAACAGCGCTTCGATATAACCGCGCGCGAACATCGCGGTGATATTGCCGGTGCCGGTGGGCGCAAGCCGTCCCGTAGTTTGATCCTTGTTGGCCTGGATCGACATTGGTGTCGGCGCGAAACCGGCGCGTCGCAGCGCATGGCTTGCGGCTTGCGCGTCACGCACGAAATGTCCGACGTGATCGAGAAAGATTTCATCGCCACGGGGTAGTTGGCGCCGGCTCGCTGCGGCCGTCGCGGGCGCCACCGTATTACTCCGAGTGGGCAATGCCGGCGTCCTCGACGACCTTGCCCCAGCGGACGATTTCAGACTGCAGGAACTCGGCGAGCTCGGCAGGCGAACCGGCGCCGACCGGGATCATGCCAATGTCGTGCATTCGCGCGCGGACATCGTTCATCGCCACGGCAGCATTCAGCGCGGCATTGAGCTTGGCGACGATTGCCGATGGTGTGAGGGCCGGCGCGATCACGCCTTGCCACGCCGCAGCATCAAAACCGGGTACGCCGGCTTCGGCCAGCGGTGGAACCTCCGGCAAGCTCTGGAATGGCTGTTTTGTGGTCACCGCCAGCGCGCGCACTTTGCCGCTGGAGATGAAAGGCGCTGCCGGGCCGTAATCGGCAAACATCACTTGCACATAGCCAGCGATCAGGTCGTTGAGCGCCGGCGCGGTGCCGCGATAGGGCACATGCGTCATCTTGATCCCGGTCATGGTCGAGAACAGCGCCGCCGCGAGATGATGAAAAGCGCCGACACCGCCGGTGCCGTAGCTGAGCGTGCGTTGCTTGGCGAGGTTGATAAGATCCTCGACGCTGTTCACCGGTAAAGCCGGATTGACTACCAGCACGAAGGGTACGCGGGCGACAAGCGCAACAAGGGCGAGATCCTTCGCGGGATCGTAGGGCAGGCTCTTGTAGAGCGTGACATCCGCGGCGAGCGACGACACAGCCATGGCGATCGTATAACCGTCGGGCGGCGACCTGGCGACGTAATTGGTGGCGAGAATGGTGCCGGCCCCTGGCCGGTTCTCGACGACGAAGGGTTGGCCGAAATGTTGCTCAAGTTTCTGCGCCAAGAGCCGTGCCAGAGTGTCGGTGCCGCCGGCTGGCGCAAAGGGCACGATGAAGGAGACCTGACGCTCCGGGAAGGATTCCGCAGCATTCTGCGCGCGGGCGGTCGCAAGCATTGCCGGCAGACTGGCAGCGAGCAAAGCGCGGCGCGAAAGCGATACTCGCCGGTCTGCCGTCATGCCTTTCTCCCGGTGCGGCGGAGGAGCCGCGACCTTTGTTCTTGTCTCGCGCTTTAGCATGACCGCGGTATCGACGTCACCCCGGCGCGGCGGCGGAACAAGCATTCGCGAGCCAGCTGAGCGGCTTGGTTTGCATTTCTTGACAGCCAGTTACGGGCCCGTCATAACGGCGCCGGTCTGCGCATTCGACGGCGTCGCGCCGCGAGGCCGTGGACCGTCAGCAGCATAGACTGGAAAGATCCGGTCCGGGGCCATGACCCGAGCATCGGGCTTCGAACGAGATTTAATAACGAGGCTTGGAAGAGGAAGAAGATGTTCGCGGTCTTCAAAACGGGCGGCAAGCAATACCGAGTGGCCGCCGAGGATGTCATCAAGGTCGGTAAAGTGAAGGGCGAACCCGGCGAGATCGTCGAGTTCGGCGAGGTCCTGGTGGTGGGCGGCGACAGCCTTTCGCTCGGCGCGCCGACCGTTACCGGCGCCACCGTGGCGGCGGAAGTTCTCGAGCAAGCCCGCGGGCCCAAGATCATTGCTTTCAAGAAGCGGCGGCGCAAAAACTCGCGGCGCAAGATCGGTCATCGCCAGGAATTTACCCTTCTGCGCATCACCGAAATTTTGACCGATGGCAAGAAGCCGAGCAAACAGGCGCAGCCGAGAGTAAAGCGCGCAACGCCGACAGCTGGCGCCGCGACGCAGGCCGCCGACAGCGCGGAGACCGCCGCGCCGGCGCGCAGGGTTTCGGCAGCGAAGCCGGGCAAGCCGAAAGCCAAGCCGGCGGCGAAAGAGAAGAAGCATCAAGGGCCGCCAAAGGGTAAGAAAAAGTGAAGGAATGACACCGTCAGGTGATGCTTTTGTCACGAATGCGGTATACATAGCGAAGCAATGAGTTTCGGAGGCCAGTAGTGGCACACAAAAAAGCAGGCGGATCGTCGCGTAACGGCCGCGATTCGGCTGGACAGCGCCTGGGTCTGAAGATTTTCGGCGGCGAACAGGTGCTGGCCGGCAACATTATCGCGCGCCAGCGCGGCACCAAATGGCATGCCGGACGTAATGTCGGCGTCGGTAAAGATCACACGCTGTTTGCCCTGATCAACGGCAAACTCGAGTTTCGCACCAAAACTAAAGGCCGCGTCTTTGTCTCTGTACGTCCGATGAATGAGGCCACGGCCCAGTAACACGGTGGATCATATAGAGGTCCGCCGGCATCCAGTCGAACCGGCGGGCCCAAATGGGCTCCAAAAGGGGAGACCGGCATGCCGGTCTCCCCTTTCGGTTTCGTTCAGGAGCCCAGGCGATGACATTCGCAATCGAAGTCTCAACGTCTGATTTGACCGCGCCGCGGTCGCGAGACGCGAACAGGCGGCGGCTGCCGGTGCTCAAAACGCAGCGGCTCTTGCTGCGCGCCCCGGTCAGCAGCGATGTTGCGAATATCGTGGCGCTTGCCGGCGAGCGCCGCGTTGCCGAAAACACGGCGCGCATTCCGCATCCCTATACTGCGGCCGATGCCGCCGCGTTCTTCGCCGCAAGCAATCAAGAGGGCGGCGAAACGGTATTTGCGATCGAGCTTGACGGCGCATTGATCGGAATGTGCGGCCTCGACCCGCGGCCGGATGGTTGCGAACTCGGCTACTGGCTGGGCGTCCCGTTTTGGCGCCAGGGCTACGCGACCGAGGCGGCGCGGGCGCTGATCGACTACGCGTTTGCCGAGCTCGGCCATGCCGCGCTCCGGTCGGGCGCTCGTGTCAACAATCCGGCGTCACGGCGCGTGCTGGAGAAGTGCGGCTTTCAATGGACCGGCGTCCAGCTCTGTCGCATCCGCGCCATCAATTCGGCGGCGCCGATCGATCGCTTTCGTCTTGATCGCGGCCTGTGGGCTTCGCTGAAGGCGTGGGGCCAGGCGCGTCAGGTCGCCTAGAGCATGATCGCTCCTTGCGATCAGGGTCGCGGATTGGTGGCGAAGAACGGCGCGAGCTTCGCCACCAGCGCCCCGCCAAACGAGCCTTGCGGATTTGACGGCGTGGCGTGATCCATCATTTCCCAGCCGTGAATCAGGATGCGGGCGTGATCGAAGGCATTTTGGAAATCCGCCCCCGGATGCAGGCTTTGGTGGAAGAAGGCGTCGCCGAAATAGGTCCAGTCGCGTTCCGGAGAACAGCCGAATGAGGTGTGCTTAGCGTCCGCCGCGGTGATGACGATGGTGTTGTCGTTCGCTAACGGCGGCACGAAGATTCCGGAAAAGCAGGCCGAGACGATCACGACTCGATTCCTGATGCCCTCGTCGTCGAGCGCCGTTGCAACTTGCTGCGGCGTCAATTCCGCTGTCCCGCCGGGTAGTTGCAAGGCGAAGCCGCTCTGTTCGCCGTGCGACGTCATGACCAAGACCAGGACGTCGTTGTTCTTGTCCATGACATTGCCGATGGCGTGCACCGCCGCGGCAAAATTTGAAAAATTGGCGAGCGGGATCGTATTGACGGTGTCGCGGCGATTGATCAGTCGGACGGTGCGCCCCTTGATCGGCAAAACACTGTCCATCGCTTCCACCGCGCCGTCGAGTTCCTTGATGAAAACATCGTCGGTCCAGCCGGCGATTGCGAGCGTGTAGATCTGGGTTTCACCTTGGCGCGACGGCGTTAGCTGCGCCACTTGTTGCTGCAGCAATCGCGGCTGTGTCTTTTCAATTTCCGCAATCTGACCCGAGCTCTGCCCGGTCCGCGGTTTGCCTTCGGCGCGATGCGCGGCGTAGACCGTTTCCCACCAGTTGGCGTTGTGCGGATCGAAATCCGGCGGCACGAATACCGGTGTGTGCGGCATCGCCACATTTGCCGCGAACAAAGCGAGCCACAGGCCCGCAATCCTGCCGAGGAGTCGCCAGCCTGTTTGCTGTTCGAGCGAGCCGACGATGCAGGTCATGGCGCCGACCCACCACACGAACAACAGCGCGTAAGTCGCGCCCGGCAGGATCGCATTATCGATCAAGCCCGGCTGTCCTGCCGCCCGCGCCAAGAACGGTGCGTCGACACTAATTGCCGTCATAGCGATGTCGGCGATCACCGAGAGAACAAACATCGCCGCCAAGGCGGTAGTCCGGGCGGCCGGACGCACGAACAGGGCGGCGATCGCGAGCTCAAGCGCGATCCAGGCAATCACGGCATTAAGCCCGTATGGATTGAAGCCGTGCCGGGCGCCGGCCTCGACTAGTTCCAGCCCGGTGCGGACGGCCGCGACCAGCGCAGCAAAGGCCAGCAGCACGCGCAGGCCGGCGAGCGGCGGATCGGATGTCTTACGCCAGATGGCAGCTCGCATCGCGAGCTTTACAACGCCCCACACGCTCGTCGTTCTCCCGATGCACGATCCCGAAAAGTAGGTCCGGTAAGCGCTTTTAAGACCTTATATTAGCCGAGCATGGTCGGCCACCGCGCCGTGGCCGGCGAGAACGATGGTTGTGCGGGTGGATTTCTCGTTTTACCAGTCAAGCAAATGAAGTTTCTCGACCAGGCCAAAATTTACATTCGCTCCGGTGACGGCGGCAATGGCTGCGTCTCGTTCCGGCGCGAGAAGTTCATCGAATTCGGCGGCCCGAACGGCGGCGACGGCGGCAAGGGCGGGGACGTCATTGCCGAGGCGGTCGACGGACTCAACACCTTGATCGATTACCGCTACCAGCAGCATTTCACGGCAGGCAACGGCCGCGCCGGCATGGGCAAGGATCGACACGGCGCCAACGGCGCCGATGTCATTCTCAAAGTGCCGGTCGGCACGCAGATCTACGACGAGGACGATGCCACGCTGTTGGCCGATCTGACCGAAATCGGCCATCGCGTCTTGCTGGCGCGCGGCGGCAATGGCGGGTTCGGCAACGCCCATTTCAAAACCTCAACCAATCGCGCGCCACGTCACGCCAATCCCGGTCAGCCCGGGGTCGAACTGACGCTGCGGCTGCGGCTCAAGCTGATCGCCGACGCCGGCATCATCGGTCTGCCGAATGCCGGCAAATCGACCTTCCTTGCTGCGGTGAGCGCGGCCAAGCCGAAAATTGCCGACTATCCATTCACCACGCTGCACCCGCAGCTCGGTGTCGTCGAGGTCGATGGCCGCGAATTCGTGCTGGCTGATATTCCCGGCCTGATCGAAGGAGCGCATGAAGGCGTTGGGCTCGGTGATCGCTTTCTGGCTCATGTCGAACGCTGCCGCGTGCTCCTGCATTTGATCGACGGCACCGTTGAGGACGCCGGCGCCGTCTACAAGACCGTACGCGCTGAGTTGAAAGCCTACGGTCATGCGCTGGCCGACAAGCCCGAAATCGTCGCGCTCAACAAAGCCGATGCGCTCGGCCCTTCTGCCATCGAGCGGCAGGCGGCAAATTTGAAAGGCGCGGCGAAAACGACGCCATTCGTGATCTCGGCGGTAAGTGGACAAGGTGTCGACGCGGTATTGCGGGCGCTGTTGCAATTCATCGACACGGCGCGCCAGAACGCGGCAGCGCCGCGCTCCGCCGACGTTGCGTGGCAGCCTTAACCTGGCGCAAACGTGGTGCGACTCGGCGCAAGCGTGGCGCGGGGGGAGGGGGAGCGATGGCTCATACGTTTGTACTGGTGCACGGCGCGTGGCATGGCGGCTGGTGCTGGTACCGGGTCGCCGATCGGTTGCGGCGCGAGGGGCACGCGGTCTTTGCACCGACGCTGACCGGACTCGGCGAACGCTCGCATTTGCTGCAGCCTGGAATCGACCTTGCCACCCACATCGCCGACGTCGTGAACGTGATGCAGTGGGAGCGGCTCGCCGATGTGGTTCTCTGCGGTCACTCCTATGGCGGCTTTGTCATTTCCGGCGTGACCGAGGTGATCCCGGACGCGATCCGCGCGCTCGTTTTCCTTGACGCCTTTCTGCCCGAGAATGGTGACACCATCCTCAAGCTGACCGGGCCGGTAGTTCACGATGCCATTCGCGCGGCTTTGCGACGCGGCGAGCTTGGTGTGCCGCCGCGGTCGGCGGAGGCGTTCGGCGTCAATGCCGCAGACCGGCAATGGGTCGACAGCCTGTGCGTGCCGCAGCCGATCGGCACTTTCACATCGCCGATAGCGCTCAGCGGCGCCCGCGAGCGCATCGCGCGAAAGACTTATATCCGCGCCAAGGCTTACGACAATCCGGCCTTTGATCGCGCGTTATCGGGCGCGCAATCGGATCCGTCATGGCGCTGTTACGAGATCGCTTGCGGCCACGATGTGATGGTCGATAGACCGGACCGCCTCAGCGAACTTCTGCTGCAAGCCGCGGCCTGAAGCGTTCGAACGGCAGTGAGCCGTCGCGCTGAATGCGCGGCAAGAGATCGACCTCCCAGGCGAGATAATCCTGCATCGCGGCTTTGATGTCGCCGGAGCGCTCGTAGGGCTTGCGCCACTGATCGACTGGCTCGTCGGCCAGGTTGGGCGCCGTCGACAACGGCTGGCCGGCCGCTTGCCAGGCGGCATTGCCGCCCTTGAGAAAGCGCACCCGATCGATCAGGTTGGCGGCTTCGCTGACCGCAAGCTCCGCCAGCACGCCGTCCTCGGACGTGAGCACGAACGTCTCCGCAATCGGAATGTTTTTCAGCGCGCCCTGCAGCCGAGTTCTGATCGCAAACCAAGCACCGGGGATGTGCCCGGCGAGATAGTTTCGGCTGAGCGAAAGATCGACCACTGTCGCCGCATTGCGCGACAGCAGATCCGCGAGCGCTTTGGCCTCAATTGCAGCCTGCGGACATGTGTCGTTTTCAAGCACCGGTATTGCCGGCCAACCGGTCTCGCTGCCGGCCTCGGCGACAACATAGACGTCGGCAAAACCCATCTGCCGCAACCATGATCCGGTCATGGCGGCGCGCACTTCCAGATCATCCACCAGCACGAGGCGGGCGCCCAGCGTGCCGACATATTGATCCGTCGCCTGAACCAATTGGCCTCCCGGCGCCGAGATCGCGCCAGTGAGGTGGCCGGCCGCATATTCGGCCGGATCGCGCACGTCGAAGAGATAAAGCGTGCGGCTGTCGTCGCGCCGCAAATCCTCAAGCTCGGCGTGAGCGATAAACTCGACGCCACACGCCTGCGCCACCCGACGCGCCGCGTTTTTCGCCCAGTCCAATTTGTCGTGCGAAACGCCCGGCGCGCGCCGATTTTTTTCGCTGTCGCAGCTTAGACCGGCAAGGCTCCAGCCCATCGTGCCGTTGCGCAGCGCCACGACCTTGTTCGGCAGGCCGGCATTGATCAGCGACTGCGCGCCGATGATGCTGCGTGTACGCCCTGCGCAATTGACGACCACCATCGTGTCCGGCGATGGCGCGAGCTCGCGCGCGCGCAGCACCAATTCCGCGCCGGGGACGTTCGTCGCGCCCGGG
>Ga0187765_10000328_pt1 | contig 17334 bp, 17 predicted proteins | sample 0216_QUI02_MP05__3_FD_133018 | JGI IMG/M metagenome (GOLD analysis project Ga0187765, IMG submission 133018) | Tropical peat soil microbial communities from peatlands in Department of Meta, Colombia - 0216_QUI02_MP05_10_MG | ecosystem: Environmental > Terrestrial > Soil > Wetlands > Peat ...
AGGAACTCGCCGAACCCCGTCCGCTCGATTCGCTTCAGGAACTGCTTCGGGATGATCTGGTCGGTGTCGACGTCGGGGCGATCGAGCACCGCCGCGCGCGACGTCACGGTGCGGAATGCCCTCATACCTCGCCTGCCTCGGCGAAGTGACCTGCGAGCGCGGTCGCCGCGGCGACGGCGGGGCTGACGAGGTGCGTGCGCCCGCCGGCTCCCTGGCGGCCCTCGAAGTTGCGGTTCGACGTCGAGGCGCAGCGCTCGCCCGGCGCGAGGATGTCCGGGTTCATGCCGAGGCACATCGAGCAACCTGCGCGCCGCCACTCGAAGCCCGCGGCTGTGAAGATCCGGTCGAGACCCTCTGCTTCGGCCTGACTCTTCACCTGCGCTGAGCCCGGGACGACCATGGCACGTACGGAGGGGTGCACGTGCCTTCCACGCACGACCGCGGCTGCGGCGCGCAGGTCCTCGATCCTCGAATTCGTGCACGAGCCGATGAAGACGCGGTCGACCTCGATCTCGCGGATCGGCGTCCCCGGCGCGAGCCCCATGTACGTGAGCGCACGCTCCGCGGCAGCGCGGTCGTCGGCGTCGTCCATCGCTCTCGGATCGGGCACGGCACCGTCGATCGGGACGACCATGCCCGGGTTCGTTCCCCACGTCACCTGCGAGCGGATCGTCGCCACGTCGATCACGACCTCGCGGTCGAACGTCGCGTCGGCGTCGGTCGGCAGCGCACGCCAGCGGTCGAGCGCTGCCTCCCAGGCGGCGCCGTGCGGCGCGCCGGGCCGGCCCTCGAGATACGCGAACGTCGTGTCGTCCGGCGCGATCATCCCCGCGCGCGCGCCGGCCTCGATCGACATGTTGCAGATCGTCAGGCGGCCCTCCATCGAGAGCTGCTCGATCACCGGCCCGGCGTACTCGACGACGTGGCCGACGCCGCCGTCGACGCCGAGCTTGCCGATTGCGGCGAGGACGAGGTCCTTCGCCGTCACCGCGGGCGGCGCGACGCCCTCGAAGCGGATGCGCAGCGAACGCGGTCTTCGCTGCGCCAGCGTCTGCGTCGCGAGCACGTGCTCGACCTCGGACGTGCCGATGCCGAAGGCGAGCGCGCCGACGGCTCCGTGCGTCGAGGTGTGTGAGTCGCCGCAGACGATCGTCAGACCCGGCTGCGTGAGGCCGAGCTCCGGCCCGATCACGTGCACGATTCCCTCGCGGCCGCTGCCGGTCGCGTAGAGCGGGACGCCGAACTCCGCGCAGTTGCGCGCGAGCGCCTCGAGCTGCAGCTGGGAGAGCGGGTCGACCGGCGTGTCGTCGCCGGTGGCGACGTTGTGGTCCATCGTCGCGAGCGTCAGGTCGGGCCGGCGGACGCGGCGGCCGGCGAGCCGCAGCCCCTCGAACGCCTGCGGCGAGGTGACCTCGTGGACGAGGTGGAGGTCGACGTAGAGCAGGTCGGGCCGGCCCTCGCCCTGCGTGACGAGATGGCTCTCCCAGACCTTCTCGAACAGCGTGCTCCCCACGAGTCGAGGCTAGCCCCGAGGGGGTGCGCGAAGCAGCGGATTGTCCGGTTTCGCGGGGGCGGCCGCCTACCCTTGCTCCATGGCGTTGCGCGAGGACGAGGCCCGGGCGGATGCAGCGCTGCGGCGCGACGTCCGCCTGCTCGGCGACCTGCTCGGGCGGGTGCTCGTCGAGCAGGAGGACGAGACCCTGCTCGCGGACGTCGAGCACGTCCGGCTCCTGGCGCGCGAGGCGCGCGGCGGCGCGCCGCTCGACGAGCTGCGTGCGGCGGTCGAGGAGCTGCCCCTCGCGCGGCAGGCCGGAGTCCTGCGCGCCTTCGCGCTCTACTTCCAGCTCGCGAACGTCGCCGAGCAGCATCACCGCGTGCGCCGCCGGCGCGAGTACGTGCACGAGCAGCGCGTGCCGCGCGAGTCGCTCGCCTGCGCGTTCGCCCAGCTCGACGGACAGGCGCCCCGGGGCGTCTCGCTCGAGCTCGTCCTGACGGCGCACCCGACCGAGGCGGCGCGGCGCACGGTCCTCGCCGCTCACCTGCGTGTCAGCGCGCTGCTCGCGGAGCTCGACGCCCCGCTGCTCTCGCTGCCGCGGCGTGCCGAGATCGACGACGAGCTCGCCGCCGAGATCACGATGCTCTGGCAGGCCGACGAGGTCCGCTCCCGCCGCCCGCGCGTCGTCGACGAGATCCGCAACGGCCACTGGTTCTTCGAGCAGAGCCTCGTCGACGCAGCCGAGCGGCTGCTCGCCGAGTACCGGCTGCGCCTCCCCGGCGCGCCGCCGCCGCTCCGGTTCGGCACCTGGATCGGCGGCGACGCGGACGGGAATCCGAGCACGGGTGCGGAGACGATCCGCGAGGCGCTCGAGCGGGCGCGGCGGCTTCTGCTGACGCGCTACCGCGACGAGGTGCGCGCGCTCGCCGCGGAGATCGGCGTCTCGTCGCGGCTGACGCCGGTCGACCGCGAGCTGCTCGACTCGATCGCGCGCGACGAGCATGAGCTGCCCGAATACGCGGAGGCGATCGGCGACCAGAACGTCGACGAGCCGTACCGGCGCAAGCTGTCGTTCGTCTGGCGACGGCTCGACGACGACGCGTATCCGTCGGTCTCGCACTTCGCCGAGGATCTCGACGTGCTCGACCGCAGCCTGCGCGCCAACCGCGGCGCGCGCATCGCCGACGGTTCGCTCGCCGCGCTGCGCCGCCGCGTCGAGCTGTTCGGCTTCCATCTCGCGAAGCTCGACATTCGCGTGCACGCACGCGAGAGCGATGAGCGTGTCGGCGAGCTGCTCGGCGCGGCCGCCGAAGTGCGACGCAGGCACGGCACCGCCGCGCTCGACACGGTGATCGTCTCGGGTACGGAGTCCGCCGCCGACGTGCAGCGCGTGCGGGAGCTGAGCGGTGAGAACCTCTCCGTCGTGCCGCTGTTCGAGTCCGTCGCCGACCTGCGCGCCGCTCCGCGCATCTACGAGGAGCTGCTCGACACCGTCGGCTGCCGCGAGGTGATGGTCGGCTACTCCGACTCGGCGAAGGACGCCGGCTACCTCGCCGCGCAGTGGGAGATCCGGCGCGCGCTCGTCGCGCTCGCCGGGATCGCGAGCGAACGTCGCGCCGAGCTGACGGTGTTCCACGGGCGTGGGGGGAGCGCCGGGCGCGGCGGCGGCCCGACATACGACGCGATCCTCGCACAGCCGCAGGGCGTGCCGCCGGGCCGGCTCAAGCTCACCGAGCAGGGGGAGACGATCGCCTTCAAGTACGGGCTTCCGGGCCTCGCGCGCCGCAACCTCGAGGCCGCCCTCGCCGCGACGCTCCTCGCCGCCGGGCCGGCGGTGAGCGCGGCTCGGCCGCCGGAAGGGGGCGAGGCGGCCGTCGAGCGGCTTGCGGAGCGCTCGCATGCGGTCTACCGCACGCTCGTCGACGACCCTCGTTTCGTTCCGTTCTTCCGCGCCTTTACGCCCGTCGACGAGCTGGCGCTCCTGAACATCGGCTCGCGCCCCGCGCGGCGGCCGGAAGGCGGCGACTACCTCGGCTCGCTCCGTGCGATCCCGTGGGTGTTCGCCTGGACGCAGAACCGCTGCCTCCTGCCGTCGTGGTACGGGTGCGGCAGCGCCTTCGCGGAGGCCGACGCCGAGGAGCTGCGCATCCTCTACCGCGACTGGCCGTTCTTCCGCTCGCTCGTGCAGAACCTCGAGATGGCGCTCGCGAAGTCGAGCATGGAGATCGCCGCCGAGTACCTCGAGCTCGCGGACGAGCACAGCCTGTGGGAGCCGATCGCGACGGAGCACGAGCGCACCGTCGCGGCCGTGCTCGAGATCGCCGAGGCGGATGAGCTGCTCGACCGGCAGCCGGTCATCCAGCGCTCGGTGAAGCTCCGGAACCCGTACGTCGACCCGATGAACGCGATCCAGGTTGCGCTGCTCCGCCGCTACCGGGAGGGCGAGGAGGAGGCGGTGCCGCCGCTCTTGCGCTCGATTGCGGGAATCGCCGCGGGGTTGAGGAATACCGGCTGATGGAGTTCCGTCGCGTCGATGCGCTGCCGCCGTACGCGTTCGCCGAGGTCGAGCGCCTGAAGCTCGAGCTCCGCCGCGAGGGCAAGGACGTGATCGACCTCGGCTTCGGCAATCCCGACGTCGCGCCGTCCGAGGTGTCGATCGAGAAGCTGCGCGAGGCCGCGCTGCTGCCGCGCAACCACCGCTACTCCTCGAGCCGCGGCCTGCCACGCCTGCGCGAGGCGATCTGCGATCGCTACCGCAGCCGCTTCGGCGTCGAGCTCGATCCGGAGCGCGAGGCGACGCTCGCGCTCGGCGCGAAGGAGGGGCTCGTGCATCTCCTCTGGGTGCTGCTCGGCGCCGGCGACGTCGCGCTCGTCCCCAGCCCGAGCTATCCGATCCATCTGTTCGCGCCGGTGTTCGCGGGTGCCGCCGTCGCCCGTGTCCACGTCGGGGTCGGTGTCGACTTCTGCGCGAACGCCGAGGCGGCGTGGCATGCGTCGCAGCCGCGACCGCGCGTCCTGCTCTGCTCGTTTCCGCACAACCCCACCACCGCGTGCGCCGATCTGGGGCTGATGCAGAGTCTCGTCGACTTCGCGCGCGAGCGCGAGCTCGTGCTCGTGCACGACTTCGCCTACGCCGACCTCGCCTTCGACGGGTACGAGCCGCCGTCGATCTTCGAGGTCGAGGGCGCGCAGGACGTGGCGGTCGAGTTGTATTCGCTCACGAAGGGCTTCTCGCTCGCCGGCTGGCGCATCGCGTTCGTGCTCGGCCGGGCCGACGTCATCGCTGCGCTCGCACGGCTCAAGTCCTACCTCGACTACGGCAGCTTCCAGCCGCTGCAGATCGCTGCGGCCGTGACGCTCCGCGAGGCGGCGGAGCGGACGGCCGAGGTGGCCGAGGTGTACGAGGGACGCCGCAATGCGCTCTGCGACGGGCTCGCTCGGCTCGGCTGGGAGGTCGAGCGGCCCCGGGGGACGATGTTCGTCTGGGCGCGCATCCCGGAGCGGTTCGCCGACGAGGGAGCGCAGGCATTCGCGCTGCGCCTGCTCCGCGAGGGGCTCGTGGCCGCGAGCCCGGGCAGCGGCTTCGGCGAGGACGGGGAAGGCTTCGTCCGCTTCGCGCTCGTCGAGAACGAGCAGCGGATCGCGCAGGCGGTGCGCGGTATGCGCCGCGTTCTGGGCACGTAGACACGTCTCTTTCGACCTCGCGGTGCCAGGCACGGTGCCAGGCACCGTGAAGGAAGGCTCGCAGCTCTCCGGCGAGCACCCGAGCGGAAACGGGCACGCAGCGCCCATCGCATGCGACCGTGCTCACGCCGAGCTCGCACCTCCGTCAACCCCCGGTCCCAGGCACGGTGCCTGGCACCGGGGGGTTCGGTTGCCCCGGGGCAGGGCGTTCGCGACGGCGTCAGAGCTCGAGCGTGCCCTCGAGATGGGCGCGGCCGACGACGACGCCGTCGACGCCGGTCGCCCGCACGGCCTCGACGTCCGCCACGTCGCGGATCCCGCCCGCCGCGAAGACTGTCCCGGCAAACAGTGATCGCACCTCGCGCAGGAGCTCGAGGTCGGGTCCCGAGGCGGTGCCATCACGGTCGATGGCGGTGCAGACGACGTGGGCGACTCCCGCGCTCGTGCAGCGCTCGAGCGCCTCGGCGGTCGTCACGTGCGCCGACTCGCGCCAGCCCGCGGTGCGCACCATGCCGCCGGCGACGTCGATTGCGACCGCGAGCCGCTCGCCGAGCACCGCGACGAAATTCCTCAGCGGCAGCGGGCCGAATGCGGCCGTGCCGAGGAGCACGCGCGCCACGCCGGCCGCAGCGAGAGCCTCCGCGTCGGCGATCGTCCGCACGCCGCCGCCGAGCTGCACCGGCACGGGCGCGGCGGCCGCGACCGCGTCCCGGGCGAGGTCCACCGGCACGCCGCCGTCGCGGGCTGCTCCGAGCGCGACGACGTGGACGCAGGGAGGACCTGCCGCGGCCAGCTTGCGGATCAGCGCCAGCGGGTCGCCGGCGTCCAGCGTGACGCGCTCGTAGTCGCCCTGCAGCAGCCGTACGGCACGGCCCTCCAGGACATCCACCGCCGGGACTATTGCAAAACCCTGTGTCATCGTGTTAACATGCTAACACGATGACACGAGCGACGACAGCGGCCGAGCCCTCACATTGGCCGACGAGCGAGCACGAGGAGCTGTTCGCGGCGATCGCGTCGCTGCGGACGGCGGACGAGACGGAGCGGTTCCTCCGGGACCTGTGCACGATCGCGGAGCTGGACGCGATGGCGCACCGCTGGCAGGTGGCGCGGCTGCTGAGCGAGGGACTGCCGTACCTGGAGGTCGCCCGCCGCGCGCACGCGTCGACGACGACCGTGACGCGCGTGGCGCAGTGGCTGCACCGTGGCGAGGGCGGCTACGCGCTGGCGCTGCGCCGGCGCCGCCGGCGCTCCTGAGGATCGCGGTCCCCTCGAAGGGCCGCCTCCGCGAGCCGGCGATCGCCCTGCTCGAGGACGCGGGGCTCGGCCCGGAGACGCCGGGCGACCGGGCGCTCGCGTTTCCCTGCCGGCACGCGCCGGTCGAGGCGCTGCTCGTGCGCGCCGACGACATTCCCGAGTACGTGCAGGACGGCGTCGTCGACTGCGGCATCACCGGCCTCGACCTCGTCCGCGAGCGCGCCGCCCAGGTCACGGAGGTGCTGCGCCTCGGCTTCGGCGCCTGCTCGCTCGAGGTGGCGGTGCCGGTCGAGTCGGCACTCGGCAGCGCGGCCGAGCTGCGCGGCGCACGCGTCGCGACGACGTTCCCACGGCTCGCCGCCCAGCTGCTGCCCGTTCCGGTCGAGCTCGTGCCGGTCGACGGCTCGGTCGAGCTTGCGCCGAGGCTCGGCCTCGCAGACGCGATCGTCGATCTCGTCTCGAGCGGCAGCACGCTGCGGACGAACGGCCTGCGCTCCCTCGGGCCTCTGCTCGAGTCGGAGGCGGTGCTGATCGCGCCGCCGGAGCCGAGCGCGGAGACGCTTCGCCTCGCAGCGGTGTTCCGAAGCGTCGTCGACGCGCGTGCCGCGCGGTACCTCATGCTGAACGCGCCGGAGTCGGCGCTGGCGGAGATCTGCGCGCTCGTGCCGGGCTCGCGCGCGCCGAGCGTCCTGTCGCTCGCCGAGCCCGGGATGGTGGCGGTGCACAGCGTGATCCCGGCCGCGGACGTCTGGCGGCTCCTTCCCGCCCTCGAGGCGGCGGGCGCGTCCTCGATCCTGCTCGTGCCGGTGGAGCGGATGCTGGCGTGAGCGCGCTCGCCACCGTGAGCGAGATCGTCGCGGACGTTCGCGAGCGCGGCGACGCGGCGCTACGCGAGTGGGCGTTGCGACTCGACGGCATCGGGCCGGCGCGCGCCGAGCCCGTCGGCGGGCTGCCGGAAGCGGAGGTGCTCGCACTGGCGGGACGGGTGCGCCGCTGGCACGAGCTGCAGCGGCCCGCCGACGTGCGGCTCGAGGTGGAGCCGGGCGTCGAGCTCGAGCGGCGCTGGCTGCCGCTGCGGTCCGTCGGGATCTACGTGCCGCGCGGGCTCGTCTCGACGCTCGTCATGTGCGCCGTGCCGGCGCGTGCGGCGGGTGTGCAGCGCATCGTCGTCGTGACGCCGCCCGCCGGGGCCGGGCTCGTCGCCGCGGCGGCGCGGCTCCTCGGCGTCGGCGAGGTCTGGGCGGTCGGCGGCGCGCATGCCGTCGCGGCGCTCGCGTACGGCACCGAGACGATCGCTCGGGTCGACAAGATCGTCGGGCCGGGCAGCGCGGTGGTGAACGAGGCGAAGCTGCTCGTCTCGCGAGACGTCGCGATCGACCTGCCGGCCGGCCCGTCGGAGGTCGCGGTCGTGCTCGGCCGCGGCGGCGACCGCCGGGTCGCAGAGCTCGAGCTGGCGGCGCAGGCGGAGCACGGTCCCGACAGCGTCTGCACGCTCGTCGAGGACGACGACCTCGAGGCGGCGCTCGCCGAGGTGGAGCGGCTCGCGCCCGAGCACGTCGTGCTGCTCGGTGAGGCGGAGTCGCTCGCCGGCAGGATCCGCAACGCCGGCGCGGTCTTCGTCGGCGCGAGCTCGCCGGTCGCCGCCGGCGACTACGCGACCGGAGGCAACCACGTCCTGCCCACCGGCGGCTGGGGCCGGTCGAGCGGCGGGCTCGGGCTCGAGGCGTTCCTCAAGGCGGTGACGGTGCAGCGGCTGACGCCCGCGGGGCTCGACCACGTCGCGCCGGTCGTCCGCGCGCTCGCCGCGGTCGAGGAGATGCCGGCGCACGCAGCGGCGCTGGAGCGATGAGCACGCTACCCGCCGGCTTCCGCCCGTATGCCTGGGCGCCGTCGACCGAGGAGCTCGCGCGGCGCGCAGGGCTCGACCCGGTCGAGATCGTCCGCTTCGACGGCAACGTGCCGCCGCTGCCGCTGCCGAGCTCGCGGCCGGGCGCGATCGCCGCGGCGCTCGCCGAGATCAACATGTACCCGCACGGCGGCTACCCGGGGATCGACGAGGCGATCGCGGCGTATGCCGGCGTCGAGCCGGAGAACATCGTCCTCGGCGCGGGTGCCGACGACCTGCTGCTTCTCTGCGGGCGCGCGTTCGCCCGGCCCGGCGACACCGTCGCGGTCCCGCCGGAGCCGACGTACTCGCTCTTCCGCGTGGCCGCCGAGCTCGCGGGCGCCGACGTCGGCGACACGAGCCACGTGCTCACGTTCTGCTGCCGGCCCGGGAACCCGCTCGGCGACCTGCCGCCGTTGCCGGAGGCGCGGCCGCTCGTCGTCGACGAGGCGTACTTCGAGTACAGCGGCGGCGAGACCGCGGCGGGCCTGCTCGACGACGGCGTCGTCGTCGTGCGCACGTTCTCCAAGGCGTTCGGGCTCGCGGGCGCGCGCGTCGGCTACCTGCTCGCCGAGCCGGAGCTCGCTGCGGAGCTTCGCGCGCGGCAGTCGCCCGCGCCGGTCTCGACGCTCTCGGTCGCGCTCGCCCTTGCCGCGCTGCGCACCCCGCCGGACGTCACGCCGCTGATCGAGGAGCGGGAGCGCCTCGCCGACGAGCTCCGCGCGCTCGGCTTCGAGCCGCTGCCCTCGCGCGCGAACTTCGTCTTCGTCCCGACCGGCGACGCCGAGCGGCTCGCCGACGACCTGCTCGCCGCAGGCTGCGTCGTGCGCGTCACCGGCGGCGGCATCCGCATCACCGTCCGCGACCGCGAGGACGACGATCTGCTCCTCGCCGCCTTCCGTGGCGGGGACTACGCGAGGCGGAGACGCGCACGCTACGTTCGCACGACCGCCGAGACGGCGATCCGGGTACGGCTTTCGCTCGACGGTGAGAGCCGCGTCCGCGTGGCCACGGGCGCGGGGCTGTACGACCACCTCTTCGAGCAGCTCGCGTTCCATGGCGGCCTCGACCTCGTCGTCGAGGGCAGTGGCGACTGGGAGACCGGCCCGCACCACACGGCCGAGGACACGGCGATCGCGATCGGCGAGGCGCTCGACCGCGCGCTCGGCGACCGGCGCGGTATCGTCCGCTACGGCTCGGCGGACGTGCCGATGGACGATGCGCTCGCGCGCGCCGCGGTCGATCTCGGCGGCCGCCGGGGCGCGGAGATCAGCCTCGAGCACGATCCCGGCCTCGCCCGTCACGCGCTCGAGAGCCTCGCCGGCGCCGCGCGCATGACGCTCCACGTGGAGGCGACCGGACGCGACGCACATCACGTGGCCGAGGCCGCCTTCAAGGCGGTCGGGCGCGCATTGCGCGCGGCGATGCGCGTCGAGGGCGGCGAGCTGCCGACGACGAAGGGCCTGCTGTGAGGGTGGCGATCTGCGCGTACGGCGCAGGAAACGTCCGCTCGGTCGAGCTCGCCCTGCGACGGCTCGGCGCGCAGACGGAGCTCGCGGAGGAGGCACGCTCGGTGCTCGACGCCGACCTCGCCGTCCTCCCGGGCGTCGGCGCGGCCTGCTCGGCGATGGACGGGCTGCGCGCGCGCGGGCTCGACGACGCGCTGCGCGAGCGCGCCGCCGCGGGCCGGCCGATCCTCGGCGTCTGCCTCGGCCTTCAGCTCGCGCTCGACGAGAGCGAGGAGGACGGCGGCGTGGTCGGCCTCGGGCTCGTGCACGGCCGCGCCGTCCGCCTGCGCGAGGGACGCGTGCCGCGCATCGGCTGGGCGCCGGTCGAGCCGGACGGCGGGACGTACTGGTTCGCGCACTCGTACGCGGCCGAGACGGACGCCGCGGTCGCGACGAGCGAGGGCATCGTCGCGGTGGTCGAGTCCGGCTCGTTTCTCGGCACGCAGTTCCATCCGGAGAAGAGCGGCGCGGCGGGAGCGCGCTTCTTGCAGCGATGCCTCTCCCGCGGTTGATCCCGTGCCTCGACGTCGCCGGCGGGCGCGTCGTCAAGGGCGTCCGCTTCCGCGAGCTGCGCGACGTCGGCGATCCGGTCGAGCTCGGCGCGGCGTACTCGGAGGCCGGGGCGGACGAGCTCGTCTTCCTCGACGTCAGCGCGACGCTCGAGGAGCGCGGCTCCGCCGTCGAGGTCGCGTCCCGCGTCGCGGAGCGCGTCTCGATCCCCTTCACGGTCGGCGGCGGCATCCGCTCGGTCGGAGACGCCGCTGCGGTACTCGAGGCGGGCGCCGACAAGATCTCCGTCAACTCGGCCGCGCTCGCCCGCCCCGAGCTGATCGCCGAGCTCGCGCGCACGCTCGGCACCCAGGCGGTCGTCGTCGCGATCGACACGGAGGGGGGTCGCGTCCATTCGCATTCGGCGACGAGAGACGCCGACCGCGACACGGTCGAGTGGGCGTGCGAGTGCGAGGAGCGCGGCGCCGGCGAGCTGCTCGTCACCTCGATCGACCGCGACGGCACGCAGAGCGGCTACGACCTCGAGCTGCTCTCGGCGCTCCGCGACGCGGTGTCGCTGCCGGTGATCGCATCCGGTGGCGCCGGCGGCGCCGCGCACGTCGCAGCGGCGCTCGAGGTCGCACAGGCGGCCTTGCTCGCTTCGATCCTCCACGAGCAGCCGGCGCGGCTCCGCTCGCTGCGCGACGAGCTCCGCTCCCTCGGCGTCCCTCTCCGCGATGCAGCCTGAGCTACGAGCAGCGGTCGTGCAGGACGCGTCCGACGGACGCGTGCTCATGCTCGCGTGGATGGACGACGAGGCGCTGCGCCTCACCCGCGAGACGGGCGAGGCATGGTTCTGGAGCCGCTCGCGCCGGGAGCTCTGGCACAAGGGGGCGACCTCCGGGGCGACGCTCGCGGTCGAGGAGATCCGCGACGACTGCGACGGAGATGCGCTCCTGCTGCGCGTTCGTCCCGCCGGGCCCGCGTGCCACACCGGCTCGCGCTCGTGCTTCGCGCCTGCGCTCTGGCGCACGGTCGTCGAGCGGGTGCGCGACCGGCCGGAGGGCTCCTACACCGCCTCGCTCGCCGAGGCCGGCGTCGAGCGCTGCGCGCAGAAGCTCGGCGAGGAGGCGGTCGAGGCGGCCCTCTCCGCGGTCGCCGGCGACGGCCGGCTCGCCGAGGAGGCGGCCGACCTGATCTACCACCTCTACGTCCTGCTCGCCGTCGCCGGTGTCGACGTCGGCGAGGTCGAGGATGAACTCGCGCGCCGGGCGCGCTAGCCTTCAGGCGGGAGGCGAGCACGGCGGAGCCGTACACGCACACGACCTGGCACGTGAAGCCCGGCAGCGAGGACGAGTTCGCCGCGCGCTGGGGCGAGTGGGTCGACTGGAGCCACCGCCAGGGGCTGGCCGCTCCGGCGCTGCTCCTGCGGGACGCGGAAGACCCGAGCATGTTCGTGAGCTTCGGCCCGTGGGAGAGCCTGTCCGCCGTGAAGAGCTGGCGTGCGCTCGCCGGCTACCAGGAGCGGGTCGCGCGCCTGCGCGAAGTGGTCGAGAGCTTCGAGCCGCGAACGCTCGAGGTCGTCGGACGGCGGTGACGCAGGGGCTCAGCCCCAGACCTCGTCCGCGACCTCGACCACCAGCCGCAGCTTCGCCACCTGCTGCTCGTAGCCGAGCTCGTTGCCCTCGGAGGTGGAGGAGAAGCCGCACTGCGGCGAGAGGCAGAGCTGCTCGACGTCGACGAAGCGGGATGCCTCCTCGATGCGCCGCTTCAAGTCGTCCTTCGCCTCCAGCTCGCCGCGCTTCGTCGTCACGAGCCCGAGCACGACCTGCTTCCCGGCCGGCACGAAGCGGAGCGGCTCGAAGCCGCCCGAGCGCTCGTCGTCCCACTCCATGAAGAAGCCGTCGACCTCGAGCTCGTTGAACAGCGCTTCCGCGACGAAGTCGTAGCCGCCGGACGCGGCCCACGACGAGCGGAAGTTGCCGCGGCACATGTGCGTCGTCACCGCCATCCCTTCGGGACGGTCCGCGAGCGCCTCGTTGATGTGGTGGATGTACTCGACATGCTGCCGGTCGGGGTCGCCGCCGATCGACGCGACATAGTCGCGCTGGTGCGGGTCGTTGAGGTAGGCGAGGCTCGTGTCGTCGAACTGGAGGTATGTGCAGCCGAGCTCGCCGAGCCGGCGCACCTCTTCGGCGTACGCGGCCGTCAGCCCTGCCCAGAAAGACTCGAGGTCGGGATAGACGAGCGGGTCGATCGCCGCCTTGCCGCCGCGGTAGTGGACCATGCTCGGCGACGGGATCGTCAGCTTGGGAACGCTCGTCGTGACGGTCTCCCGCAGAAACGCGAAGTCGTCGCCGAAGATCGTCTCCGAGACCCCGAGCGGGCCGGCGACATGCAGCGCCGCAGGCGTGAACTCGAGCTCGCCCTCCTCGTTGAAGAACTTGACCGCGATGTGCCCGGCTTCCTTCGTGATCCCGTCGAGCTGGTAGATGAAGTCCATGTGCCACGAGGCGCGGCGGAGCTCGCCGTCGGTCGCGGCGCGGAGCCCGACGTCCTCCTGCATCTTCACGGCCTCGCGGATCGCGTCGTCCTCGAGCACGCGCAGTCCGGCGGCGTCGAAGCGGCCGTCGGCGAACGCCTCGCGTGCCTGCAGGAGGTGCCGCGGCCGCAGCAGGCTGCCGACGTGGTCGGCTCGGAAGGGGGGTGCGCTGCGCTGCGCCACGGCGAGGCCCTGTATAGCGGATGAGGGATGATCCGCGCGTGACCGACCCGGCCGACCTCGGCGTCCTCGACGCACTCGAGCTTCTCTCGAGCGGTGCGCTCTCGTCGCGGGAGCTCGTCGAGGCATGCGTCGCGCGGATTCGGGAGCGCGACGGCGTGCATAGCCACGACGGCGACCCGGCCTCGGTCAACGCGTGGGTGCGCGTGTACGAGGAGGACGCGCTCGCCGCCGCCGGCCGCGCCGACGAGCTCCGCGCGGGCGGCGAGGCGCCGCCCCTCTGCGGCGTGCCGATCGGCCTGAAGGACCTGTTCGCGGTTGCCGGCAAGCCGCTCACCGCGTCGAGCCGGCTGCTCGACGAGCTTCCGGCCCGCGACAGCGACGTCTGGGCGCGGCTCGCCGCTGCGGGCATGATCCTGCTCGGGCACCTGCATACGCACGAGTTCGCCGTGGGCGGCACGACCGACCAGGTCGGCAACCCGTGGGCGCTCGACCGCTCCGCCGGCGGCTCGAGCGGCGGCTCCGCGGCGGCGCTCGCCGCGTGCATGACGCCTGCGGCCACGGGAACGGACACCGCGGGCTCGCTGCGGATCCCGTCCGCGCTCTCCGGGACATCGACGCTGAAGCCCTCGCGTGGGCTCGTCTCGCTACGCGGGGTCGTACCGCTCGCCCCGACGCTCGACCACGCCGGCCCGATGGCGCGGACGCTCGCCGACTGCGGACCGCTGCTCGCCGCGCTGCTCGGCCTGCCCGGCGCGTTGCCGGGCACTCGAGCGTCGGCAGAGATGCGGATGGCGATCTCGCCGCGCGTCGCACTCGTCGAGCTGGACGCGGACGTCGCGGCCGGCCTCGACGGTGCGCTCGCCGCCTGCCGCCGGCTCGGGGTGGAGCTCGTCGAGCCGCCGCCTCCCGACGCGCCGCTCGACGTCGGAGACGACTTCATCGCGGTCGTGCTCGCCGAGCTCCTTCCGTACCACCGCCGCTTCGACGAGCGGCGCGGGCTGTACCGGCCGTCGCTGCGCGAGTGGGTGGAGAACGCCGAGGCGCAGGGGCTCTCCGCGGAGGCGTACATCGCCGCGCAGGCGCGGCGGGCCGAGACGGCGTTCGCCTGGGCCGACTGGCTCGCGGCCCACCGGATCGACGCGGTGCTCGAGCCGACGGTCCCGGTCGTGGCACCCGTACGCGGCGAGGGCTACGACCACGCCTTCACCGACGCGGCGCTCATCTCGCTCACGCACTACTGGGACTGGACCGGCTTCCCGGTTGCGGCAATGCCGGCGGGCGTCGGCGCGCGGAGCGGTCTGCCCGTCGGTGTGTCGCTCGTCGGTCCGCCCGGTCGCGACTTCGACGTGCTTGCCGCCGGCGTGGAGCTGCAGGCGGAGCTCGGTCCGATTACGGTTGCGTTCTGATGATCGACGTAGACGGGGTCGTCGCAATCGACATGCACGCGCACGCGGAGGTCTCCGTCACCGGCCTGGACGGGATGGCGCCGGAGTACCGCAAGGCGGCGTCCGCCTACTTCCACAGCGACCTGCCGCTTCCCACGGCGGCCGACGTCGCTGCGTACTACCGCGAGCGGAATCTGGCCGCCGTCGTCTTCACCGTCGACTGGGAGTCGCAGAGCGGCCGGCCGCCGATCCCGAACGAGGAGATCGCCGAGATCGCGCACGAGAACGACGACGTGCTCATCCCGTTCGCGAGCGTCGATCCCGCGCGCGGCAAGGAAGGCGTCGCGCTCGCGCGCCGGCTGATCGAAGAGCACGGTGTGAAGGGGTTCAAGTTCCACCCGAACCTGCAGGCGTTCTTCCCGAACGACCGAAGCGCCTACCCGCTGTACGAGGCGATCGCCGAGGCGGGCCTACCGGCGCTCTTCCACACCGGCCACAGCGGCATCGGCACCGGCATGCCCGGCGGCGGCGGGCTGCGGCTCAAGTACTCGAACCCGATGTGCCTCGACGACGTCGCCGCCGACTTCCCGGAGCTGAAGATCGTGCTCGCGCACCCGTCCTTCCCGTGGCAGGACGAGGCGATCTCGATCTGCCTGCACAAGACGAACGTCTGGATCGACCTCTCGGGCTGGTCGCCGAAGTACTTCCCGCCGCAGCTCGTCCAGTACGCGAACACGCAGCTGCGCACGAAGGTGCTCTTCGGCTCGGACTTCCCCCTCATCACCCCCGACCGCTGGCTCGCCGACTTCGCCGACCTGCCGCTCAAGGACTCGGTGCGGCCGCTGATCCTGAAGGAGAACGCGATCGAGCTGCTCGGGCTTCGCTAGGCGCGATACCCGAGATGTGCCGAGATCTCGCCGGCCGTGCGCTGCAGCGTCGGGCTGAGCCGCGCCTCGAGATCGTCGATCGAGACCATCGAGCTGTGGACGGCGAGGTTGATCGCGGCCGCGGCGACGCCGTCACGCGAGAGGATCGGTGCGGCGATCGACCGGAGCCCGTAGGCGAGCTCCTCGTTGCTGATCGCGAGGGCCTTGGCGCGTACCCGCTTCAGCTCCGCCGTGAGCGCAGCGCGTGAGGTGATCGTGTTCGGGCCGCGGCGGGTGAACTCGATCTCGGCGAGCGTCGCCGCCTGCTCCTCCGGCGGCAGGTATGCGAGCAGCACCTTGCCGAGCGACGTGCAGTAAGCCGGCAGGCGCGAGCCGACGTGCAGGTTGAGGTCGATCTCCCGCTGTCCCGCGCGGGAGCTGCGGCAGCGCTCGACGTAGACGATGTCGAGCCGGTCGAGGATCGCCATGTTGACCGTGTAGCCCGTCTCGTCGCTCAGGGTGCGCAGGTGCGGAGCGGCCACCTCGCGCAGCTCCATCGAGTTGATCGCGGAGAAGCCGAGGTCGAGCACGCGAGGGCCGAGCCGGTACTTCTTCGTCGCCTGGTCCTGCTGGAGATAGCCGAGCGCCGTGAGCGTCGCGACGTAGCGGTGGGTCGTGCTGCGGCTGAGGCCGATGTCGCGGCCGAGCTCGCTCACGCCGATCAGGGGACGACCCGAGCGGAAGGACGAGAGGACGGCCAGGCCGCGCTCGAGCGACTGCGAGTATGCGGAGCTCTCGGCCTCGCCCATGCCCGGAGAATAGCCGATCGTTCCAGTATTCGGAACACCCAGTATTCAGGACAGCGTTCTTGACAGCGGACACCCGGCCGCATAGCGTCCTTGCGGTTGCCGGCGGCCACGCGCCTGAGCCGCGCGGTCCCGGACGAAAGGACACCGAGCATGGCAGACCCCGACGAATCGCCGATCGTCCTGCCCGACGACCCGAGCCTCGGGCCGGAGGTGCAGGTCGACTACCCCGGCTACCGCTCGACCCGCTGGCGGGCGCCGAAGCGGCCGCTCGTCTCGCTTCCCGAGGAGTTCCACGCCCTCGAAGGCCCCGTGTACGGACACGAGGCGGTCGGGGAGCTCGACCACGACCTGACGCGCCAGCACGAGGGCGAGCCGCTCGGGGAGCGGATCGTCGTCACCGGTCGCGTGCTCGACGAGGACGCCCGGCCGATCCGGAACACGCTCGTCGAGATCTGGCAGGCGAACGCCGGCGGCCGCTACCGCCACGTCGTCGACCAGCATCCGGCGCCGCTCGACCCCAACTTCACCGGCGCGGGCCGCTGCCTCACCGACGACGAGGGCCGCTACCGGTTCGTCACGATCAAGCCGGGCTCCTATCCCTGGGGGAATCACGAGAATGCCTGGCGGCCGATGCACATCCACTTCTCCGTCTTCGGGCACGAGTTCACGCGGCGGCTCGTCACGCAGATGTACTTCCCGGGCGACCCCCTGTTCGAGTTCGATCCGATCTTCCACTCGATCCGCGATCCGAAGTCGCGCGAGCTGCTCATCGCGCGCTTCGACCTCGAGACGACCCAGCCGGAGTGGGCGCTCGGCTACCAGTGGGACATCGTCCTCGGCCGCGGCGGCTCCGGCACGACCCCGATGGAGCACTGACATGACGCTCCCGCGCACTCCCTCGCAGACGGTTGGCCCGTACTACGCGATCGGGCTCACCCGCGGCCCGCAGAACGAGCTCGCCCGTCGCGGTGAGCCCGGAGCCGCGCAGCTGATCGGGCAGCTGATCGACGGCGCGGGGACGCCGATCAGCGACGGCATGATCGAGATCTGGGACGTGGCCGGGCGGCGCTGGGGGCGCAGCGGCACCGACGCAGACGGGCGCTTTTCGTTCGTCGTCACGAAGCCGGCGCCGCAGCCGGGGCACGCGCCGCGCTTCGACGTGTTCGTCTTTGCACGCGGGCTGCTCCGGCACCAGCTGACGCGGATCTACTTCGCCGACGAGGGCGAGGCG
>Ga0187765_10000329_pt1 | contig 17312 bp, 14 predicted proteins | sample 0216_QUI02_MP05__3_FD_133018 | JGI IMG/M metagenome (GOLD analysis project Ga0187765, IMG submission 133018) | Tropical peat soil microbial communities from peatlands in Department of Meta, Colombia - 0216_QUI02_MP05_10_MG | ecosystem: Environmental > Terrestrial > Soil > Wetlands > Peat ...
CGATCTTGCCGAGCGCCTGTGCGTCGGCGGTCGAGAACGCCGCGAACCCGGCGGTCACTCCGTCCATCTGATTGTCGGTGAGCGGCTGGGCTGCCATGGCCGTACCGGCCATGAGCGGCGCAACGCCCAACGCAAGAAGAAACTTCCTCATGCACTCCTCCTTACTGTTGGTACAGCAGCTCGGGACCATCCCGGGCTTGGTCGCAGTAGCCTCTTTGCAAATCGCATCGGCGCGTGCGCTTCCAAGGAGGAAAAATTCGCGTCGATGTTCTCCCGAGAGCTACAACCCGGGAATAATGGCGCTGTAGACCGACGTGAACCCGCCCTGGATCGTCAGACCGCCCGCGCTTGAGGTCCGGTTGGTGGTGATCACGATGTTGTAGTTGCCATCCGGCGTGCCGCCGGTGGTCACGCTGGTGCTCGACGTCGCCGGCGGAAGGCCTGTACCGGCGCCATTGGATCCGAAGCTGGTCGCTTCGCCGGAGGCGATGCCTCCCTGAGTGTCGAAACCGGCAACGACGGTTGGGATGGAGCCGACAACCGAGTTGGCGCTCGAGGACCCCATGGTGATAAGTCCCGTCGCCTGTTCATCGGCACTGGAGGAGACGCCAAAGCCGGCGGTAACGCGGTCGAGCTGTCCGTCGGTCAGCTGTTGCGGGGAACCCGCCTGTGCGGACGCGGCTGCCAAGAGCAATGCCAGCGTGATCGCCGACAGACGCCAGAGCTTAGCGGAGGGTGCTGACATGGCCCGATCGCCTGATGTCGTTTTCACAACGCGTCGCTTACGTTCATGTGCGTTAACATGAAGTCACGGAAGACGACCCGATGCAAAAGCGCATTGGTCGTAACTACTCGTAGCTAAAGAGCACAACCATTGAGTCGGATGGGGAGTGCAAATCGCATCCGAATCACACGAGAGCAGCATTGAATGCCAACACCGCGAGACCCCGCGGCCGACTCATGCCGATCGCCAATCAATCAATGCCGGAGATGGAACCAGTGAAACGAAAAGACGCGATGGCAATGGACGAGCCGCGCGCTCTTCCGTTCAGGCGGATGGCTGCGTGGTCGCCTCCTCGCCGAGCGGCGGCATCCCGGGCATACGCCGTTTTTGAGCGGCGAGGAGATGCGTGGTTCGGGGTTTCGATTTGCTGCGGACTGGTCGCAAACTGATTTTGTGTGCGTCGTCCCGTGAAGAATAACAACAGGCGACTAGCGTGTGATTACGTTAGCAAAAATACATGCTCATACGCAGCAAGTACTATGTGTCCGAATGCGAGTTAACTGTCGAGACTAACGATAAACGCGACTGACAGTTGAGTGTACTTAAGTTCACCATAAGAGGTATTTCCAATTAATCATACTCGCACTATCGTCATTCGCACCTTTTTGACGCAAGACCGTAAGAGTAGCTCATTGTCGGGTTTGCGTTGCCGTCCGTTCCGTCGATCTTACTTCGAACGACCGTCCGCCGAGCGTAGCCGGTGGGCGCAGCCGGTGTGCGTTGGGAGAAGCAGCGGACCACGGGCGGCGTTTAAGTAGTAGGGAGGGCAAGCATGGCGACCATGGCCGTATTAGCCTCGTGCCCCCTATTTCGTGCCGGGCTTGCGAGCCTGTTGCAGACGATGGGTTTTAATCCCGTGAAGCAAGCCGCTGACGTAAAGGAATTGCAGCAGCAGCTCGATGAAGGGATTAGCCCGGAGATGCTGCTCATCGACTTGTCGCACGGAGGCGACAAAGCCGTTTCTGCGGACGACATAAGAACTTGGGCGCCGGTGACCAAGGTCGTGCTTCTGGCATCAGAGCTCGATCTCGGCCTGCTGTCGGACTATTTTGCCGCGGGCGCATGCGGATATTTGCTCGAGAAGATCTCGGCCAATGCGTTCGAGGAGTCGATAAGGCTGGTGCATGCGGGTGAGAAGGTGTTTCCTTCCGAGCTTGCATCGATGATTCCGGGCCTTGCGCCGGTGTTTCGCCGCCCGCCGAGCACAAGCATCGAGTTTGAGAAATCGAAGCTCTCGCTCAGGGAGATTGACATACTGCGGTGCTTAACGAACGGCCAGTCCAACAAGGCCATCGCCAACACGCTCGACATCGCCGAGTCAACGGTGAAGGTGCACGTCAAACGCATACTTCAGAAGATTCATGCCTCCAATCGAACGCAAGCAGCGCTTTGGGGCGCGGCAAGAGGTCTTGCGGCGGAGAGATCGCACGAACTCAGCCAATTTGCGGAAATGGACTAGCAGGCGAAATCACGCGTCGCTTCGCCCTATCGCAAAGCCCCGACGGAAGCAGCCGGGCGCATCCTACTGAGTGATACGCGAAAGCATGAACGCAGCGCAGGAGCAGGTCACCGAAGTTGGCGTGATCGCGGCTGCATTCGTTTGCGTGAGAAACGTGATGTTAGAAGCGTCGATAACATCGATACTCGCCGAACAACCGCGGTTGGTTCCCCCTGCGGCCGTCGCTTGCCCCGACGCAAACGTCACATCCATCGTTTCCGCGGCCTGAAGACTGATCTGACCGGGGCCCGGCTGAGAATCGATATTGACGAGCAGAACCGTGGCCGGGGCACTTACCAACGATCCCTGGGTCGACGTGGTCGCGGTCGGGCCCTGCGCCGTCGCCGAAAGTGCGAGATTGACGGAGAGGTTCGTACCTCCCGCGGATACCCGATCCAATTGCTGATCGGTCAACTCCAAGAGCCCTGCTTTAGCTTTTTCAGCGCATCGCGCAGGTCCCCCGCCCGCGACGCAAGTCATGCCCGCCAGCGCGATTATTAAGACCGCCTCGAGGAAATAATCCCCGAAACGATCACGCGGGAATTTCCAACGGGCTGACACGGAGTTCCCACACTGCTGTTCGTCTGTTCATCAACGGTAATGCTTACATTTTAACACGTGCTATGAAATTCCGTCGCCATAAAGTTAACAACTACATTATCATCTATCTCATTGTAATATAAAGCGTTTAATGTTGTCATTCGCGGAGTACGCCTAACGGCGTAAGCGCGCTCGGTGCCAATTTCAGTGCGTGCGAGAAATGCGCTAAGCGTTATTCCAGATCTCTATGCGAACCGGGCGTTCAAAGCATGCCAATCGGACCAACGGCGCTCGCATCTGTGAAAATACAATCACCGTTCACGAATGCCGTTTACGCGCCTGGGTGCCGACGATTTTGATGCCTCTTTACCGCCTTGCGCTCGCAGCCCGGGGATCGGCATGCTCCCTGGGAAACGACATGCGATTGGAGGGCGTTCGCGATGGAGAAGCTGTCGCCGTCCGTGCCGACGGCCATCGACATTTCCAAACGGCTCGCCGCGATCGATCAGAAAGAGCTTCGCGCCTATCGACTGGAACGCCTGCGCGCGGAGCTTCGCAAGCGCGATATTGCCGGCTGTCTGCTCGCGGATCCCATTAATATTCGATACGCCACGGGCAGCCGGAACATGACGCTATGGACGATGCATGCGCCGAGCCGATGGGCGTTCGTGCCCGCACAGGGACCAGTCGTGCTCTTCGAGTTCGAAAGCTCCAAGCACGTGAACGAGGGGCTCGAGACCATAACCGAAATCCGTCCGTGCACTCCCTGGATCTATTTCCTTGCGGGTCAGCGCTGCGAGGAGAAGGCGGGCATTTGGGCGCGCGAGATCGCGGACGTCGTGACGGCGCACGGCGGAAAGAATCGGCGGCTCGCCGTCGATCGCTGCGAACCCATGGGCGCATTCAAGCTGAGTGCGCTTGGCCTCGATCTTGTGGACGCGCAGGAGGTGATCGAGCAGGCGCGTCTCATCAAATCCCCTGCCGAGATCGAGTGCCTGCGCTTGGCGATGGACGTCTGCGACACCGCGATTGAGCGCATGCGCGAGACGCTGCGGCCCGGCATCACGGAAAATCAGCTCTGGTCGGTTTTGCACGCAGTCAACATTGCGCACGATGGCGAGTGGATCGACGGGCGTCTGGTCACCTCGGGCAAGCGTACCAACCCCTGGTTCCAGGAATGCGGCAATCGCGTGATCGAGGCCGGCGATCTCGTCGCCTTCGATACCGATATGGTCGGACCGCTTGGATATCTTGCCGACATTTCCCGGAGTTGGGTTTGTCCCGGAAAGCCCCCCACGAACGAGCAGCGCCGGCTCTATGCGATCGCCGAGGAACAAGTCCGTTTCAATATGGCCCTCATCAAGCCGGGTGTGGCCTTTCGCGAATTTGCCGAGAAGTGCTGGCCGGTGCCGGAGGAATTCATCCCCAACCGCTATATGATGATGGTCCACGGTGTCGGCCTCGTCGACGAGTATCCGAGCGTCGCATATGCGCGCGATTTCCGGGATTGGGGCTATGACGGGCTCTTCCAAGAGAACATGGCTGTCTCGGTCGAGAGCTACATCGGCGAAGTCGGCGGCAAGGAGGGCGTGAAGCTCGAGCAGCAAGTGCTGATAACGGCGACGGGAGCCGTGCCGCTCTCAAAGACACCTTTCGAGGATGCGCTGGTGATCTGATCCCGCGAGCCGCCGCTCAGCTTAGCTCGCGAGCTCCAGTATCTCCCGGACTTGAGCCGGGCCATCGATAGGCCTGGGATTGCGCGGTACCCAGGGGGTCGCCATGGCCTGGACCGCGATGCGTTCGAAATTTTCACGACCGATCTTCATGGCACCCAGGCTCCTCGGCATGCCAAGCCCGCCTATCAAGTCGTCGAGCGCATCGCCCGCATCGCTGCCCGCCCGTGACATGGCAATCGAGATCAACGCCTGTCGATCCCCGTTTGCAGGCTTGTTCCAACGCATGACGGCGGGCAGCATGATGCAGGACGTATACCCGTGGGGCACGCCGAATTCGGCGCCGAGAACATAACCGATGCCATGGCTTGCCCCCATCGGCACCCCGATCGCGAGCGGGCCCATGGACAACCACGTGCCCATCTGGCAGTCGAGCCGGGCTCCATGATCGTTCGGATCAGCCTTGACCCGCGGCAAGCCGCGCGATAGCAGCGCAAGCCCTTTCAACGCCTGCGCGTCACCGAAAGCGTTTGCCTCATTCGAGCAAACTCCCTCCACACAGTGATCCACGGCGCGGATACCGGTCGAGAGCCAGAGCCACTCGGGCGTATACACCGTAATCGCCGGATCGAGCACGACGGCGCTCGGAATGATGCGGGGATGGCGCAGCAGCTCCTTTACCTTCGTGCGCTCGTCCGTGACACCGGCGATCGCGCTGAACTCGCCCCCCGACAAGGTGGTTGGCACGCTGATTTGCCGCACCGTCGGCGGGTTCATTGGCGGCGCGTCGACCACACCGTCGGCCCTCCTCACCGGGCGGAGCTTATCGATTGCCTCGGGTGTGCGAATGTCGTTCGCGAGGCATAGCTGCACGGCCTTGGCACCGTCCGTAATGGATCCGCCGCCGATGGTAACGATGACATCCGCTCGCGCGGCTCGCGCGGCGTCCGTCGCCTCGATCACGGCAAGCCGAGGCGTGTGCGCCGGCATCCGATCGAAGATGCCCGCGCAGCGATTGCCAAGCGCACGGCGGACCTTGTCAATTTCGTCGGTGTTTCGCTGCAGCGATCCACTCACCATCATGAAGACACGGATCGCCCCCAAACGATGTACCTGCTCGGCTATCGTCTCGGCAGCAGGGCGGCCAAACACGACTTCGTCCATTTCACCGAACACTACGCGTCCGGATGGCAGCATGTGTTTTCTCCCAACCGAAGTGCCGAGCATGCACGCACCGACAACATTCGCACTTTATTCCCGCATGAGGACCCCGTAGCGGCAGCTTGGTTTCGTCACGCCGCGCACGAATATGCGCGCTTGCATTCGACGTATTCGAGCTCGCGCTGCAAGGCCATCTATATCGTCTTATAACTCGGAAGTGGTCATCAATGCATCAGAGCCCCGCCAGGCCGGATTCGATACCCAATTCGCGCCGCCGTATCGGATCGCCCTCGTTCCGCGCTGGTGCACTTGTCGACAGAGAGGATGGCGTCGCTGACTAGTTCAGTCGCTCGCCTACTTTCGGTCTCATCCGCTGCAGTTCCTCGATCGCCCGCAGGACCCGCCTCCACGCCGCGGCCCCGTCGAGGTCGTTGTCCATGAACAGTCGGTGAGCACACTTCGCCGCTACCGCTGGCGCCTGGGCTCCATAGCGGTTGATGACTCCTTGCGCGGCGCGCCAGATTTCAGGTTCGGAGAGCATGGCAGTTTCATGACAATTAGTGCGCGGGCGCGGGTCAGCCATCCCTGCCGCACTTCTATTTTGACTTACGCGGAAAGCACGAGGGGTTACCTAGGAAGACGAAGAAAACGCGTCGCTCGCTCGTCGGTTCGGCCAGAAATGAATACTCAATAATGCGCGCGATTCGCGGATTGAGAATGCCGGCCTCGATAACGATGCCACTCTACTTCGAGAGCGCAGTCGAAGTTAGCGGCGAGAACACGCGGAGTCGCCAAAAATAAATGCGACTCGAATTTGTCATGTCGAGTCGTTGTTTAACGACGCATGCTTCACTGCTAAAATTTTCAAATGACCCAGTATGAGACGGATTTCACGACACCAACGACCGAGCCGCTGGAGCAGCGCATACCGAGGCTGTCGATCAGCATCGGCGTCCGCATATCCTCCGTCGCAAATCCGCAGGAACGAGAAACGGTGCTTGCGGACGCGCTGATCGAAGTGCTTGAGGATTTAATACGACGCGGGTTGCCGATCGGGGAAGCGGCTCCCATGGCCGATGACATCATCGCCGCGGCGCGGATTGTCGCCGCGAGGCTAATGGCTTGGGAATCGGCGCAGCATCTCGCCTCGGCATCTGACTGAGTTGCTGTTGGACGACGCCTAAGCGGTAGTAAAATGAAGCGCTTTGCCCGCCCGCGAGCGAGACGGCTGCGGCGCTCATAATCATTTGCCGCAGATAGGGTCCGGAGCTAGCTTTGCAAATGGCAGGCGGCAGCCCGCTCCGTACGCGACCTGTCATCCTCAGCGGCCGAGCAGCAACATGACTATTGACCGGCGAAAATTGATTGAGAGCGTCGATCGCGGCAAGAGTCTCGACTTCCTGTCGCGCATGGTTCGCTTCAAGAGCTACAGCAACACACCGGGCGAGCGGGAGCTCGCTAACTTCATGGTGGAGGCGATGCGAGGCATTGGCCTCGACGCCGAGCTGCAGCCGGTCGAGGGCGAGCGGAGCAATGCCATCGGCCGCTGGCCCGGCGTAGGGCGTGGCAAGAGCCTTCTGTTCAACGGACACATGGACACCAACCCCGCGACCGAGGGGTGGACCGTTGATCCTTGGGGCGGAAAGGTCGACGATAAATTCATCTATGGCATCGGCGTCTCCAACATGAAGGCCGGCGATGCGGCCTATTTTTGCGCGGTCAAAACGCTGATCGACAATGGAGCACGCCTCAAGGGCGACGTCATCCTGACCTTCGTCGTGGGCGAGTTGCAGGGAGGTATCGGTACGGTTCGAATGATCGAGCAAGGGGTGCGCGCCGACCACTTCATCAATTCGGAGCCCACCGACCTTGCGGCACTGACCTTGCACGCCGGCGCGTTCAACTACGTGATCGAGCTTACGGGCGTGACGCGCCACATTTCGAAGCGCGAAGAGGCCGTGGATGCGATCGCGATCGCGTCGGAGATCGTGCCGCAGATCAATGCGTTGACGTTCTCCGGTGCGACGACTCCGGACCACCGCTCGGTCAATCGTGCCAATGTCGGCGTGATCCGCGGTTCCCTGACCCCGGAATTCCATGACTGGAGACCGCCGCAGGTGGCGGATTTCGTGCGCATGAGCGGCACGTGCCGCTACGCGCCGAGTCAATCCGAGGAGAGTTGTCTGGCCGACTTGCGCACGTTGCTCCAGGAGTTCGAGCGCAAATATCCGGGCCTCAAATCGAGCGTGACGAAGGCCCCGCGTGCGCAGCCCATCGGCATGCTGCCCTTCGAGGTCGACAAAAATGCGCGCATCGTTCGCGCCTTGAATGCCGCCTACAAGACGGTCCGTGGCGTGGAACAGCCCACGGGCGCCATTCCACCACCCTGCTTCTACGGCACGGATGCGGCGCATCTTTTACACCGGGCGCGAATGGAAGGCGTCGTGTGCGGACCGGGCGGCCGCTACAACACAATGCCCGACGAACGCGTCGATATTCCCGACTATCTCGACATGATTCGGATGTACATGCTGGCGATACTCGACATTTGCGAACCCTCCTGACGCCAAACGGAGGCAACAGATGCGTCGCACGCTCCCGCGCCCTCCCCTGCTGACCCGACGCGGCTTCGGCGGCCTAGTGACGGGCACCGCCGCCGGCTTGCTGTTGCCGCAATTCATCATTCGCCCCGCGCGCGGCGCGCCGCAAGCCGGCGGTCAGCTCACCATTGCGCTGTTCAAGGATTTGCGCACGCTCAATCCGATCATGGGGATCTTCGGTAACGAGTGGCGTACGTGCGTCAATCTCTACGATAACCTGACACAGCTTACGGCCGAAGGCGGCGTCGAGGGTGCGCTTGCCGAGTCGTACGAGCCATCGGATGATGGACGCGTTTGGACCTTCAAGCTGCGCCGTGGCGTCAAATTCCACGATGGTTCGGAATTGGGCAGCGCCGACGTCGTGGCCACGATCTCCAAGATCCTCGATCCCAGCACGGCCGCGCCTTATAAGGCCGAGTTGGGTCCCATTGCCGCGATAAAGGCGGTCGATAGCTACACCGTCCGCTTCGAGCTCTCATCGCCCTATGCCGATCTTCCGAAGGCGCTCGCAAGCGCCACGGCACGGATCGTTTCAGAAGGCGGCATCGCGGATTTTGGCAAGCTCGACGGTACGCCGCATGGGACCGGGCCTTTTGTTCTTAAGGAATTCGTTCCGAATGAACGGGTGGTAATGGAGCGTAACTCCGCCTACTTTCGGTCGGGGCGGCCATTCCTCGATCGCCTCGTCATGCGAGTTCTGCCCGACACCAGCACGCAGGTCGCCGCACTGCGCAATCGCGAGGTTGACGCAATCGCCGACGTCGATGCCGACACGTTCAAAGAGATTTCGCAAATCCAAGGCGTCAACGCCCTGCAGGTCGTTGGCGGCACGTTCAACAACCTCGTGCTTTATGCCAACAAGCCGCCGTTCGACGACCCAAAAGTCAGGATGGCGCTCCGCCTTGCGATGGATCGCGCCGCGATGGCCGCGGCCATCACCGGCGGGACCGGCACGCCCGCCGATGATCAGCCGGTTTCGGCCGCCTACGAGTATGTCGATCGGTCGGCGCAGATCCGCAAGCAGGACCTCGTGCAGGCGCGCCAGCTCCTCAAAGAGGCGGGGCATGGCGACGGATTCGAGCATAAGGTCGTGGTCTCGAATAGCCCGGCCTCGCGCGAGAAGACCGCGGTCGTCGTGCAGGCGATGGCGCAGCAGATCGGGATCCGCTTTAACCTGGAGCTGATGGACAACGCACGCTACGGCAGCACGATCTGGAACAAGGGGATCGATTCCTACATCGGCAATTACACGACGCGTCCGACCGAGGACGCGATCCTCTCCAAGCTATACTCGAAGGCCTATGGAATTGACGAAGGCCGCTGGGCCTCTCCGGACGTGGAAAAGATGCTTGATGTCGGCCGCGCGACCACCGACCCGACCAAGCGCAGAGAAATCTATCTCGCGTTCGAGCGGCTCGCGAGCGACCAGGGGCCGTTCATCATTCCTAATTTCTTCAATTCCCTCGGCGCCTCCTGGAGCCACGTGAATGACTGGCCGGTGCGAGCGATCACCACCGAGCAAAAACTCGACCTGACTTGGCTGTCGCCGGAGGCGCCTGGCCGCAAGAGGATCTAGGGAGCATGAATCCGGCGTTCCTTCTGCGCCGGCTGCTCCACGGTTTGATATCGCTTGTCATCCTCTCGCTGATCATCTTCGTCTGCACTCACTTGCTCCCCGGCGATGCCGCAACGGCAATTCTGGGGGACAATGCCACGCCCGCGGCGCTTGCCGCCCTCCGTGCCCGGCTTGGCCTCGATCGACCGCTTCCGCTGCAATATGTGATGTGGCTTGTTGGCGTGCTACGCGGCGATTTTGGCGTCTCGACCACGCTGAACCAACCCGTGGGAGAGCTGATCGGACTGCACTTTGCCAACTCCGTCACGCTCGCGGCGATCACGCTGACGAGCGCCGCGCTGATAGCTGTCCCATTGGGAGTGATTGCGGCGGTCCGCCGCGGCAGATCGCTCGATGCCACGATCCTGGCCGGGAGCTACATCGGCATCTCGATTCCCGATTTCGTGATCGGACCCATCCTGATCATGCTGTTCGCCGCGCCCCCGCTCCAGTTGTTGCCGTCGAGCGGCTACGTCGCCATCCAAGATTCGTCGCTCGGTTGGCTCGCTCACATCGTTCTTCCCGCGGCCACCCTGACGATGGTTCTGATCGCGCACCTGATGCGACAGACGCGTTCCGGCATGCTTGACGTGCTCGCGAGCGACTACATACGAACCGCGCGTCTCAAAGGGCTGCCCGAACGCATGGTGCTCTGGCGCCATGCGCTTCGCAATGCGCTCACCACGAGCATCACCGTGCTGGCGCTCGATTTCGGCTACCTCATGGGCAGCATTGTCATCGTCGAGGAAATCTTCGCTTATCCGGGCCTCGGGCGGCTCATCGTCTATGCGGTTGCGAACCGCGATCTGCCGCTGGTGCAGGGCGCGACCCTGGTGATCGGTGCGGTTTATGTCGGCGCGAACTTGCTGGCGGATTGGGCGCACGGGTTGCTCAACCCAAGGGTCGGCCGCGCATGACCGAAGCGCTCGAGTTCGCGGAGGCACCCGCGCGGAGGCCGGCCGTTCGCGGCAATGCGTATCTCGTCGTTGGGGCGGTGCTGACCCTCGGAGCCGTTCTGCTCGCCCTTTTGGGCGCGATCTGGACGCCCTACGCGCCGAGTGCGGTCGATCTGCTGCATCGTTCGACCGGACCAGGCGCTGGTCATCTCCTCGGCACCGACGAGTATGGGCGCGATGTGCTGAGCCGCATCATGTCCGGCGCCTGGCGGTCCATCAGCCTCGGATTTGCCGCGATGATGCTCGCGGTGGCGATCGGCGTGCCGCTTGCGCTTGCCGGCGCTTATTGGCGCGGCCGGCTCGACAGCGTCCTGATGCGCTTCATCGACGCGTTGTTGTCGATTCCGAGCTTGATCTTCGCCTTGCTCATTATCACCGGGCTCGGGACAGGCCATGGCCAAGCGATCGTGGCGCTCGGTATCGCCGCCGCGCCCCGGTTCGTGCGCGTGGTTCGCGGCGCCGCGCTCGATGCCGCGAGTCAGGACTATGTCACGGCCGCTCGCGCCCGCGGCGAAGCCGCTCTCTACATCCAATATCGCGAAATCCTTCCAAATGTCTGGCCACCGATCGTCGTCGAGGCCAGCATCTTTGCCGGCTTTGCGTTGATGGGTGGCGCGGCGCTCTCGTACCTAGGGCTCGGTACGCAGCCGCCCGCGGCCGATTGGGGCGTGATGGTGCGCGAAGCGCAACGCTACATCTTCCAATCCTGGTGGCCGCTTATCGCGCCGGCAACGACGATTTCGCTGGCGATCGTCGGATTCAATCTGCTCGGCGAAGGATTGCGCGACCGCCTACAACTGGGCGAGAGACATGCCGGGGAATGATCCGCTGCTCTCCGTCAAAGGATTGAGCGTCGCTTACGCGGGAAACGCAAAGCGAAGAGCGGTGCTGCGAGAGGTCGGATTCCAAGTTACGCGCGGCGAAGCTCTCGGCATTGTCGGCGAATCCGGCTCCGGCAAATCTACCCTTCTATTTTCGATCATGAACTATCTTCCGGACACAGCGGTCATCGAAGCCGGTTCAGTTCGCTACGACGGTGTCGACCTGCTGCGGGCCCCGCCAGGCGTTTTACAGGGCATTCGGGGGCGGCGGATCGCGATGGTTTATCAAGACCCCGCACAGTCGCTCAATCCCGCCATAAAGGTCGGCGACCAGATTGCGGAGGTCCGGAAATATCACTTCGGCGAATCCCGGTCGGCTGCTCTGCGACGCGCTGATGCGCTCCTCGCATCGGTTGGGATTGATGCGCCAGAACGCATCGCGGCGTCCTATCCCCACGAATTATCCGGCGGGCAGCAGCAGCGCGTCATGATCGCCATTGCGCTCGCGGGCGAGCCCGATCTTCTGGTGATGGACGAGCCCACGACCGCCCTCGACGTCATCGTGCAGGCGCGCCTTCTCGATCTCATCCGCGATCTCAAGCAGCGCGCGCGGATCGCCATCTTGCTCGTTTCGCACGATCTCGGGGCAGTTGCCGCCATCGCCGACCGGATCGGAGTCCTCTATGCGGGAGAGTTGATGGAGCTTGGGCCAGCTCGGGAGATGCTGCGGCGTCCCGACAACCCCTATACGCGCGGTCTCATGGCGGCAATCCCGCGCGTCGATGCACGGGTACCGATCAAGGGAATTGCCGGTGGTTTGCCGCGCGGTCGGGGGCGCGACCTCGGGTGCGTCTTCGCGGATCGCTGCGACCTCTCCGTGTCGAAATGCCTCGCCGTTCGGCCGCAACTAACGCACATCGGCCGGTCGCGGGAGTGGCTCTCCCGGTGCCACTTCGCCGGCGCAGCGGCGCCCGCTTCGGCTAGGACCGCACCGGCGCCGGTACCGACGCGTTTGACCGAGCCCAACAGCGAAGACGGGACGGCCCTGCTCAGGGTTTGCGAGCTCTCCGTCGACTACCGCCGGCTCGGCAAATGGGGTTTCTTCGCCCGGCAAGTCATTCACGCCGTTCGAAACGTGTCCTTCACGCTGCGCCCCGAGCACGCGCTCGCCATTGTCGGTGAGAGCGGCAGCGGAAAAACGACGGTGGCACGCACGCTGTTGCGGTTGCAGGAAAAGCGCGCGGGTGTTGTGAGTTTCGGGGGCGAGGATGTGTTCGCCTTCGGTGCCGACGCCCTGCGGCGGTTTCGGCAGCAAGTGCAGATGGTGTTCCAGAACCCCACCAGCTCGCTTAACCCGCGCAAGACGGTGGCGGACCTCGTCACCCGGCCGCTGCGCCTCGCCGGTACGGCAAGCGATGTGGCACGAGACAAGGCCGAGAAGATGCTGAGGAACGTCGGGCTCGACGGTGGCATGCTTAGGCGCTGGCCGCACCAGCTGAGCGGCGGCGAGAAGCAGCGTGTCGCGATTGCGCGCGCCTTCATCACCGAGCCGAAGCTGGTGATCCTCGACGAGCCCACCACCTCGCTCGATGTCTCCGTGCAAGCATCCATTCTGGAACTGCTGGCGCGGCTGAAGGCCGAGCACCGATGCTCCTACCTGCTGATCTCCCATGATCTCGCTGTCGTGCGCCATGTCGCCGACAGCGTTGCCGTCATGCAGGCCGGCGAAATCCGCGAGCACGGGGACGTCGAGACCGTGTTCAGCGAGCCGCGCCACCCCTACACCCGAGCGCTGCTCGACGCGGCCCGGCGAAGCTGACGCCTCGGTGATTCGCTCCTACGTGGCGGTTCGCAAGAACCGGTCAATGCGAAATGGTTCGATCGGAACGTTTGTCTTTCCTGTCGTCACCAGCTCCGCCGTGATGCTGCCGACGATCGGCCCGAGTTGAAAGCCGTGCCCCGCGAAAGCGAAAGAGTGAAAGACCCCTTCCGACGTCGAGCTCGGCCCGATCACGGGGATCTCGTCCGGCATGCGCCCCTCGATGCCCGCCCAGCAGCGCACGATCTGTGCCGAGCGCATGACCGGGAACAGTTCCCAAACCGTTCGCGCACTGATAGCCAAGCCTCCAAAGTCGAGATCGGTCCAGTTTTGATCGCGCTGCGCGCGGCCTTTATGGCCGCCGCCGATCAGAACCGTGCCGTTTGCGAACTGCTTGAAGGAGAGCGGCCGGCCGGTCGCGCCGACGACCGGTTCAAGGAAATGCGGCATGCGCGCGCTGATCATCAGCATGGGAGCCCATGCTTCGAGGGGTACCGGCTCTCCGAGCTGGGCCGCGATACGGTCGGCCCACGCCCCCGCGCAGTTGACGACGACCGGTGCCTCCCATGCTCCACCAGGTTCGGTCTCTAAACGCCATTGCTTCCCGGCGCGCACGAGTGTCGTGACGCGTCGGCCTTCTTCGAAGCGTACGCCGAGGCTCTCGGCCTTTCGCTTGAATGCCATCGTGGTGCGGTACGGATTGGCAGCGCCGTCCGCGCGCGAGACGATCGCTCCGGTGCAATGCTCGGCGATCGCCGGGATCAGTCTTCGGAGTTCCTCGCGATCGACAAGCTCTTCGTGGCTGAAGCCCATGGCACGAACCTGCTCGACGCGCCGCCGCAGAATCTCGAGCTCGGCCTCGCTCTCCGCGACCTTGACCTGGCCGTGGTGTTCGAAGCCACAGTCATCATCGACGAGGTCGGCGATCCGGTACCACAGTTCGAGCGACGCCACGGAGAGCGGAATTTCAGCGGGATGGCGCCCGAGTCGGCGCACGCCGCCCGCGTTGACGCCCGAGGCATGCCGCCCGACGTAGTCCTTCTCTATCACGGTGACACGAGCGCCGCGACGCGCGAGGTGCAGCGCCGCCGATGATCCATGCAAGCCGCCGCCGATGACGAGGACGTCCGTCGAAGCCATGGCCCGGCCGCTCTCCTAGCCTCGCACGACCGCTTTGACGGCGGCGTCCGTCTTCGGCAGTCCCGCCAGCTCCTCGAGCGTGATCGGTTTGATCGGCGGCCGCAGGCGGTAGTAGTCGACTTCTCCGGGCGACACCCCGCGCGCGCGTGAGATCAGCTCCGTCACGGTCAACCCGCAGAGCCGACCCTGGCAGGGACCCATGCCGCAGCGCAGAAATGACTTCATCTGGTTCGGTCCGGTACAGCCGATGGCTACCGTGTCGGATATTTGCTGTGCGGTCACCTCTTCGCAGCGGCACGCGAGCGTAGCGCCTTCGGGAATGCGGTCGGACATGCGGGGTCCATAGAGGAGATCGAGGAAGGCGCGGCCGCGCTCGGCGCGCTGCAATGCCTGCCGATTTGCCGCGGCCTCGCGGTCACGCCGAGTGTGATCGATGCGTCCGAGCCGACAGGCGGCGTCGAGGCCCGCCAGGAACCCTCGTTGTGCGGCAGCCTCTGCACCGCCGATCCCTGCTCCGTCTCCGCTGATGGCGATGCCCTCAACCGTGCTTTCGCCCCATTCATCGGCAATCGGCACGAAGCAAAGCTGGGTCTCGGACCACGAATGACCACAGCCAATGGAATTCGCCAGATTGAGATTGGGTACCACCCCCTGGTGCAGAAACAGGTGATCGACGGGCATGCGTTGTTCGGCACCATCGCGGGTTCGGTAGGCGACTTCGCGCACGCGGTCGTCGCCGATGGCGCGCAGGGAATGGACATTGCGAATGACCGACGCACGAGTGCGGACCGCGCGCAGAAGTCCGAGGCCTTTGCGAAAATAGGATGAAGTAAGAAATGCCGGCAGATGCGGAAGGGCCGCGCGCCAATTCTCCCGCGGGGTCGTATCCAACAGAGCGGCGATTTCAGCGCCCGCGCGCAGGTACTGCGCCGCAATCAGCCAAAGCAGCGGTCCGGTGCCAGCCAGAACCACCCGATTCCGAGCCACCAGGCCCGAGGACTTGAGCAGGATCTGTGCGGCGCCCGCGGTCATGACGCCAGGAAGCGTCCAGCCCGGAATGGGAAACGGGCGCTCCATGGCCCCCGTGGCCAGGATCACGCGCCTCGCGCGGATGATCCGCGCCACGTTTCCGATCGATACGCCGATCTCGCATTCGCGGGACACGCTCCATACCGTCGCGTTCGCCACATACTGCGCGCCGCTATCGCCGATAGATGCCGTGAGATCGGCACCGCGCCAATAGTCGGCGCCCAGGATCGATCGATCGCGCAGAGGCGTCTCGGTGATAGCGCGGTAAATCTGTCCACCCGGTGACGATTGTTCATCCAGCAGCACGGTATCAACGCCGAGGCGCGCCGCTTTCGCCGCCGCGGCAAGACCCGCGGGCCCCGCGCCGATCACCGCGAGATCATAACTCTCGCGAAGTGCCACCGCCGTGCTCATCGCCCGGCCTCACGCTTGCCCTGCTGAGTCTCGACGCGCATCCCCTCGCGCACGCGCACAAGGCAGGCTTGACGATTGCCCTCTCCGTCGATCGTAACGAGGCAATCGAAGCACACCCCCATCATGCAGTAGGGCGCCCGGGCGGCGCGCGAGACTGCCGTGGTCCGACATGAGACGCGGCCGGAGGCGAGCAATGCCGCGGCGACGCTATCGGTCTGGCTCGCTGTTACCGGCTCACCGTCGATCGAGAGCATCACGGGCTTCAATCCTGGATCAGGAAGACGTCGGAACATCGAACCTCCGGACACTGAAGACGTCCAACTCGCTCGCGAGCTTACCCGCGGCCAGCATCGGCGCCAGAACCAGTGCATGATTGGCGGCAAGCGTCACGCCGCTATGGCAAGTAGCGAGGAACGCGCCGGGGCAATCCTCCGACTGGTCATAGATGGGAAACCCGTCCGCGGTCATGACGCGCAGGGCCGCCCAGGTGCGCACGACGTTGACCCGGCGAAGCAGCGGAAACATGCGGACGGCTCGATCGGCGATGGCGGCGGCGACGGGCAGGCCCGCCGTATCGTCAAAGCCGACCTCTTCGAGAGAATCCCCCATGAGCACGCTGCCCTCATCCGTCTGCCGCACCGTGACGACGGGGTAACGCAGAAACGGGCGGACGCGCTCGCTCACCACGATTTGCCCTCGCTGCGGACGCACCGGCGCTTTCAACCCGACCATGGGTGCGAGCTTCGCATTGCCGTTGCCGGCCGCGAGCACGAGCTTGCCGGCGCGGATTTGCCCCGACCCGGTTGTGAGGCGAAACTCACCTGCCTCCCAATCGATCCGATCGACGTGATGGTTCGGGAGATAATGCGCGCCCCGACGGCTCATCCCCAGATGGAGCGCGCGCAGCAGCCGCAGTGAATTGCAGTGCCCATCGAGGGGGCAATAGCTACCGCCCACGACCTCGGGGCCGATATCCGGCAGCATCCGCTCGATTTCGGCATGGTCGAGGATTTCGTAGGGATACTCCACCATGTCGCGCTGATTGTGCAGTCGTTTGAGCGTGCCGGCGCGGGATTCGAGCTCTCGCTCCGAGAGAGCCAACTGAAACCCACCTGGCCGCTCGAAGGCCACATCAAGCCCGGTCCCCGCCAGCAGCTCGGCAGAAAACGCGCCCCAACCGTCGGAGGAGCGCTTGGTCCAGGCGGCGTATTGCGGCATGCCGAGACCCTTGCTCTGCACCCAGACGAGGGCAAAATTGCCGC
>Ga0187765_10000330_pt1 | contig 17217 bp, 14 predicted proteins | sample 0216_QUI02_MP05__3_FD_133018 | JGI IMG/M metagenome (GOLD analysis project Ga0187765, IMG submission 133018) | Tropical peat soil microbial communities from peatlands in Department of Meta, Colombia - 0216_QUI02_MP05_10_MG | ecosystem: Environmental > Terrestrial > Soil > Wetlands > Peat ...
ATCGCGCGGCCGATCTCGGCGTTGGTCCGCCCCTGGGTGACGAGCAGGGCGATCTGCAGTTCCTGCGGCGTGAGCCGTTCGCCAGCGGGGCCGTGTTGGCCGATGGTCTCCCCGCTGGCGTTGAGCTCGGCGCGGGCCCGGTCTGCCCATGGCCGGGCGTCAAGCCGGTCGAAGATCTCGATGGCGGCCCGGAGCTGGACGCGGGCGTCACGGCGCCGCTGCGCCCGGCGCAGGCGCTCGCCGTAGCACAGCAGGGTGCGGGCGTGCTGGTAGGCGTGCGCCGTCTGTTCCTGGAGGGTGATGGCTTTCTGGAAATGTGTGTCGTAGCCGTCGTCGGCGACGATGCCCTGGCAGCGTGCGGCGCGGGCGGCTGGCAGCGGGTTGGCGTCGCCTGGCACCTGTTCCAGGTATTCGGGTAGCAGTGCCCGGGCCTTGTCGAGTGCGCCGGTTCGGGCGTAGGCCTCGATCAGGTCGGCTATCGGCGAGTAGAAGGGGTGAGATATGTCCCACTGTGCGGCCAGCCTGTGCAGTGCCTCGTAGTGCTCGATGGCTTGCTCAAGCTGGCCGGTGCCCAATTCGAGCAGCGCTCGCTGGCGGCGGGCCAGCAGCTGCGCCAGGCGCAGGCCGAGGCCGGTGGCCAGCCGGTCCGCCTCGTCCACGTGGCGCAGGCAGTCCTCGCCGCGTCCTTGTGCGGCCTCCACGGTGGCCAGCGTGATAAGCGCATCGCAGGCCAGCAGTTCCTGCCCGGTTGCCTGGGCCAGCTCCAGGGCCTGGCTGCCGAGCGCCAGCGCCTGCACCCATTTGCCGGTCTCTGCGGCGATGCCCGCGGCGCCGGCCAGCGCGTCCGGCAACTGCCCGGCCGCGCCCGTGCTGCGGGCCAGTTCCACTGCCCGCTCAGCGTAGGGCCAGGCGCGCTGGTGATCGCCTCGGCTGGAATAGGCCTCCGCGACGTTCAGCTGCCGGTCGGCGGACACCGCGAGTGCGGGATCGGAGGTCAGCCGGGAAGCGGCCCGCTGCACGAGCGCCATGCCCAGCGCGCCGTCCCCGCGAACCCAGGTCAGCTGTCCGGAGGCCAGGTCGGCCAGGAACCGTGCGGTTTCGTCGGCCCGCTCCGCGAGCTTGCCCATCTGCTCGGCGGCCTGGCTGGCTTCCTCATCCAGGCCGGCTTCCACAGCCGCCCCGATCGACTCGGCCAGCAGTTCGGCAGCCAGCCGTGGATCGGCGTCGGCGCTCAGGTCGGCTGCTTCCTGGAGAGCCTGCTGCGCGGATGTCATCTTTCCGGCCGCCAGGTCCAGCCGGCCCTTGACCGCCAGCATCCTCGCCTGCCACCGGGGCTGGTCCGCGGCCGGGCTGCTGCTGGCCAGCCGCCTGGCCCGGTCGGTGTCACCGCCGCGCAGGGCAGCCTCGGCGGCCGCGACGTAGCGGGCGGCCCGGGCGTGGTCGGTGCCAGACACCTCCGCCGCCCGTTCCCAGGCCGCCGCCGCCGCCAGTGGGGCACCTCTGCCTGCAGCACGGCTGGCGGCGGCATCGAGCGCGTCGGCAGCGGCATCGTCGCGGCCGGCCGCCGCGGCCGCCAGCTGCCAGGCCGCGCGGTCAGGATCAGTGCGGGCCAGAACCTCAGCCAGTGCGCTGTGCGCCGTCCGCCGCTCGGCCGGCCTGGCTGAGTGGTAGGCGACCGAACGCAGCAGCGGATGAGAGAACTCCACCCCGCCGGCGCTCAGCCGGACCAGCCCGGCCGCTTCGGCATCGTTCAGCGCCTGTGGATTGCCGCCTGCCAGCCTCGCCGATGCCGCCGTCACCGCCGCCACCGGGCACCGGCCGCCGGCCGCCGCGACCAGCAGCGCTGTCCTGGCCGCCGGGTCCAGCCGGTCAATCCGGGCGGAGAACCGCTGCTGGATGGCCACTCCCGGCTCCAGCGGAGCCTCGGCGATATCCTGGCCGGCCAGCTGTGCCCGCGTCATAGCCTGTGCCATCTGGGCCAGGGCAAGCGGGTTGCCGCCGGTCTCGTGGTGCAACCGCCGGGCGGCTTCTGCCGCCGGGGCCACACCGGCCACCGCCTCGGCCAGCCGGCGCGTCGCCGGCAGCGACAGCCCGTTCAGGTCACGGACCGGAAGACCGGCGAGCCCCGGAGTCTCCGGGCGAGATGCCAGCACGCAGGCGATGGAGTCATTGCCCAGGCGGCGGATCGCGAACGCCAGCGCATCCACGGTCGGCTGGTCAAGCCACTGCAGGTCATCAAGCAGCAGCAGCAGCGGCCGCTGCTCGGCGGCCGACACCAGCAGGTCATGGGTTGCCGCCGCAACCGCCAGCCGGCCTGGGGCCGCCGCACCACCAGCCGTACCAGCCGCATCACCACCTAGGCCGAGGGCTGCCCGCAAGGCGGCGTAGCGGCCGGGCTGGGCATGAAGGCGGTCAGCCAGGGGCAGCACCAGCGCGTACAGGCCGCCGAACGCCAGCTCGGTCTCGGACTCGATCCCGGTGGCGTGCAGGATGCGCATCGCGCCGGCCTGGCCAGCGGCGTAGTCGAGCAGCGCGGTCTTGCCGATTCCCGGCTCACCGCGCAGCACGATAGCCCCGCTCGTCCCGGCCCTGGCCTGCTCGATGAGCAGGTCAAGCTCGCGCTGCTCGGCCTCCCGATCCAGCAGCATGCCCGCACCATAAGTCACCAGGCACGCAGCGGCAACCGGCCATCATTGCGGGCTTCACGGAAGAGGACGCCGCAGCTCGCGGCGCATCGTCGGGTCATGGCAGTAAGCCACCCAACGCTACCGAGGAGACCGAAATGCACTCGGCAATCGCCCGCGAACTGGTGAAAGAACGAGTCGCTGACCTGCACCGCCAGGCCAGCCACGACCGGACGGTCCAGGCTGCCCGCCGGGCCCAGCGCGGCCATGAAGCCCACCACAGGCACCGTCTTCCCGGCGGCCTCACCACCGCCACACTCACGGCACGCCGGATACTCGCCATCCTCGCCAGCCGCCAGCCAGCCAGCGAGGCGTCCGGCCGGTCCGGCAGCTAACCCGCCCGGCGGCGACGGCCGGCCCGCCCGCCCAGGCCCGGCAACCGGACTGCCGATCCCGGGTCACCGCGATCTGGTTCACCGGGTTCGGGGCCTGGCTGTCAGCGGGTGAAGTACCAGTACTCCGGGGTGAGGAAGTACTGAGTCAGGTCCTCGAACGAGGCCGGCGGCCCGGAGAGGTTCTTCTTCCAGGCCACGACGTAATCGGGGTCCGGCTGGAAGAGGCCCGGCTGGTTCGCGGTCAGGAATGCCGCCTCCGCCTTCACCGCGGCCGGGTTGCCGTTGGTCACCGACACGTTGATCAGCTTGTCCGCGGTCGGGTTGCTGTAGCTGCCGGTGTTTAGCCCACCCGTGCCGTTGAAAATGCCGAGCGTGGTCGGGTAGGGCGAGTCGGTGTTCCCGCCGAAGTCCTCCATCGCCCACTTGTTGACGTACGGCCTGCCGGACGGCAGCGGGTTGTCGTAATTGCTGATGATGACGCTGGGGCTGCTGCCCCGCAGGCTGATGGTGATCCCGGCCTTGGCCGCCTGCGATGCCAGGTCGGTGACCATCTCCCCGATGAACGGCGGCGCGGTGATGTAGATCAGGTTGAACGCCAGCCTGGTGCCCGCCGGGATCCCCGCCCCGCACTCACCCGGGCCGCGGCCCGGCTTCGCGCATACGTCGGTGCCACCGGGGTGTACCGCCCAGCCGTGGCTCTTCAAGGCTGAGATGGCGGCGGGCACGCTGAACGGGTAGGGGTCGGTGACCGCGTCCGCTGGGGTGTAGGGGCTCTTCGGCAGCGCCGGCACCGGCCCGTAGGCCGGGCCGCCCGCCCCCCCGAAGAAGGCCTTGATGTAGCCCTGCTCGTCTTCGAGGTGTGCGATCGCCTGCCGCATGTACAGCTGGGCGATGATGGAGCTGAAGTGGCCGGTCTTGTCCAGGAAGTTGTAGGCCACGTAGTTGAACGCGAAGGTCGGATACCCGAATACCTGGTAACCGCTGGCCTTGAGGGCGCCCACCTGCTTGAGGTCAATCAGCGGAATGTTCGCCACATCGACGGCTCCTGCCCGCACCGCGTTGAACTCGGCGGTGACAGAGGTGGAGGGAACCGCCTGCACGGTGGACATCTTCGTGGCGTGCGGGCCGTCGTAGGCGCGGTTCGGGGTCAGCGTGAACGCGCCGGTGCTGGCGTTGAAGGCGGTCAGCGTGTAGGGCCCGTCCACCACCCGCCACAGCGGGTTGGTCGCGTATGTGGACAGGGACTTCGACGCCGCGGCCAGGTAGTTGTAGATCGTCGTCGCGTTGGCGGGGATGGTGAAGTCCAGCGCGGGCCCGCCCGCCGATGCCCTGGCCCAGGCGACCGAGGGCATCGGCACGACCAGAGACAGCTCGTCGTCCAGGAACCACCCCGGATCGACCGGCTCCTTCATGGTGAACACGACCGTCCTCGCGCCCCGTGTGGTGACGCTCGCCACCTGGTCCGGGATCCCGACGCCGGGGGCGTAAGCGCCCCAGTTGGCCGGGCTCTCCCTGACCGCGGCCTTGACCTCGTCGAACCAGAACAGCACGTCCCTGGCAGTGACCGGCTGGCCGGTGGACCACTTGTAGGTGCTCTTCAGCGTGATCGTGACCGTCTTGTCGCCGTTCGACCACACCGGAGCGCTGGCCAGGCTCATCGCCGGGGTCTGAGTGGGCTCCACCCCATTGCCGAACCAGTACAGCGGCCGCCACATCTCAAACTCGAATTGGCTGATATCCGCCACCGAGTAGGCGGCTGAAGTAACCAGGGGCAGGATCCAGGTTGGCGCGGCGCCAGGGTGCTCGGCCCAGGTGACCGTCCCGGCATGCTGCGCGCCGGTGGCAGCGGCAGGTACCGCGCCGAACCCGCCACCGAAGCTAGTCGCCAGCGGGACGCTCGGGCCGGCGCTGCAACCGGCCACCGCCGCCGCGCCTATCACGGCCACCGCGGCGATCGTGGCGCCGTGACGCGCGATCCGCAGCATCGGCCGCCCCCTCCCCCTTGCTGGGTGGCATACCCGTGTCACGAGGGTGCCAGTCACGCTTCCTCCCCCATCGTTGGCCGAGCGTAACGGCACCTTGGCTGCATCCCGGGAGCACATCGATCACAGGTCGCTATCGGCGGGCCCGCCCGCAAAGGCCCGGCACGCGGCCAGCATTGCGGACTTCACGGAAGAGCCAGCCGCCCGGCACGGCGGATCGTTCGAAGCACAGCGCGACAACAACAGGAGCGCAACCCACATGACCGGAGGTCGTCATGAACCGCATCCGCCGTTTCGCAATCATGCTGGCCGGGCTGGCCGGCGCAGTGCTGGCCTTCAGCACAGCCGCAGCGCCCGCATTCGCCACTCTTCCACCCGCTGGACCGAGGCGGATGCCCGTGCCGCCGGCCCAGGTCCACACCATCGTCACCGGCGGAACGCCCGGCTGGCAGATCGTCCTCATCGCCGCCGGAGCCGCACTGCTCGCAGCCATCCTGGCCGTGCTCCTCGACCGGATGCGCGCCAGCCGGCGGCACATGACCGCACCAACCACCTGACGAATGACCCCCGCACCAGACCGCGCGGCCGACGCTCACGGCCGCGTGGCCTGGCCGCGGGCTGGGGCCGGGGCGATGGCCCGCCCCGGACGGTGATAGGGGTAAGGAATGACCGTTGGCAGCCCGGAAACGATGAAGGCCTGGGTGGTGAGCCAGCCAGGGCCGATCGAGACCAGCCCGCTGAGGTATGTGGAGAAGCCCGTGCCGGCCCCGGCTCCGGGCGAACTGCTGGTCCAGGTCCTGGTCTGCGCCGTCTGCCGCACCGACCTGCACGTCAGCGAGGGCGATCTGCCGGTGCACCGTGAGCACGTCACGCCCGGTCACATGGTCGTGGGCCCGGTAGCGGCGCTGGGCGACGGCGTCACCGGCTACGCCGTGGGGGAGCGGGTCGGCGTCGCGTGGCTGCGGCACGTCGACGGGACCTGTGCCTACTGCCGCCGGGGCAACGAGAATCTGTGCCCCAACTCGCTCTACACGGGCTGGGACGCCGACGGCGGCTACGCCGAGTACACGACGGTGCCGGCGGCGTTCGCCTACCGGCTGCCCGCCGACGTCCCCGACGCCGAGCTGGCGCCGCTGCTGTGTGCCGGGATCATCGGCTACCGGGCGCTGCTGCGCGCATCGCTGCCGGCCCGCGGCCGGCTCGGGTTGTACGGATTCGGCGACAGCGCCCACCTGGTCGCCCAGGTGGCGCTGGCGCAAGGGGCGACGGTCCACGCTCTGACCCGGGGCGAGGCGTCGCAGCGGCTGGCGCTGGAGCTGGGCGCCGCGTCGGCGGGGGGCGCCTATGACTCCCCGCCGGAACCCCTGGACAGCGCGATCCTGTTCGCGCCGGTCGGGGATCTGGTGCCGGTCGCGATGCGGGCCCTTGACCGGGGCGGGGTCCTGGCCATTGCCGGGATCCATCTGACCGACACCCCGCCGCTGAACTATGAGCACGAGCTGTTCTATGAGAAGGAAGTGCGCAGCGTCACCTCCAACACCCGGGACAACGGCCGGGAGTTCCTCGCGCTCGCCCTCCGTCACCACGTCCGGGCCACCACTCATGAGTATCCGATGTCACAGGCGCAACAGGCGCTGCAGGACCTCAAAGCCGGCCGTTTCGACGGGGCGGCGGTTCTCGTCGTCGACCGAGACACCCCTCAGTGACCGAATCATGGTCATCCGGCGCCGGGTGACCTGCCTCACCCGCCCGGCCGGGCCACGGCCACCAGCCGCGGGGTGGCTTGCTCGGCCAGGGCCGCCGCGATGTCCGGGGGCACCGGCACGTTCGAGCCCTGGAAACCATGAAACGGCCGGAACGACCCGAGCGTCGCGTCGCCGAGCAGTTCGGACCGGAGCAGGGGCGGCCTGATGCGGTAGCCGACCCGGATGTCCGTCCGCCACCGGGCGTACGCCGGCTCACCAGCCTCGAGGGGGTGCTCATACGTCGCGGACACGATCGTCGCGACGTAGTAGAGGCCCGGGTCATGCGGCCCCGTCACCTGCACCCAGACGCGATCGCCGGCCGCCATCCGGTCCCGGTAGCGGGGCGTGCCCCAGCACTGCTCCGGCGAGGCGGCGACCCTGGCGTCGAGGTCGTGGTCCCGCGGGCTGTCCTGAAAGATCCAGTCAGCCATCTGTCCCTCCCGCTGAGGCCGTCATACGGCTCCCCGTCGTGTGATTGTCCCGCATGGTCGGCCACCACCGTTCGTTCTGACGGCAGAGATCCCGCTGCCTGACCCGGTTCGGGTGCTGCTGGCCGCGGGCCGCGCTTGACAGCGATGCCCGCCACTGTAACCTTGTCCTATGGATATAGATAAAGGGGTCAGCACCGGGACGGGGCGTACCCCGGCCGTGTCGCCGATCGAGTTCCGGCTGGATGCGGCCTCGGGCGTGCCGACCTACCTGCAGCTTGTCCAGCAGGTCGAGCACGCGCTGCGGCTGGGCTACCTCAAGCCGGGCGACCAGCTGCCCAAGGTCAGGGACGTGGTCGCCGAGCTGGCCATCAACCCGAACACGGTGCTGAAGGCCTACAAGGAGCTGGAGACCAAGGGCCTGGCGGCCGGCCGGCCCGGCCAGGGCACGTTCATCCGGGCCACGCTGAGCCAGGTCGCGCTGCCCGAGCTCACCGGGCTGCGCAAGACGCTGCTGACCTGGCTGCGCACCGCCGATGCGGCCGGCCTGGACGAGGACGGCATGGTCGCACTGTTCACCAGCGCGCTGCGGGATTTCCATGACCGTCGCGGCGAGACCCCGGCGCCTGGCGCCCGTGACGGCGGCCGCAGCCAGGCGGGCACATCGGAGGGGGTGGCATGAACGTCATCGAGACCGCGGGGCTCAGCAAGCGTTACGGGCGGACCTGGGCGCTGAGGGATGCCGCGCTCGCCATCCCGGCCGGGTATGTCGTGGCGCTGGTCGGCCCGAACGGCGCGGGCAAGACCACGCTGCTGCACATCTCGGTCGGCCTGGCCTGGCCGACGGCCGGCCAGGTCACCGTGCTCGGCATCGAGCCCGCCGGCTCGCCGGCCGCGCTGGACCAGATCGCGTTCGTGGCCCAGGACGCGCCGCTGTACAGGAACCTGTCCGTGGCCGACATGCTGCACCTGACCCGGAACCTGAACCGGCGCTGGGACCAGCAGCGCGCGGAGGCCCGGCTGGGGGAGCTGAGCATCCCGCTGGAGCGCAAGGTCGGCAAGCTGTCCAGCGGCCAGCAGGCGCAGCTCGCGCTCACCCTCGCGCTGGCCCGGCGGCCCCGGCTGCTGGTCCTCGACGAGCCGCTGGCCAGCCTGGACCCGCTGGCCCGGCATGACTTCATGGCCTCACTCATGGCCGCGGTGGCCGAGGACGGCCTGTCGGTGGTGCTGTCCTCGCACGTGATCGCCGACCTGGAGCGGGTCGCCGACTACCTGATCGTGCTGTCCCACGGCCAGGTGCAGGTGGCCGGAGAGGTGGAGGGACTGCTGGCCTGCCACCGCACACTGACCGGCCCGGCGGCGGCTGCCGACGACGTGGCGCAACGGCTGGCGGTGGTCTACGCCCGCCGCGCCGGGACCGTGGCCCACCTGCTGGTCAGGAACAACGGGGCGGCGGCGCCGGCGCCTACCGGCTGGGAAGCCCACCCGGTGGGGCTGGAGGAACTCGTCCTGGCCTACCTGCGTGACCCGGGCGCCGCCGCGCTGCCCGGGCCGAGGCCACGGGTCACCCAAGACAGCGGGATCCCGGCATGACCGCCGTCGCCGCGCCCGCACCGCAGGTGACCCGGCCGCGCCCGGTGCCGTGGACCAGGCTCGTGTGGGTCACCTGGCGGCAGCACCGGGTGGCGCTGGCCGGCGTAGCTGCGCTGCTCGGCGGCCTGGCTCTGTACCTGCTGATCATGGGCCTGAAGATCCACAGCGGCTACGCCAGTGTGATGTCCTGCCACCCGGTCCATTCGGCGGCCTGCCTGACGCTGAGCGGTCTGTTCAACCGCGACTACTACCCCTTTGCGCAGGTCTTCTCCATATTCCTGCTGGCGGTCCCGGTGCTCGTCGGGGTGTTCACCGGCGCGCCGTTGCTGGCCCGGGAACTGGAGACCGGGACGTTCCGGTTCGCCTGGACCCAGGGGTGCGGGCGGCTCCGCTGGGTGATCATCAAGCTGGCACTGCTGGCCGTCGCCTTGACCACGGCCAGCTACGCGTTCAGCCTGCTGTGGACCTGGTACTTCCAGGTGTTCTTCACCGAAGGCCTCGACGGCCTGCTCGCGCAGCAGTATTTCGACCTGCGCGGGGTGGACTTCGCAGCGTGGACCCTGCTTGCCTTCGCGATCGGCGCCATCGCCGGGGTGCTGATCCGGCGCACGGTGCCCGCCATGGCCGCGTCGATCGCGGTGTGGACCGGGCTCGGCTTCGCGGTCAATCTGTTCCTCCGCAAGCACTACCAGGCGCCGCTGCTCAGCACCAGCGGCACCATCTGGGAGAACAACTGGGTGATAGGCCAGTGGTACACCGGCCCGAATGGCACGGTGGTGAGCCAGCAGACGATCCGCAACGTGGTGGCGCACGCACCGGGATCCGTGCAGCACTCGCCGAACCCGAGCGCGGTAACGGCCTACCTCACGGCCCACCACTACACGCAGTGGGCCAGCTACCAGCCGCAGAGCAGGTACTGGCATTTCCAGCTCATCGAGGGCGGCTGGCTGCTCGGGCTGTCGCTGATCCTGCTCGCGGCCACCATCTGGCTGGTCCGCCGCCGCGCGGCCTGACCGCGGAACGCCCGGCCACGCCCGCCCCGCGGGTGAACCACCACTATACCAGGTAGAATACTGCGCATGGTATCTGGCCCGGGTGGCTCGTGAGCGTCCGGCACACCCTGCTCGCGCTGCTGAGTGAAGGGCCGAGGTACGGGCGGCAACTGCGTCAGGAGTTCGAAGCCGGGACCGGCGAGCTATGGCCGCTGAAAGCGGGCCAGGTCTATGCGGTGCTGCGCCGGCTCGAACGGGACGGGTTAGTGGAGTCCGGCGACGCCGGGGCAGCCGGCCCGCACAGGAAATTCCGGATCACCGACGACGGCGCGGCCGAGCTGGCTGCATGGCTGCGGTCGCCGCCAGACCTGGCATCCGCGCCCCATGACCAGATGGCGGCGAAAGTTCTTGCGGCGCTGCGCGTGCCCGGCACCGATGCGCACGAGGTCATCCAGGTGCACCGCCGCTCCCTGATGGAGCTGATGCAGCAGTGGACCCGGGTCAAGCGTGAGCAGACCGATCACGATCTGGGCCTGGGGCTGAGGCTCGAGGCCGAACTGCTCCGGCTGGATTCGGTGATCCGGTGGCTGGACGCCGCCGACGGCCGCCTCATGCGCGTGGCGGCAAGCCCACCCCGGCCAGATCCGCCCGCGTTGCCGCGGCGGCCGGGAAGAGCCGGGGTGCCCCCGGCCTGGGTGAATCATCAGGAGACGAGCGGGACAGCGGATGACCGTATCCGGGTCTCCGACCGCGACCGGGAACGCGCCATCGCCCGGCTGCGCGACTCCTTCGCCGAGGGCCGGCTCACGCGGGAGGAACTGGAGGAGCGGATTACCGCGGCACTCAGCGCGCAGGCCGTCGGTGACCTGCGACGCATCACAGCCGACCTTCCTTGAGCCCCATCTTCTTCCTGCTGGTTTCTTGCTGCCTTGTCCTGCCGCGCCATCACGGGCTCTCCGGCGCGGGCCCGGGGCGGCGGGCCCGGCGGGCCAGGGCGGACAGGAGCGCGGGCGCGCGATGGGTCGTGTGCTGCCGCCGGGCGCGGCGGGAGCGGCGGGCGGCGCGCGCCAGCGCATCCCGCTGGGCTTGGTGGTGCAGGTCGGCGAGGCGCGCCCGGCCCAGGGCCTGGGCGGTGGTGTGCATCATCGTGGCCTCCTCGGGCACGTAGCTGGGCTTTGTCCCGAGCATGCGGCTAAGGCCAGGCGGTGCGAATCGGCTGAATGCCTAACATCCGGGGGCACGGGTACTTAAATTCCCGGGGACCCGGCCTTAGATGGGGTCGCGATCAGCGTGCGCTGATGGGCAGGCTGGCGTAGTCGTGCAGGGCGGCCCCTTCCCGTTCCCGGCGGACCGGCTCGCCCGCCAGCGCCAGCCGCGGGAACCTGGCCAGCAGGGCCGGGAAGGCGACCTGGGCCTCCAGCCGGGCGAGCGGCGCACCCAGGCAGTAGTGGATCCCGCCGCCGAACGACAGCGGGGCCTGCTGCGCCCGGTCCAGGATGAGCCGGTCCGGGTCGGAGAACACCGCGGCGTCCCGGTTGGCCGCGCCGAGAATGACGAGCACCCGCTGGCCGTCCGACAGGTCAAACCCGGCGATGGTGAGATCGTCGGGGGCGCAGCGGCCGGACAGGATCTGCACCGGCGAGTCGTACCGCAGCAGCTCCTCCACCGCCGGGATGGCCAGCAAGGGCTCGGCCCGCAGCCGGGCCGCCTGGTCGGGGTAGGCGAGCAGCGCGGCCAGGCCGTTGGACAGCAGCCCGGTTGTGGTGTCGGAGCCCGCCTTGAGCAGCAGCGCCGCCATCGTGACCAGCTCATCGGCGGTCAGCTGATCGCCGCCGCCCGCGGCGGCCATGGCCGAGATGAGGTCGTCGCCGGGCTGCTCGCGCCGCCGTTCGGCCAGGTCGGCCACGTAGTCGGCGATGACGGTGGCGGCGGCGTCGGCGCGGTCCACGGTCTGCGGGCTGAGCCCGTCCAGCACCGCGCTCCAGTCCCGGGCCAGGCCGGCGAACATCGGCCGGTCGGCGGCCGGGATGCCGAGCAGCTCCCCGATGACGGTGACCGGCAATGGGACCGCGAACCCGGTGACGAAATCGCTGTCCCCGGCGATCTGCTCGCAGGCCTCGGCCACGATCCGCTCCACCGCCGGGCGGAGCCCCGCCACCCGGCGCGCGGTGAAGCAGGCCGCGACCAGGCGGCGCAGCCGGGTGTGGGCGGGCGGGTTGAGCATCATGACGCTGCTGAACATCAGCCGCAGGGCCGGCCGGTCCTGCCACTGCGGGTAGCCGGCGGCCTCCAGCCGCCGCTCCGGCGTCTTATGCAGCCGGTGGTCGCGCAGCAGCATCGAGCATTCCCGGTACCCGGTGACGACCAGCGTCCCGTCCGGCGCGGTCGCGGCCGGCCCGATCGCCCGCAGCCGCTCATACAGCGGATAGGGGTCGGCCCTGCCCTCCGGCTGGGCCAGAGCGGCGAGCACCTCGCCGACGGGCTCCCGCCCGCGCGTCCCCACCGTAGCCCGCTCCCTAAAAGCCACCAGCCCAGCATGCAGGACACCTTCCGCGCAGGGAAGACACCAAGCCGATAGGCCGCTGTCCCCGGCCGTTCACCTGGCCCGGCGGGCGGGACCTCGCCGCCATCCCCGCCCGGCGTCATCCGCTGCGCGCGGGGCCGCCGGACCGGCCGGGAAAATTGCCGCCGCAAAAGTTGTTGGCGCTGGGCCCGGTCCCGTCTCCTGACGGTGTCATGACGGTGATCGCCCGCCCCGCCCGGCGCCGGGCGCGGCCCGGGCTGGCGGGAGGCGCGATGTGGGCTCCTTGTCGCGATTTCGTCCACGTCCTGACCTGCTAAGGCCTTACGGTGGGCGGATGCGGGACGCGGAGATGGTGGAGTCAATCCAGGCCGGTCAGGCGGCCGGGATCGCCGAGGCCTACGACCGGTACGCGCAGGCCCTGTACGGCTATTGCCGCGGCCTGCTCGGCGAGCCGGCCGACGCCGCGGACGCGGTCCAGGACACGTTCATCATCGCCGCCGCCAAGATGCGCGGCCTGCGTGATCCCAGCCGGCTCCGGCCCTGGCTCTACGCGGTGGCCCGCAACGAGTGCCGCCGCCGCATCCGGGCCCGCGCGCTGTCCGTCCCGCTCGAGGAAGCGGGCGAGGTGAGCGACGACACGGTCGACCTGGGCGCGGACGCCGAGCAACTCGAACTACGGGCGCTGGTGAGCGCGGCGCTGGCCGGGCTCAACCCCGGCGACCGGGAGATCATCGAGCTGAACCTGCGCCACGAGCTGGAGGGCCGGGACCTCGCCGACGCCCTCGGCGTGAGCCCGAACCAGGCGCACGCGCTGGCGTCGCGGGCCCGGTCGCAGTTCGAGACGTCGCTGGGAGCGCTGCTGGTCGCCCGCACCGGGCAGGAGTCCTGTCCCGAACTGGCCACCATCCTGTCCGGCTGGGACGGGCGGCTGAACGTGCTGCTGCGCAAGCGGATCAACCGGCACATCGGGCGCTGCGAGCTGTGCGGCGCGCGCAGGCGCCGTGAGCTCAGTCCCGCGACGCTGCTCGGCACGCTGCCGGTGGCCCTGCTCCCGGCCGCCCTGCGCGACCGGCTGTTCAGCCTGGTCAGTGACGCGAGCCCGGCCGCGTCGGCCCACCGTGCGGGGGTGATCGGCCGCGCCGGGCCGTTCGGCCAGTCCGGCTTCCCCAGGCCGCTGGACCCGCCGCACCTGCCGCACGGGCCCATGGCCCACGTGGTGACCGTCGGCACCGGGGCCGCGGCCGTGACCATCGCCGTGGCCGGGGTCCTGTACGGCCCGCAGGTACTGCGGCCGCATGGCCCGCAACCGCCGGGGCCGGCGGCCGCCGGGCCGTCAGGCGCGCCCGGTGTGACGCCGTCGCTCCCGCCCGGGGCGGCCCCCGGGTCGTCCGCTGTGCCCGGCGCCCGGGGCGCCCCGGCCGCCGCGCCCGGATCGGGCACCGTCCCGCTGGCCTCGGCGCCGGCCGGCACCTCCCCGGCGGGCATCATCCCCTCGTCCCTGCCGGCGGCCAGCGCGTCGCTCGGGGTGTCCGCGTCGGCCTCGCCGGGCCAGGTGGCGGGCAGCCTGGCCGCGTCGACGACCGTGCTGACGCTGCAGCTGGGCGTGACCGGCTCGTTCACGCTGACCGCGCAGGGCGGGCCGGTCTCGGGGATCCGTATCCAGAACCCGGACCCGCTCGACCTGACCATCGCCCTGGGCGCGACCTCGCTGGCCGCGGGCCAGACCACCACGGTCAGGGTGACGATGGTAAACCTTCTGGGGTCGTCAAGCGTCTTGACAGTAAACCCCGGCGGGACGCCGATCACCGTCCGGCCGGGGCTGCTCGGCTGACCAGCAAAGCCTTCCGGTCGCGACGGGAGTCGTGATACGCAACTTGTGATGGTTCGGCAGTTTGCTCTTTGCAGATGCTTTACGGTGGGCGCATGCAGGACGCAGAGATTGTGGCGGCGATCGTGGCGGGCCAGGCCGACGGGCTCGCTGCGGCCTATGACCGGTACGCGCCGACTCTCTACGGCTATTGCCGCAGCCTGCTCGGCGAGCCCGCGTACGCGGATGACGCGGTCGTGGACACGTTCATCATCGCCGCCGCCAAGGTGGGCGGCCTGCGCGATCCCGGCCGGCTCCGGCCCTGGCTGTACGCCGTGGCCCGCAACGAGTGCCGCCGTTTGCGTTTCCGCGCCTGGTCCGCCCCGGTCACCGTGGCCGCGAAGGTGACCGATGACACCGTCGACCTGGGCGAGGTGGCCCAGCGGGCCGACCGGCGGGCGCTGGTGGGCCTGGCGCTAGCCGGGCTCAGCCCCGGCGACCGGGAGATCATCGAGCTGAACCTGCGCCACGAGCTGACCGGCCAGGACCTCGCCGACACCCTGGGCGTGAGCGACAGCCAGGCCCAGGCGCTGGCGTCGCGGGCCCGGTCCCGGTTCGAGGCCTCGCTCGGGGCGATGCTGGTCGCCCGCATCGGGCGCGAGTCCTGCCCCGAGCTCGCCGCCCTCGTGCCCGGCGGGCACGGGCGGCTGAACATCCTGGTGCGCAAGCGGATCAACCGGCACATCGAGCAGTGCGAGACCTGCGGCAAACGCAGGAGCCGTGAGCTCACCCTGGCCATGATGCTCAGCATGCTGCCCGCTGCGCTCGTCCCGTACGGGCTGCGCGATCACGTGCTCGGCCTGATCGGCGACCCGGGCCCGACCGCGGTGGCCAAGCGGGCCGGGGTGATCGCCCGGGCCGGGCAGTTCGGCCCGTCGGGCTTCCCCCGGGCCCTCGGCCCGCCGCGCGCCGCCTACGGCCCGAACACCCAGTCCCTGGCCGCCGGGGCCGCGGTCGCGGCGGTGGCAGTGGTCACCGTGGTGCTGTTCGGCGCCTACGGGGCCAACACGCCTTCGCCGTTCCCCCCGCCGGCGGGCCGGTTCGCCCAGGCTCTGGCGCCGCGGGGAGTGCCCGAGGTCAAGTCGGCCCCGGCGGCCGGCGGAGGCGGCAGCCCGGCCCGGCCACCCATCGCCCGTATCAATCCCGGCGCGGCCGGGCTGAGCCCGCAGATAGCCTTCACCACATCCGGATCGTCATCCGGGCCGACTCCCGCCCCGGTCCGGTCGACCCCGGCGCCGTCCCCCACCTCCTCGTCGCCGTCTCCGGTCCCCTCGACCGCGTCGCCATCCCCGGCACCGTCGACCCCGTCCCCCGCGCCGTCGTCCGCGTCGCCGGCACCGTCGTCGCCCGCACCCGACCCGTCCTCGCCCGTGCCTGATCCGTCGTCGCCCGCCCCGGATCCGTCGTCCCCGGCTCCCGCGGCGTCGCCGACCTCGACGTAGCTGCCCGGGCGCTAGGCCTCGGCCTCGGCGCGCAGCAGGGCGGCGGCCCCGGTCATCGCGTTCAGCTTGCCGAAGGCCGAGTCACGGGGGAGGTATTTCATCCCGCAGTCCGGCGCGAGCACGATGCGCTCGGCGGGCACGTAGGGCAGCGCCCGGCGCACCCGCGCCGCCACCTGCTCGGCGCTCTCCACCGTGTGATCGTCGAGGTCGAGCACCCCGAGGATGATCGTCTTGCCGTCCAGTTCGCTGAGCACCGCGCAGTCCAGGCCGGACTGGGCGGTCTCGATCGACACCTGGTCGCAGTCCGCGGCGGCCAGTTCGGGCAGGAACGAGTAGCCCGCTGGGCGGTCATGGATGATCGCCGCGTAGCCGAAGCACAGGTGGATGGCGGTGGTGCCGGTGATGCCCGCCAGCGCCCGGTTGAGCACCTTGACGCCGTAGCGGCGGGCCTCGTCCGGGCGCGCCTGCAGGTAGGGCTCGTCAAGCTGGACGATGTCGGCGCCGGCCGCGAACAGGTCCCGCACCTCCTCGTTGACCGCCTCGGCGTACCCGAAGGCCAGATCCTCGGTGCTGGCGTAGTGATCGTTCTGCGCCTGCTGGGCCATGGTGAACGGGCCGGGGACCGTGATCTTGACCGTCCGGCGGGTGTTCGCGCGCAGGAACGCCACGTCCTCCACCTCCACCGGGTGGCGCCGCCGGATGGGCCCGGTGACCCGCGGCACCGGGTTGGGGTGGCCGCTGCGGTCGAGCGCGGTGCCGGGGTTGTCGATGTCCACCCCGTCCAGCGCGGTGGCGAAACGGTTGGAGTAGCTCTCCCGGCGCTGCTCCCCATCGGTCAGGATGTCCAGGCCCGCCCCCTCCTGGGCCTGGATGGCGAGCAGGGTGGCGTCGTCCTGCGCCTCGGCCAGGTACTCGGGGCCGACGCGCCACAACTCGCGGGCCCGGACCCGGGGCGGGAACCGGTGCCGGAGGCGCTCCCGGTCGATCAGCCAGTCCGGCTGCGGATAGCTGCCAACGAGTGAGGTGGGGAAGAGCATGTCGGGTCTCCAGGAGGATCGGGCCGCCGCGCCCCGCCGCCATGGCACCGGCCCGGGTTCCGGCCGGGTTGCTGGGGGAGCACTCCTGTCACGATATGCCCAGGCCGGAGGGACCGCCGAGGATCTCGGTACTCACCCGGCGCCGGGTGACGCTCAGCGGGCCGAGCCCGGACAGGGCGGTGGTGACCTGGCCGGCCAGCCGCGGGCGGGCCGAGACCGTCTCGGCCAGGCCGATGGTCCCCACCCCGGCCAGCCAGGAGGGCTGGATCTGGCCGGGGTCGCCGATGACGTGGGCCTTGGCGCGACCGGCGCGGGCCAGCCCGGCCAGCAGCCGGGTGTCCGGCTCGTCCTCGGTGCCGAGCACCAGGACCAGGTCGCTGGCGGCGGCGACCGCGCGGACCGTCTCCTTCCGGTCGGATGCGGCGTAGCAGAACCGGTCGGGATCCGGCCCGCGCAGCGCCGGGAACCGGGACCGGAGCGCGGTGCTCACCGGCGTGGTCTCCTCCACCGGGATGCCCGGCTGCAGCACGTAGGAGACCCGCCGGGGGTCGGCCGCCCCGACCGCGCTCACCCCGGCCGGGCTCTCGG